>Ga0105097_10000150_pt1 | contig 27771 bp, 23 predicted proteins | sample PPLLak12cMay2015_FD_87035 | JGI IMG/M metagenome (GOLD analysis project Ga0105097, IMG submission 87035) | Freshwater sediment microbial communities from Prairie Pothole Lake near Jamestown, North Dakota, USA - PPLs Lake P7 Core (1) Depth... | ecosystem: Environmental > Aquatic > Freshwater >...
AATCTTCAACTAATTGAATGTTTTATTAACTTAATTTTAATTGAATTATATGGGATATTTATTCACCTCCGAATCAGTTTCTGAAGGGCACCCGGATAAAGTTGCCGACCAGATATCAGATGCTTTATTAGATGAATTCATGCGCTGGGACCCTGAATCCAAAGTTGCATGTGAAACTTTTGTAACCACCGGCCTTGTGGTATGCGGTGGCGAAGTACGAACCACCGGCTGGGTAGATGTGCAGGAAACAGCCCGCAAGGTCATCCGCAACATCGGTTACACCAAAGCCGAGTATCGTTTCGATTCTGAATCATGCGGAGTTATTTCAACCATTCATGAACAGTCATCAGATATCAATCAGGGTGTTGTCCGCGAGAAAAAAGAAGACCAGGGCGCCGGTGACCATGGCATGATGTTCGGATATGCTACTCGCGAAATGGACAATTTCATGCCTCTTTCTTCCGAGCTGGCTCATATTCTTCTTCAGGAACTTGCTGCCATCAGAAGAGAAAATAAATTGATGAAATACCTGCGTCCCGACAGCAAATCGCAGGTGACAATTGAATATGATGACAACGGAAAACCGCTTCGCATAGATGCCATCGTGATCAGTACCCAGCACGATGAATTTATTCAACCTAAAAATAATACGGCTAAAGCTCAGATTTTGGCCGATAAAGCAATGCAGGATAAAATCTTTTCAGATGTCCAAAAAATCCTTATCCCAAGGGTTAAAAAAACTTTGCCTTCGCGTTTGCAAAAACTTTTTAAAGGGGATTATAAACTCTATGTCAATCCTACGGGTAAGTTTGTTATTGGCGGCCCGCATGGTGATACAGGTTTAACCGGTAGAAAAATAATTGTAGACACTTACGGAGGACATGGCGCTCATGGCGGAGGCGCTTTTTCAGGAAAAGATCCTTCTAAAGTTGACCGATCTGCTGCTTATGCGGCAAGGCATATTGCAAAAAACATAGTTGCTGCCGGTGTGTGCGATCAGGCTTTAATCCAGGTTGCTTATGCCATCGGTATTGCACAGCCGGTTGGGTTATTTGTAAATACTTATGGTACTTCAAAGGTGAAAAATAGTAAGGATCAAAAACTTACTGATGGTGAAATCGCAGAAAAGATCAATAAAGTATTTGATATGCGTCCGTATGCGATCATCGAAAGATTTGGTTTGAAAAACCCGGTATTCCTGCCAACAGCTTCCTATGGTCATTTTGGAAGAGATCATTTTTCGAAAAACGTAGAAGTCTTTTATCCGGTTAAAGGTTCTAAGTCTGTAAAAACAAATGGGACAGGAAAACCGGTTTACATAAAGAAAGTTGATTTTTTTGCCTGGGAAAAGTTGGATTACGTGGATAAGATAAAAGCAGTATTTAAAATCAAATAAAAAAAAGCCCCTTCCCGGGGCTTTTTTATTGGTTGCTTAATGCCGGATAATCAATTTTTGAGTCCTGATAACTTCATTGTTAATCAAAAGTGAATAAAAATAAAGACCCTCGTTGTACATGGAGGTATTGATTTTAGCTGTTCCTGTTTTTCCTGACACATCAATTTTTTCGACAACGGTTCCCAGTAAATTATAGATCACGATGCCGCCGTTTTTAACGTCAGTAAAATCATAATTAATCGCAACAAAATTGTTGGCCGGGTTAGGATAAGCCTCTGACATGAAATATTGTGGTGGCATTTCGCCTGTACTTCCGGGATTGGTCGCATCGTAATTCACAAAAACGGAAATTTGATTGCCCGAATTATGAGAGTCGTAAAATGTATATTTTACTTTCACTACACCCACCAAACCATTTGGATCATGGTCACCTACAAATTCAAAAGATTTTGTTTGCGGAAGAATTGTAACTGCAACTGATGAGGTATCAATAAATGGAGGATAGCAAACGCCCCAACAAAAACTGTTAATCGTTCCTTCAATATTTTCAATAATTGTTCTTATGCATTTCACCTCGCTTGTAACTGAAGAAATATTTTTTACATCAAGGGTATCCAGCACCATCAGACCGGAATCAGCGTGAGAGGTGAGTGTAATCTCCCCATTTTGGGGAAGCACTTGTCCCTCATAATATAATTCAAAACTTTGGGAATAAGCCAGGGAGATCGAAAGTGCTGCAACGAAAATAAGTATAAGTTTTTTCAAATCTCTATTTATTATAAGAAATTCCTTTAAAATGACACAATAATTATGCAACAGTTGCCCAATTCAAAAAATGTTTAACATTTTTTATATAATTGAGGAATTTCAGAATGATGAATTATTATTCATAAAATTGACAAGAGTGGTATGATGGAATATTTATAATACAATCAAAACTTAAAAGGGGAATTATTGTTAATGTTTTGTTAATGATATCTTTTTAATATAAAAGATTGTACATTTGCGAACTAAAGTGTTCGGATTAAAGTTAAATTAAATACGATAAACCTTATGAAAACATTAAAGTTTTTAGGATTTTTATTGCTGTTGGCCACAGTGGCTTTTTCACAGCAGGTAGCCAGAGACAAAGTTGTAGTAGAGATTGGCACGGGTACGTGGTGAACTTTCTGTCCGGGCGCTGCAATGGGAGCAGCTGACCTGATCGCAAACGGCAAACAAGTTGCTGTTATAGATTATCACTCAGGTGATGTATATGAAAATTCATACGGTTTGTCCCGACTCAGTTATTATGGCTTAACAGGAACTCCTACTGCATGGTTCGACGGTGGAAATGCTGTAGTTGGCGGAAGCCATACAGTGAGTATGTATCCGCAATATCTTGCTAAGTATAACCAGCGGATTAATGTTCCATCTTCTTTTACGATTGATATGGTCGGTTCGAAAATTGGAACAAATGACTATCAGGTTAATGTAAGTATTGAAAAAGTAGATGCAATTGCGTATACAAATCTGGTGATGCATTTTGCGGTTACCGAATCCGATATTCAACAAAACTGGCAGGGAATGACTGAGCTTAATCATGTTGAACGACTGATGACCCCAAACCAGTCAGGAACAAGCCTCAACTTTTCATCGAGCAATCTGAAAGAAACAAACCTGATTTTTTCACTTAATCCATCCTGGGTGAAGGCCAATTGCGAAATAGTGGTTTTTATTCAGAATTCTTCAACCAAGGAAATTTACCAGGGAACCATAAGGAGTTTGTCTGAATTTGATATTACCAATAATTTCGATGCTTGCGTTGTTAATGTTAATGCTCCGAATACTGTTTGCCTTGACCACTTTATACCAAAAATTACAATCGGAAACTTTGGTCTTAATAATTTAACGAGCCTTAACATCATTTCTCATGTTAATGATGAAGCTACAAGTACATATAACTGGACGGGAAATATTCCTTATTCGGAAACAGCAACTATTGAATTGCCCGAAGTGATTTTTACCATACTGTCATCAAATACATTTACCGTAACCTGCGAAAGTCCGAATGGACAGCCAGACCAGTATCCTGGTAATAATACTAATATCCTTTCCATTGTAGAGGCTGAGAATGTTACTTCTCCGGTTAGTCTTGCATTGAAATTAGATAGTAATCCTACTGAAACAACTTGGGAATTAACTAATTCAGCAGGAGAAATTTTATATTCTGGAGGGCCGTACACTGTACCCAATCAATTTGTCATTCAAACTTTTGAATTGAATAATACCGATTGTTATACCTTTATTATCTATGATTCTGGTGGTGACGGATTGTTGGGTGTCGGTATGTATAAGCTGGCTTATCAGGGGTCAACTATTTTTGCTCAGGGAAAGAATTTTGGATTTGAAGAACAGGTTCAGTTTGGCATTGGACTTACAGGTATTAATGAAGTTTCAGCAGAACAGGAATTCTCAATTTCGCCAAATCCTATCAGAGGTGATGCATCGGTTTCATTTTATCTTGCAAAGAATAGTTCAGTTCAATTAAGTGTTTACAATTCAACCGGTAAATTGGTTTTTGAAACGCCGGAAAAGGAATTTACAATTGGATCTCATTCAATCATTTTCGAGAATGATAATCTGAGTGCCGGAATTTATTATTTCCAATTAACTTCTGGCGGAAGCTTGAATACTCAAAAAGTGGTCATTACAAAGTAAAGTTATTTATCTTATAATTTAGAAACGGCGGGATTTCTCCCGCCGTTTTTTAATGTCATACGATTGAAAAGATGGTCATTCCTTTACTATTCAAACAATTTATCAATCAAACTGTCATCAGCAAGAATTGGAATAGTAACTTTAAGTCCGGGTTCTGATTCCATAGCCCTTCGAATGGCAAACATGGCGCCATCATTCCTTGCCCAGCTCCGGCGTGCAATTCCGTTGTTAACATCCCAATGCAACATCATTTTTATTCTTCTGTCAGCGTCTTTCGAACCGTCGAGCACCATTCCAAATCCACCGTTGATCACTTCGCCCCATCCAACGCCGCCGCCATTGTGAATTGAAACCCAGGTAGCCCCTCTGAAAGAATCCCCAATCACATTTTGAATGGCCATGTCAGCAGTAAATTGGGAGCCATCATAAATATTTGAAGTTTCGCGATAGGGTGAGTCGGTTCCTGAAACATCATGATGGTCGCGGCCAAGAATAACAGGGGCAGAAATTCTACCATCTTTTATTGCTTTGTTGAAGGCAGCCGCAATTTTGATCCTGCCTTCACAATCTGCATAAAGTATCCTTGCCTGCGAACCGACAACTAATTTATTTTGCCTTGCCTCCCTGATCCAGCGGATGTTATCCTTCATCTGCTGGGTGATTTCCATTGGAGCTACTGCTGCCAATTTTTCTAGGACATGGATGGCAATGTTATCAGTGATATTAAGATCTTCCGGCTTCGAAGAAGCACATACCCATCGGAAGGGACCAAACCCATAATCAAAGCACATCGGACCCATAATGTCCTGCACATAACTTGGGTATTTAAAGCTTCCATCCTTTTTTAAAATATCAGCTCCTGCACGTTCCGATTCGAGCAGGAAGGCATTACCATAGTCGAAGAAATACATTCCTTTTTCGGCAAGTTTATTAATAGCAGACGCCTGCCGGCACAAGGATTCCTGAACCTGTCGCTTAAATTCATCAGGATTGTTAACCATCATCGCGTTCGATTCTTCAAATGAAAGCCCAACAGGGTAATAACCGCCCGCCCAGGGATTGTGCAACGATGTTTGGTCAGAACCCAGATCAACATGAATATTCCGTTTCACAAGCCTTTCCCACAATGTAACAATATTGCCTAAGTAAGCAATGGAATGTGCTTGTTGTTTTTTTTGTTTTTCGAGTGCAACCTCGATGGCCTGGTCAACATTTTCGGTTATACCGTCAACCCATCCCTGCTCGAAGCGTTTGTAAGCGGCTTTTGGATTCACTTCGGCTGTAATGCTGACCACTCCTGCAATATTTGCTGCCTTTGGCTGGGCGCCGCTCATGCCTCCCAATCCGGAAGTGACCAGGAGCAACCACTTGTTATCTGAACCGTTAATCTTTATTTTTCTTGCGGCATTCATTAAGGTTATGGTTGTACCATGAACAATGCCCTGCGGACCAATGTACATAAACGAGCCGGCCGTCATTTGACCATATTGCGAAACACCTAATGCATTAAATTTTTCCCAGTGATCCGGAGAAGAATAGTTCGGAATTACCATTCCATTGGTTACTACAACCCTTGGTGCATCTTTATGCGACGGGAACAGTCCCATCGGGTGGCCGGAATAAAGTACCAACGTTTGTTCGTCGGTCATCCCGGCCAAGTATTTCATGGTAAGGAGGTATTGTGCCCAATTCTGAAAAACAGCACCATTGCCTCCGTAGGTGATCAACTCATGAGGATGCTGGGCCACCGCATTATCCAGGTTGTTGGATAGCATTAACATAATGGCAGCAGCCTGCTTTGATTTGTGGGGGAATTCATTGATGCTCCGAGCATAAATTTTATAATCCGGCCTGAACCGGTACATATAAATCCTGCCATATTCTTCAAGTTCTTTTTTAAATTCCGGAGCAAGGATGACATGGTGTTTTTTGCCGAAATAGCGCAGGGCATTTTTAATGGCCAGCTTTTTTTCACCTTTATTTAAGATATCCTTTCTTTTGGGAGCATGGCTGATGTTTCTGTCATACGGTCGGGGTTTGGGCAAATGGTCAGGAATGCCCTCAATAATTGATTTTTGAAATTCTGTAAGTATCATTATACACGCTTTTATAAGACTTGAGCAAAATTACTATTTTTTGTTCCCATAAAAAGTTAGTAATAGAGAACAAGACTTCAATAAAATACATGCCGGAAAGGATGTGGAGATTAAATCTTTTCCTTCGAGTTTTTCAAAATCTGGTAGAGGAACTCCCTTGCCCTGAATAATTGCGCTTTAACAGTTCCAAGTGGCAGGTTGAGTTCTGCTGCGATCTCTTCATACGAAAACTCACTGAAGTACCTGAGTTCGATCAGTGTGCGGTAATGTGGTTTCAGTTTTTCTACCACTTCACGCATTAATTTGATCTTTTGCTTTTTTACCAGCTCTTGCTCGGGGTCGAGGTCTTCGGCGGGGATACGGTTGGCTAATTCGGTTCCTATTTCGTCGTCAATGCCCTGATCGATCGAGAAAGTATATTTTTTCTTTTTACGGATAAAGTCAATACAATTGTTTGAAGCGATCTTGAAAAGCCACGTACTGAAAGCATAATCTGGGGTATACTGATGTAGTTTTTTAAAGGCTTTCCCAAATGCCTCAATGGTCAGATCCTCCGCATCGTGAGGATTGTTGGTCATTTTCAGAAGCATGAAATAAAGGGAATCCCGGTAGTTTTTCATCAGCTCGGCATAAGCCTTCTGATCTCCCTGGTCGATAGCGCGCTGAACCAGCTTAAAATCCCGTACTGCTTTATCAGTAAGATGCGTTGTTACTTCCATTTACTTTGTTTGATGACCAGGTTTGCTAAAAGTATTAGTGGAAAAAGACCTAATAGAAACAATTCAAACAGCGGCGAAATTAGCAATAATTTATTTTCGTTTAACCTTTGCATCGATTTTTTGAAAATTACCAGCTTGCTGATCAGTCTGACTGCAAATATTGCCAAAACAATGTACACATAAAACTTGGCCAGCAGCAATGTGACAAAAAGCAGGTACATAAGTACCAGGCTGCCTGAATAGGCTCCCAGAATAAACTTATGCTTTGGCTTATAATAATATCCGGTCGACAGATGCCTTCGTTTCTGATACCACCAATCCCTGAAAATATTTTTTGCAGGTGAAACTGTATAGCTGTCCGGATGAATCTCAATGCTGGTATTCCGGCTGGTTGCTGCTTTATTGATGAAGAGGTCATCGTCGCCGGAAGAAATGGTGTAATGCGAAATAAAGCCTTTGTTTTTTATAAAAAGGGATTTTGTATAGGCCAGGTTTCGCCCAACGCCCATATAAGGCATTCCGGCAAGCGTATACGAAAAATACTGAACCGCAGTCATAATCGTCTCATACCGGATGATCATGTTCAGCAGGTTGTTTTTCTTTTCGTAAGGGCCGTATCCTAATACAATTTCCGTTTTGCTATCGAAATTACCTGCCATTTTCCTGATCCAGTTTGGGCTGGAGGGAATGCAATCTGCATCGGTAAGGAGCAGCACTTCATTTTTTGCGGATTTGATACCCAGCGATAAGGGAAATTTTTTCCCTCTAAAGAAATTCAGGTCCTGGGTTATGTTTACGATCTTCAGGTGCTTGTATTCTCTTTCTAAGTCCTGCAGAAGGAAAATAGTTTCATCATCCGAAGCATCATTCACAATTACCACTTCAAAATCAGGGTAATTCTGATTCAGGATCGACGGGAGTTTATCCTTCAGGTTGTGGTATTCGTTTTTTGCACTGATGACGACTGAAACGGGTGGTAAATTATTTGCCGGGGTCTTTTTTCGGTAAAATGCAAACCGTGCAAAAATTCCCCAGAAATAGAATAATTGCACACCGGTTACCACGCAAAATGCATAAAATAAATACGAAAATATTATTTGTAAATTAAATTCCAAATTTCAACAGATGATCAATATTAGACGACAAAATTATTTAAACAAAAAGTAGTACCACTGACACAACACGAAAACTTATCAAGAGAATTTGAACAGGCAATTTTGAAATATTTGGATTTGGATAAATGACTTTTTAAAAAGTGAAATACCCTTATCTTTACGGCTTTTAAAATAACAAAGGATCTCAGAAGAAGGATGAATTTCAGTATTAAGGGAAAAGATAAAAATACCAGCGCCCGGGCAGGAGAAATCATGACTGATCATGGAATCATTCAAACTCCCATTTTTATGCCGGTGGGTACTGCCGGTGCGGTTAAAGCTGTGCACATTCCCGAACTGAAATCAGATGTCAAGGCACAGATTATTCTTGGAAACACTTACCATCTTTACCTGAGGCCGGGCCTTGAGGTTATTCAAGCTGCAGGAGGCTTGCATAAATTCAATGGATGGGACATGCCCATACTGAGCGATAGTGGGGGTTACCAGGTATATTCGCTTGCCAATACCCGAAAACTGACACCCGAAGGAGTAGTTTTTAATTCGCACATCGATGGCTCCCAACATACCTTTACACCTGAAAAAGTAATTGACATCCAGCGGATCATCGGGGCGGACATTATCATGGCTTTTGATGAATGCACCCCCTATCCCTGCGAATATGGCTATGCTAAAAAATCTCTCGGCATCACGCATCAATGGCTGAAGCAATGCATCGATCATTTTAACAATACCGAACCTGTTTATGAACATTCGCAAGCCCTGTTCCCCATTGTTCAGGGAAGCGTTTATAAGGATTTACGTATTGAATCGGCTGAGACCATTGCTTCTTGTAAAGCGGATGGAAATGCCATTGGAGGTTTATCGGTGGGTGAGCCACCTGAAATGATGTATGAAATGACCGCACTTGTTTGTGATCTGCTACCTGCGGATAAGCCACGATATTTGATGGGTGTTGGCACCCCGGTTAATATCCTGGAAAGCATAGCACTTGGAGTAGACATGTTCGACTGCGTGATCCCGACAAGAAATGCCCGTCATGGTCTTTTATATACAAGTGAAGGGATCATCAATATTAAAAATGAAAAATGGAAGTTCAATTTTTCACCATTGGATGAAAATGGAACTTCTTTTGTCGACCTGCAATATTCAAAAGCTTATTTACGACATTTAATTCATTCACAGGAGATGTTAGCCGGAATGATAGCAAGCCTGCACAATCTTGCATTTTATCTTTGGCTGGTTATTGAAGCAAGGAAAAGAATTTTGGATGGATCATTCCTGGAGTGGAAACAAAAAATGGTGCTCCGGTTGGCTCAAAGATTGTAATAATTTTGCATAAAATTTCCTTTTTTGAAAAAGATTGACATTTATATCATCAAAAAGTTTCTGGGTACTTTTTTCTTTGCCATTTCCTTGTTGATCATTATTGTTGTGGTATTTGATATTTCGGAAAAAATTGATGATTTCATTGAGAAGCAGGCCCCATTAAAAGAAATTCTGTTTTCCTATTACTTTAATTTCATTCCCTATTTTGTTAACCTCTTCAGTTACCTGTTTACTTTTATTGCAGTTATTTTTTTTACATCAAAAATGGCTTCCGGAAGCGAGATCATTGCAATTCTAAGCAGCGGAATCAGTTATTGGAGGATGTTATGGCCCTACCTGATATCGGCTGTTTTTTTGGGATTGATGTCATTTTACCTGGCTAACTTCCTCATCCCACGCACCAACAAAAAAATGATGGCTTTCGAAAAGGTATATCTGAAAAATCCTTATCATTACAGGGAGAGGAACATTCATCTGCAAATTCAACCGGGAACATTTATTTACATGGAGAGTTATAATAACCAGCTGAATGTTGGGTATAAATTTTCGCTGGAAGATTTCGACGATAACCGGCTGGTATATAAAATAAATGCTGACCAAATTATTTGGGATAGTATTTTGGGCCAATGGAAGCTGAAGAATTATTTTATCAGGAAAACGTCCGCTGACAAAGAAACCCTGGTAAAAGGCACTGTTATGGATACCCTCATCAATATTAATCCAAGGGACTTTAGTGTAATTGTTGGCGATATAAAAACAATGAACTATTCAGAATTAAGGGCATATATCGAAAAAGAACAACTGAAAGGAACATCCACTATCAAAGATTATCTTGTGGAGAAGCACAAAAGAATTGCCTTTCCCTTTGCCACAATAATTTTAACCCTGATTGGCGTTTCCATATCAAGCCGTAAGGTGAGGGGTGGGATTGGTGTGCATCTGGGACTTGGGATTGCCATTACATTTACTTTTATTTTCTTCCTGCAAATTACAACAGTTTTTGCGACTCATGGAAACCTTGAGCCCTGGCTTGCAGTGTGGATCCCAAATATGATTTTTGGAGTTGTTGGAATTTTTCTGTTAAAAGCCGCCCTAAAATAGTCCTGGTAAGAAAAAGGTGTTTGCGAATATTTTGCCATTATTTATATGTTGCAGTCGGTCCATATAAAATGATTTTGAAACCTTTTGCCAATATGAACAGGATGATTAAAGATGCCATATAAAGCCGAGCCACTTCCGGTGAGAGATGCATAGGTTGCACCCATTTGATACAGTTCATCCCTGATCACTTTGATGACACTGTGCCTTTTCATCACTTCATCTTCAAAATCATTGATCACAAGGTTCTTCCATTTATGCAGTGGGGTTTTTATCAATTCTTTTAACTTTTTTTCCTTTATAGCTGGCTTAATCCACGAATAAGCTTCAAGTGTGCTAATATGGATATCCGGTTTTACAATGACCATGTATCGATCAGGCAGGTATAATTTTACAGGTTCTAACTGATCACCTCTTCCGGTGGCCAGAGCGGGTTTATTTTCAATAAAAAAGGCGCAATCACTTCCCAACTTTTTTCCATAATCCTGCATTTTAACTATCGTCAAGCCAAGATCAAATAGTTTGTTGATCATTCTGATTGTAAAAGCTGCATCTGCTGATCCTCCCCCCAATCCTGCTCCGTATGGAATTAGCTTATGCAGATGGATTTTAACTGCAGGAAGATTAAAATCTCTTTTCAGCAGTTCATAAGCTTTGCAAACCAGGTTATCTTTAAATTCCCCATCAAGTTTGATCCCTGACAATGTAAATGAAAAAACCTTATCAGGTGAGATAATGATCTCAAGGGCATCATAAATTTTAACAGGATACATGATCGTTTCCAAATTATGAAATCCATCCGGTCTCTTTTCCGTTACTGAAAGCCCAATGTTAATCTTACCGTTTGGAAAGTCGATCATAATAGCCGATTATAAAACCAAGCTAAAATAATAGTAATTTTGAAAACCTGTTAATTAACTTTTATTCGGATATTATTTTATGGCGCTCATTAATTCGGTATTGTCATGGTTGTTGAAGAAGCGATTTCACCAGATCGAGCTTTTTATGAAATATCCGCATGAAGTGCAGGAGGAATGGTTCAAGAAGTTAATTGCAAACGCAAAAGAAACAGAGTGGGGGAAAAAGTTTGATTACAAATCCATCAATACCATAAATGAATATAAGGAGCGTGTTCCTGTAAACGACTATGAAGCACTGAAGCCTTATATTAACAGGCTTCGAAAGGGTGAACAAAACATATTGTGGAATTCCGAAATCAAGCTATTCGCAAAATCATCAGGTACTACTTCAGATAAAAGTAAATTTATTCCTGTCAGCCAGGAAGCGCTGGAAGAATGCCATTATAAGGGCGGAAAAGATATGCTTTCGATATACTGCAATAATTATCCCGAAACCCTTATATTCGATGGCAAAGGTTTGTCGATGGGAGGAAGTCACCGAATCACTGAGATCAACAATGAAATCTATTATGATGGTGATCTTTCGGCTTTAATTGTCCAGAACCTGCCTTCATGGGCTGAGTTCATTCGTGTACCCAAACGGTCGGTTGCTTTAATGGACGAATGGGAAAGCAAAATTGAAAAAATGGCCCTTTCCACCATTAACCATGACGTCACCAACATTCTTGGCGTGCCCTCCTGGACGTTGCTCCTTATGAGGCGCATCCTTGAAATCACCGGTCGTAAAAACCTGCTTGAGGTATGGCCAAATCTTGAGGTTTTTTTTCACGGTGGAGTGAACTTTGAACCGTATATAAATCAGTTCAAAGAACTCATCCCGTCAGATAAGATGCATTACATGGAAACCTATAACGCATCCGAAGGATTTTTTGGCTTACAGGACCGTACTGATTCCGATGACCTGCTCCTCATGCTTGATTATGGAATCTTTTATGAATTTCTTCCGATGAACCAGCTGGAATTGGAACACCCCCAAACCCTTACCCTTGACCAGGTAAAGAAAGATGTGAATTATGCCATTGTGATTTCTACCAATGGTGGTTTATGGCGATACCTGATCGGCGATACCATACGATTTACTTCACTCAATCCATACAGGATCAGAATTACCGGACGAACCGTCAACTTTATCAATGCCGTTGGTGAAGAGGTTATCATCGACAATGCAATCAAAGCTTTGGCCATAGCATGCAATAAATGCCAGGCCATCATAAGCGATTTTACCGCCGCACCGGTTTATTTTTCTTCAGGTAACAATGCTGCACATGAATGGCTGATTGAGTTTGAGAAAGCACCTGAAAACATCGAATATTTTGCCGAAACACTCGACAACGCCCTTAAATCACTCAATTCGGATTATGAAGCAAAAAGATACCACAATATGATCCTGCGGCCGCCCATTGTCAGGCAGCTACCGGAAAAGACATTTTACAACTGGTTAAAAAAGAAAAACAGGCTGGGTGGACAGAATAAAGTGCCCAAACTGTCGAATGACAGATTATATGTTGATGAAATCCTCGAATTGGTTAATTAAAAAAACAAACCTTTTCTTACCGCACCATTAAAAAATATTATTTTTATCCGATCATTAAATAGAAGAATATGCACATAGCAATTGCCGGCAACATAGGATCAGGGAAGACAACACTAACCCGTTTGTTATCAAAACATTTTAAATGGGAACCTCATTATGAAGATGTTGATACAAATCCCTACCTCCATAGTTTTTATGAAGATATGCAGCGTTGGTCTTTTAACCTGCAGGTATATTTCCTGAACAGCCGCTTCAGGCAGATCGTCCAGATCAGGGAAGGAGGAAAAACAGTTATTCAGGACAGGACCATTTACGAGGATGCTTACATTTTTGCGCCCAACCTGCATTATATGAACCTGATGACGACCCGTGATTTTGAAAACTATTTTTCGCTTTTCGAATTGATGAGTACATTTATCCAGCCTCCTGATCTGCTGATTTACCTCAGGGCAGAAGTTCCCACACTTGTTAAACAGATTCAAAAAAGGGGCAGGGAGTACGAGGAAGCCATCAGACTGGATTATTTGAAAAAGCTTAACGAAAGATATGAAGCCTGGATCTCGAATTACCGTCTGGGCAAATTACTTATTTTTGAGGTTGATGACATCAATATTGAAGAAAATCCAGCTGACCTTGCCATGATCATCGATAAGATGAATGCACAGTTGCATGGTTTATTTTAATTCCGGATTAACTGTCAATGGATCCTATTCTCAAACCATCATCGAAATGAAACAGTTTCCATTTCATTATTATTCTATATTCATTGTTGCCCTTATTTCCCTTGCATCCTGTAACAATAAAATTACTAAGGAAACGGATCAACATGGAAATACCGTAATTAAAGAATGGTATAACAAAAGCCAGGTGAAATCAATTAAAACCATCTTAAGTGAAGGTGTAAACGACTACATTTATATTATGTATGACAAGGATGGCCGTCTCCTTGATTCAGCAAGGTACATCAACGATACCCTTGAGGGGATGCGTAAATTTTATGAGGAAAAAACAACCCTTTTACATACCGAGAACTATCATCACGGCCTGTTAAACGGAACTCATAAAGCCATTTACAGCTCAGGGGTTACAGGATTTGAAGGTTATCGTAAAAATAACCTGATGGTCGGTGAATGGAAATTTCATTTTGTAAATGGCCACCCCATCACTTATGAGTATTATGATTCGACGGGAGTAATGAAATATTTCAGAAAGTATGACGACAATGGAAATGTTCTTAAAGTGGATGGACTTGGATTGATACAGGTAAAGTCAGATCCATCAAAACTTGAAAGCACACAAACTCTTTTCGGTTTTGTGGAGGCTGCTGTTCCTCCCGGTTGCACAACAAAGTTTACCATTGAGAAAAACAATGAAGAGCAGGCTTCAGAGAAATACCTTGAAATGAAACTCGAAAAACCGAAAACTGATTGGGAAATCATCTTTGCTGAACCCGGACAGAAAAAACTGAAGTTTAAGATAACCATTACCGATAATAAAACCGGTAAAGAAGAAGAAAGTGTTTCGGAACAAACCATCATGGTAAATCCAATCAAAGAATGAAAATCCTTGGAATTATTCCTGCCCGCTATGCAAGTACAAGGTTTCCGGGCAAACCGCTTACCCTGATCAATAATAAACCTATGATCCGCCATGTGTATGAGCGGGCGATAAAAGCAAAGTCCCTGACCGAAGTTTATGTAGCCACAGATGATAAAAGAATTGAAGATGCCGCACTTAGCTTTGGTGGTAAGGTGATCATGACATCCGATAAGAACAGAAGCGGGACGGATCGTTGCATGGAAGCCTATGAAAAATTAGAGAAACAAGGCAAATCATTCGATGTTGTCATCAATATTCAGGGAGATGAACCCTACATCCACCCGGAGCAAATCGACCTTGCAGCCTCATGCTTCAACAATCCTGATGTCAATATTGCCACACTCGCTATCAAGCTCACTTCGGAGGAGGAATTGTTTAATCCCAATATCATCAGGGTAGTTTTCGATATTCATAAAAAGGCTTTATATTTCAGCAGAAACCCCATACCTTTTGTCAGAAATTTTGAAAAGAAAGACTGGTCAAGCCAACATCAATACTTTAAGCACATTGGTATTTATGCTTACCGGCCCAATACTTTGCAACAGATAACCCGGCTGGATACTTCGCCTTTGGAGCAAGCCGAATCACTGGAGCAGTTACGATGGCTGGAAAATGGTTTTAAAATTCATGTTGAATTCACTGGATTCGAAAGCATTGCTGTGGACACACCTGAAGATTTGTTAAAATTTTTAAACAAACCTTAGTTTCAACCGTAGAATTAGTTAATTTAGCGCATCCGATTGGAATAATAATGAAAGTTGCCCATTACATCAGTGAATTGCTTTTTGCGAACGATTGCGTGATCGTTCCGGGTTTTGGGGGTTTTGTTTCCAATTATGCTCCGGCTAAAATTCACCCGGTCAATCATACCTTTTATCCTCCTTCGAAAAGTATCCTTTTTAACTCCAAACTTTTGAGTGATGACGGATTGCTCCTGCACGCCATTTCGATGGGTGAAGGCATTTCGTACGAACAGGCAAAGCAAATGGTTGACGGGTTTACCCATGATTGCACGCACAATCTGAATGAAGGTAAGTATGTGAAGCTGGAAAGAATTGGAAAGATCAGGAAAGATGAAGACGGGCGCTACTTGTTTGATCCGGATACATCGGTAAACTATCTTGAAGATTCATACGGACTGCCAACATTTATTTCCCCGCCCATTCTGCGATCGCCTATGCACAAGCGACTGGAAAAGAAATTTGCAGACCGCAGGCCCAGACCGGTAAGTGAAATAAAGAACAGAAGTGTTTACTGGGCTGCAGTTGCTCTGGTTCCGGTATTATTATTGACAGGCTGGATCATATTCAACCCTGTTTCAAAATTTGACGGATCTCAGCAATCGGCTGTAATTACCATTCCGGAAACTGAAATCAACAACGCTGCTTCCGGAAAAGCTGAACTCAATACAAATCCAATTCAGGCTACAGCAATAAAGGATATGAGTTTTTCTGAATCAGGAAGTGTCCCCGTTCAGAATAATGAAGCGGAGGCAGTGCCCTCTCAAGTTAAAGAAAATATCAATATTTCTGTATCAAAGTTTTATGTCATCGGCGGTGCCTTCAAAATCAGGGAGAATGCTGATAAGTTGCTGGCTGTTTTACGCGACGAGGGTTATCATGCTGAAGATGTAGGTCAAAATCCGGCCGGTTTGTACATGGTCAGCTATTTTTCTTCCGAAGATAAATCTGAAGCGCTGGTTAATCTTGCGACCATCCGCCGCGAAAAGAATCCTTCTGCCTGGTTGTTGAAGAAATAAATTCAATATTTGAAAACCTCAGCTCTTTCGGATTTGTGTTAAAGACTGTGCGCCGGCTAATCCGAAAGTAAATAAAAAGGGATTTGCAATCCTTTAAAACTATTTAAGTGGATTAAAAATCCTGAAAGGTATCCCCGTCCGGATTATCCCTCCCACCTACCTTTTCCTAAATCCGGACGAGCAGATGCCTATAAATCAGGATTTCCTTATTAACTTTATGCATTCTGAAATTGAAGATTTATTTTTGTCGTCAGATTTTATTGATTTCTTTTTGAATGGCTAAAAACAAATTAAAACACTTTGCCGAGAACGAGGCTTTTCCAGGGTTCATCCAACCGACAATTGATGAAGTCAAAAACAATTTCCAACTATCGGGCCAGTGGGCAGAAAAACTTTTTGGCAATAACCATCCGGTAATCCTGGAATTAGCTTGCGGTAAAGGTGAATATACGGTGGGGCTTGCGCGCAGTTATCCTGAAAAGAATTTCATCGGTATAGATCGCAAGGGCGCTCGTATGTGGCGGGGGATGAAAACTGCCGTGGAAGAGCAATTACCCAATGTGGGATTTTTAAGGACAAGGATTGATTTCCTTAGTCTTTGTTTTGGCAAACATGAGGTAAGTGAAATTTGGATCACTTTCCCAGATCCCCAGCTTAAAAATAAGAAAAGCATGAAGCGTTTAACCTCCCCGTTCTTCCTTGGCATGTATGAAGAAATCCTCGTACCAGGTGGCAAAATCCATTTGAAGACCGATAATATGGAATTGTATAAATTCACCCTGGGTATTATAAAGGAACATGGTCATCATCTTATTAAGGAAACCAATGATCTTTATGCTTCGGGGATACAGGATGAAGCAACTCAAATCCAGACTCATTATGAAAAAATGCATCTGGCTAAAGGGTTGAAAATCAAATATGTTGTTTTTAGTTTAAACACCCAGGCCTAACAATATGGACAGTGATGAATCTTTTTTTCAAAAAGTTTATGAGGTAGTAAAGCTGATCCCGCATGGAAGGGTGACTTCCTATGGAGCCATTGGCGAATACCTTGGAACGAAAGGCTCAGCGAGAATGGTAGGCTGGGCTATGAATGCTTCTCATTCAGCACCCTTTTCTATCCCGGCTCATCGGGTGGTAAACCGCAACGGCTTGCTCACCGGTAAACATCATTTCGGCAGCCCCGACCTGATGCAGCAACTCCTCGAAAACGAAGGCCACACTATCATCGATGATAAAATCGTTGGATTTGATAAAGTATTCTGGGATCCAGCCAGGGAACTTTGACTATTTCCTTACTTTCCCAATTCCTCGTCCACCAAGCAATCCCCAACCTCCGCTACCGATTAAAAAGCCAAAGGCATACCATGCACCGTTGTTGTTCTGTGCGTAAACGGTTACATCATCCCGAAACAACATACCGATAAGGTCGATAGGTGCGATGATGCCATGCCATAGTCCCCACCAGAAGCCATAGGTTTGCCCCTTAAGGCAATCGGTTACAATTTCTTTATTGGCACAGCCCGATAGCAATAGTATTGCCATTACTGTTAGCCCAAATAGGGCAAAATAAGCAGGATAGTTCTTCTTCATTTTATTGATTATTATAACGTCAAAAATAGCTCATCTTTAATAATTGATTAAGCTGATGTTCAAATTAATTCGAATTTTGTTATAGCCTGGCGGGTATATCACAAAAGGAAGAATGAGAGAGATTTTAAGCTGTCAGATTTAATTAGCCCAATTGTCCAAGTTATCTAATGGAAATCCTTTGACACATCAGAATACCTGTTTGATTGTTGCAGAGCTTTTTGCTATGGCCCAAAAGTGGCAGAAAGGAAAGAAACCTGCTATGTTATTTATCTTCCTTTAGCTTGCCGGCCTTATCGAAATACAAACCTACTTTTTGGTTTTCTTCTTTCTTCTTTTTGCTGATCAGCTCGAGGTAATAATAATCATTCCGGTCGGCAAGGGTAGCCTTTTCGGCATACATTACATTGTAGTCGGAATATTCGGTATTGAGGCATCTCTGGATGGGAGAATAAAGGTCCTCGGTGTCGATTTCAACAATGGTCATGACCCATGCGGCCGAATCAGTAAACTCTGCTGTGGTAGGAAGGCCACGATAAATAAAATGCGAAACCCAATTGCCTTCTTTGGTTTCCCATCTTACGTCGCTGGCATTCGTAAACCGGCCGTTGAATTTTTTAGCAACTTCTACCGGAATGTCTACCGTCAACAGGAATTGATTCTTTAACTCCTCGTCCCGGTTGGCTTTGATCAGTCTACCTGTTTTGTCGAAAAACAATTCAAACACAAGTGGCTTGAATTGCCCTTTTTGAAATCTTTCAAGCTTAACATAAAATATGTCTGGCTGATCGACAACGGAAACTTTTTCTGCAATGATCAGCTCATCATCCCAATGGTTTTCTTTAATATATTTTAGGATTCCTTCACTGAGTGATTTTTCATCAAACTCAATCCGGGTTTCAATCCATGCTCCGCTGGATTGAAATTTGGCACGAGTTACCCGCTCTTTGTAAATAAAGGTAGCCAGATAGTTGGTCGAGTCAATCGAAATTTTAACTTTAGTCCAGACTATTTTTTCAGCACGGGGAAACCGTATTTGCCATGCGTCGATCACTGCAGCAGGCGTATCAGAATTCGGGTTATCAATACCCACCACTGTCATTTGCTGAACACCTTCAGGAGTTTTTACCTGATCGATATTTCCTGTTTTATCGAAAAACAATTCAAAGATATAGGGTTCTTTGCGGTCTTTCTCCTTACGGGCAACCTGTACATAATAATAATTCTTCTTATCTGCCCTGGTCGCTTGTTCGGCAAGGACTACTTTGTCTTTTTTAAAGTTCTCATTCAGGTATCTTTCAACAGGCGGATAGAGTGCTTTTATATCCATATCCGTTACAGTCTGAACCCATTCGCCTTCGGGTGTGTATTCAGCATAAGTTCCTCTTCCGCGATAGAAGCAGTCGACTTTGTAGTTGTTATCTACTTTAGACCATGAAACATTTTCGGCACGAAGAAATTTTTTGCTGAAATTTTTTTGAACTATATCCGGTATGTTTTTGTCAAAAGAAGCCTGACCAAAGGATACAAGCATTATTACCGCCAGGAAAATACTTAAAAATGATCTCATATTAATATTTAGTTTGTTATACTTTATTAATTTAAAAAATCCAACTATAATTGGTTTTATACTTCAAATCTGCAATAAAGTTTACAAAAACATATAATTCTTTGGAAGAAATTTTATTTCATCATAAATTGATAAAAAACTATTTAATCCTTAACTTGAAAAACAAATACTGGAAGATTTTCTCTCAAAAACAATGGAGAGGTTAGTGACCTTATTTATCAATTTATAGAATTATTGTCTGGTTTCTGTCCGGGCCAACTGAAATGATTCCGAATTTAACGTTAACTTCCTTTTCGATAAAAGAAATGTAATCGGCAAGCCGGGCAGGAATTTCTGCCGAATTTCTGATCCCTGAGATATCAGATTGCCAGCCTTTGAATTCTTTATAAACGGGCTCCAACTTTTCATAAGAGGCTTCGAAGGGAATATGCTCAATTTGTTGTCCCGCATAATTATATCTAACTCCGGCTTTTATGGATGGAAAAGTATTTAAAACATCTGCTTTGGTCATGAACAGCTTTGTAACTCCGTTGAGCATAATGGCATACTTGAGTGCAACAATGTCAAGCCAGCCGCATCTTCTGGGCCGTCCGGTTGTGGAACCGAATTCATGACCGTATTCTCTTAGTTTTTTTCCTTCTTCATTGTCCTGTTCTGTTGGAAATGGACCACTTCCAACCCGTGTGGCATAGGCTTTAACAATACCAAAGACTTCTCCGACTTTTGAAGGTGCAATGCCTAACCCAGTGCAAACCCCGGCAGTTATAGTATTTGAAGAAGTAACAAAGGGATAGGATCCGAAATCGATATCCAGCATAGTACCCTGGGCACCTTCAGCCAATACTGTTTTATTATTATTGAGGCATTGATTGATAAAATATTCACTGTCAATTTTGCGAATAGCTTTTATTGAATCCATTGAAGAAAACCATTTTTCCTCATAATCTTCGAGGGTAAATCCTTCAATTTGGAAATTGTGATAATCGAGTCCAAGAGATTGAATGATCGTAAGGTGTCTTTGTTTTAATTCCTGGTAAAGCTGAAGGAAATCCTGCCTGTCGATATTCCCGATGCGCACACCTAAACGTGCTGTTTTATCGGTATAAGTTGGCCCAATACCTTTAAGTGTTGATCCTATTTTTGCATTTCCTTTTGCATGTTCATAGGCGGCATCAAGCATCCGGTGAGTAGGTAAGATAAGATGCGCTTTCCTTGAAATTAAAAGGTTGTCGCCAATTTGAATATGATGGCTTCTGAGGTTTTCAATTTCACGATTGAAAATATAAGGATCGATGATAACACCGTTCCCGATAATATTGATCGTATCCGGGTTAAAAATTCCGGAAGGAATGGTATGCAGTATGAATTTTTTATTATCGAACTCAATGGTATGACCCGCATTTGGTCCGCCCTGAAACCGGGTAATAATTTCATAGCGCGGAGCAAGGACATCCACAATTTTTCCTTTACCTTCATCTCCCCATTGAAGGCCTAACAAAATATCAGCTTTCATTTAACCAGAAATAAAAATTTGAAATGCGACCGAGAAGTATTCAATTTACTTTTTAAAAATTTATGCCTTCATACTAAAAGATTCATGGCTAAAATAACCATAAAAAGAAATCGTACTAAAATACACTAAAAAATTATTGGTTTTATTTCCAAATTTATTTTTTGCCGCCGTAAAAAGTTAGGGAATGATGACTGATTTTTACTCCGAGTTCTTTTTCAACGGTATTTTTAATTTGTTCAACCCTGGCATCACAGAACTCAAGGACTTCGCCCGAACTGAGGTTGATGAAATGATCGTGCTGTTTGAATCTGAATGATTTTTCAAACTGGGCGCAATTATTTCCAAACTGGTGCTTGGTAACAAGGTTGCAATCGAGCAAAAGCTCAATGGTGTTGTAAAGAGTAGCCCGGCTGACTCTGTACTTATTGTTCTTCATCCTGATATAAAGGGTTTCAATATCGAAGTGGCCTTCAGTTGAGTATATTTCCTTTAGAATGGTATACCTTTCCGGTGTTTTACGATTCCCTTTACCTTCAAGATAGTCGGTAAAAATCTTTTTTACGGTTTCAAAGGTGTCCTTGTTAGAGGTCTTCATTAATCTGAAATTATTTAATCACAATAATATTAATAATAAAACATGTGAGAAGATCATTTGTTTAATCCTGCACTTTTCAATTGAAAGTCAAAATAAAATGCAGTAAATTTCGAAGGCTAAAAATAGAAAAATTTTCTTTATTAGTATTTGGAATAAATAAAAATAAATTATTAGTGCCCTATCAATTAAAATCTGCGTGAAAGTAAAGCATGGTTTTGTGGTGCAAGCAGACCCTAAAGAGTATTTATCCTGTCGATTTTCTTTATGTCGGGGAGATCTTTAATGTGCCGGATCAAATTGGTAAGATTCTCGGTACTGTAAGCATAAAGCATAATTGAAGCCTCAATCATACCTCCCTGGCTTTCGAGATGAAAGGATTTAATATTCAGGTCAAAAGTTTCAGTGATGATTTTAATAATGTCGTTGATAAACCCCTTTTTATCAATTCCACTAATCTTAATTCCTGTCATAAATCCAATCGATTCCTTGTCATTCCATTTTGTCCGGATAATTTTATTTCCATATTTCGACATCTGTCCTACTGCAACTGAACAATTGGTCCGATGAATTACTATTGCATCGTCTGTCTTTATGAAACCAACGATTTCATCACCAGGAATCGGGTTACAGCAATTTGCAATGTCATAGCTGATCTTCTGGATCTTTTTCAGATCCTTTTGCTGATCATCCCCTTCTCTCAGATTATCGAGTACCGTTTCGGTTAATGTTTTGTGGTCAACAGGTCTTGATTTCCCAAACGGTATCTTTATCACTTTACTGAACCAGCTTTCTTTATCAACAACTCCGCAACAGTCTTTTAGCTCCTTCAGTCCAATCAAATCCTGCGCAATATCATAATACAAATCAATCGTACTGATATAATTATATTTCTGCTGAAGTAACTTTAAATTGACACTATTTAACTCTATGTTGAGCTGTTCAGAATATTCCTTTAGCTTGCTCTTTCCTGCTTCAACGAATTTCTTCTTTTCCTCTTTGATGGCAAATTTTATTTGGGTCCTGGCACGGGCAGTAACCACATAGGTAAACCATTCAGCTTTCGGAAACTGCTTTTTGGAAGTTAATATCTCCACCTGGTCACCACTTTTTAATTTTTGGTTCATAGGAGCCAACTTATGGTTTACCTTGGCTCCAATGCAGGTATTTCCAATCACGGAGTGGATGGCGTAAGCAAAATCCAGTACTGTGGAACCGGCGGGTAAGTTTCGTAATTCGCCGTTTGGTGTAAACAAATAGATCTCATGAGTAAATAAAAAACCCTGGAAATCGTCGATAAAGCCAAGAGCGCTTGAGTCATTGCTTTGGAGCATGTCCCGGATGCGCCCGAGCCAATTGTTAATATTGGCTTCAGAAACGCCGCCTGATCCATCTTTATATCTCCAGTGAGAAGCATATCCTTTTTCAGCAATTTCGTCCATTCGTTTACTTCTGATCTGCACTTCTACCCATTGACCCTCTGTACTCATTACTGTGGTATGAAGGGCTTCATAACCATTGGCTTTAGGAATGGAAATCCAATCACGCAAACGGTCAATATTCGGCCGGTAATGATCTGTAATGATGGAATAAACCCTCCAGCAGTCTACTTTCTCTGTTTCGCGCGGAGTATCAATGATAATTCTGATAGCAAACAGATCATAAATTTCTTCCATGGGAACTTCCTTTTTCTTCATTTTGTTCCAGATAGAATATATGGATTTATCCCTTGAAATTATTTCGTAAGTAAACTGCTGCCTGCTCAGTGTCTTTTTTATAGGATAGACAAACTTATTAATGAACCTTTTTCTTTCCTTGAAAGTATTTTTAAGCTTTTCGAAAATAGAAGCATAAATTTCAGGCTCAGTATATTTCATCGCCAAATCCTCGAGCTCCGTCTTGATGGCATACAAACCAAAACGATGAGCAAGGGGTGCATATAAAAAGGTAGTTTCTGAAGCTATTTTCAATTGCTTATCAGGAGGCATGACATCAAGGGTGCGCATATTGTGCAACCTGTCAGCAATTTTAATCAGGATCACCCTTACATCATCCGACAGGGTTAAAAGCATCTTTTTAAAATTCTCTGCCTGCATCGAGGCGGAGTTAGTATCGAAAATTTCCTTGATTTTTGTCAACCCATCAATGATTCTGGCAACTGAAGGACCAAACATTTTTTCAATATCACTCAGGGTATATTCAGTATCTTCCACAACATCATGAAGCAAAGCACATATAACAGAAGTCTTGCCTAATCCGATCTCACCCGCTACGATCCGGGCTACTTCGATGGGATGGTAAATGTAGGGTTCTCCCGTTCTGCGTCGCATATCCTTGTGGGCATCTACTGCAATATCAAAAGCTTTGCGAAGCATTTTTTTATCTTCCGGCTTATCGGGGCTCCATTCCCGGAGCAGGTTCCGATAGCGACTTATGATAGCTTTATTTTCCTGAATTGTATCCGGGATAAACATCTGATTTAGTAAATTGAATCAACGCAAAATTAAATTAAAGTACGCAATAATTGCACTTCACCCTGATTAAATAAATTTTAGTGAATAGCCGCACAAATAATCAGTCAAGTGCCTCGTTATAGCTAAATGAAAATTATGTGTATTTTTGATCGGGTTATCCTGCTTTGAATTTTGAACGACAAGATGAAAATATTTTTTTACGCCCTTTTCTTTATTTTTTTCCATTCTCTTGCTTTCGCAACTCATGAAAGAGCAGGTGAAATTATTTATGAACACATTGATGGACTTAAATATAAGGCTACCATCATTACCTATACTTATTCACCAAGTCCTGCCGACCGTCCTCAATTAACACTTATGTGGGGCGATGCAACAGCATCCGTGCTTGACCGGACAGAAAAAATACCCATTACTGAAATTATTCAGCGCAACGTTTATGTGGGTGAACATACTTATGCCGCCCCCGGAATTTTTAAATTGGCTATCGAAGATCCAAACCGGAATTACGGTATTGTTAATATTCCAAATTCTGTCAATATTCCATTTTATATTGAAACGGAGTTAATTATCAATCCTTTTTTAGGTAACAACAGCTCTGTAGTATTGCTGAATCCACCTTTGGATTTCGGATGCATTAACCGCGTTTACATTCATAACCCCGGCGCCTATGATCCTGATGGAGACAGCCTTTCATACAAACTTACCATTTGCAAAGGTGCAGGTGGACAACCTGTTCCGGGTTATATTTTTCCGCACCTGGTGGATCAGGGAAATCCGGGGAGCTTTAGTATTAATGCCTATAATGGTGATTTGATCTGGGATAGCCCAACATTACAGGGAGAATATAATGTTGCTTTCATCATCGAAGAGTGGAGGTTCGGGCAAAGAATTGGATATGTAACAAGGGATTTACAAATCCAGGTTGTCGCCTGTTCCAATAATCCACCTGAAATCATTACCATTTCAGATACCTGTATTAATGCGGGTGATTCATTGTTTTTCCAGGTTACAGCCACAGACCCTGATGGTGACCAGGTTAAGTTATCAGCAACCGGAAGTCCTTTTTTACAAGCAGAATCTCCCGCTGTAATGGACCCAAATCCTGCCATTGGAAATGTGAATGCAATTGCTCAGTTTCATTGGAAAACTGTTTGTTCACATGTATTAAAGAATCCCCATCCTGTTTATTTTAAAGCCATCGACAATGACCCAATAGTAAGCTTAAGCAGCTATAAAACTTTATACATTAAAGTTGTTGGACCCGCTCCACAAAATCCACTTGCCACTTCGTTGGGTAACTCAATAATTCTTAGTTGGGAAAAAAATGGTTGTGATAATGTTAAAGGGTATTTTATTTACCGTCGGAAATCCTATTACGGATTCTTCCCCGGCCATTGCGAGGTTGGAGTTCCGGAATATACCGGTTATACAAAAATTTCCGAAATTGACGGAGCAGATAATCTTTCCTATACTGACAGTGAAAATGGTAACGGGCTGATACCCGGAATTCAGTATTGTTATATGATCACAGCCATTTTTTCGGATGGTGGAGAAAGTTATGCCACTGAAGAAGTTTGTGCTTTACTGAAAAGGGATCTGCCAATAATAACAAATGTTAGTATAATTTCAACAGATGGTAACGATGGTTCGGTTTATATCGCCTGGGCAAAGCCTACAGAGCTGGACACTATTCAAATTCCGGGACCCTATGAATACCAGTTGTACCGTAAAGACAATTCACAAGGATCCACATTTAACCAGGTTGCTGCATTCAACTCACTCAACGATACCACTTACAATGATGGTTCAATTAATACCAGAGATTTGCAGTTCAGATACCGTGTTGACCTGCTGACAAAAAACCCCGATAATCCTTTTTACATCGGATCGACTGTGGCTGCTCCTTCCATTTTTATTTCGATTGAACCTACAGATAAGGCTTTGCAATTAAACTGGAACAACGATGTTCCATGGATCAATGATACTTTTGAGGTTTACAGAAAAATCCCTTCGGTATCTTCCGATTTTGAATTGATAGGAACTTCTCTGACTCCTGATTATTTAGACACAGGGTTGGAGAATGGTAAAGAATATTGTTACAAAGTTAAATCTATTGGCAGGTATTCTGCTTTGGGACTAGTTGATCCGATTATTAATTTTTCTCAGGAACATTGTGGCTTTCCAATTGATAAAGTCCCTCCATGCCCACCGGCATTAAAGGTTGAAATTAATTGTGAAGAATTGGTTAATTATTTAAAATGGTGGCCTTACCCTGATACTTGCCAGGAAGATTCAGTTTATTTTAAAATATATTGGGCAGCATCCGAAGATTCGGATTATTCACTTGTTTCTACCACCGGACCGGATGTTTTTGAATATACTTTTTCAACCATTCCCCCCTCAGTTGTAGGATGTTTTAGTGTTACAGCCCTTGATACCATGCACAATGAGAGCCTTCCCAGTAACGTTGTATGTATTGATATCGATGCCTGTGGTGATATTTGGTTTCCAAATGTTCTGACACCCAATGGTGATGACTATAATGATTTCTTTCAGGCCGATTCGGTAAATTCTGTAAAACAATTCCGGTTGACCATATTTAACCGCTGGGGGACAGTTGTCTACGAAACTGAAGATCCGTTTTTTAAATGGGATGGAAAAGACCAGAGCAACAACAGGGATTGCAGTCCGGGAGTCTATTTTTATGAGGGGCTGGTATCCGTTTATACTTTAAGTGGACCAATTGATAAAAAAGTACAGGGCTCTGTAACATTGTTACGATAAAAAAAAGGAGGGTGAAATTCCCTCCTTCTGACAATATACTTCCTAAATTCTATTTATCAAATTTCATTATCAGGCCGATCAGGTCAACAACCCGGTTTGAATATCCCCATTCATTATCGTACCAGTTCAATGTTTTAATGACACGCTTGCCTAAAACTCTTGTAAACTCGGGATCATAAATAGATGAATACGAGTTCCCCACGATATCAGATGAAACTAATTTTTCTTCAGAATACAATAAAACATGTTTCATCCGCTCCGTTTTTGAAGCCATTCTGACGGCTGCATTTACTTCATCCACTGTAACATTTCTTTCAACTTCAACAACCAAATCTACAATGGAACCATCAGGAACCGGAACACGACAAGCCATTCCATCCAATTTCCCCTTAAGCTCCGGCATTACTTTACCTACGGCTTTTGCAGCACCGGTGGTTGTAAGGATAATGTTTTCAGCAGCAGCACGTCCACGCCGCCAGTCTTTATGAGGCACATCCGCCAAACGCTGATCATTGGTATAAGCATGGGTAGTGGTCATTAATCCTTCGATGATCCCAAAATTATCATGAAGAACCTTGGCCATAGGGGCAAGGCAGTTAGTGGTACAACTTGCATTTGAGATAATTTTATGTTCCGGTTTCAGACCGTCTTCATTTACCCCAATTACAACAGTGAAATCAATTTCATCTTTTGATGGAACTGTCAAAATAACCCTTTTTGCTCCTGCGTCAAGGTGGAGCTGCAGCGATTCACGCGAGCGGAAAATACCAGTTGCTTCAACAACAATATCTATCCCAAGTTCCTTCCAGGGTAAGGTTTTGGGATCCTTGATGGCAAGCATCTTCACAGTTTCGTTTGCAGTAATCAGGTCATCACCTTTAATTTTAATATCCTCACCAAAACCTTTCATAATGCTATCGTACTTGAGCAGATATGCCAGTACATCATTATCGAACAAATCATTTATTGCAACTACATCAATATCC
>Ga0105097_10000151_pt1 | contig 27706 bp, 25 predicted proteins | sample PPLLak12cMay2015_FD_87035 | JGI IMG/M metagenome (GOLD analysis project Ga0105097, IMG submission 87035) | Freshwater sediment microbial communities from Prairie Pothole Lake near Jamestown, North Dakota, USA - PPLs Lake P7 Core (1) Depth... | ecosystem: Environmental > Aquatic > Freshwater >...
TCCGCATGGACTGCATGGCTGCCAGCACAGGCAACCCTATCGCCTGGCTTAATGCCGGTCACCCCTTTACCAACCGCTTCAACAATTCCTGCGGTGGCGTAACCCAGCGGCATGGGTTGATCCAGGCGATTAAGAGCAGCCTTCATGGTGATCGCCACTCCGTCCCTTCTCGCCTTATCCATCACCTGACTGACAAAATCCGGGCGAGCCCTGGCTTTTCCGATCAGGGATTTGCCAGCAAATTCCACGAGCATGCGCTCGGTTCCGGCTGAGACGATGGAAGCTTCCACCCGGACCAGGATGCAACCATCGTGCACCCTTGGGGTTGGAACCTCTTCAATCGCAGTTTTCCCGTTCCGCATGCTCTGCAGTAATTGTTTCATTCGGCTCCCTGTAAAAAAATTATAAATCAATTCCTGCGGAATATCCCTTAATCAATAACAGGATGCAATAACCAAACCAACCAAGTTTGGCTGGCCGCAAGCCAGGGGATGTGGAAAAGCGCGAATTGGCAGTAAACCGTTTCAGGCGTCGAGCTGGTAGGTATGGAAATTGTTCTTGCAGGGGCTTCCCCAGGCAATGCTGACCTGCTTTGAGGTCAGGTCCATCACCAGGCTTGTGATCGTCTTTTCGCGATCCATTGGATCGTTCGTGTTCGTTGAATGATTGCAGATCGAATCGGGGTAATTAATGTGATCGCGCAGGATGGACTGCAGGCTTTGGATTGTATGTTGGTCGTTCTTTTTCAGGAGGTGTTTGGCTCTTGAAAACCGCACCCGGGTGGAGATCAACTCATCCGGTTCATCTTCTATCGCCTGCATTGCTGGATCGAGGTAATGATTGGTATGGACGATATAGCCATCTTCGGAGCGAAGAAGCGCAAAATGACGGGCAGAAACCTCAATGTTATAGAGTTCACCGCTCTCATGCCCCAGGAGGTGATTGTAACCAGCTGCCCGCAATGGAACGATCATGTGGCGGATCGCATCCGAGATCAACCTGGAACCAAGTACCGCTCTCGAGGCGATGATGCGCGGGATGCCTATCCGGCAATCGTTTGGATAAACCGAATCGCAGCATTGCGCAAGGCCAATCGCGTTCATGCCGATATTTGGCAACAAACCTCCATAGGTCATCCCAATCCATGGAGGTTCGTCATCCGCCTCCACATGAACGATCATCACATCAGCTTCATCCTCAGGGATCCAATCCTCATTATGGGCGATGAGCACATGCCCGTTGGCGGTATGCTGCTCATCCACGCCCAAGGATGTGCATTTTGTCAGGTGGAGCGCATCCATGGTGACAGCTTCCATGGCATGAAGCACCACCAAGTCATCGTAGGAGGCATTAGCCCCTTCCGCAATTCCAATGATCTCCTCCACGTATTGGGGGTAGCGCTCCTGTGCAAAAGGAAGGTACTTCCGGGCTTGTATGTTCGCGCCATTCCAATCGAGCTGGAGGTGATTGTAGGTCAGTTCGACCAAATTCTTTGCGCTTTGGATGCTGTGTTCGACCAATGGACGGGCTGCTTCACCGATTTGCCGGCCGATCTCACGATGAGATCCTTTAACTTTAATGAAAGGCACTGGAGAAGAATAAATGATAGCGTCTTCAGGTTCCATATAAATATCATAGACGAAAAACCGTGAGACGACAAGATAAAAAAAGCCCCCGAAGGGGCTTCTGGATGCACATTGGTTCATTTTTCCGGGGGATTATTTTCCGGTTTTGGGGGCGCGGTGGGGGGCATCACGGATGAGGTGAAGGTCTTTGGGGGCGTTGGGTATTTGCGTGTCCCGAACCTGCTCAGAAGAATAACACCCACCGCCATCAGCACAACAATAGAAACCGAAATGAATCCCAGGCAAAAGATGAGATTGACGGCGTGGAGTACGATCGAAAGGATGGCCACTCCGATGCCAGCTGCAACGGGAGGTGCCCAGTTAGCTTTAACCATCTCCTCCAGTTTTCGCCCGATCTCGAATCCAATGACGATGAACCCGTAGATAATTCCCGCGAGCAGAGCAAAAAGCAGAAATAGGATCACCGGGATCAGGATTACGGTTATCGCCATGATGACCAATACCAGAGGGAGGATGAAGAAGGTCAGAAAACCAATCAACCAGGAGACCGCAGCACTCGACCGAACGGTTTCCGCGGCATTGATCGATTGCCGGGGGAATATCAGCACAACCAGGGCAGCAAGCGCAGCCATTGCAAGAGTTCGGAAGACAGCCCAAAGGACTTCGCTGAATGGGTTGCGGGATTCCTGAAACTCGGGAGCCTGATCAAAAAAATGTGAGAAGTCGAATTTTTGATCATTTGGGGTGGAAATGCTCTGGGTCCCTTCTATTTCCGCCTGTGGAGAAACATAAAGCCACCCTCCTGTGGAAATAAGGCTACCCCCTATCTGCGCGCTTTCAGCGATATTTCCTGTTCCACCCAGCACGGTCACATCTCCGGTCACTTTTCCTGCAAGCGTGAGGGTACTGCCCATGACGAAAATATCCCCCTGTACAGTAGAACCTTCTTCGGTGGTGAGCGTACCTCCGATCATCACCAGGTTTCCGATAAGGGTTTCGCCTTTTGCGAGTGTATAGGTCTGGCCGACCAGGAATTTATCCCCTTCCTTTATTTCCGGTTGCGCAATACCTGCTGCTATGACCGTTAGTGGGGAGGATACAGTAAATCCAAGTAGGATCAAAGCAAGTATGATCAAAATCTTATGCTTCATATGCTGCTCCTGTAAAATAGATTCTTCGCATCGTCCATACCCATAATCCCAACCCTGCAATTCCCCAGGCAAAAGCCACGATAACGATCGGCAACCAAACACTCTGGGGGATGATGAGACTCATGTTTCGCAGTACCAGGTTGGTTTGTTGGAAAACACCCAGGATATTGCCATAAAAACTTGCTAGGTTTACCAGCCAGGCGAAGGTCGTACCTGTGAGGATGGATGCGCTAGCAATCAATAGTAGGTTCACACTCAAGGCGATGAAAAGACCTACCATCCACTTTTTCACCTGGCGTGCCTGTTCAATTTCCCTGCGTTCTTGTAACGAGGCGAGGAATCGGCGAGTGAAACCAGCCCTGGGCGTTCGAACAGGAGATTCGGAAAAATAGTTTTCCATGTTTCGGAGATCGCGATCCAGGGAAGCGCATTCCTGGCAGGCAGAAATATGATTCCGGAGGATCTCCTCCTCATCCTCATTGAGGTTGGATCGATCTTCCAACCACATCTTAAAAGGCTGGTGTTCCATGATGTTCCTTCTCCACTTCTACAAATAATTGTTTACCTTCCTCTTTCAATAACCCAGCGAGCTGGAGCCGGGCACGATGAAGCCGGCTTTTAACAGCGCTAACGGTGAGAGACAGGGTGGAGGCGATCTCTTCTTCTGAAAAACCCTGCCAATAGCGGAGAATGACAGCTGCGCGATCCAGATCACTAAGTTGGTTCAGACTGCGCGCGATTATCTCTTCCTCCTGCCTGTGGATCACTCGAGCCTCTGGCTGGGGGGACCGATCGGCAATATCGAAATCCTCATACTCGTCCATTTCGATGATCGTAACCTTGCGTTTACGTTGCTGATCGATGCACAAATGGGCGGCGATGGATAAAAGCCAGGTAATGAAAGATCGGTTAGGGTCATATCGATTCAAGGCCTGGTATGCCCGCCAGAAGGTTTCCTGCGCGGCATCCTCTGCTTCCACTTCCGAGCCTAGCATCCGAAAACACAGGTTATACACCGGAGACTGGTATTTTTCGACCAGTTCCGCAAATGCCCCATCATCCTTTTGCAGGGCCTTTTGCAGAATTTCGGTTTCCGAAAAATTCAACCCAGGCTCCCGTTCTTTGTGTTTTCTATAATGATTTACGAGTTTTGATGATTAAAGTTGCTTATAAATATTATGAATGGGTACGTTCATAAGCCAAAATCGCCTTGATTGAAATAACAACCAAGTGATCTACAGAACAATCTCTTCCTTTCCGGCGAATTTTTCCTTTATACGGGCAACCACAGTGTCCATATGTTCGCTCTTGTGAACGAAATCCAGGTTATCTGTTCGCAATGTCAGCACCGGGCAAAGATCAAAACTGCGTATCCATTCTTCGTAATAACTATCCAGCAAAGTAAGGTATTCAGATGTGATCCCAGTCTCTATCTTGCGTCCCCGATTGTGGATTCGGTTCATCAGGATTTCCACAGGTGCTTTTAGATATACCAGTAGAGACGGGGGAGGGAGCGTCTTTACCACCATTTCGAAGATCTGTTTGTAGGTTTGGTAATCCCGCTCATTTAAATTGCCAAGGTGATTAAGCGCCCGGGCAAAGATGAATGCATCCTCATAGATGCTGCGGTCGATGATTGCCGATCGTTGGTCATTCCACAGATCCAGGTGCTGCTGTGCACGGTGCCCCAGGAAGAATACCTGCAAGTGGAAAGACCAGGCGCGCATATCTGCGTAGAAATCAGCCAGGTAGGGATTATCCGATACGGACTCATAGGCGGTATGCCAACCCAGGCGGTCACCAATGCGTTCAGTCAGGGAGGTTTTTCCCGAACCAATGTTGCCTGCCACTAGTATCATCCGTTTTGGCATTTCTCCTCCTTCTATACCGCAGAAATTCAGGTTAAAGATTCGATCAATATGAAAAATTCATTTTTTATTATATCCGGATTGAAAATAACCTCGCGTGATAAAATTCTGGCATGATCAAACGCTGGCAATTCTGGCTTGGTTTAGGCATATCCGCAGTATTTCTCTATATCGCCCTGAGAGGGATGCACATTCAGGATGTGTGGGAAATAATAAAAACTGCCCAATTCTGGTGGGTAATTCCCAGCGTTGCCGTATACTTCCTGGGCGTGTGGGCCAGGTCGTGGCGGTGGCGGTATCTGCTTCGACCGATCAAAGAGATCCCTACGAAAAGACTATTTCCCACTGTTTGCATCGGTTACATGGGGAACAACATTTACCCGATCCGCGCCGGGGAATTATTGCGTGCATATGTATTGAAGAAGGATGAAAATGTTGCCATTTCCGCCTCACTGGCTACAATCATTGTGGAACGCATCTTCGACGGTGTGGTCATGCTTGGGTTTGTTTTTTTAAACCTTCGCGAACTCTCGGGGTTGACCACCTACTCGGGTTTCATCGGCAGCATCCAAACTCTGGCAGTGTGGGGGGCGGTGGTCTTCATCGGTGTCCTGGTGGTGTTCATGATGGCAGCCATGTTCCCGGTCAAGGCTGAGAAGATAGGCCTATGGCTTGTTGACCATCTGCTCCCGCAAAAATGGCGCGAGAAAGCCGCGGGCATCATGCTGCGCTTCCTTACCGGATTGGAGTCTCTACGGTCTCCGAAGGATGCCTTGTTGATCCTGCTAACCTCGATTGTTGTCTGGCTTTTGGAAACCGGGAAATATTGGTTTTTGATGCACGCCTTCCCGTTCCGGATAAGCTATTTTGCATTGATGCTGATGAACGGGATCGTCAACCTTTCCACCACGCTGCCATCGGCTCCGGGATACGTGGGAACATTTGATGCGCCGGGCATCGCGTTATTGCAGGCTTACGGGATCCGTTTGGAACTGGCAGCAGCCTATACCCTCGTGCTGCATGTTGCTCTATGGCTGCCGATCACGCTTTTGGGAGCATATTTCTTCCTGAGGAAGGGTTTGAGCTGGTCCGGTGCGGTCAATGACGCCCGGGCGGCACGGGATGAGCCAGCGGGTTCCTGAGAAACTTACCCCGTCAAAAAACAAGCACCCCTCTAAAATTTTCAGCAATCGTTGGGAAGTTGCCGGTCTGGATCTTTACTGAAATCCTACGTTCTGCCAAATTATTATGAATCTAGCTGTGGTTGTTACCTGCTAACTGCCTGGCTTCATCTCATGGGGTTATGAGTATAAGGTAAATGACAAGGGCAATGACCGTGAGAATGACCCCAAGGATGAGACGGTTTTTTAGATCCGCTCCGCTTGGGTTGAGAACGCAATCCGCGGGGTTGTGTGGATTGAAATGAACCTGCACCGGGTTGCCAACGGCAAATAACTGGCGGATCTTCGTAGCGGTTTCTACCTCAACCACGACAGGGCTAAAGGTCAATCGGTTTCCGGTAAATGTAACTCCATTGACCTGAAAAGTGTATTCGACGATCGGAACCCAGGTGCGCACCCGTCCCTTCCGGGCTGACAGTTCCAATGAAGTGATAATTCCCTCAGTAATGGGGAAGGATCTATACCGGCGGGACCGGACCATCTCCAAAAAGAAAGAAGTAACGAACCAAAGCCCAGGGAGTGCGACAAGTAAAAGGATAAATTCCATGATCTTTCCTATTCGAAATCGATCAATCCTCGATGATTATACGGGGGAAAAGCATCATTAGGCAATAAAAAAGAGTAATAAGATAAGAAAAGTCATAAAAAGAGGTTATAATCCATCTATCAAGTCATACTCAAAGAGGAAAAAATGATAAAAAAGTTAATGATCGTTTCAACGCTTCTTGTATTTGCTTCCATCGCTTTGACAGGTTGCCAAACCCTGGGAAATGTTGGAGATACCGGGAACCAATTCATGACTGCCTTGAAAAGCCAGGACTATGCTGCAAGTTATGCGTTGCTTACCCCTGATCTTCAAACTGAACTAGGCGGGTTGGATGGTTGGAAAGCATTTGCCGAACCTCGCAACTTTGAGGAATGGAATTTCACCAATACCCAGTTCGAGAATGATCAAGGCCAGGTTGATGGCGAAGCAACCCTTGGGGATGAGATCTATAATATCACCCTGATTCTTCAAAACGTAAGTGATGAATGGAAGGTGGCAGGAATCGACATTCAATTCAAAGAAAAAAAATAAGAAATTTCGAACCAATCAAGGCTCCCCTCACTAATTTGAGGGGAGCCGTTTTTATTAAAACATCAGAGTGGAATAAATATTGCACTGTTACCGATGTTGTTTATTGCATTCTTTGATCAGGAGAAATGAATTGGCATACACACCCGGCATAGATGTTTCCCGCTACCAGGGCGAGATCGACTGGAAAAAAGTGGCGGCTGCAGGGTATAAATTTGCTGCCATCCGGGCGACTGTGGGAGATTTCTACACCGACCCCCGTTTTTATTCCAACTGGACGAACGCCAAGAAAGCTGGCTTCCTGGTGGTAGCTTATCACGTGGTGGTGCCTAAAAATTATGGGGATAAGCAGATCCACCGCTATATGGACGTCCTGGATGGCAGGGAGAACGATCTACCTGTGGTTCTGGATATTGAACGCCACGATAACATGTCCGAAGCAGCTATCACCCATTGCATCAAGGATTGCATCGCCGATGTTATTCTACATTTCAAACGTAAACCCCTGATCTACACCGCTCGATGGTTTTGGAAGGAACATGTGCTTCCCTCTTCCGATTGGGCGAAGTATGATCTTTGGGTCGCCAGTTATACAACCGGCGCGCCTATCATGCCACCCGGTTGGACAACCTGGAAGATCTGGCAATATTCCGGCTCGGGGAAGGTTCCCGGGATCGCGGGTGACTGCGATCTTAACCGGTTCAACGGAACTTACGCTGAGTTAATTTCTTATGCTGGCCATAAACCATCTCCTCCAGAGGAACCAACCGGGATGAAAGCGAAGGTGCTGCGGGAGACGCTCAATGTTCGCTCCGGACCGGGGATCGATAACAAGATCGTCAGCACCCTGAAAAAAGATGCCCAGGTATATTTCACCAATGTTGGTGGAAAGGACGTCTGGGTGCAGAGCGCACCAGGGAAGTGGTCTGCCCAGTTTTACAGTGGGCTGAAATACCTGGAGATCCTACCGGTGGAAAAGGGAAGCCAGGTGATCCAAGCCAAGGTGCTTGTGGATGTTCTAAACATCCGCACGGGGCCTGCGATCACCTATCCAATATCAGGCACTTTAAAGAAGGGGGATACAATCACGTTGACGGATGTATCTGGCAAGGATGCCTGGGTGCAGATTAACCTTGGCCAGTGGGTTGCGCACACGACAGGCGGGATCATTTACCTGGATATATATCCCTGGAATTAAATGAAAATACTCTCAGGAGGAGCCGGAAGGCTCCTTTTTTTTTATCCTGGAATCACTTGTATGACAAATAAGTGATGGATATCGCTCGGGAATGTGTTGATTATTATTGTGCTGTATTTTTGGATGTGCTATGATGGGGACGTTGGAGAACTTCAGTTACAATTGCCTGGATTTCCGGCATGGTTCGAAAATCATTCAATATCAAAAATTCGATGGAGGTGACCAAACCCAAGAGACCATTCCCAATTTTATTATCCTGAAAAGCTAACTCTATCATTTTCAAAGAAAACAAGTGAGAAATTCTCGTTGCCCATTTCACAAAATTTTACCGAAATGGAGATTTCAATAGAAACAGGATTCCTTATGAACAATTCCCATCCTGCACTCCCAGAATTTGATTATCTAACACCAACTTCTTTAATGGAAGCCAGTCAATTCCTCGCAGGTCATCCTTCAGACGCACGTGCGTTTATGGGAGGTACCGATTGTTTTGTTCGCATGCGGGACGGTTTATTACCCATGAAGACCATGGTGGATGTCAAACCTCTGGATGGCATGAATGAAATTCGATTTGATTCTGCCAAAGGTTTGACAATCGGCGCGGCAGTACCAATGAACGCTGTAGCAAAACATCCGGAAATTCGTAAGAATTATCCCTTGCTTGCACAGGCAGCAGAGACTGTGGCAAGTTACCAGCTACGCTCCCGGGCTACCATTTGCGGCAATATCTGCAATGCCTCTCCTGCCGGCGATACGATCGGAGCTTCCCTGGTAATGAATGGCGTTCTGACGGTTCATGGTGTGGGCGGCTTCCGGCAGGAACCGCTATCGAAATTCTTTCTCGGACCGGGGAAAACTGTTCTGATCCCTGGTGATATAGTCACCGCCATCAATTTCCCGATCCTTCCTGCGAAATCCGCCGGAAAATACCGCAAACTCGGACGCAACACATTGAGCGACCTTTCCATTGTGGGCGTGACGGTTTTTGGGTTTCCGGATAAGGATACGGCATCTGGCTTCCGGTTCAAACTGGCACTGGCGTCGGTTGCCCCCGTACCTTTCGTCCCGGTCAAAGCCGAGGAGATCCTTGCGGGCAGTACGATTTCTGCAGAATCCATTAAGTCTGCCTCCGAAGCAGCCATGGATTCGGTGACGCCCATCGACGACATTCGCGGGTCCGCCCGGTATCGAAAACTCATGGTGCGGAACCTTGTGAATGATACAGTGACTGAAGTTTGGAAACAACTCATCGGGTAAGGCGAGATGAATTACCGACCCTTTAATAGATTTTGGAGGAATACATGGCATATCACCGAATTGTACTTACTGTAAATGGAACCAAAGAACAGGTGGATGTTCCCTCGAACATGACCCTGTTGCGAATGCTCAGAGAGAAACTGGCACTCACCGGCACCAAGAACGGCTGCGCAGCCGGGGAATGCGGTGCCTGCACTGTCATGATGAACGGGGAGCCGGTAAACAGCTGCATGGTGCTGGCTGCGGAATGCGATGGGGCTGAGATCGTTACTGTGGAAGGACTTGCCACTGACCGTCAGTTGGATCCCATCCAGACGATGATGATGGAAACCGGCGGAGTTCAATGTGGTTTCTGCACCCCCGGTATCCTGATCACCGCCCGAGCACTTTTGGACCGGAACCCAAACCCTAGCGAAGCGGAGATCCGCGAAGCGTTGGTGGGCAACCTGTGCCGCTGCACGGGATATTTCCGGATCATCGACGCGGTCAAAAAAGCCGCGCATGCGGAAGCGAGGTAAACATGGCAACCAAGACTTCTGATAACCCAATCGCCCCCGTTGGTGAAAGCGTCACCCGCCTGGATGCGCGTGCCAAGGTTACAGGCAGCGCGACCTACGCGGACGACTTCCAGTTCGGCCCGATCCTTCTTCACGCGCGGGCGGTACGCAGCCCGCACCCGATGGCGCTGATCAAAAAGGTGGATACCAGCGAAGCCGAAGCCATGCCTGGTGTGAAGGGTATCGTCACCGGCAAAGATTTCGACGGTATGTTAGGTCTTTACCTCACCGACCGCTATATCCTCTGCCGCGATCGTGTCCGCTACGTGGGCGATCCGGTGGCAGTGGTAGCCGCTGAGACGGTTGAGATCGCCGAAGAAGCAGTGAAGAAGATCAAAGTGGAATACGAAGTGCTCCCGCCGGTGCTTGATCCAGAAGAAGGGATCAAACCGGGTGCCACGGTAGTTCACCCCGACCTGGGCAACTATGCCTATCCAAATTTCATCTTCCCAGAAGCGGGAACAAATATCGCCAATCGCTTTAAAGTACGCAAGGGGGATGTGGATGAAGGATTCAAGAAATGCGCTGCGATCGTGGAACGGAAATACAAGGTGCCGCACATCCAGCACGTTCCGATTGAGCCGCATGTCTCAGTGGCAAAATGGGATGAAGATGGGCATATCACCCTTTGGACCAGCTCACAGTCTCCTTTCGCGCAGCGTAATTTGATCGCCAAAGCGCTGCATGTTTCGCAGGGTTCCGTGGAAGTGATCGCCCCATACGTTGGCGGCGGTTTCGGAGCCAAAGCGGGCGTCAGTATGGAATCTCTGGCGGTGGTGGTTTCCAGCAAGACCAAGGGCCGCCCCGTGAAGCTGGTGCTGACCCGCGAGGAGGAATTCCACGCAGCGTTCTGCCGTCAGGGCTTAGTTGCCCATTACAAGATGGGCTGTGATAAAGACGGCAACCTGATCGCTGTAGATAACAAATATTACTGGGATGCCGGGGCCTACACCGAATACGGTGTGAACATCACCCGCGCCAGCGGTTATTCCAGCACCGGGCCGTACCGGGTACCGAATGTGCGTGTGGATAGTGTGTGTGTCTATACAAATCATCCAGTGGGCGGACCGATGCGCGGGTTTGGCATGCCTGAGATCCATGTGGGTCTCGAGCAATGCGTGGACGACCTCGCACACGAAATCGGTATGGATCCCTACGAGTTCCGTAAGAAGAATTGCGTCAAAGATGGCGACATCATCGTCACCGGCATGAAGATGCACCCGACTGGTTTATCGAAATGCATCGACGAGGTTGCCAAAGCTATCGATTGGGGTAAGAAAGAGCAACCCACTGGACCCAACAAAAGACGTGGAAAAGGTATGGCCATAATGTGGAAGGCACCCGCCATGCCCCCCAACCCGGGCTCCAGCGCGGAGGTGAAATTCAACGAGGATGGCACCGTGGATGTTGCCATCGGCGGACAGGAGCTGGGGCAGGGTACTTTTACGGTTATGGCCCAGATGGTTGCCTCAGCGCTAGGAATCCCATACGAATGGGTACGCATCTCCACCCCCATCGATACCAAGTTCAGCCCCTACGAATGGCAGACGGTTGCCTCGCGCCTGACCTGGTCGATGGGTAATGCCGTACGCCTGGCTGCGTTGGATGCCCGCAAGCAGATCATCGATCTGGTCTCGAAGGCCTGGAACGAGGACCCAGACAACCTGGATATCCGCAACGGGGTGGTCGTTTCCTATAAGACCGAAGAAACCCTACCGCTTAAGGATATCGTTATCTATGGTATCCCTAAAGAAAACTACAACGGTTGGATGGGTGGTCCGGTTGTTGGACGGGGAAGTTTTATGCCCACTTACGTAACAGGGCTGGATAAGGATACGGGTCAGGGCGAGCGCGCCGTAGTGCACTATACCACCGGCTGCCAGGCGGTGGACTTGGAAGTGGACCTGGAAACAGGTAAGCTGGATATTATTAAAGCCGTCAGTGCCTTCGATGTGGGTAAGGCCATCAACCCGGAGATGGTGAAGGGTCAGATGGAAGGCGGTTTTGTTATGGGCATGTCCACAGGTTATTTTGAGGCGATGCGTTTGAAGGGGGGCGTGATGCAGAACCCCAGTTTTGTGGATTACCGCATCGCCACCAGCACGGATATCCCTTTGAAGGTGGAATCCATCATTGTTGAGGTAGCGCAGGATGACGGACCCTGGGGCGCGCGCGGAATCGGCGAGCATTCCATGGTTCCCACCGTACCAGCCATCGCTAATGCTATATACGATGCCATAAAGATCCGTGTGGGCGATCCTCCTTTCAGCGCTGAGAAAGTCTACCTCGCCATGATGGATGCCGGGATTGTCAAATAATGTAAAAAGCCTGTGCAGGGCGACCCCTGCACAGATTGTTTTTCTGCGCAAACTTTGGTATGACAAACGGGTTACAAGACCTGAACAACATCACTTGAATTGTCAGACACATTTTCTTAAACTGGCAATAACTTATGGATAGAATCAACAGAAAGAAGAATCAATCCCAAAATTCAAGGAAAAGGAGTTAGTTCTATGAAACTGATCGACTTGACCATCCCCCTCGGTGTGGCGACCCCGCCCTGGCCGACATACGAGCCTCTGCAGGTAAAGTATTTCAAGCGACTGGCACCCAATGGCGCTAATGGGCAATTGTTGACCCATTCGAACCACCTTGGCACTCACCTGGATGGTGAGATCCATTTTTACACCGCCGGAAAAGATATCGCCGACCTACAAATGGACTACCTTGTCCACGATGCTGCCATTGTGGATTTGAGCGACGTCTGCGGTGATTACGATGTATACACCAGCAAGATGATCGAAGAGCGCGTGGAAGTTAAAGAGGGAGATATTCTGGTCATCCACACCGGTTATCACCACTTTGGCTGGGATCAACCCACAGCTGACGAGATACGCTACATGGTGAAGCATCCAGGTCCTGACCAAGAATTCGCTAACTGGGCTAAGAAGAAAAAACTGCGGTGGATTGCCGTAGACTGCGGTTCAGCGGACCATCCCATGAACACCATCATTCAGCAGTGGATGCCCCGCCAGGCAAAACAAGCAGAGAAGGTGTTCCAGAAAAAATTCGGTAAAAGCTTGGGCGAATTTTTTGATGATACCAAGTACCAACTAATGCACATTGATTTATTCCCCGAATCGATCATCCATGCAGAATGCTTTGGCGGTGATATTGACCTCCTCGTCAACCGCCGGGTTCAGGTTGGTTTCTTCCCCTGGCGCTTTGTTGGCGGCGAATCCTGTATCGGTCGCGCAGTCGCGTTTGTGGATGATAAGGAATATGACGACCTGATGAAGAAAAAAGAGAAAATGCCCAAAACGAAATTTGGCGATGCCTACGATCCCAAACACGTCGAGAGCTTGAATAAATTATCCAAAGCCAACCTGGCTTAATCACAATTTCAGGAGACTAAAAAAATGAAGTTCGATCTGCCAACCAAAGCATCGCAGGAAACACTGGAAATCGATGCCCGCGAAGTGGAAGCCATGCTGCAGGGGCCTTCCCTCAAACTCAAACCCTTTCCCGGGGCAATGCTCCCCCTGAAAGACGGGAAGACTCTTTATATCCGCGAAGCGCGGATGGAAGAAGTGCCCATGATGCTGGCATACCTAAAGCGCTTTTTGGATGTGGACCACGACTTTTATGATATCGTGGGTGCCCGCGTATATTCAGAAGTATTAGGCTGGTACCGCAAACGCCTGAAAGACCCCTATACCCTGGTGGGTTTGATCGATGGACTTTGGGCGGGTTTTGCAAATGGCCGCCTCTTTAACGAAGATATCAACATTTCCCTGCACACCATGGCGCTCGTCCGCGGCGGCCGCATCGGTGCTGCCATGTATTATGCCAAAGCCTACTACGGCTTTGAGATCCTTGGGAACAAGGAATGGTGGGCTACATACGAAAGCTACAATGGATGGCTGCGCTGGGGTTTGGGAATGGCTCAGCCTTCTTATCCCTGGCCCGATCAGCAGCATGAACTGGGTGGCGCAAAGATCTATTACATCACCAAGAAATACTGGGATTCCACAGTTAAAGACTACGTCCGCCAGATGGTGGGTGCCGATCTTGAGTTCAAAGTTCCAGCGGAAGTCGTGAAGGCCAACGAGGTCATGCGCGCTCCGGATGATATTCTTGTCTAGGTAGAACAATAATAAAAATGGCGTGGAAAACCACGCCATTTTTTATTTAATCAATAACGCCATTCCGCAGAAGGAGTCGCTACCAGACGAACTGCCGTAGGATCTGAGTAATTCGGCTGTTTCTGCAGGGGTTCTTTCTCCGGTGAAAATGGAGTCCAGCGAAATGATCAACCGTTCATCTGCATCGCCGGAGACAGCAAGTTCAATCATGTTCGCGGAAAGCGTGGTTGTTTTCTTTATCGCAGCGGTGGACACTTCGGTGTTCAGGGTTTCAAGTAGGTTAGGTTGCCACGCGCGGGGATTCCAACGATTCATCGCTAACAGGAAACCGATCACCAGGTCATCCCCCGAAGGAGTCAACCCGGAGCCATCGCCGAGAAAACCGATTAATAGAGGGATCAATTCCGAGAGGTTTTTTTTGTCCGCGGCTTTGTTGATTGAGATAAATCTAGATAGGGTGTGTTCATCTACTCTTCCCTCCACATCATTTTCCAAGAATGAATGGAAAACAGATATGAATTCCGTGGGATTGGCGCGGACCAAAAACTCCCGGGTGATCCCGTTCAAGAACAATAACTGGTCAGCCTTAGTTTTTTGACCAGGGTGGGGTGATGGTGTTCGAAAAACACTATCCAGGGGTATCCGGATGATGAGTCCCAGGGTCGGAAATGAAACATATGCCTCGCCGAATGATGTGGATTCATTCAAAATAACTTCTCGGAAGATCTCCGGGTACGGATCCAAATTGATATTGAGCGGGTTCAAATAACGCTCTGAAGAAATAAATACGATACTCTTGTTTTCCGTTTTGATGAAGATACCACGCGAGGTATTCCCAATCACACAACCGGTTTGCGGTGTGATCGAGTCCTGGTAAGCCCGCGTTCCGCATTTACTGGCGAGAAATTCAGGCATAGTTTAATGATGACTTTATGAAAAACCGGAGGGTGAACTCCGGTTTTCTCACGCTATTGAACCTTGAACGCGAAATAAACCTCATAAAAAAGTGCGTTAGAACAGTTATATAGTCCCCAGCGGGAAATATAGTCACCTTTACTATTGGGCATAAATGCGGCGATATTGAACTCCGCCTTCTCGTTGGGTTTGGTATCTTTTGGCATTTTCAGGGTTGTTTCACCCCATATTTGCGTTCCACCGAACCACTTTAAGGTGTAACATTTGGCCGTCCATGTGGTCGTGCCGGTATTCAGGAAACCAAAAGTCAAAGGAATCTGTTCCCCGGGTTTAAAAACCTGGTTATCGGCTGGAGATTGATACCCCAGGATGGCATGATCCCCGGTTTTGGATTCGGGTTGGGTCGGTACCGGAGACTGAGCGGTCGGCGGAAGAATGACAGTAGGCTGGACCGCCAGGGTCTGGTCCACAGTTGGCAAGGCAGGCAGGGTGGGGGTTGGGATGGCCGTTGGTGTTGATTCCGGTGTGCTTGTGCTGGTGGGCATCGCAGCGGCTGTTTCCGTCACCGCTGCTTGGATTGTGGCTGCCACCTGAGTGTAGATCATTTCTGGTGATTGGGTGGGGGTGGCGGGCGTCCCGGAACTGCAGGCTGCAACAAGGATTGATAATATCGCGGCAACAGGCAGCAGGATCATTGTTTTATTATTCATTCACGTACCTCCAAAATATATGAGATGTGATTATATCCCGAAAGGATCTCGCTCCCAATATTTCCAGTAGTTATAATATTCCTCTAAGAATTATGAAAATACCAATTCAATCCAAAATCACTGGTGGTTTCTGGCAAACGCTTTTATCGATCAATTCCCATACAGCGATCCATTTTCAATGGCAACAGCTGGAAAAAAGCGGCTGCATCGAGAATTTCCGTATTTGCGCAGGGAAATCGAACAAACCAAGAACAGGGCTCTTCTTCTCCGATTCGGATGCCTATAAATGGCTGGATGCCGCCTGCCGCATCCTGCGGCAAGACCCGCAACCTGACCTGCAAGAGCTGGTGGACAATTTCGTGGAATTGATCCAGGCGGCGCAGGCTGATGATGGTTATCTCTATACTTATAACCAGATATTGTTTCCTGGCAGTCGTTGGAATAATCTCCAGATCGAGCACGAGCTCTACTGCATGGGACACTTAATTGAAGCAGGAATCTCACACCGCCAACTTAAAGGGCAAAGCGAATTTTTCTCCTCCATTCTGAAAATTGCTGAGCTGATATGCAGGGAATTCTATAATTCGGACTGGAAGATGGTGGATGGACACGAGGAGATCGAGATAGCTCTCCTCAAACTAGCCGACGTGACCGGGCAGGAAAAATACCGATCCATGGCGGAAAAATTTCTATATCGCCGCAAAGCGGGGCGGGGATACGGTTTATTGTTTATTAGACAAGCAATTAATTCATTGCGCCGCATGAACCAGGTAGCCACGCTTCGAAAAAACGCATCGGCGATGGCACCTGCCAATGAAGAATTCGTCCTTCCTGCGCGAAACCAGCATAAGACCCCGTGGAGCATTTGGCCCCGGTTGATTAACAGTTTACTGAGTGGAAAGTACGCCCAGCGGGATGCAGCCTTCAACATAGGGGATGTGCCGGTTGGGCACGCGGTCCGTTTTGCATACCTGGAGACAGCAGCAGCGATGCTCGCCAGGCAAAAAGGCGAAACCGACCTGATTCGAGGGATGGAAAAGAAATGGGAAAGGATGGTCACCCGCAGGATGTATGTGACCGGCGGTATTGGTTCGCTTCCTCTGATTGAAGGTTTCGGGCGGGATTTCGAACTGGATCCCAGGGTTGCCTATAACGAAACCTGCGCTGCCCTTGGAAGTCTATTCTGGAACCGGGAAATGGCTTTGTTGACAGGCAATCCCCGATATGATGATCTCTTGGAATGGCAACTTTACAATGCGATCGCTGTGGGCTTTGGGCGGGACGGATGCGCTTATTTTTATAATAACCCGCTCATCAGCGGGGGACAGGTCCACCGGGCAGCCTGGTTCGATGTTCCCTGCTGTCCTTCGAATATTTCCCGTACCTGGGCTTCCCTGGGTGATAACCTTTACAGCGCGGAGAAAAACCGGATCACGATCCACCAATACGTGACCAGTGAAGCGAAGTTGGACATCGGCTCTCCAGTCATTATTCGCGTGGTTTCCGGTTTGCCCTGGCAAGGGGAGATTCGCGTCAAATTTGAATTGAACAAAAAAGTCGATCTGGAATTAAACCTTCGCTACCCATCCTGGGCGGAAGACTGTGAATTAAGGGTGAATGGAAGCGATTTGCAAATTGGAGATGGTGCCAATGGAACCAGATCCTTCACTGCTGCGTGCGGAGTTGCACAAAAAAGCAGAAAGTACCTCGAAATTAAGGATTCTTTCGAGGACGGGGATGAAGTGCTTATAAAATTCGATATGGCATTAAAGATACTTCACCAGGATCCCCGCATACGTTCATGCCGGGGGATGGCTGCGCTCTCGCGCGGACCGGTAGTTTATTGCCTGGAGGATCGTGACAATCCTGGAATAGCGCTCCCCCCTCGGGTTATCCAGGATTCATTAATGGTCGTAGAGGGCAACAGCGATTTTGAGGGTATTCCCTTAGTATTGGGAAAATCTACCGAAGGACTACCTGTTCGCTTCATACCGTACTTCCTATGGGGAAATCGCGGAAAATCCAGCATGAGTGTTTTCTTTTATCCCATGTAGATAAAAAAATTCCCCTGCCGAATTGGTTGGGCAGGGGAGAGAGTATAAAGATTTGTTGCCTAACCAGCCTGGGGAAGGAGGTCGGCATTCAGGTTGATATACTCCACCTCTTTTTCCTGCCGGAATTGGCGCGTATACAGCTGGTAATACTTCCCCCGCATTTTTAGCAATTCAGAATGGGAACCGGATTCTGCGATTTTGCCTTCTTCGATGACAAGGATCCTGTCTGCGCGCCGGATTGTGGAGAGCCTGTGGGCAATAATAAAACTCGTGCGCCTGGACATAAGGGTTTCCATGCCTTTTTGGATCAATGCTTCAGTGAGAGTATCCACCGAGCTGGTAGCTTCGTCCATGATGAATATCTCCGGATTCGCAAGAACCGCCCTCGCCAGGCTGATGAGCTGTTTTTGACCAACAGAGAGCAAATTGCCGCCTTCGCCAACGTTTTCATCATAACCTTTGGGGAGCCTGGTGATGAAATCATGCGCTCCGGCAAGTTTTGCAGCAACTTCGATTTCATCATCTGTACTATCCAGCTTTCCGTACCGAAGGTTCTCCCGGATTGTCCCTGAAAAGAGGTGAGGGGTCTGAAGCACAACGCCGACCCGGGACTGAATGGCTGGCAATGTAAAAGTTGTGTAATCCTTCCCGCCGATATGGATCGTTCCGCTGGTAGGTTCATAAAAACGGCAAAGTAGGTTCACCAGGGTGGTTTTTCCTCCCCCGGTGGGACCGACGAGGGCGATTGTCTGCCCGGCTTTGATGTGCACATTCAATTCCCGGATCACTGGCACATCCAAGGCATCAGAGTACGAAAAGGAGACATCCTTGAACTCTATATCCCCACGCATCGATCCAGGATCCACGGAATTTTCCTTCTCTGTTACTTCCGGGATGGAATCCTCCAAAGAGAAGATGCGCTCCGCGGAAGCGATCGCTTGCTGCAATTCGGCGAACACACGCGCGAGGTCCTGTATCGGCCACATCATGAAGGTGATGTAGGAAACAAATGCCTGTATACCACCGACAGTCATCCCACCGACCTGCCCCTGGATGCCACCAAACCAGACGGTGGCAGCAATGGCGAAGGATGAAATGATTTGCACCACCGGTAGGAAGAGCGCGCTCAACCAGGCCGCCCGGTAACTGGATCGGTACATTTTATCGGTTACCTCTCCGAATTCCTGTCGATTCTCTTTTTCACGTCCGAGAGCTTTAATGACCCGTACACCGGTTATCGTCTCGTTGTAGGATCCGGTGATCTTGGAATTGTTTTTACGCACGTCCCTGTATTCCCGCAGGATTCGTTTTCGGAATTCTATTGCTACATAGATTAACATGGGCAACATGATAAGGACGAGCAATGCGAGCTGCCAATTAATGATCAGCATGAAGATCATGGAGGTGATGATGCTCATGATTGCCCAACTGGAATCCACCAGCCCCCAGGTGACCAGGTCTGCAACCCTTTCGGAATCGGAGGTGACCCGGGACATGATCCAACCAACTGGTGTGCGACTAAAATATGATAAGGATAGATCCTGGAGGTGATTGAACATCCCCTTTCGCAAGTCGTATCGGATTCGCTCTCCAAGCATCCCGGCGGCATAGATCAAACCGAAAACGAAGACCGATTGAATTAGGATCAAGATCCCATAAATCGTGTAGTAATAAACCATCACCCGGGTATCTTTCGGAACGATCCCAAGGTCGATCGCTTGCTTGCTTAGATAAGTAAAAACCGCGTCCATTCCAGCAACTATTAGAATGGCGATAAAGAACGTCATTGCCCATTTCCAATGCGGAATTAACTGCTTTCCAATCCGCAGGAAGGTTTTGCCTGTGAACCGGGTTGCGAAATCCTCTTCTTCGTAAAAATCAGCCGACATTTCTAAGCTCCTTCTCGAGATCCAATTCCACCTGCGATTGAATCTCGTAAATCTTTTTGTAAATTCCATCCTCCGTTATCAACTCTGCATGCCTGCCACGTTGAACAATCCGTCCATGATCCATCACCAGGATGAGGTCAGCATCCATGATGCTCTGAATTCGGTGGGCGATAATAAAAGTGGTGCGGTTCTTCATCAGGTCTACAAGCTTTTCTCGAATCTCTGCCTCGGTTTCGGTATCCACCGATGATGTGGAATCGTCCATGATCAGGATGCGTGGATTCTTTATAAGGGTCCGGGCGATCGCCAGGCGCTGTTTTTGCCCGCCGGAAAGGGTGACACCCTTTTCGCCAACAAGGGTGTGGTAGGCTTTGGGAAAATCAGCAATCACATCATGGATCGCAGCTGCCCGGGTTATCCCTTCTATTTCATTATCAGGAACATCATCCTGTATACCGTAGGTGATGTTTTCCCGAATCGAACGGGAAAAGAGGAACGGTTCCTGTTCAACAATCCCGATCTGACTGCGCAGAAAACGCCTTGAATATTTTTTAAGCTCGATCCCATCCAGCCGGATCGAACCGCTTGAATACTCATAGAAACGGGGCAACAAATTCACCAGACTGGTTTTACCAGAACCGGTGGAACCAATGAGTGCAACCACTTCTCCGGGCTTGCAGCGAAAACTAATATCTTCAAGTACCGGTTCGGATTCGGCATCATAAGTGAAACCGACATGTTCAAAGACAATCTCACCTTTTATGGTCTTTGATTCAACACTCCCTTCATCCAAAGGTTCCCTTTCCTGCTTGATAATCTCCATCACCCGCCCATATGAAACCATCCCGGTTGACATTTGAACGATGAGCCTGCCCAGATTCCGCATTGGAAAAATGATCCAAACGATCAAACCAAGATAAGCTAAAAAAGACCCGATTGAAAGGCTGCCTTCGATTGTCATCAATCCTGCGATGAGAAACCCTGCCAGCATCTGGAATCCGCAAAGAATATCTGTGATCGGCCAAAAATAAGCATGCATCTTTAGCAGATTCCGTCCTCGGATGAATTTCTCCCAATTGTCCTTTTCAAATTTCTCCATTTCAAATTGCTGGCGGGCAAAGGCTTTTACAACCCGCACTCCGGCGAGGTTCTCCTGCAGGGTGGTCGAAAGGACTGCTTCCTGTTCCTGGTAGAGCTCGTACGCTTTGGTCACCCGTTTAAAGAACCAGATGGAAACCAGGACGATGGGGGGAACAACGATAATTGATATCCACGCCAGTTTACTGTTGAGGTTCAGGAGCGCAAAAAAATTTATCGTAAACAGCATGACTATACGGCCTACGCCGATCGCCTGGTCTGCGAAAAATCGGCGAAGGGCATCCACATCGCTAGTGCAGCGTTCGATAGCCTCCCCGGTCTGAGTTTTATCGTGATAGGTGAAGGGAAGGTGTTGCAGGTTGTCGAAGAGATAATTGCGCAGTCTGCGGGTGCTGCCTTCGGCTGTTCTTGCAGCCAGAACACCACTATAAAACGTGAACACCCCTTCAATTACCGCCAGGAGGACAAACCCGAACGCAATAAAGGGAAGTGGGGTTGCCCCTGGTATCACCGGGAAATAACTGTCGATGAAATATCGAAGCAAGAGGAAGGTGGATGTTTTTGCCAGGGCTGCCATACCCAGGCTGAGGTTGGCGAGGATATAGATTCCCTGGTACCCGGTGATCAGTTTCCATAAACCGGTGACCCGGTTCGGGGACTGGGCTTGTTTTAGATCGTAATTTGAGCTTGCTATCGCGGACATTGTTTCACCTATTGATCCTTGTACCTGTTAGAACAAAAAACCACGGGTCTGGAATGAGCCCGTGGTTGAAAAAGTGATAAAACATCAACTTTTATACAGACGCACTCCGAGAAGGGAAAGAAACCACACCGCTGGACGCGGTTGTGTTTGCGGGGGGGATTAGAGTGTATCTGTTCATAAAACAAACTTCCTTACTGAAAACGGATTCTAACACCAGGACATGAAGACCGTCAAGGTTTAATCTAAAATTAATCCTTGTGCAAATTTCAAACCTACGTGAATATTTGGGGTGGAAAAAATCAGGACATCGCTTGGCAGTTCTGGCAGAGGTAACTGCTTGTGGATCCTGTCTTGATCTTCACGATGGGAGTTTTGCACACTGGACAAGGTTGGCCTTCGCAATACCCCACCAGGGTATCCTCGATTTGAAATCCACCTTTTTGACCGAAAAGGTTGAGCTCATAAAAGGCACCGCCTTTTTCCATACTGGGTTCCAGTCCGTGGTGGATGGCTTCGATTAATCCTGCTTGTTCCTCCACGTTGAGGCTATTGGCGGGGCGGAGGGGATGAAGGCGCGCGAGGAAAAGGATATCATGTACGTATGCGTTGCCAATCCCGGCTATGAAGGTCTGATCCAGCAGAATGGTCTTTATGGCTGTCTTGCGTTGCCCGATGAGCCTGCCGAGGTCATCCACGCTAAGTTCCAAAGCGTTCCTACCCAGTTTCGAAACCTGCGGGTGTTCATTGATCCCTTTGCGGGAACAATAATGGACGAACCCGAACCACCAAAAATTCACGGCCAGCTGATCGCCATCCAGAAAATTAATTAGCAAACGATATTTCGGGGGTAGGTTGTTATCCTTGATCAATAGGATCTCTCCCCCCATTCCAAGGTTGAAAAGAAGCCAGCCCTTATCTAATTCGGTCAGGATCCACTTCCCACGAAATGAAGTTGAGCGAATATAGGCCCCGCCAACATATTTCTGAAAGTCTTCCGGTGCGATATTCAGGCATTTCGGTTGGACGATTTCGATCGAGGCGATCTGTTTACCGGTAAGATGTTCATGCATTTCCTTCGCCCGGTTTGCTATTTCAGGAAGTTCTGGCATTTTTCCCTCCTTTAACTAAAAAATTGAAACCATCGGTAATCCCCACTATAATACTTGAAATCCCAAAATCAGAGAGTACTATGAAGATCATCGAAATTCAACCTGAAGAGAAGGACCTGGTACGAAAATTCTGCGAGGTCCCTTTTTCAATATATAAGAACACACCTCAATGGGTTCCCGCCTTCCAGGGAGAAGTTGAGGGAAAATTCAATCATAGGAAGAATCCGTTCTACCTGCACTCGCAAGCCGCTTTTTTTCTTGCTGAAACTGAGGATGGTACTCCGATCGGGCGCGTGGCAATTCTCAATAACCGAAATCACAATGAATTTAACAAGGAAAAGACCGCTTTTTTCACACTTTTTGAGTGTGTAGATGATACGTCCGTTTCGGAAGCGTTATTTTCAACTGGATTTGAATGGGCAAAGCAGTGGGGATTGAACAAGGTGAATGGGCCGAAGGGTTTCACCGCGCTCGACGGTCTGGGATTGCTTGTAAAAGGATTCGAATATCGGCCGGCATTTGGCATACCTTACAATCCGGAATATTACATAAGCTTAATCGAAAACGTCGGTTTTCAGGCCACAGGTGGGGATATTGCCTCTGGATTCCTGGACACGGACTCCACCTTTCCCCGCGAGAAGATGCATGAGTTTTCACGGAGGGTGCAGGAGAAAAAAGGGTTGAAAGTGATCAATTTTCAATCCAGGAGCGATCTTCGGAAACTTGTCCCGCAACTAAGAGATCTCTACAATGGCGCGCTCGGCGGCACTCCAGGCGGGGTTCCTCTCACGGAAGAGGAAGTCAACCAAATGGCCGATCAACTCATATGGTTTGCTGATCCCAGACTTATCAAGGTGCTGTATAAAGGGAAAAAAGCGGTGGGTTTTTTGTTTGCATACCCGGATATTTCAGCGGCATTGCAACGGCGAAGGGGAAAATTATGGCCGCTGGGTTGGGTGGACTACCTTTTGGAAAGGAAACGAACCACATGGATCAACGTCAATGGCGCCGGTATCCTGGAGGAATATCGAGGGCAGGGGGGTACCGCGATATTGTTCAGCGAGATGTGGAAGAGCGTGGAAGGCAAACATTACACCGGCGGTGATATCGTCCAGATCGGAGAGGACAACACCCGAATGCAGAATGAATTGATGGGGCTGGGGATAACCTTCCACAAGAAACACCGGATGTATGAACGTGCAATTTAAGATTGGAATAGTAACAATATTCTCCAAACCTCTACAATTCGGGACGTGAAACATTGGTGTACTAAAAACCAATTTTATAATGAGCGTTTGTTCTTAAAAAATGTAACTTCTCGAAAAAGATATAGAAAACCAGCCGGGATTTATCCCGGCTGGTTTTTTCCTTGGAGACCAGCCAAAGAAAATGAAGTATTGCGGCGTAAATAGATCGCCGCCCCCTTCATTTATTGGGCGATGATGTTAGCTGCGATATTGTTAAATCGGCAACCAAAACTGCCGTAATACGTGACGAACGACAGCTCTTAGTTGTGCTTGCGGAGGAAAGCAGGGATATCCAAATTGCTTGGATCCACCACTTTCGGCTCGTAATTCACGCTCACCATTGCCGGTTCATTCGGTTTTGAAATTGCCTGAACCAGATCCTGAACTGCTGCGCCCAGAACCGCCGGTTCCTTGCGGGTTTCCGGACGGGGGAGGGAGGTGCGCAAGCCGGCGGAATCAAAACCCGTGGCAATGACCGTGATGCGAAGATCATCTCCCAGGTTATCGTCGATCACCGCTCCGAAGATCAGGTTGACATCCGGGTGGGCGGTTTCCTTGATGATTGCAGCCGCGGTATTGACCTCGAAGAGTGTCATTCCCGGACCGCCGGTGACATTGAAGAGGATACCGCGGGCTCCATCGATGGTGATATCCAGGAGCTTGCTGGTGATGGCCTGCTCTGCAGCCAAACGGGCGCGATCTTCCCCGGAAGCCTGGCCAACCGCCATGAGAGCGGCTCCGCCTTCGGACATGATGGTGCGAACATCGGCAAAGTCCAGGTTGATGAGTCCGGGTACTGTGATCAGCTCAGAAATGCCCTGAATGCCCTGCCGAAGCACATCATCCGCCTTTTGGAAGGCATCCTGTAGGCTGGCCTTCTTATCGACGATCTGAAGCAAGCGGTCATTGGGGATGCAGATGAGGGTATCTGCAACTTCCTTCATCTTCACCAATCCCTGATCGGCGGATTGCTGGCGCTTGGTGCCTTCAAAGGTGAACGGGCGGGTCACCACACCTATGGTGAGCGCACCAATTTCCTTGGAGATCTGCGAAATGATCGGGGCTGCACCGGTTCCCGTACCGCCACCCAAACCGGCGGTGACGAAAACCATATCGCTGCCCTTGAGTACCTCGTAGATCTCTTCCGCGGATTCCTCAGCGGCTTTCCGCCCGACATCCGGGTTGCTGCCGGCTCCGAGTCCACGGGTGACCTTGTCCCCGATGCGGACACGGGTGCCGGCTTTTGAACAAAGGAGTGCCTGGGCATCGGTGTTCACCGTAATGAACTCGATCCCGGTCAGGCCTTCATCTATCATGCGGTTGACTGCGTTACATCCACCGCCGCCAACGCCGATCACTTTGATCCGGGCGAAGGCTTCCGACATTTGATTCTTACTAGTCTCCATTTTTTCCTCCTAATGTGTGCAACATGGTCTGAGTCGATTAACTGGCCCCTCCAGGCCAGGGTAATCCTACGGAAGCATCCTTTTGGCAAAATCCCGCATTTTGTCGATCCAAACGGGATTGATCCCTCTCGGAAGATGCATCTTGGCTTTTGGCTCCATTACCTGGTTCATGAGCATCGCCCAACGTAACAATCCAACACTGGTGGAGTAGGCGGGCGATTGCAGCTGATCCACCAGCCCGACAAGGTTTTCCGGGCGTGCCACGCGCACTGGCAGACCGGTGACCTGGCTGGCAATATTGCGAATACCGGGCAAAAGGCTGGATCCTCCGGTGAGGACCATCCCCGCAGGCAGCAACCCGTCATACCCCGAGCGTTTGATCTCCTGCTGTACCAGCTGGAATATCTCTTCCACGCGGGCTTCAATGATGTTGGCCAGGTCTTTGCGGCTGACCTGCTCGGCGTGGTCATCACCGAAAGCGCGCACGGTGAAGGTATCTTCTTTTTGGATATCAGCCTGAACGGCATAACCGTACTGCTTCTTGACATCCTCTGCCTGGGAAAGTGGAAGGTGCAACCCGTGTGCGATATCGTTGGTGATCAGTGCACCGGCAACCGGGATCACCATCGTATGCCAGACATCGCCGTCAATATAGATGGCTATGTCCGTCGTGCCACCGCCAATATCGCAAACGACGCTGCCCATTTCGCGCTCGGTCTCGGTCAGCACCACCTCTCCTGAGGCGAGGGGGTTCAGCACAAAATGTGAAAGATTCACGCCGGCAGCCTGCACGCACTGGCGGATATTTTCCACCGTGGATTCGCCTGCGGTGATAATATGCGCTTCCACCTCCAGTCGGTACCCATGCATCCCAATGGGGGTGCGGATGCCTGTCTGGCCGTCCACGGTAAATCCACGCTGAACCACATGGATGATCTCACGGTTATGTGGGATGGCCACCGCCTGGGCGGCATCCAGGGCACGAGCGATATCGTCCTGATCGATGACGCCACCGGAAATCCCGGCAACGCCGCGGCTATTCACCGAGGAGACATGGGAGCCAGCCAGGCTTACCAGGGCGGAGGTGATCTCGAGCCCGGAAGTCCGTTGGGCTTTTTCTATGGAACGGGTGATCGCCTGCGAGGCAGCGGCGAGGTCTACGATGATGCCTTTTTTCAGACCCTGGGATGGCTCAATACCCACACCAAGAATGCGTAGGCGGTTTTCCCCTTCGATGCGCCCGACCAGGCTGCATACTTTGGTTGTTCCCAGATCGATACCGACGACAATCATTTCATCCATAAGGTTCTACTCCTAACGGTAGAAAGGCGCATCCACGTGTTCCACACTGATCATCGATGGAGTCACCCCTCGCTTCTTTAGTTCTTCCACAACGGCGTTGTAGATCACCATTTGCTGGTCGATCTTCGCAGTACTTAACCCGATAAAAACCGCCCAACCATTTGAATCCACCCAACCCAGCCCGTCTGAATCACTGTAGGCCAGAAGCGTGCCGGGTGGCATTATTCCATTCAGCTTGCTTATCGCTGCCAGGATGGTGGCGTCCATTTGGCTGATAATATCCTCAGGGTCGGGCGTTTTGGCCATGACTGGTACCACCTCGCTGGAAAGCTCCTGGAGGATATCGTTGCTGACCTTCGATACCAGCGGGGGAGCTCCAGCGCTCTGTACTGTGATGGCGGGGGTGGCATCCCCTCGGGCGGGGAAAATGAACCCGTCCTGATCTATCCACATGGTTTTCCCATCATATTTCCAGGCTAGGACAGGGGCGCGTTCGTTAACCGATAACTTAACCTTAGCCGGTAAGGTGACCTGGATCTTGACGTTCGCAAGATCCGGGTAGTCGGATGCGAGTTTTTTACGGAGAGCGACTGCATCGATGGCATAAATCCTTTTGTTGGAAACACCTAGGTCTTTTGCTACTTCCTCGGTATTCAACCGTTGCAGACCTTCGATCGTCATTCCACTGACCTTCATCTGTGGGGAGAAAAGGAAGAATCCTATGCAAGCCATCATGAGCAAGGTGAGAGCACCGGAGAGGAACCGCCAGCCGATGTGGATCGGCGCGATGACTGGGAGGCGGACTTCCGTGCCGGTGGAAGCCAGGGTCATCGTATAAGCCTTCCGCACGCTCGATTTTTCCGCCTTCCGCGGGGGAGCCACTTGCGCGCCAAAACGGCTGGTAACCGGAGGCATGTGGTGTACCCTGCGAGGGATCGCGTGGCTGGTGGGATTATTTACCTTCGTCGATGGTTTGAATGGCGGAGGCGGAGGCATGACCGGGCGGAAGGCGTGATGGTCTGCAGCTTCCTTGGGAGTGTTTTGGATATTCTGCCGCGCATTTTCGATATTATCGACGGCTTTTTGCGCCCGTTTTTGACGGAGCAACTGGGAGCGGGGGGTGGAGGTGGACTTAAAGGGGTTCATGGCTGCTCCGATAAGTCCTTGCAGTTTGGTCCCTATCCGATTTACGTTCCAGTGCCAGCTCGATCAATTTTGCGACCAAATCCGCATATTTCAAACCGCTGGCTTCCCA
>Ga0105097_10000152_pt1 | contig 27631 bp, 33 predicted proteins | sample PPLLak12cMay2015_FD_87035 | JGI IMG/M metagenome (GOLD analysis project Ga0105097, IMG submission 87035) | Freshwater sediment microbial communities from Prairie Pothole Lake near Jamestown, North Dakota, USA - PPLs Lake P7 Core (1) Depth... | ecosystem: Environmental > Aquatic > Freshwater >...
AAACCGAGACCCAGCTCGACCTAGACGGCGTCAAGGTGAGCGATGACTACAACAACACCGAGGTCAGCGACCGGCAGGACAACGACTGGCTACAGGGCGTGGCGGGGGCGCTGCTCGCCCTAGCTTCACGGCGTAAGCACATCGCGGTGTACTGCCCGACGGTGGTGGCCGCCATGCGCGCTGCGGCGGTCATAGGGCGGGTGACCGGCTGGGGCACGGGGGTGGTCACTGGTAGCATGAACGGCCCCGCTCGCCGTGCGGCGCTCAGCGCCTTCACCAGTGGGGAGGTGCGGGTGCTCTGCTCGGTGGACACGCTGACCACGGGCTTTGACTTCCCCGCGCTGGACTGCCTAGTGTGCCTGCGCCCCACGACGTCCTCCTCGCTGTGGGTGCAGATGATGGGCCGGCTCACGCGGCTTCATTCGGAAAAGAAGAACGGGTTGCTGCTCGACTTTGTCGGCAACCTGCAGCGCCTCGGCGGCGTGGACACGCTTGACAACTACGTACGTCAGGGTGCCCCGCTGGAGCAGTTAGAAGCGCGGCCCGCCCCGCCCAAGGAGCCCCGCTGCGTGTTGCCTGGGGTGCGTACCCTAGCGGTGATTGACCCGATGTCCGGTGAGCAGGCCGCCAACGGCGCTATGCTCGAGGTGGAGGTCCACGCGGTGAACTCAGTCGCCATACCTACGCGGCGTAACCCGACCGAGCCGGCGCTCATGGTGCAGTACGCATGCACGACCGCCGAGGGGGCGCGCATCGACGCCTCCCTCTTTCTCAGCACCGAGCGGCCCACGGCCGAGACGCATCTGTTTTTCAAAAACCGCCGGTTGGCGGTAAACTTACCGGCCCCAGCACGCAGCTTGGGTTGGCAACTCAAAGGAGCTCAGCACCCGACTCATGTCACAGTCCGTAAAGCCGGTCGCTACTGGAACGTAGTGGCCGAACGCTTCCCCTCACCCTAATGCACAACAGTACAAGAACTCATAATGACTAATCTGCTTAGAAGACAACGCATCAAGCCGGCGCGGGATACCTCCTCCGTCGAGTCACAGATAATACACGCTTACATCGAGCGTAGCGTCCCCGACAAACACAAGATCGCTACCGAGCGGGCGCTGCTGGGGCAGATACCCCGTTCAACCGCCATACGGGTCAAGTGCCTGCAGTGCTGCAACTACGAGCGCGAAACGATTAAGCAGTGCGCGGTGCTCACTTGCGCGCTGTTCCCCGTGCGCCCCTACCAGGACAAGGCCGCAGGCGCTGAAGAGGAGGCCGACGGCGATGACAACCAAGAAGAATGAGCTGACCGTGGTGGGCAAGGGGCCAACCCCGCTTGACTACGCGCTGGCCTACGCACAGCGGGGTTGGGCGGTGCTGCCGGTGTGGTCAGTGGACGCCAACGGCCAGTGCCGCTGCGGACGGCCTAACAGCGAGAAGGGCCACAAGGCCGGCAAGCATCCGCACTCCGAGCTGGCCCCGCATGGGCACCATGACGCGACCACGAGCGAGGACGTTATCCGCGAGTGGTGGGCTACTGACCCCGACGCAGGCATTGGAGTCTCCCTCTACGACTCCGGACTGCTGGCGCTAGACATTGACCCACGCAACGGCGGACGGGAGGCTCTGGACGCCATAGAGGCAGAACACGGGGTGTTGCATAGCGACTGCACCGCGACTACGCAGGGCGGGGGTGAGCACCGGCTGTTTACCGCCGACCCCGAGATGACCTACCCCGCGACGCTGGGTGAGGGGCTTGACCTGAAGCATCATGGCTACATATGCGTCGCCCCGACGCTCGGCCCCACGGGGGACTACAAGTGGGAGGCGGGCCGCTCCCCCCTGTCAAAGAGCCACCCCGCCCAGCCCTCACCCCTGCCCTCGTTGATTGCCAGCCGCGCCCGAGCGCCGGTGAACTTCAGCCTGACGGAGCGGGGCGGGGTGCCGGTGGCTACGGCGCAGACGTTTGATGACTTGCGCAGTGCGCTTAAGAACGTAGACGCCGATGACTATGCTACATGGGTCAACGTGGGTATGGTGCTCAAACCCTACGGCGAGAACGGTTACAAGGTCTGGACCGAGTGGGCCGCCACCAGTGACAAGTTTGACGCCGCCGCCCAGCGCCGGAAGTGGGACCGCGACCTGAGCACCCCGCACTCGATTACGTACAGGTCGATATTCCGCATGGCGATTGACAACGGCTGGGCGGGTAATCACGCGCCGGTTAAGAGCGCGGCGACTGGCCAGGGCACTGAGGCTCACCCTCTGAGCCTGAGCCGTGCGCAGGAGTCCGGTGCGAGCGCGGTGACGGTGTTTGAGTACTTGTATGATGACTTCATGTCAACCGGCGTCAACGTGATTGCCGGCGCTCCAGGGGTGGGCAAGACCACGCTCGTAGTCCCGCTGGCGCTGGCCACTGCGCACCTGTGCCCTGCGGACTACATTATGAAGCCCGCCGTGCGCCGCAACGTCATCATCATTACGGAGTCGGTGGTGCAGGTTCAGCGGGTCATTTACTCGCTGCACTCATGGGGCTGCTCAGGGCACCGCGCCGGTGACTTTGAGGAGCGCGTGAGGGTCATCAGCGCGCAGCGGCTTGACCCCCTCATAGTCGCTCAAGTCGCTGACGAGTACCGAGACTGGACCGTTGACAACCCCAAGGCGGACGGCTCAATGTTTAAAGCGCTGCCGCTGGTCGTGTTTGACACCGCCAACGCCGTGTTCGACCTCGAGAATGAGAACGACAATGCGGAGGTGGGGCGGGCAATGGCGCTCACGAAGCAGCATTTTGCAGCCTTCCCCGTCATCATCGTAGCCCACGCGGCAAAGGCCAATGGGATGATGGAGACCGACCAGCTCAGCCCCCGTGGCGCGGGCGCTTGGACCGGCGACGCTCAGGGGGTGTACACGGTATTCAAAGACGGCGACCCCGAGGACTCCCCCCGCGTGCTCAAGGCGGTCAAGGTGCGGTTCCCGCTCCGCTACCCCGAGCTGACCTTTGACCTCGTCAGCCACAAGGAGCGGCATAACGACGTACTGGGCTATCCCGTGGACATGTGGTTCAGCCACTCCATCGCCCGTCCACTGGCCGGCGGGGAGCGCCTGCAGATGCGCGAAGACCGTAAGGAGGCTAAGGAGCAGGAGAGCTGGTCAAAGCTCTGCGACGAGCTGATGGACCTCATCCGTCGGGACGCTGGCCGAGGCCGGTCACACTACGAGCGGCTGCCGGTGGCTCAGGGTGGGGTCAAGGCCAGCCAGGAGCGCAAAGAGCGCGCCCTCACCTCATTGCTCAACGACGGCAGCGTCGAACGCATCGAGCTTGAGACCCCCAAAGGCCGCGCCAACCACTACCTGCGGGTGAACGAGGAAGTTGCCGCAGCGGTTGAGAAAGGCCGGTTCGGCGTATGAAGTTCTCAATCGTTCGGTTTAATCGTGTGGGTAATCGTTCGAACGATTACGCCGAACGAACGATTGAGAATTCGCCCCGTTCAAAAACGACTCGACGGACGGAGGAGAGGGCTGTTCAGCCTCTCTCCGTAGTCGGTCTGAGTGGTTCAAAGTTAATCGTTCGGTTTAATCGTTCGGTCACTTTTAAGCCTTTGCTGTTCCCCCTATGAAAGTAATCGTTCGTTCGGTCCCCCTCTCGAAGAGCCGAACGATTAACCAACCTGAGGTATAATCTGCACCATGGCTACAAAAAACACCCCCGCCGCTTCTCCTACGCAGCAGGCCGCACTGGCCGCAAAGCGCCCCACCCCCCGTGAACGCGAGGCGGTGTTTACCGACCTGTGCACCCTGCTTGAGCAAGGTATGTCTCTGACGGAGGCCTGCAAGTTGGTGCCCGATGCGCCGACTCCGGCGGGCGTTCTGGGCTGGACAAATAAAGACCCCGAGGGGCACGGCAAACGGTACGCGCTCGCGCGCGAGACCGGCTACAACCTGCTCGGCGATGAGATAAGCCGAGTTGCTGCAGAGACCCACGCAATCGTCTACGTACAGAAGTGTGACGCCGACGGCAAGCCCCTGCGGGATGCGCAAGGCGAACCGCTGCTCGAGAAGGCGCTGGCCCCCTTGAGCGCAGACGTCATGGCGCACAAGCGGCTGATGGTGGATACGCTGAAGTGGAAGCTGTCAAAGATGCTGCCCAAGATGTACGGCGACAAGGTGACGACCGAGCACACAGGCCCAGGCGGCGGCCCCGTGCAGATTGCCGCGCTGGACCTGAAGAACCTCTCCGACGCCGAGCTGGCACAGATGCAGGAGATGCTCAGCAGGGCGGGCGGCGGTGCCGCATGAATCTTTTTGAAGGACGACTCATGACATTCACGCAACAACAACTTGACGAGCAAGTCGCGCTGGCGCGCAACCAGCTCAAGGCGGAGATCATCGGGATGCTGGAGAGCTACGCCGAGGGCTGCCGTCAGCAGGCCCTCGCCCAAGGCATCACCCACGAGACCGACCACCTGCGCGGCTCAATGGAGACCTGCATGTTTATGAGCGCCGTCATCAACATGACCGACTGAGGCAATGAACGCGCCAATCAGCCCCAAGGCGCTCGCCGAGATGATCCAGCGGGAGCAGCTGCGCCGCCGCGCTGAGGTCTCGCTGTACGAGTTCGTGAAGCAAAGCTGGCACGTGGTGGAGCCTGGAATCCCGTTCATCGGCAGTTGGCACATTGAGCAGATCTGCGAGCACCTTGAAGCGATAACGCACGGGGACATACGCCGGCTGCTCATCAACATCCCGCCTCGGCATTCCAAGTCGACCATTGTCAGCGTCATGTGGCCGGCGTGGGAGTGGATAATCGACCCGCAGCAGAAGTTCCTGTGTGCCTCGTACTCGGGTAACCTGTCAATACGGGACAACTTGAAGACGCGCCGGCTCATCCAGAGCCCGTGGTATCAGCAGCGCTGGGGCCACATGTTCGTGCTCAGCGGGGACCAGAACGCCAAGCAGCGGTTCGAGAACGACAAGACCGGCTACCGGCTGGCGACCTCGGTGGGCGGCACCGCCACGGGTGAGGGCGGCTCACGTTTGCTGCTGGACGACCCGCACGGCGCTCAGGCGGCGCAGTCGGACGTCATGCGGGCCTCGGACCTTGAGTGGTTTGATGTCGTCTGGTCCACACGGCTGAACAACCCGAAGACCGATGCAATGGTCACCGTCATGCAGCGCCTGCACGAGCAAGACATCAGCGGACACATCATTGACGACATCAAAGGCTGGGAGCATATCCTGATTCCAGCCGAGTGGGACGGCAAGCGCCGGCGCACGAGCCTCGGCCCGTACGACCCCCGCACTGTCAAGGGCGAGCTGATATGCCCCGAGCGGTTCGGGCCGGAGGAGATCAGGAACCTGAAGCAGCTGCTCGGCACGTACGGCTCAGCCGGCCAACTACAGCAAGACCCGACGCCGAGCGACGGCGGAATACTGAAGACCGACTGCTTCAAGCTCTGGCCCTTGAATGAGCGGCTGCCCCCGTTTGAGTACATCCTACAGTCGTACGACACGGCGTTCACCGAGCGCACCACGGGCGACCCCACGGGCTGCGAGGTCTGGGGCGTGTTCACGCTGAAGGGCGTTCGGCAGGCTATGCTCATCGACTGCTGGGACGAGCACCTCAGCTACCCCGACCTGCGCAAGCGGGTGCTGGACGACTGGACCACCGAGTACGGCGCGGACAGCAGCACCAAGGCCGGTATGCCCACACGCGGGCGGCGTCCCGATCGCATCCTCGTTGAGGCCAAGGCCAGTGGTCAATCATTGCTACAGGACTTGCGCTTGGCGAATGTTCCGGCGGTGGGCTATAATCCAGGCAACGCCGACAAGGTCAGCCGCGCCCATCAGGCCGCGCCGACCTTGGAGATGGGCATCCTCTGGGTGCCGGAGTCCGCCAAGAACCCAGGCCAGCCCGTGAGCTGGGCGGGCGAGTTCATGAAGCAACTCGCCAAGTTTCCGGTGGCTGCGCACGATGAGTACGTTGATTGCTTCACGCAGATGGTCATCTACCTGAAGAATGAGCGGTGGTTTGAGCTACAGGTCGCCAAGGATGTTGACGAGCGCCCCCCAATCCGGAGGGAGCGGGTTAACCCTTACGCGGTGTAACGTAAACAGGAATTGAGGAGAGCCCCGAATGCCCGCTAAACCCGCCAAGCCCGTTTGGGACAAGAAGCGCCCCGCCGCAGTGGGCAAGCCCCAGCCCCTCAGCTCCGCCGCTAAGACGAGCGCCAAGCGCTCGGCTGAGGCCGCAGGGCGTCCGTACCCGAACCTGGTCGACAACATGCGCGCCGCGAGGCGGTCCAAATGACCCAGCGCGTCGACAAGGCTAGCCTGCCGCTCAACCAACCGCGCCGCACCCCTGACCACCCGACCAAGTCCCACGTGGTGAAGACCAAGGTCGACGGCAAGGAGAAGGTGATTCGCTTCGGCGAGCAAGGCGCTAAGACCGCCGGCAAGCCCAAGACCGGCGAGGGTGCAGCGGTGACCGCCAAGCGCGACTCCTTCAAGGCTCGGCATGCCTCTAACATCGCCAAGGGGCCAAGCAGCGCCGCCTATTGGGCCAACAAAGTGAAGTGGTAACCGGTCATGCCTCCAATCGCCTCCGCGCTCGCAAAGCTGAAAGCCCTCATCGCTAGCCAAGCCCCCGAGCAGGCCGCCCCCATTCGCGAAGCCTTACGTAGGACCGCGCAGACAGGCCGCGAGCACTCGGTGGTGGGTCCTGCCGCTCGGGGCGGGGCGTCACGGGTGACGATGGGTGAGGAGGCTTCGGTGGTGCCTAACCGGCGTGACATCATGCGGTCGATTGGTGAAGGCGCTGATCAGCCTATCATGGATTTCCACACCCATCCTGGTGAGGGGTTTTCAGTATTTGAAACCGCCCCCAGTCGACCGGACTTCGCGTTCTACAATACCAACTACCCGCTGGTGGCGGGCGGTCGGGACTTTCGCTCGCTGATTGCGGTGCCCCCCACCCGTGAGGGTATGCGTCGGGGTACCTCGTACAATTACTTTGAGACCCGCGACCCGCGCCGCGTGTTCGACCCGCAGGCGCTTGACGCGGCGCGGTTCGAGCTCCAGCGGGCGGGGGCGCGGGGGTCTTTCCGCTCGGTGCAGGACGACCCGCTGTTCAAAGAGTATTTTGACTATGGGGGCGACATGGCGGACCTGCTGGGGGATGCGTCCTCGTTGGCGCTGCTCAGGTACAGGGCCGGTCAAGGGTTGGGTCGCCACGAGCTTGAGCTCGGCGGCAAGCAGCTCACCCCGAATCGCGCCGCCACCGACACCGAACTGTTCCGACGCCTCGAGCCGTCGGCGGTCGAGGTGCTACGCTCAAAGAAGTTCAACCAAGGCGGCCTCGCCCAACTCAAGGAGTGCAGCTGCCATGGCTGATGAAGACTACAGCCGGCCTTACGTCGGTTACCGCTCGGCGGGCCGCCGCCCCGAGTCCCAACAGGACCGCCGCGCCGCCGCTGACGCCCCCCTGAGCGCCCTGCGCGGGTACGTCGCGGGTACGCTGGGGTTGCCTGGGGACATTGAGGGGTTGCTGCGTATGCTCACTCCTGGGGTGAGCAACGAGACCGCCCTGCCTGGGTCTGAGTACTTCCGTGGTGTGCTGCCGCTCAAGAGCCTGCAAGACTCCCTCACCGGACGCGCCTTTCAGGAGGTCGGCGGGGCAGCGGGAGGGGCTGGCCTCACCACAGGCGCTCGTGCCGTAGGAAAGGGCGCGGGCGCGCTGGGTAGGATGACCGCTGAGCAAGTTGCACGCGGGGTTGAGGGCGGGAGCCCGCTGTTCGCCGCTGCAGCGCCGGCTTACGTGGTTAAGCCCAAGGGCGGCAACTGGCTGGCCGGACAGTCCGAGCGGATTACCGAACAGCTGAAGACGCCCGTATCGCCCACGCTCAGGGAAGACATGGCCCGCGCCGGCCACCCCGTTGATGAGAAAGCGCTCGCTGACGTCCAGACGTATAACACGTGGGTTGACAAGAAGCTCCGCGACTACGTGCGCAACGAGATGGCGACTCCGGAGGATCCGCTGCGCGCTATGGCTGAGAAGTGGGCCACCGAGAAGCCCCAGCGGCTGGCCGAGGCCGACGCTAAGGTCGCCGCCTTGAACGCTAAGACCCGCGAGTTGATGCAGGAGCGGGGGGTGCCTGAGGCCTACCTCACCCGCCACCGGCAGGATGTCATCGCGGCGGAGAAGGCTAGAGACCTGATTGAGGCCCGTGAGGCGCTACACACTCCGATGCAGGTGGGTTGGGAGCCTACGGAGCTCGCCGCCAAGCGCCTGCAGCAGGGTTTCCCCTCAAAAGGAATGGGTGAGAGTGACGCCGCCCGAGCCTGGGAGCAGGCCGCTGATGAGGCCATCGGGGTTGGCCCTGCGGGTAAGCGCTTCGGGGATGCTTGGGGCGGTCAGACTTTGGCTGACAACCCGTGGCTCGCTAAGGTGCCGCCCGAAACACCGACGTACACCGGCTACGGCCTGAACGAGCTAGGGTTTGAACACCTGACCGATGAGCTCGTTAACGCGCTGAACCCCAATAGCGGGCTACCGGCGGAGTTGCTCCTCAAGTACTCAGACCTACCCAAGAAGACCGTACCCGACATCGTCAACCGCGTGGCGGACATCAATGCCTGGCGCGCTGCGCAGAAGTCCGAGGCCGACCTCAGCAAGGCCAACAACGCCGCCGTGGTGACGTTCAAAGAATACCCTGAGCAGGGGCTGGCGTGGAAGCAGATCAAGACGCCCGAGGCACTGCCTGAAGGCTGGCGTGAAACGCAACGCGCATCAGGCTCAAAAGGATGGACAGATCCAGAAGGGCAACTCAGGGACACAAACCCGAATATACAAACGCTCAGCGATGCTCTCAAGTACGAGGGCGACACCATGCAACATTGCGTAGGCGGGTACTGCCCAGATGTTGAATCGGGCCGCTCGCAGATCTTCAGCCTGCGCGACGAGAAAGGCCGCCCACACGCGACCATTGAGGTGAAGGCGGGTCGGCTGAGCGGTAAAAACTCGCTCGATGAGTGGAAAGCGGCTTTTGCCAAAACCCACGGCGAAGAGAAAGTCGAACCCTTCCTGGCTGAACATCCGGAAATAGCCGAGGCGTTTAAACCCGCTATCAATCAGATTAAGGGCTTGAAGAACGGCCCACCCGAGGCCAAGTACCTGCCCCAGATCCAGGACTTTATCAAGTCCGGCAACTGGTCTGAGATTAACGACACCCACCACGCCAAAATGCGCCGCTACGACAACGTGTTCAATGAAAACGAACAGCGCATGATTGAGAAAACCGGCGAGGCTATTCCTAATCACGAGTGGTTGACCGGCGAGGATATTCAACGCCTGCACAACGCGATAACCCCTGAGGGTCAACGCTTGAAGTACGGCCCCGCCGGTGAAGTCATCGGGCTTGAAGGCGCTCAGGGCTTTGCCGCCGGTGGTTACGTCGAGTACGATCCCGCCCGCGTGGATCAGGTCATGCAGCGAACCCGCGCCGGCTTTGCTGAAGGCGGCGAGGTTGACGTTGCCGAGTTGGCGCGCTCTAAACCCAAGATGCGCGGCCTGCCAACTCCCGATGATTTAGAATTCCTGCGCCGGTTCAACGTCACGGGCGGGGGCAGCTCCAACCAGGAAGTAACCCAGCTCGGCGGGCGCGTGGGTTATACCCAACCGATTGACGAGGACACGCTGATCCGCATGGGTCTGAGCGGCCACTACGCTAAGGGTAAAGACTGGCGGAACGCGGGTCTGGACAGGGGTGACATCGGCTTTGAGCGTAAGCTCGATCGCAACTCCACGCTCAAAGCCTCGCTGGGTGCGGGCCGGCGCGGAGTGGACGAGGCCAACATCAGCTACAACCGCCGGTTTGCTGACGGCGGCGCTGTGAACGCAGGAAATGAACCGATGGCGTACGACCCGACTAAAATTTCTTCAATTGTGGCGCAGCTGCACAAGGAACTGAACAATGGCTAACAAGAACGACGACCTGACACTGCCCGAGAACGACGAGGGCGAAAATGTAGAGGTTGACGAAAAAGAGTCCGACGTTGAAGACACCGAAGACGGCGGCGCGATGATCCGCCTGGACGACGAACAAGACACCCGCGAGCAGCGCACGCACTTCGCCAACATCGTTGACGAGGTGGATCAGGGTATGCTTGAGGACGCCGTCACGGACCTGCTCGACAAAATCGAGAAGGACAAAGACGCCCGCGAAAAGCGCGACAAGCTGTACGAGGAAGGCCTGCGCCGCACGGGCTTGGGCGATGACGCTCCTGGCGGCGCTCAGTTCGCCGGCGCCAACAAGGTCGTCCATCCGATGCTCGTCGAGGCCTGTGTGGACTTCTCCGCTCGGGTGATGAAGGAGATGTTCCCCCCGAACGGCCCCGTCAAGAGCAAGATCATTGGCGAGCGCGAGAAGGAGAAGGTCGCCAAGGCCGAGCGCAAGGCCGAGTTCATGAACTGGCAAACGACCGAGCAGATGGTCGAGTTCAGGGGCGAGCTTGAGCAGCTGAGCACGCAGCTGCCCCTCGGCGGCGCTCAGTACCTGAAGCTGCTCTGGAGCCCGCTTCACCGCCGGCCTATGTCCGAGTTCATCCCCATTGATGATGTGTACCTGCCGTTCGCCGCGACCAACTTCTACACCGCCGAGCGCAAGACGCACGTGCAGTACATTACGGAGATGGAGTTCAAGCGCCGCGTTAAGGAGGGCATGTACATTGACATCAACCTCGGCGCTCCCAGCGAGCCCGAGTTCAGCAAGGCCACCCAGGCCAACGACAAGATTGAAGGCCGCAAGGACTCCTCCTACAACGAGGACGGCCTGCGGATGGTGTTCGAGGTGTACACCCGCTTGGACTTCGGTGACGGCGTAGAGCCCTACATCATCAGCATCGACAAGACCACGGGCGAAGCCGTCGCGCTGTACCGCAACTGGGAGAAAGACGATGAGCGCCGCGTCGAGCTCGACTGGATTGTGGAGTTCCCCTTTGTGCCTTGGCGGGGTGCGTACCCAATCGGCCTGACGCACATGATTGGCGGCCTGAGCGGCGCTGCCACCGGCGCTTTGCGTGCCCTGCTTGACTCGGCCCACATTCAGAACATCCCCACGCTGCTCAAACTCAAGGGCGGTCCTGGTGGCCAGACCCTGAACGTACAGCCGACTGAGGTAGTAGAGATGGAGGGCGGGGCGCTCATCGACGATGTGCGCAAACTCGCCATGCCGCTGCCGTTCAACGGCCCCTCACCCACGCTTTTCCAGCTCTTGGGCTTTGTGGTGGACGCCGGCAAGGGCGTTGTGCAGACTTCGTTCGAGAAACTGAGCGATACCAACGCAAATCAGCCCGTCGGCACCACGATGGCGCTCATTGAGCAAGGTATGGTGGTGTTTTCCAGCATCCACAGCCGCCTGCACTCGTCGATGGGGCGTGTTTTCAAGATTCTGCACCGCATCAACAGCGCCTACTTGACCGAAGAGGACATCGAGGCCCAACTTTCGGGCATCGAGGTGCGCCCGTCGGACTTTGACGGCCCAATGGACGTGGTTCCGGTCAGCGACCCTGCTATTTTCAGCGAAACCCAGCGCTTTGCCCAGACTCAGGCGGTTATGCAGCGGGCGGCGGCTATGCCCCAGCTGTACGACCCGCGCAAGGTGGAGGAGATGTTCCTCCGGAACCTTAAAATCAGCACCGATGAGGTGCTTCAGCCCGCGCCAGGCACCGAGGACGTCGACCCCGTGAGCGAGAACGTCGCGGCGGCTATGTCGCGCCCCGTTTACGTGCTCCCCCGCCAGGACCACATGGCGCACTTCAAGACGCACATGGCGTTCCTTGAGTCGCCGCTGTTCGGCAAGAACCCGAGCATCATCAAGACGTACCTCTACCCCATGGCGGTGCACCTGCGTGATCACCTGCTCAATTACTACCTGGCTGAGGCGCACGAGGCGGTAGATCAGGCCCAGCGGCAGGGGCTCATCGAGGACAAGTCCGAGCAGCAGGTCGAGGTCATCCTCAAGGTGCAGCAGTTCATCGAGCAGCAGCTCGCGGGCTTCGAGCAGAAGATGGCGGAGATCGACCAAGCCGCAGCGCCTTACGCTCCGCAGCCGCAGGTCCCACCGGACAGCAGTATGCAGGTCGCGCAGCTGAACGCACAGACCCAGACCCAGCTGGCTCAGCAGCGTCAGGCCTCGGACCAGGCAAAGCTCGCGCAGGACGCCCAGCTCAAGGGGGCCGCCCTGCAACAGGACGCCCAACTGGAGCAGGCCAAGCTCGCCGCCGACCAGCAGGACACTCAGGCGCGCTTCGCGACCGAGCAGATGCGCCAACGGGCCGAGGACGAACGCACTATGGCCGAGCTGCAAGCTCGCATGCAGATGAACGACGCCGACAACAACACCGCTATGCGGCTGGCGGCGGCGGAGATTGCCAGCGGCGAGAAGGTCGCCGTCAGCACAGGTACAGGCATCAATCCTGGTGTTTGAGTAAAAGGAGAAAATGAAAATGGCTACTAACGGAAAATCCACAGGCACCGTGCCGATGAACACCGGCGCGGTTAAGCAGAAACACCGCCTCGCCGCCGGCCTGCCGGTCACGGGTCAAACCCTGCCCGCCGCCCCCAACCTCGGACCTAAGACGCCGGCGTGAGCTTTGAAGCCGCGCTACTGAACCGCCTGAAGACCGCGCAAACCGAGTTTGCTGTGGAGTCTTTGAAGCGCCCCCAAAATCGCGACACTTTTGAGTATGGGTTCCGCGTGGGCACCGTAAACGGTTACGAGGCCGCTATCAACATACTTCTTTCAATCTTAGATGAGGAACGCAATAGTGACAACAACCTATGAGGACGCATTGGCGGAGGCTTTTCCAGCTGCAGAGGCAGGAATTCAGCCCTTCGGAAGCCGTGTCCTGGTTCAGATTCGCAGCCCCAAACAGAAGACCGCCTCGGGCATCATTCTGGACACAGGGACTAAGGACACTGAAAAGTGGAACACACAGGTGGCTAAGGTCATCACGGTAGGCCCGTTGGCCTTCAAGAACCGCACCACGATGGAGTCCTGGCCCGAGGGTTCCTGGTGCAAAGAGGGGGACTTTGTGCGCGTCGCCAAGTACGGCGGCGACCGCTGGGAAGTCTCACTGCCGAGCGGCGAATCCGCGCTGTTCGTAATTTTCAACGATCTGGACATCATCGGTAGCGTCGTAGGCGACCCGCTGTTGATCCGTGCATTCATCTGAAAGGAGATGACAAATGGCTGACGTAATGAAAGAAGACGACGAGCGCAACAGCGCCGCCGAAGAGATCACCATCGTCGAGGACAAGTCCAAGCTCAGCGAGCCGGACGACTCTGACGAAGACGAACGCCCCCGTGGCGAGTCAAACAACGACGGCGACACCGATGACGAACGCGAAGCGATTCGTGAGCGCCGCCGGCTCGAGAAGCTCGAGCGCAAAGACCGCCGTGGCAAGGCTATCTCCCGCGACAAAGTGGAGATGGACTTCCTGCGTAAGCGTAATGACGAGCTGGAGCGCCGTATGGGCGCTCAGGAGCAGCGCGCATTCCAGACCGACCTGAACAGCTACGACGCGCAGATTGCGAACGCCTCCCGTGAGGCGGAGATGGCGGAGCGGGTTATCGCCAAGGCGGTTGAGGCCGGCAACGGCGCTGACGTCACGCAGGCCATGCGCTACCGTGATCAAGCCCTGCAAAAGGCCCAGCAGCTCCAGTACGCCAAGCAGAACGCCGCGCAGCGGGCGGCTCCGGCGGCCCCTGGAATTGATGACCGCACGATGCAGCATGCACAGGAGTTCCTGAACGAGAACAAGTGGTACGACTCACAGGGCCGCGACGAGGACTCCGCTATCGTGCTGGCGATTGATCAGGGCTTGGTGCGTGACGGGTTTGACCCACAGTCGGAAGACTACTGGGATGAATTGCGTCACCGCGCCGCCCGTCGGTTGCCTGAGCGGTTCGGTAAGAACCCCCGTCGCGAGAGCACCGAGACTCGCGAAGAGCGCGCCCCCCGAGGCGGCCCCGCTATTAGCTCCGGACGTGAATACGCACCGGCTAGTACGCGTAAGGAAGTCTACATCAGCCCCGAGCGCAAGCAAGCCCTCGTTGAGGCCGGCGTGTGGGATGACCCCGTGCTGCGCCAGAAGTACGTCAAGCGTTACGCTGAGTACGACAAGACCAACCGCGCATGAATTTACTTTTACCAAATTCACGCCGTATAATTCACCCAATCGCTGAAAGGAGCGAGTAATGTCAGACGAACGCTTAAAGAAATCCGCTGTAGCCGTAGATAACCGTGAGAGCAGGGCGATGCAAGATCGTCCGGTATCTGAAAACCGCGAGTTGTCCGATGATGAGCGAGTTGCCATGTTCCGTCAACAGTTTTTCCAGTCCTCACTTCCGGACTTGCCTTCTATCCCTGGCTGGCACATGTGCTGGCTCACCACGACTAACCCCCGTGATTCTATTCAGACCCGTATGCGCTTGGGCTATCAGGCTGTTAAGCCTGAAGATGTTCCAGGTTGGGAGTATGCCACCATCAAGACTGGTGACTGGAATGGTTTCATTGGTGTGAATGAGATGCTTGCTTTTAAGCTGCCAATGGGCCTGTATGAGAAATACATGCAAGAGGCCCATCATGACGCGCCGCTCCGTGAGGAAGAAAAACTCACAGACACCGCCGAGTTCATGGAACAGCAGGCGCGGGCGTCGAAGTCGAAAATCGTGACGGGTGACGGCAATCAGGAAATTGGACAAAGACGGGAAGCTCGTTTTGAGCTGACCTGACGTGTAATTAATCAACCCTCCAGGAGTAACGCATATGTCTTCGACTAGCGCACCTTTTGGCTTTCGTCCGTCTTTCCACAACAGTGGTCAAATGCGCTCAAAAGCCTACACCATCGCGTCTACCTACGCGGCCAACATCTTCTCGGGTGACCCCGTGAAGCTCACCGACAACGGTGTTATCCAGCTCGGCACTTCGGACGGCACTCGTTCGGGTACTGTTGCGGGCGTCTTGCTGCTCGGCATCTTCCAAGGTTGCCAGTACGATGACGCTAGCGGCAAACCCACGATCTCGCCTTTCTGGCCTACCGGCGCTACTGGCACCAACATCACCGCTTGGGTTCTTGACGACCCAGAGGCGCTGTTCGAGGCTCAGTACACCAATCCAGGTACACCAGGCACCACTACTATGCAGACTGCGGTCGGCGAAGAGTGCGACTGGGTTGTGGCCTCACCAGGTGGTTCCACTCGCACGGGTCTGTCTACGACCCAACTCGGCGTTATCGAAAGCGGCACTGGTCAGTTCCAGATCACCGGCTTCGGCAACAACATCAACGACTCCATCACCGATGCCTACATTGTAGCGATTGCCCGTATCAACGAGCATCATTACAAAGCAGCGGTTGCTTCAATCTAAGGAGGGCTAATATATGGCTACCCCAATGCGCAGTACGGACTTTCGCTCCGTAGTTGAACCGATCATGAACGAAGTCTTTGACGGCGTTTATGATCAACGTGCCGACGAGTGGAAGATGGTCTTCCGCGAGCAAAAAGGCATTCCCCGTAACTACCACGAAGAGCCCGTCCTGTACGGCTTTGGCGCCGCGCCAGAGCTGCCAGACGGCATGGCTGTTACGTACCAGTCGGGTGGCGTGCTGTTCCTGCAGCGCTACCTGTACAAGGTCTACGGTTTGGCCTTCGCGCTGACCAAAGTCCTGGTGGAAGACGGCGACCACATCCGTATCGGTCAGACCTACGCCAAGCACTTGGCGCAGTCGCTCATCGAGACGAAAGAGACCCTCGCAGCCAACATCCTGAACCGTGCCTTCAACGGCGCGTATCTGGGTGGTGACGGCGTGGCTCTGGTCGCGACCAACCACCCAATCGTGAACGGCACATTCAGCAATCAGCTGACTACGCCCGCCGCGCTGTCGCAGACCTCCTTGGAGCAGATGCTCATCCAGATCCGCAACGCTGTTGACAACAACGGCAAGCGTATCCGCTTGACTCCCAAGAAGATCGTCACCGGCCCGTCCAACGTGTTCCAGGCCGAGGTCCTCCTCAAGTCTGTGCTGCGTACTGGCACCGCTGACAACGACATCAACCCAGTTAAGTCCATGGGCTTGCTGGCTGATGGCCAAGCTAACTTGTCTCGTATCACCTCCAGCACCGCCTGGTGGGTTCAGACCGACGCACCGGACGGCCTCAAGCTGCTCATGCGCCGTGGTCTGGAGAAGAGCATGGAAGGCGACTTCGAAACCGACAGCATGCGTTACAAGGCCACAGAGCGTTACGTTCTGGGCTGGACTGACCCACGCGGCGTGTTTGGTACCGCTGGCGTCTAACTAGACCCCGCGCTCCCCTGAAGCCCCCCACCGGCACAACCGGCGGGGGGCTTTTTGGGTGAAGGGGTCATTCCCGATGTTGCAGACAGCGAAGCCCCCGCTGACGACATGCAGACGGCAACATCATTATCTTGCATGTAAGGAACCCATATCATGGCATCAACCACCTTCTCCGGCCCAGTCACTTCCACCAACGGCTTCATCGGCGCAGTCACCGGCAACATTGTCGGCAACATTGTCGGCAATATTACGGGAACTGTAACGTCTACAACCGCCACATCAACCACCTTGGGCGCTATCGCGGGTGCGGTTAATACGGCAGATAAAGCTCTGGGTACTACGCTTTACAACACGACCACTAAGACGTTCTATGTGGCGCAAGGCCCTGCGGCAGCCGACACGTGGATTGATTCTTCAGACGGCACCACCACGATCACCCCTGCTTAATCTCAACACCCAAGGGGAACGCTCATGCGTCAACAGTATCTAACCAAGACAGGCACCGGCGCTAGCGACCCTATCGTCATGAACCTGAACGCCACCCCGTTTAACGTGGGTTTTGGTGTGGTGACTACGGGTACGGTAACGTACACTATTCAGCACACTTTTGACAATATCGGCTCGGGTTTTGTCACCTGGTATCCTCATCCGGTCATCGCTGCTAAGTCTGACAATCAGGACGGCAACTACGCTTTCCCTGTGTCGGGTATTCGCGTGTTGGTCACTGCGGGTGCGGGTACTGCCGATGTCACTGTGATTCAGTCGGGTATCATCTAATGCCGTACGTCGGTTACTCCGGCGTAGCCAACCAGGCCAACACCACCGATGGCTTTGCCTCGGGGGTGGGGGCCGCCAATGTGCCGGCGTCTAACGGCTACGGCGAGAACGTAGGCGCGGGCGGTGTGGTTGACTTGTATCATGACGGGGTTGTTATCGTCAAATCCTACATCGCTGACGAGACCGGTGTTTCCACCTACGTCTTGCAAGAGTCAGGTGACAAAATTGTATTGGAGTCTTCATAATGGCTGACCAGAAAATCTCGGCAATGCCTGCGGCAACCGTACCCCTCACGGGAGCGGAGCTTGTTCCGTTGGTGCAGGGCGGCGTCAACGTGAGTTCCACGCTGGCGCTGTTTGGCGATTACGCTATCTCGCAGGTGTCCAACTACGGTGCGTATCAAGACCTTGATGGCGCTCAAAAGCCTGCGGCTGACACGGTAACGCAACTGCGCGTTAATACCGTTGACTTTGAGCAGGGTGTAACAAAAGCCGTTGGGTCAAATCAGATTTATTTTGATGTGACGGGCGTTTACAGCGTCCTCATCAGTCTTCAGTGCCAGAACACCACGGCCAACTACGATATGCTGACGTTTTGGCCCCGCATTAACGGTGTCAACGTGATTAATTCGGCTAGTTCTACGGGTGTTTCTGAGAAAAAGGGCAGCATCAACGGGCGCACCGTGGTGGCCTGTCAGTACACGCTACAGCTCACGGCGGGGCAGTATTTGGATTTTGCGTTTTATACCGATTCGGGAGACGCCTCCATCATCACCCTCCCCGCTAGTTTGGTCGCCCCGATCCACCCAGCTGCCGCTGGCGTTATCCTATCCGTTATCCAAGTCGCTTGAAGGAGCACATATCATGGGTTGCACATACGTTAAAGACTTTGACTTCAAGAAGACCGCCGGCGACATGTCCGCCAAGAAAAGCGGCTACTGCGACGGCGGTATGGCGAAAAAGACCGGCTACGCTCAAGGTGGCGTGGTCGGCAAAGAGGCCGCTAAGGTGGCCGTGCACAAGCATGAAAAGTCCATGCACAAGGGCGAGCCGATGACCAAGCTCGCCAAGGGTGGCCCCGCCACCCCCAAGCGCGAGATGATGACCAAGCGCGAGATGATGGAGACTCCGACGGTCCGCCGCGATGAGCTCATGCAGAAGAGCCGCCTGCAAGCGCCCGCGCGCCGCTCGGTGCCGGTGGCCCCGCAAGGCCCGCTCATCCCGATGAAAACAGGCGGTAAAGTCGCCAAAAAGTGCTGAATTAGGCGACGGCGCTTTCTTCAACTATAATTCCTCTCACACACTCGGGGCGCGCTGACACAGCGGCCATCCTGACTACTACTCGGAGTTGGTATGGCCTATTCTGGCAATGTTAGCGGTACTGTTTTTAACGCCCTGAAGGTGGTAGACCACGCCTTCAGGCGCTGCCGCGTTCCCGCTCAGGCAATCACCTCTGAGATGCACAGCTACGCGATGGACTCGCTTCATCTGCTGTTGTCCGAGATGGCTAACGTCAAGACCCCGAGCTGGTGTATTGAGCGCCTGATTCTACCGTTCTACGAGAACCAACCCGATGTGCGGCTACCCCCAGGCACCGTAGAAGTGCTCAACGCCAACTACCGCGTGCTGCAGCCCCTGACGGCTGAGAGCTTCCAGTCTTTTGCCCGTTCCTACTCCGTCATCTATAGCGACCCTACCGTGGTTAGCACTGTCGGCGTAAAGTGGGCCGCCGCCGCTGTTCCTCTGACTTTTGAGGCTTCGAGCGACGGCGTCATCTGGATCAACGTCGGCGGCTCGGTAGCCACGGCTAGCGCTGGCGAAATCACCTGGGCGGACATTGAGGCGGCGCTGGCCTATACTCATTTCAGAATCACCTCAACTGAGGACATTTTCTACCTCGATATCACACTGGGCAACATGCCCCAGGAGATACCGTTCGGTGTGTTGAACCGCGACACGTATGTGGCGCAGAGCAATAAGATCTTTCCTGGGCGGCCCACCAGCTTCTGGTTCCAGCGCGATATCCCCGAGCCGATGATGCACATTTGGCCCGCGCCGTTCCTCGGCGCTGAGCAGGCGCAGCTGATTGTGTGGCGCCACCGGCACATCATGGACACCGAGAACCTACGTCAGCAGGTCGAGGTGCCCCAGCGCTGGCTGGAGGCCATAATCGCCGGCCTAGCGGCCCGTGTAGCCGCCGAGACGCCCGCCGTGGACATGAACCTGATTCCGCTGCTCGACTCTAAGTACGCCGCCGCGCAGCAGAAAGCCTGGGACGGCGACAACGACGGCTCACCGATCTTCATCCAACCGAGCATCGGGGTGTACACCAAATGAGCGGTGGGCGGTTCATCGACCCCACGGGCGAACCGACCTACGGCATCGGCATTTGCGCCCGCTGCTCGCGGAAGTTCCGTCTGGCGGAGCTGTCGTCAGACCCCAACTCGCCAGGCCTCAAGGTCTGCCGAGAGGACATCGACGACTATGACCCGTACCGCCTCGCCCCGCGTAAGGAAGACCAAATTGTGCTTCCGTTCAACCGCCCCGACCTGCCGCTGACAACCAAACCCTCGGGGGTGATCTCGCAGGACGGCACACAGTTCGTGGTGTCCGAGGACGACGAGCGCTTCCTGTACATTGTAGATTGAGAACCCTATGGCACAAGTACCTAGCAACCTCATCCCCACCCGAGTCACGCAGCTGCCCGTAGCGCCTGTGGCGTCGGAAGACAGCCTGATGATGATCGTGTATCAGGGCAACAACTACCAAATCCGAGTGGGGGACCTGCTCAGCGTGGCGGGTGTGCTGCCCTCCCGTCAGGTCATCGCAGGCACCGGCCTACAGGGTGGTGGCCAGCTCACCGAGAACGTGACTCTGAGCGTGGCTCCAGGTGGTATAAACGGCACCCTGCTCGCCGACACGGGGGTGACTCCTGGGGTTTACGGTTCGTCTTCAACGACGCCCGTGCTTACGATTGACTCAACGGGTCGCGTCATGGCGGCCTCAACGGCTGTCGCTGCCGGCTCGGGTACAGTGACCTCGGTGTCGGCCTCAGCGCCCGCCGGAATGCTGGTCACCGGCTCACCCATCGTCAGCTCCGGCACACTGGCGTTTGACTACGCTATCGGCTACTCGCTGCCCACCACGGCGAGCCAGAGCAATTGGGACGCCGCCTACGCTGACCGCTTCAAGTGGGACGGCGGCGCTACCGGATTGGTGGCGACCACGGGGCGCACCTCGCTTGGCGCGAGCACCTTGGGCGGTAACCTGTTCACCATCACCAACCCGAGCGCCGTTACGTTCCCTCGGTTCAACGCCGACAACACCGTATCGGCTTTGAATGCAGCGGACTTCCGCACGGCGATTGGTGCTGGCGCTGGAACAGTAACCAGCGTCGGCGGAACAGGTACGGTTAACGGCCTCACGCTCACGGGTACGGTCACTACAGCGGGTGACCTGACGCTGGGTGGAACGCTTTCGGGTATTGCTAACTCGGCTTTGACAAACAGCTCTGTGACGTTCAACGGCGCAACTGTGGCGCTGGGCGCATCGGGCACAATCACTGCCGCTACCACCGCCGCATTGACGATTGGTACGGGGTTGTCAGGGACTTCGTTTAACGGCTCCACCGCAGTGACAGTCGCGATTGACTCAACGGTAGCCACCCTCGCAGGGTCACAGACGCTGACCAACAAGACCCTGACCTCGCCCGTCATCACCACGCCGGCGCTGACGGGCGGCTCAATCAACAACGCAGTCATCGGCGCGGCAACACCCGCTGCGGCTACTTTCACCTCGGCTGCGATGACCACAGGTACGGTTTCCACGCAGCCGTCCGTGGGTATAGACTTGGCGAACAAAACCTACGTAGACACGGTCGCTGCGCAGAGCCTGACGTACCATGCTCCGGTTTACGTCGAGTCGCCAAACACAGCGGGTAACCTAAACGCACTGTACAACCAGCCAGGAGGCGCGGGGGTGGGCGTGGGTGCTACGCTGACCAACAACGGGACCAAGGCGGCGCTGGTGATTGACGGCGTCCTGATGACGACTACCAAGCGTGTCCTCGTCTATAACCAGACCAACGCCTTTGAGAACGGTGTTTACACGGTAACGACAGTGGGCACACCTGACCCAGGCGGCACCAACTGGGTGCTGACCCGCGCCACTGACGCGGATACGTATGCTCCGGCTAACCCCAATGCGCTCGGTCAGGGGGATGCGTTCTTTGTTACGGCGGGTAACACGGGCGCGGGCGAGCTGTATGCTATGAACACGATTGGGGTAATCGTATTCGGCTCAACGGCAATCACGTTTGTGCAGATTAGCGCTTCAACCCCCTACCTAGCCGGCACCGGCCTGAACCTGAACCCCGCGACCACGTTCAACATCTCCAACGTGGGTACGGCGGGTACATACGGTTCGGCTTCAGCCGTGCCGGTGTTCGTCACCAACGCACAGGGTCAAGTCACCGGCGTCACGGACACGTCTATCGCTATAGCGAACACGGCGGTGTCCGGCCTAGGCACGATGTCTACGCAGGCTGCTAGCTCGGTCGCTATAACTGGCGGTTCGGTCAACGGTACTACCGTGGGGGCTACAACGGCTAGCACGGGCGCGTTCACCACCCTCAGCGCCAGCAGTACCGTGTCGGGTACCGGCTTCAGCACCTACCTAGCTAGCCCTCCCGCAATCGGCGGTGCAGCGCCGGCGGCGGGTACATTCACAACGCTCACCGCTACGAGCGGCATCTCAGGGGGGACTTTCTAAATGATTGAAGAGCTCATCACGCGTATGTTTGAGTCGCGCAACGCGACCCATATTGCGCACTGGAAGACGAAATCCTACTCGGCGCATCAGGCGCTGGGGGACTACTACGACAACGTCATCGACTCGCTGGACAAGTACGTCGAGGCGCATCAGGGGGCGCTGGGGATCGTGGGTGAGATTCCAGGTGAGGTTGAAAACGCCTCAAAACTAATCAATGACAATATAATTTGGCTCACAAAGAATCGTGAGAAAATAGCACAGAATGTGCCCGCGCTTGAGAACCTCATAGACGAGCTGACCAGCATGCACATGTCAACCCTGTACAAACTTGAGAACCTGAGGTAACAACATGGCGCAAACCGGCTTCACCCCTATTCAGCTGTATTCCAGCACCACCCCCGCCGCCGCGCCCGTGGCAGGCAACCTCGTGCAGGGCGAGCTGGCTATCAACGTCAGCGATACCGATATGGCGCTCTACGCTGAGAACGCTTCGGGTGTTGTCAAGCGGCTCATCAACAACCCCGCCGGTATCAAATACCCCACGGCTGACGGCACCGCCGGCCAGTACGTGCAGACTGACGGCTCGGGTAACTTGTCGTTTGTAACCCCAACGGTAGGTAGCGGAACCGTGAGTTCGGTTTCTGTGGTTACGGCCAACGGCTTGGCGGGTACGGTGGCTAACCCCACCACCACCCCAGCTATTACGCTAAGCACCAGCATTACGGGCCTACTCAAGGGGAACGCCACCGCGATTAGCGCCGCCACCGCAGGTACCGACTACGTGACGCCCACGGGCACCGAGACCCTGACCAACAAGCGCATCACCCCGCGAGCTAACTCAACGGCCACTACGACTTCGCCGTGGGCTTGGAACAGCAACAGCTACGACCAACAAGAATTTACAGCGCTTGCAAATGCGCTGACCATCAACGCTGACGCAGGGACGCCAACAGACGGGCAGAAGACTATTTTCCGATTTCAGGACAACGGCACTGCCCGTGCCTTGACTTGGACAACGGGCACATCAAAATCTTTCCGCGCCATTGGCGTTACGTTGCCGACCACCACGGTCATCAACAAGACCGTCTACATTGGCTGTATATACAATTCCGCTGACGCCCGCTGGGACGCCGTGGCTGTGGCACAAGAGGCTTGATTATGAAAATTGATTTTGAATTTCAAACGAAGTACGGCAAGTTTTGTGATGCGTTGCACTTTGCAGATGATGCCGTGCCCGACGAGGCGGCGATTGAAGCCATGAAGCAGGAGCGTGTGGACAACTGGATAGCAATTATTACCGCCCCTCCAACACCCTCCCCGTCAAAGTATAAGCGGGATGCAAGCGGCAATTTGGTCCTTGACGAAAACGGCGACCCAATTCTAACTGGGGTGTAAACATGGCAAATCGCTATTGGGTAGGGGGGTCTGGTACTTGGAACACTGTAAGTACAACGAATTGGTCGACCACGTCAGGTGGAGCTGGTGGCGCTTCTGTACCTGGGGAATTTGATTCCGTATTCTTTGACCGCACAGGCCCATATACCGTAACGCTTACTGGTAATTTATTTTGCAACGACATCACCGTATCGGTAGGCGTAGTTACTTTTGCAAACGGTACGTCCCCCTTCCTAGGTGTTTATGGGTCAATGACGTTACTGGCGGGGACGGTCTGGAGTACCACTGCGGAAGTTAGCTTTAGGGCTTCTACTTCTGGAAAAACAATCACCACAAACGGCGTGTCTATTTCCGGAAAAGTGGGGTTTGCCAGTTCCTCTGGTAGCTGGACACTTGGTAGCGCGTTAAATGCGCGACAGGTAACCCTTGGGAGCGGTACAGTTAATACCTCAGCCAGTAACTACGCAGTAACAATTGGCGTTGATGGCTTTTCACAAAGCAGTGGAACTCTGACGCTTAACGCCTCTACTGTTACCTGTAGCGGCGGTTGGAGTGTTTCTGGCGGTACGTTCAATGCAGGAACATCGACGATTAATTTATCAGCTTCGTTTATAACTTTCTATGGTGGGGGCAAGACATACTCCACCGTGTCGTTTACCCGAACCGCCAGTAACGCAATAGTTGTCATATATGATGTAAATACTTTTACAAACCTTAGCTTCCCCGCCAAGACCCCAACAGGGGTACGCCCTATAAATTTTGGGGCGAACCAGACGATCACTGGCACGTTTACAGTAACTGCTGGGGCAAACGCAACAATCAGAACTGCGGTGTTCTCGGATACCTTTGGTACAACTCGTACGCTCACTTGCGCGGCAGTGTCCTTAACGGACGTTGATTTTCGGGACATCACCATCGCGGGCGCTGCTGCTCCGGCTTCGGGGACGCGCTTGGGAAATTGCTACGGCAACAGTGGGATTACGTTTACCGCAAGCAAAACCGTTTATTGGAACTTGGCGGGCACAAATGCTTGGGAGGCTACGGCGTGGGCATCAACGTCAGGTGGAGCGCCAGCGGCAAATAATTTTCCGTTGGCACAGGATACGGCGGTCATTAACAACGCGGGGGCAGCTACTCAAATAAACTTCGCCCAGACGTATTACATGCCTGCCATCAACGCAAGTTCAAGAACTACGGCGGTTGCGATAAGCGTAGACTCTGGTGTTGAGATGTATGGAAGCCTAACAAGCGGTTCTGGGTGTTCTTTTCCGGGGGGTTCATCTATAACATTTGCTGGGCGCACTACACTAACCCTAACCAGTGCGGGCAAAGTTTTTGGTAATCCTTTTATTATAAATAACTTGACTGGAACGGTTACGCTGCAAGACGCACTTACTACTAGCAGCTCTAATCTTTTTGCCATTAACCTCGGTAGTGGGACATTTAACGCGAACGGATTTAATGTTACTTTATCAGGGGCTTCATCCGCCGTATATATTGGTGGGAGTGTTACCCGCACATTAAACGTCGGTGCTGGTACATGGTCTATTGCCGGTTCTAACCCAAACTGGGCATGGACTACTGATGGCGGAACAAGCCTCACCGTTTTGGGTGCCGGTACTGTTAGTTTTACAAGCAGCTCTTCCAAACTTTTTATAGGCGGCGGGCTTTCTTACCCATTCACTTTAAATCAAGGCGGGGCCGGTGCGCTTACAATCCAAAGCTCAAATACGTTTAATAATATAACAAATACATACGGAAGCACAGGAGCTACCTCTATTCGGTTTACCGCAGGGACAACCAACACGTTCACCAATTGGAACGCAAGCGGAACCTCTGGGAAATTGCTAACAATTAGTTCCGACACCGCAGCTTCTCACACCTTATCCAAATCAACCGGAACCGTCAATGCTAATTATTTGTCGCTAAGTTACTCTACGGCTACTGGTGGCGCTACATGGAATGCGACTGATTCAGTAAATGGTGGTAACAACACCGGATGGAATTTTATTTCAAGCGTATTACCCAGCAGCATGTTGATGTTCTTTAACTAATCATAAAAGACAAGCGCTAAGCTGATTATTTTTTGAAAATAAACACATGGATTATCAAGTCTTGTTCAACGGCGCTGTTATTTTGGCGTCCTTCTTCGGTGGGTGGACACTGAACACTATCACCAAGTCGCTAGAGCGCCTTGACGCCGACGTGCGGGCTATGCCTACTAGCTACGTGGCCCGTAATGATTATCGCGAAGACACCCGCGAGATAAAAGACATGCTCAGCAAGATCTTTGACAAGCTGGAAAACAAGGCCGACAAATGATAATAGAGTCGGTGATTGGGGCGCTGGTGCCGGTGGGCGTCGAGGGTATTAAGCAGCTGATGACGCGCTTTTTCGGCGGCGTCAAAGCCACCAGCATTGATGACCAGATCAAGCTAGACGCTAACGAGATTGAGAAGATAAAAGCCCTAGCCGAGCTTGACAAGCCGATTGGGCAGCCGTCGCAGTGGGTAGTTGACCTGCGCGCCTCGGCTCGGTACATAGGGGCGCTGATAGTCATCACAGTCGGCGTTAGTACGCTCTACGCCCCCGCGCCGGCTGAGGTCAAAGTCATTGCGCTCGAGGCCGCTAACATTGCTTTCGGCTTCTTGTTCGGTAGCCGGATTGTAGCGGGCTTCAGAAAATGAAAGAGAACTTCCAAGCCGCCCTACAAGCCCTGCTCAAGCATGAAGGCGGGTTCAGTAATCACCCGCTTGACCCAGGCGGTATGACCAACCTCGGCGTCACTAAGACCGTCTGGGAGGAGTGGGTCACCCACCCTGTCACCGAGGCCGAGATGCGCGCCCTAACCCCCGCTAAAGTGGCTCCTCTGTACCGCCGCAAGTATTGGGACAGGGTCTGCGGTGACGAACTCCCAACGGGTGTAGATTTAGCGGTGTTTGACTACGCCGTGAACTCAGGCCCAGGGCGCGCCGTCAAGACGCTGCAGAAAGTGCTGGGCGTTACGGTTGACGGGGCGCTGGGCCCAAAGACCCTAGCCCAGGCGGTCAACCGAGACAGCAGCGCATTGGTCGAGGCCTACAACGCGGAGCGGTTGATGTTCCTACGGGCGCTGCCGGCGTTTGAGACTTTCGGCCGAGGGTGGTCACGGCGGGTGGCTGAAGTCACCGCCCAAGCCGCACAAATGACGGCCTAACGCGCCTTTACGGGCTTTGGATTCTGTTTCAAGGCTATAATTTTCCATCAGGGCGCATGCTGCATCAGCTGCTAATACCACCGGAGTATTTATGAGCTATAGCATGACTTACACGAGTCTGCTCGAAGACGTCAGGCGCTACCTCGAGCGGGGTTTCACCCTTGAGAGCGACCAGATCGTTTATGAGCAGTTGCCCCGCCTTATAACGCTAGGCGAGCGGCGCATCGCCCGTGAGCTGAAGATTGAAGGCTTCATCAGGGCGGTTTCAACCCCCCTGCAGGTCGGCGTCGCAGTGCTGCGCAAACCGGACCGCTGGCGCGATACCGTCAGTATGACCGTTGACAATGGCGCTGTGTTTGCCCGCTCGTACGAGTACTGCCGGTCTTACTGGCCCAATGAAGCCGAAAAAGACACCCCTCAGTTCTACGCCGACTACGACTACAACCACTGGCTGCTGGTGCCGACTCCGAGCGCCGTGCAGACCCTTGAGATTCTCTACTACGAGCAGCCGCGCTTCCTGGGGGAGGACTTTCAGACCAATTGGCTCACCGAGTACGCCCCCGATGTGCTGCTCTACGCAACGCTGCTCGAGGCCACCCCGTTCCTCAAGAATGATGAGCGTGTGGCTATGTGGCAAAACATGTATGACCGCGCCGCGCAGGCGCTCAACGGCGAAGACCTGAAGCGTATTCTGGACCGAGCCGCCAACAGGAGTGAAGCATAATGGCCTATACCGACGTCTTTGGCGGCGCGAACATTTACCCGAGCGAGATTAGCTACAGCGCCGTTACGCTCGACTCGAACATCGTCCTGAGCTGGCCCGAGGAAACCTCCGCCGTAAACAACCTCGCCACGCGCATCATGGATGTGACAGCGGTCACAACGGGGTTCTCAATCACCCTGCCCGATGCGGCCAAGACCGGCACCGGCCAGACAATCCTGTTCAACAACCAGGGGGCGAATGCGTTCCTGGTTAACGATGCCGCCTCGGTGCAGGTGGTTTCGATTGCTCCTGGCACCGTGTGGCAGGTCTATCTCACTGATAACAGCACCGTCGCCGGTGAGTGGGAGACGCTGCAATTCGGGGCCACGACTTCGGTCGCTAACGCCTCCGCACTGGCCGGCACGGGTATTGTGGCGGTGGGT
>Ga0105097_10000154_pt1 | contig 27568 bp, 26 predicted proteins | sample PPLLak12cMay2015_FD_87035 | JGI IMG/M metagenome (GOLD analysis project Ga0105097, IMG submission 87035) | Freshwater sediment microbial communities from Prairie Pothole Lake near Jamestown, North Dakota, USA - PPLs Lake P7 Core (1) Depth... | ecosystem: Environmental > Aquatic > Freshwater >...
CTCGATGGTCAAAACTGAATCTGGCAATATTCAATTGCCTACAGGAAGCTTTTCGAATGAAGAACTGTTAGCGATCCTGAATACACTCCCGGTTGATATAACTTTTGTAGACAGAAACGATAAAGTGAAGTATTTCTCCCAGGCGAAAGAAAGGATATTTCAGCGGAACCGGGCCATTTTAAACCGGGATGTTCGTATGTGTCATCCACCATCAAGTGTACATATTGTTGACCAGATCGTGGATGATTTTAAGAGTGGAAAAGCTGACAGTGCCCCCTTCTGGATTCAGATGAAAGATCAGTTCATCCATATCGAATACTTTGCCCTTCGAAATGAACAAGGCGAATACCTTGGCACTATTGAGGTTTCTCAAAACCTGACCGAAAGACGAAAATTGGAAGGAGAACAACGCATTTTATCCTATAAAAAGTAGAAAAAATGGAAACGAAATTGATAATTACCCCGCAAACTAAAATCGGAGATTTGCTGGATGCCTATCCTGAACTGGAAAATGTTCTGATCGATCTAGCGCCGGCATTTAAAAAACTGCAAAATCCGATATTGCGAAAGACTGTCGCAAGGGTCACTTCGGTTAGACAGGCGGCAGCTATCGGCAAGATTCCGGTAGATGTTGTGGTCAATAAACTGCGCGGATTGACAGGGCAGGGAACCCTTGAAAACATCCAGAACAATCAGGAACTTTCAACCGATAAACCAAAATGGTTATCTGAAGATAAAATTAAAGTCAGGTTTGATGCCTCGGAAATGATTGCCTCCGGAGGGCATCCTTTAACCCAGGTGATGCAGGATCTTAAGGAATGGAAATCAGGAGACATTTACGAGTTAGCAACGCCTTTTCTTCCGGCTCCATTGTTGGATAAAGTGAAGGATAAAGGATTTCAGGTATGGAGTTATGAAATTGCCCCAGGGAATTTTAAAAATTATTTTTTAAAAGAATAGGAAGTAAGCGTTATAATTAGAAAAAAAATTTACAATATTATAGGTAAAGGAATACTTAAAATATTAAACCAATAAACATAAAAATATTGTCATGAAAAATCAATTCAAAATTATGAGCACAGGTGCAATAGTAATTGCTATGCTTCTGAATGGCTGCGGAGGTTCGTCTGAACAGAAACAGGCATCCGAAGAAATAAAAACCGAAGCTTCGTCTACGGTTAATTCCAATGATCCAATGAATAATAAAGGGATTGGACCAGTGAAAAGCATAACCCTTGGAACACTTGACCAGGCAATGGCAGATGAAGGACAAAAGATATTTCAGGAAAAATGCTCTGCTTGTCATAAACCGGAAGAAAAGTTTATCGGTCCTGCACCAAAGGGAATAATGGATAGAAGATCTCCCGAATGGATCATAAACATGATCCTTAGTCCTGATAAAATGGTAAAGGAAGATCCGATTGCAAAACAGTTGCTGATGGATTACAATCTGGCACCCATGGCAAATCAAAATCTGACAGAGGAACAGGCAAGAAAAATACTTGAATATTTCCGGACATTGAAATAAATCTCTAACACTTAAATTTAAAAAAATGAAAATGAAAAATTCTACTTTGACTGGATGGGGTATATTTATCCTGTTCATAATTACTAGCTGCGCCCCTAAAGGTTCAGATGATAAAGCGAGTCCATTCTCTGATGATGTGGCTTCTAAAGTCTATGTCGCTCCAGGGCAATTCGATGAATTCTATGCATTTCTGTCGGGAGGTTTCAGCGGGCAAATGAGTGTTTATGGATTACCCTCAGGGAGGTTGCTGAAGGTAATTCCCGTTTTTTCGCTTGATGCCGAAAAGGGTTATGGTTTCAATGAAGAGACGAAACCTTTGTTGCAGACTTCTTATGGCTTCATACCATGGGACGATGCCCACCATCCTGAATTATCACAAACTGATGGTGTTCCGGATGGACGATGGATATTCATTAATGGAAATAATACACCCCGGGTTGCCAGGATTGATCTTTCAACATTTGAAACTGTCGAGATCATCGAATTGCCGAATAGCGGAGGCAATCACAGTTCACCTTTTACAACTGAAAATACGGAGTATGTAGTTGCTGGAACACGTTTTAGTGTGCCTGTTCCTCAAAAGGATGTTGCCGTTGAAACCTACAAGGAAAACTTTAAAGGAGCACTTTCATTTATTTCATGCGATCCGGTTACCGGTCATATGAATGTTGCCTTTCAGGTATTGCTGCCAGCTTTCAACTATGATTTGGCCCATTCGGGAAAAGGTGCGTCGCATGGCTGGACTTTTTTTACGTGTTATAACACAGAAGAAGGTCATACGCTGTTAGAAGCCAATGCATCACAATACGATAAGGATTTCATTGCGGCAATTAACTGGAAGAAAGCTGAAGAATATGTAAAACAAGGCAAAACCCATGATTTTCCAACATCGTATTATCATAATGTTTATGATGATAATTCCCATATGGCAACCTCAGAGCAAATAAAAAGTGTAAAAGTTCTGATCCCGGATGAATGTCCAGGGCTGGTTTATTTTCTGCCCACTCCCAAATCACCGCATGGTGTGGATGTTGATCCGACAGGAGAATATATTGTAGGCGCTGGTAAACTTTCTGCCGACATGTCGGTTCATTCCTTTTCCAAAATGTTAAAAGCCATAGAAGACAAAGCTTTTGAGAAAGAGATAGCAGGAATCCCTGTATTGAATTATGATGCCATCCTTGCAGGTGTGGTGAAGAGCGGTGGCCTTGGACCGTTGCATACTGAATTTGACGCCACAGGTAATGCTTTTACAACCTTCTTCATCTCTTCAGAGATTGTAAAATGGAAAGTAGGAACCTGGGAAGTGCTTGACCGCGCTCCCTGTTATTATTCTGTTGGTCACCTGATGATCCCCGGTGGAGATTCAAAAAAGCCATTCGGGAAATACATGCTGGCTTTGAATAAGATCACCAAAGATCGTTACCTGCCTACGGGACCGGAATTAAGTCAATCGGCTCAGTTGTATGATATTTCAGGTGACAAGATTCAATTACTGCTCGATTTCCCGACTGTGGGAGAACCCCATTACGGACAGGGAATACCGGCCAGTTTGGTAAAACCAAAGTCAAAGCAGTTCTTTAACCTTGCCGATAATGCTCATCCCCACGTTACCAAAAGCGAGGATCAGGCAAAAGTCGTAAGGGATGGCAATGTTGTGCGTGTTTATATGACCACCATCCGCAGTCATTTTGCACCCGATAATATCGAAGGAATTCAGGTGGGCGACAAAGTCTACTTTCATATTACCAATCTCGAACAGGATTGGGATGTCCCCCACGGTTTTGGCGTAATGGGTGCAACCAATGCCGAGCTATTGATCATGCCGGGTCAGACTGAAACCCTGTTATGGGAGCCTCTTTTCGAGGGTGTTTTCCCGTTCTATTGCACTGACTTTTGTTCTGCGCTGCACCAGGAAATGCAGGGATATGTCCGGGTTTCGAAAAAAGGTTCTACTGTTCCATTAAAGTGGTGGACAGGTTCATCAAAATAAGTTTCCTCCGATTCCGGTTCCCTTATGGGGAGCTGGAATCTATCTATAATAAAATAAAAAAATGAAAAGTCTACCGCGCATTCTTATGATTCTGGCCTCCGTCATTCTGGTATTGGTTTTCTTTTTCCCGATATGGAGGATCACATTAATTGCACCTCAGTATCCTACCGGAATCACCATGTACATTTGGATTAATCAGATTACCGGCGAATCACCCGGAACACTTCAGAATATCAATATCCTGAACCATTATGTAGGAATGCAGATGATCGTTCCGGATTCCATCCCGGAATTACAATATTTCAAATATGTAGTTGGTGCATTAATCCTCTTTGGACTGATTGCAGCCATCATCAATAAAAAAGGAATTTATCTTGCCTGGGTTATCCTGATGATTGTGTTAGGAATTCTGGCGGTTTATGACTTCTATCTCTGGGAATATGATTATGGCCATAATCTATCACCCGAAGCTCCCATTAAAGTGCCGGGAATGGCTTACCAGCCGCCATTGTTTGGTAAAAAAATGTTACTCAATTTTGAAGCTTACTCATACCCTTACTGGGGCAGTCTGTTTATAGGGATTTCTGTAGTCTTTGCGTTTTTAGCTTTTTTATTTAGAAGAAAAAAATCCAATTCATTATGACTAAAAAATTATTTGCAATTATTGCTTTCGTCTTTTTAATGGCATCATGCTCAGTTGGTCCTGAACCCATTGCCTATGGTCACGATGGTTGTACATACTGCGATATGACCATTATGGATCACAGATATGGGACCGAACTGATAACTGATAAAAGGAAAGTATTCAAGTTTGATTCGATTGAGTGCCTGGTGCGTTATCTTAAAGAGGGTGCAGCCGAACAGAACAATGTTAAACTCTTACTCCTCACCCCATTTAATTTTCCTGAAACATTGGAAGACGCAAATCATAGTTATATTCTGCACAGTCAGGGGATGCCAAGCCCGATGGGAATGTTCCTGACTGCTTTTAAGGACGAAGCAACAGTTAAAAAATTCCAGCAGGAAAATGGTGGAACAATTTATACATGGCAGGAACTTTTAGATAAATTCGAAAACCTGATTTGATTTGTGTTAACAATCGCCAGCTATATAAGAACAAGGATCAGGCAACCAGGAAAATTTTCTGTATTTCTTCTCGTGTCTCTAAATGTTTTTTCTGGTGTTATTGCAGCCGATACGCTTAAGGTATGCCGGGATTGCACATATTTGACCATCACTTCCGCTATTCAGGCAGCCGGAAAAGATGATGTTGTGGTGGTAACAGCTGGTAATTATTCCGAAGGCAAAATCATCATTGATAAATCTTTAACGATTATTGGAGAAGGATTTCCGGTAGTTGAAGGAAACGGACAATTGGATGTTTTTTTTGTTGATGCCGACAGTGTCTTCTTATCAGGATTCGAAATCAGGAATACAGGCATCAGTTATATTTACGATATTGCCGGAATTAAAATCAATGGACACAAACATTGCCGGATAGCGAACAACCGCCTGATCAACACTTTCTTCGGCATTTACCTGAAACATTCAGGTGAATGTGTGATCATAGATAATGAAATAGTAGGTCAGGCTACCACGGAAGCCTCTACAGGCAATGCTATACATCTCTGGTATTCCAAAAACATTTCAGTCACCGGCAATACCAGCAAAAACCATCGGGATGGAATATACCTGGAGTTTGTTGAGCACAGTCATATTTCTGAAAATTGGAGTGAAGGAAACCTGAGGTACGGGCTTCATTTTATGTTTTCGAACAGCGACGAATATCTGAATAATACATTCAGAAATAATGGTGCGGGAGTGGCCGTGATGTTTTCTAGGAATATCATCATGCGCGATAATTTATTTGAAAAAAACTGGGGACCTTCATCCTATGGGTTGCTGTTGAAGGATATTCTTGATGGTGAAGTAACGGGTAACCGGTTTATTGAAAACACCATTGGAATATACGCTGATGGTTCAAACCGGATCAAAATAACCGGAAATGAATTCAGGCACAATGGCTGGGCACTTAAGATTTTAGGGAGTTGCATGGATAACACGGTGAATGGTAATAATTTTCTTTCCAACACTTTCGACCTGATCACCAATACCTCGACCAATTATAACCGGTTCGATGGTAACTACTGGAGCGAATACAGCGGATATGACCTCGACAAAAATGGCATAGGGGATATTCCCTATAAACCCGTTAAGCTATTTAGCATGGTGGTCAGCAACCTGCCGGCATCAATCATTTTGCTGAGAAGCTCATTTGTAGATTTGATCAATTTTGCCGAAAAGATAACCCCATCCTTAACTCCGGTTTCACTTGCCGATAATTCACCGCTCATGAAAATGATTGTCAGATGATCGTTATCAATAGTTTGCATAAGTCGTTTGGTCGCAATCAGGTTCTGAAAGGGATTAACCTTTGCATTCGTGATGGAGTTATTACATCGGTTCTGGGTCCCAATGGTTCAGGAAAAACAACCCTGATCAAAAGCATTCTTGGAATGGTAATCCCACAACAGGGAAGTATTGAGGTGAATGGCTTGAAAATTCTCAGCAAATGGCAATATAGAAAGCAAATTGGATACTTGCCGCAAATTGCAAAGTTCCCGGAAAACCTGAAGGTGAAGGAACTCATTCGGATGATCAGCGATATTCGCGGGAATGAAGGGAATCCCGGACCTCTTATTGATTCCTTTGGTTTGAATCAGATCCTGGAAAAACCATTAAGATACCTGTCGGGCGGAACACGTCAAAAAGTAAATATTTTGCTGGCATTTATGTTTGATAACCCAAATTACATCCTTGATGAGCCTACTGCTGGCCTCGATCCGCTTTCGCTTATCCGGTTCAAGGAGTTACTGATAACCGAAAAGAAAAATGGAAAAGCCATTCTTATCACAACACATATTGTCAGCCTGGTTGAAGAACTTGCTGATGATATTGTCTTTATACTGGAAGGTAACATTTATTTCAGCGGAAGCATTCAGGAACTGAAGGCCCAACAAGGAAGCCAGACCCTGGATCAGTCAATAGCAAACATATTAACCCATCGGCATGCTTAAAATTTTAAAATACAGCCTGTTCGATTTAACCCGAAGCCGCTGGACCTATGGTTATTTTCTTTTTTATCTGATCATTACTTTTGGGTTGCTTTATTTCAGCAATGATCTTTCAAAGGCCATCATCAGTTTAATGAATATTATCCTGGTACTGAATCCGCTGATCGCTACCCTGTTCGGGGCTTTGTATTATTACAACTCCAGGGAATTTGCCGAACTCCTTCTGGCATTGCCGTTGAAGCGCTCCTCCATATTTATGGGAAAATATTTGGGACTTACTTTATCTTTATCTCTAAGCTACCTTCTTGGAACCGGTATACCATTTTTATTTTATGGGATTCAGGCAACAGGCCAGGCATGGAATTTTGCCCTGCTTACGGTTGCCGGACTTTTCCTGACTTTTATTTTCACCGGAATTTCCTTTCTGATTTCGATCCGGTTTGAAAATACAATAAAAGGATTCGGCATCACCATTTTCATCTGGTTGTTCTTTGCCATAATTTACGACGGGATATTCCTGCTGATCTTACTAATTTTTGAACAATATCCCCTTGATAAATTTGCCCTGATCATGACAATGTTCAATCCTATTGATTTATCCCGGGTCCTGATCATGCTCAAGCTGGATATTTCAGCGTTGATGGGTTATACCGGTGCGGTATTTAATAAATTTTTAGGAACAGGATTGGGAATGACAGTGGCTTTTGGTTCGCTGGTGATTTGGATAATACTTCCCGTATTCATTTTTATTCGCCGGGCAGGCAGGAAAGATTTTTAATAAAGTGTTAATTATTATTTCAAGTATGAGTATTTGGAATAAGCCCAAATATCTAAATTTGAAAAATTGTAATTAATTACTCTGAGTCCTGAATTTTAGATGTTATGGTTAAATTGATTGAAAAGTTTATTCCTCCGGAACAATGGAGAATTCCGGTAATTATTTTACTGGGCATCATCGTTGGGCTTGGATTATTTCTTTTCAGGATTTCCAATGCCGCCTCCTATCTTTCAGATAAGTCGGAAACCTGCATCAATTGTCATGTGATGAACCCTCAGTATGCTACCTGGAACCATAGTTCACACCGGGAAGTTGCCAATTGCAACGATTGCCACGTACCCCACGATAATGTTTTCAATACTTATTTCTTCAAAGCGAAGGATGGCATGCGCCATGCAACAATATTTACCCTTCGTGCCGAGCCCCAGGTAATTTTTATAAAAGATGCAGGTAAAAAAGTAGTCCAGCAAAACTGCATCCGTTGTCATAGCAGGTTTTTGACGGATAACCTGGCAGTTTCGAACCTCAGCAACCTTATGAGCGACCGCACGGAAAGGCAATGCCTCGAATGTCACAGGGAAACACCTCATGGAAGAGTCAACAGTCTTGCTTCTGTTGCCCACGCAAGGGTACCAAAGCATGAAAGCATTGTGCCCGGCTGGCTTAATGATTTAATGAAAAACACAAAAAAATAAGATTATAAAATGGAATCAAAAAAGAAGACACTTAGAAACTGGTTGCTTTTTCTTGCAACGGTAGTCGTCGTTTTTATATTGGGATTGTTTGCTTCGTCCATTATCGAGCGGAGGGCAGAAACAGAATATGTTTACAAACCCATGGTGAAAATCAAACAATCGGAGCCGAGGAATGAAGTTTGGGGTCAGAATTTCCCGCGTGAGTACCAATCGTATATGAAAACTTCCGAGTCTGATTTCAGAAGTAAGTACAACGGTAACGCCATGATCGATATGCTGGAAGTGGATCCGAGGCTTGTAGTTCTCTGGACGGGTTACGCTTTCAGCAAAGATTACAGCCAGAGCCGCGGACATTATTATGCCATAGACGATGTCAGGAATACATTGAGAACAGGCGGACCGACTGGACCTGATGATGGGCCTCAGCCGACAACATGCTGGGCTTGCAAGTCGACGGATGTTCCCAGGATGATGAATCAGGCCGGTATTACTGAGTTTTACAAGGGTAAGTGGTCGCGGCTGGGACCGGAAATTGTCAATCCCATTGGATGTTCAGATTGCCGCAATGCAGAAAACATGAACCTTCAGATATCCCGACCAGCACTGATCGAGGCTTATCAAAGGATGGGCAAGGATATCACAAAGGCCTCACACCAGGAAATGCGTTCGCTGGTTTGTGCGCAATGCCATGTGGAATATTACTTCGATAAAAAGAAGGTTGAAGGAGCCAATTATCTTACCTTTCCCTGGGACAATGGATTTTCGGTGGATTCCATTGAAGCATATTATGACAGGATACAGTTTACTGACTGGACCCATGGCCTGAGCAAGGCGCCCATGCTGAAAGCACAGCATCCGGATTTTGAAGTATATAAGACAGGCGTTCACGCTGCCCGCGGGGTTTCCTGCGCTGATTGTCACATGCCATATATTTCGGAAGGGGGGCAGAAGTTTACCGACCATCACATCCAGAGTCCGCTGAACAACATTGCCAATTCATGCCAGGTTTGCCATCGCCAGGAAACCGACCGTCTGTTGAAAGATGTTTATGAACGGCAGGACCGGATCATCGAAAGCCGTGACAAACTGGAAGAATTGCTGGTAAGGGCTCATGTGGAAGCTAAAAAGGCCTGGGATCTGGGTGCCTCCGATGAACAAATGAAAGCATCTTTATGGGATATTCGCCATGCACAATGGCGGTGGGATTACGCTGCTGCAGGTCATGGTAATTCCTTTCACTCACCTGTTGAAATTTCCAGGGTCATCAGCACCGGGATAACCCGCGCCCAGGAAGCAAGGATTAAAATTGCCAGGGTACTTGCACAACTTGGCTTCAACCAGGAAGTTCCTTATCCGGATATCACCACCAAAGCCAAAGCGCAGGAATTTATTGGTTTACCAATGGACAAACTGAAGCAGGAAAAAGAAATCTTTATACAAAACCTGTTGCCCAAATGGCTTGAGGAAGCTAAAAAACGCGAAGAAGGGTGGGGGGTAACGTATAATTGATTTTAGATTTCTGATTTTAGATTTTGGATTTGGGAACTTGCCACTTATTAAGGAAAGGATTAAAGTAAGACATTGGTATTATTTTGGAATGACCTTTTTGTCAGAGCTGTTTTTATTACTTTTGCCATTCCAAGTATGATATACATGATGCCTCAGAAAATCGGCCTTTTCTTCGGTTCCTTCAATCCCATCCATATTGGGCACATGGTGATTGCAAGCTGGTTGGTGGAATTTACCGATATTGACAAAGTCTGGTTTGTGGTTTCGCCGCAGAATCCATTCAAAGAAAAAAAGTCCCTTTTAGCCGATCATCACCGGCTGGCTTTGGTGAGGATAGCAGTTGAAGACGATGCCCGCTTCCAGGTGAGCGATATTGAGTTTAAGATGCCCAAACCATCCTTTACCATTGACACGTTAACTTATCTTGAAGAAAAATATCCTGATAAAAAGTTTATCCTGCTAACCGGTTCCGATCAACTACCAACATTTGACAAGTGGAAGAATCCCGATCGTTTGCTTGAGCTTTACCAGATGTATGTGTATGCAAGGCCTGGATATATGGGAAGCAAGTACGACCATCATAGTAATGTGAAAATATTTAACTCACCCCTCCTGGAAATTTCTTCCACCTTTATCCGGCAATCCATTAAAGAAAAAAAAGATATTCGCTATCTCTTGCCCTCGAGGGTTTGGGAATATATGAAGGAGATGCATTTTTATGAAGTGTAGTTTTTAAGTTTCGCTTACAAACTATTAAAAAATTATTTTCCCCAGCATTTCCTCGTAAAGTAACGACATTTCTCAAGTGTTTCTTCTTCTGCTTCGATATAGCCCATGTGACCAACATTACTCAGGATTAAAACATCAGAATGCTTTGGCATAGCAACCATATCTATTACCTTGTCAATTGGGATCCTCTGGTCCTCTTTACCCATAATGAACAATACCGGTACATCAATAATTGAAATGGTACTCTGGTGATCTTTTCTTTCTTTCATCCCGGCCAATGCCGCTATAATTGTCGATTTCGAAACCTTTGATGCTTCCTTCTTTAAGTCTTCAATCTCAACAGAATATTTGGTGCGATTGCTTTGAGCAAAAAGGTCAGGAATGAAACTTTGAATAAATCCATGACGGTCATTTTTCACCAGTTCAATTGTTCTTTCCCGGTTTTGACGGGCTTCGGGTGAATCAGCAAAGACGGAGGAATGAAACAGGCCTATCCCTTTCAGGTATTCGGGGTATTTGGATGCAAATTCCAGTGTCACGTATCCTCCCATCGAATGACCGATCATCACGCATTCATGTATCTGCAAATACTCCAACACTGATTTTATTGTATCGGCCATCATTTCCATCGTATGCACTTCTCCAAATTGTTCGGTGCTGCCATGCCCCGGCAAATCGATGGTGAGGATTTTGAATTCACCTGACAGTTCACCTGCAAAGGCATTCCAGATATTAACCGATTCCAGAAAACCATGCAGCAAAACCAGGCATTTACCTTTTCCAAGAACTTTGTAATAGATGTTTTTATCCCGAAATTTAGCTGTTGAGTGTATGGCTTTCATTTTAATTGATCATAAATCAAATTATTTTGGGTAGAAATTTATTTTGATGCTTAGAAACAGAAAAATTGAAATTTCCAAATAAATCCCTTGTTAACCTGTAATGCTTATTTGCACCAAAGAAGGTTCGTTGAGGATGGTGAAGCCTGCAGTATTGAAATCAATGATTTGATCATCTTTCAGCTCTTTCAGGATGCGGATGGCGCTCTCCTTAGTCATCGCCGACATATCAGCGATGTCCTGCCGCGTCAATGGAGTATCGAAAATACTGCTTTTATAGATTTCTTTCGATAAATATAATAAGGTATCGGCTATCCTTCCGTGCATTTGCTTATGCGTAAGGTTCATAAGCCTTGCATGAATATCAATTGTTTTTTGATTCCGGTATTTTATGAATCCAAAAGCAAATTCAGCATTTGCTTTGATCATATCTTCAAATGCACGTATATCAACCAGGCAGGCCGATGAATCGACCAAAGCTGAAACCGTATAATGATGCCGGTAATCGATCGTGAATCCCGGACCTGCTACCAGTTCAGACGGTTTAAGGATTTTCAAAATCATATTTTTTTTATCCTTGCCTTCAATATAGACCTTGGCAAGACCGGTAGTAAGGCAGGCAATATGGGTGAGTGGTCCCCCTTGTTTAAAAATCACTTCACCTTTATGAAAATGAACCTCGAAACGGTCCTTGTTTATATACTCAAGCTGGTCATCGTTCAGATGACAAAAAATATTCATTTTCAAATTACAGTTGGTGCAATGCACACCTTTGGTAAATGTCGCCATGTAATCCCTGTCTGTGTTTTAAAACCCGTAAGTATAAATAACGTGACAAAAGTCGGAAATAAAATGATATATGTCAACATTTATTAAAGATTATCTCATTCGGAATAGATAAAACAATCATCAAACAAATACATGCATATTTATAAATATCTATCTAATATTGCCAGCGGAAACAACTTAAAAAAAAATAACATGAAAAAAGTAAATTTATTCAATTTAATGAGCATGCTGCTGGTAATGGCGGCTATTTCTCTCGCATCATGTACCAAAGAAGGAGAAAAGGGTGAACCAGGTACAAATGGAACAAATGGAACTGATGGTACTGCTGGTTGCATCGAGTGCCATAATCCCGATCAGGTTGAATTGATTGCAGCACAATATAGTTTTTCAAAACACGAGTATGGTGAAGCTGCATTTGAGGAAGCTGGTGCTCTTAACTGTACACCTTGCCATACATCAGAGGCTTTCAAGTATGTTGTAGAAAACAATATTCCTTCAACATTCACATTACTGACATCCGGAAAATACAGGAATGATTATCTAACTGTAGATACTGATGCTTATGGTGAAATTACTTGTTCAACCTGCCATAGCTCATTGCACACAACTTACACTACGGGCGATTTGGGATTAACAACTGTTGCTCCTGTTTCGATGACCATGTGGGCAGGTGCAAAAACTATCGACTTACCAGCTGATGGAGGAATGGGTAACTTATGCGTTAAATGTCATCAGCCACGTCCATTTACTACATCCAATACTTTGTCTGATGGAAATGTGGTAGATTATGCTAATTTAATTGCAAATCCTGATATTTTATATTATGATAGCGCTGTAGGAAATGCTGCTCCAAACAAGCATCTTCCGAGTTACAGGTTCCATATACATTATGGAGCAGTTGGCGCTGTTTATGCCGGAATGGGTGGTATTGAATTTGGTTCAGGTTATGAAAATTCAGCTCATACTGCTAATGCATCCTGCCAGGATTGCCATATGGCAGAGATAAGCGGCAGATCAGGGGGACATACCTTCTTTGCAGCCGGTAACTTTAAAGGATGCAACGCTACTGATTGTCATACTGATATAGATGAGGATTCAGGTCCATTCTGGACAAGTCCCAGAGAAGAAATAACAGCATTATTGGATGAACTTGCTGCAGCAATTAATGCTATTGGTAGTGGTACCGATATCCTTCATTCTGATGACTCTGAAGCTAATTTATGGGCAGGTTTAACAGATGGAGATTATGATGGTTATTTAAATATTTATGATCCAAGTGCTAATCCTGAGGGATATTGGAGGAATATTACCAACACATCGCCAACCAATCTTACTAAGCCAAAATTCCCGTCATTAACCAATGCCCAGGTAGGCGCAATGGTTAACTTTCAATTATGCCTCAGAGATTATAGTTTAGGTATACATAATTACAAGTATACGAAGGCATTATTGGAAAATTCAATCGAGGCGCTTAATTAAAAAATATAAATTTAGATTAGTTAAAGGCTTCAAATTTTTTCGAAGCCTTTTTTTATTAATTTAGTCGAAAATTCTTAAAACATTAAATATGAAAACATTTTGGATTTTAAAAATGACTTTGTTGCTGTTTGTTGCAGTTTTTATGTCCTCCTGCGAGTATGAATTTATTGAGCCTGAAGCACCTGCTGTATCTACTGACACAATTCATTTCTCAACTATCTTTCCGATATTTGAAAATACAGGTTGTACTGATTGTCATAATAGTGGATCCTTTGACCTGACTGCTCCAAATGCTTACTCTAGTATAGTGAATAACAATCTTGCTGTTCCGGGGGAACCGGAAAATAGTTTGATCTATACAAAGCCCAGTGGAACTCATTTTGAGAATTACAGTTCCAGTGACGCTGAATTAATTTATAATTGGATATTACAAGGTGCATTAAACAATTAGTATTAACTGAAAAAATTAGAAACAATGAAAAAGTATATATTAAGTATTATCATTTTACTTTCAGTATTAAACCTTGCTTACAACCAGGATACTACTGCTGTTGTAAAAGAGAAAGATGTACCAGTTGTTGCACCATTTGAAAGCGGCATTTTAATTGATAATCAAACTTGTGTTATACCTCCTGCTAAATCACTCGAGTTTTTAATACAGCACCGTTTTGGAACTTTTGAAAAGGGTATTGAAAATGTTTATGGGATTTATTCAAGCGCTAACATCCGATTGGGATTAAACTACAGTATATTGGACAAACTGATGGTGGGATATGGTTTAACCCGAAATAAAATGTACAGTGATTTTCAGGTAAAATATAATGTTTTGCAACAGACGCGTAAAAATACTATTCCGGTTGCAGTTACTTTATATGGCAATATGGCTATTAACGGACAGGAAAAAACAACTTTTGAAGGTGGCGGAGAAGATTCAATTTATAGTTTCTCCAATCGTTTGTCCTATTTCGGTCAGGTAATTATAGGAAGAAAATTCAATGATGTGTTTTCTCTTCAGGCTACTGCCAGTTTTACTCATTTTAATAAAGTAGATGTTAATTTGGATCATGATAAAATTGGGGTTGGATTTAACGGAAGGGTAAAATTTTCACCTCAAACTTCTATTCTTTTCCAATTCGATTTTCCTTTGCAAATCGAAGGGATTTCAGAACATAGGGAATTTGTTAATCCACCCCAACCAAATTTTGCATTGGGTTATGAACTTTCCACAGGTACTCATGCGTTCCAGATATTTGTTTCCAATACAGATGGAATCGTACCACAGGAAATTTACATGTATAACCAGGCGGAGTGGGAATATATAAGCAACTGGAGGTTTGGATTCGTGATGACAAGATTGTGGGGGTTTTAAAATCTTATGAATTACGAATTAAGATTTTGCAAAATTCTAATATTACGGATATCATCCTTATTTCTTTTTGATTATTTGTCTTAATCATTTCCAAATCTTGAGAGGATGGATATGTAGGTTTTTGAGTCTGAATTCCTTAAGTCCGGGGTTAATAATTTATCCAGTAAGTAAATCAAAAAATATGATAGGTAATTTATCCAAAATGGGATTAACTGTTTTAATGACCAGTGTTTTTTTTGTTGGCCCGCAAAATAGCTTTTCTCAGGATTCTATTGCAGAAAGAGAATATATCTATGCTGAAGATAATCAGCTCTGCTTGAATTGTCATAGTCATAGAACATTCTATTACCTGAACGAAGGGTTGGGCCATGAAGTTAGAGAAAGGATGAATCCTTATTTTATTATTGATTCAGCAGGGTTTTATCAATCAAATCACTGGAATTTTAGTTGTACTGATTGTCATTCGATGGATTATCGGACATTTCCTCATGCAGGCACTTTAAGAATGGAGGTAAAAGCAACTTGCCTGGATTGCCACGGTGGCGATGAAACGTATGCGGATTATCATTTCGAAAGTATTGATGAAGAGTTTCTGAAAAGCGTTCATTCCACCAAGCACAGCCAGGATTTCACCTGCTGGATGTGCCATAATCCCCACAGCTATAAAATTAATGCCCGAAATAACACAAATATTAAACAGACGATCATTTACGACAACAATATTTGCCTGAGTTGTCATGCAGACATCAATAAATACCAGTTGATCAGTAACAACATCAATCCAAATGTGCTTGAGAAACATGAATGGCTTCCCAATCAGGCTTTGCATTTTGCCAATGTCAGGTGCATTGAGTGTCATGCCGAAAGGAATGATTCTATGCTTATTTCGCACAATATACAAACAAAGGACAAGGCTGTAAAGCAGTGTGTGGAATGTCATTCTCAAAATTCATTGTTAATGGCTTCGCTTTATAAATTTCAGATCAGGGAAAAGCGAAATAAACTTGGATTTTTTAATGCTTCTATTTTAAGTGAATCATACATTATTGGGGCAAACAGAAACTATTACCTCAATGTAGTAAGCATTGTCATTTTTGGGTTGGTTTTTACCGGGGTTTTATTTCATGGTTTGCTAAGATTTCTAAAAAAATAATATGGCTGAGAAGATTTATTTTTATCCTGTTTGGATCCGATTGTGGCACTGGTTGAATGCGCTTATGTTCTTATTTTTAATAGTTACAGGATTAAGCATGCAGTATTCAAGTCCTGATTACCCTTTCATTCGATTTGATTTAGCAGTTTTACTTCATAATATAGCCGGAATCATAGTCACACTAGGATATTTTGTTTTTGTAATTGGTAATATGGTAACTTCAAATGGTAAATTCTATAAGGTGAATTTAAAAGAAATCGTTGGACAGCTGAAAAAACAATTTATGTATTATACCATTGGAATTTTTAAACATGAAGACGCTCCTTTTCCATTATCTGAAAACAGAAAATTTAACCCTTTGCAAAAGGTGAGTTATGTTTTTGCCATGTACGCTTTTACGCCAATTATGATCATTTCAGGTTTGGGATTACTGTTTCCCGAAACAATTATTCCACAGGTTTTTGGGGTAAGTGGTATTCATTTGACTGACCTTGTTCACATTATTTCAGGTTTTATATTATCAGTTTTTATGATAATCCATATTTACTTCTGCACCATTGGTAAAACCCCAACAGCTAATTTTAAAAGCATGTTTACCGGCTGGCATTAAAAGTTGACTTATTAATAATTTATATACAATAGATTTATGAAACTCCCACAATCATTTTACAACTGGACATCTTTTATCGGCGCTACCATTTCAACCATAAGTCTTTTTATGATTGTTTTTCTGTTTGTGATCTCCTTCTTCTTCGATCAGGGAAGTTCATACCTGGGTCTTTTCATGTTTATTGTTCTTCCTGTCTTCCTGGTAATAGGTCTTCTGCTTATCCCGCTGGGCATGATGTTCAAGCGGAGGAGGGATAAAAAGAACGCAGTTGTTGAAGTTAGACAATGGCCGAAAATAGATCTTAATAATCCACCAACCCGAAATGCTTTCCTGATTTTTGGAGTTGGTTCAGTATTCTTTTTACTCATTTCAGCCGTTGGCAGCTATGAAGCATTTCATTATACCGAATCTGTTGAATTTTGCGGCACAGTTTGCCATGAGGTAATGAAACCGGAATATACTGCATATCAAAACTCATCTCATGCTCATGTTGCTTGTGTTGATTGTCATGTGGGTTCAGGAGCTGACTGGTATGTTCGTTCAAAAATGTCAGGATTGTACCAGGTTTATGCAGTAACAACGGGTATTTATCCAAAACCGATACCTACACCAATTCGCAATCTTCGTCCTGCAAGGGAAACCTGCGAGGAATGTCACTGGCCTCAAAAATTTTATTCCCGTCAGCTCGTGTTAGAAAAACATTTTTTAGCTGATGAAAATAATACGGAATGGGATATTCACCTTCAGATGAAAACCGGTCCTGCATACAGCGCTTTGGGTTTACAGGAAGGTATCCACTGGCATATTAACCCTGATGTTAAAATTGAATATGTGGCTACAGAAAATCAGCGGCAGAATATACCCTGGGTGAGGTATACAAATAAAAAGACCGGTGAAGCTTTGATTTATGAAGATGCAGATAACAAATTGACTCAGCAACAACTTGATTCGCTTGAAATCAGAACAATGGATTGCATGGATTGCCATAATCGGCCTTCACATGATTATCAAACGCCCGTTAAATTTATTAATGATGCTATTACTGCAGGAAAAATTCCAAAGGAGCTTCCGGGAATCAAATCACTTGCTATGACGGTTCTGGCGGGAGTTACATTTTCGACTACTGATAGCGCCATGAATTATATCCAAACGGAAGTATTGAATTATTATCAGGCAAACTTCGAGGATATTTTTAATCAAAAAAAGGATTTAATTGATAAAGCCATTGTTGGAATTCAGGAAGAATTTAAGAAAAACGTTTTCCCTGAAATGGGTGTAAAATGGAGTGCATATCAAAATAACATAGGACATCTGGAATTTGTTGGTTGTTTTCGTTGCCATAACGATCGTCATCAGGAAACAGGAGGTCGTGTTATTTCACGCGATTGTAATCTGTGTCATAGCATCTTAGCGCAGGGAGTGCCGGATACATTGCAAACAACTTCTGTAAATGGCGCTTTGGAGTTTGTTCATCCCAATGATCCGGATGGAGCATGGAAAGAAGATCTTTGCTCAGAATGCCACAAAGATTTGTATTGAAACTAAAGGTTTTGATTGTCGGGTCAAGTAATTCATTACCCGCTTTGATCTTTTGCTTATAACTGCTCTACAGGTGATGCATTTTCGAGGAGTAATTCATAAGAATAACCACTTCCGAAATCTTTATTCAATATTAAAGTTCCTGAATAGGTTACGACATCACCAACTTTAGGCTCATGAACAGTGGTAATAGTTAAATCAAAGTTTTCACCATTCGCTGTTCCATCTTGTATATGTACCCAATTGCGCTCCATAATGGCAATGTTTACCTTGGTTACCTGACCTTTTACTTTAATGGATTTTCCCGAATAGGTATCACGCTTTGCATATAAGTCTGCAATGGTAATTCCACCTTCCGGTTGCTCAATTTTAATATCCAATTTGCTGAGCACTGGCTTTTTGGGTTCAGTACCCGTGAGTCCCGGTGGCATTTTTGATTGGATGGGAGTATCACTTATTTCCTGAACAAAATATACGATTTCAAAAGTTCGCTGAAGTTCAGGGCTTGTGAAGTTTTCCATTTTAAGGCCTTCTTTATAGTAAACAGTTGAACCTTGCTGGATATCCTGCTTTGTAATGGCTATCCATTTATCCTGATTATTCTTTTCAACCCTTAGATAGGTATAGGCAGAAGTTTGTATCACTTCCTTTACGACAGCTTTCTGATTACCCTCGGGTTGGTTCACAATGTTAGATTCCTTGGGATTATTCTGGCATGATACTATTATGATAGAAAATAGTAAAGTAAATAATTTGATTTGTCTGATCATGATATTCAATTTTTGTTGATAAAAATACGATAGAAATTTTTGCGTTGCAAAAGTACTATAACAATGTTAACCTGCAATTGTTAAGTAAGGTTTTGAAAAAGAAGAAATAAAATCAAAAAGAGATATCATCGAATTTATTTATACCCAAACAACATAGAATAAATGATCAATAGGACTAATGTGAGGCCAATGGTGAGGAAGAAATATCCAAAAATTTTAATGGGTCTCTCCCATTTACTTTTATGCTCTTTCTTTATTACTACTTTTTTCAGTTTACCTGAATTTTTCAATTCTTCAAACTCACGCGGCCTGTCATGTTTATATTCTTCAAAAGGTACAGTCCCTGTGAAGATAACAGTATCCATTGGGAATGCATCTGGACGAAGGTGAGTATTAAAAAAGTGAATGGTGAAAATGAATCCAACTGCAAGCAAAGCCTCATCACTGTGAATGATCATGGCAACATTGATTAACCATCCTGGAAATAGTTTTGTAAAAAATTCCGGGAACCAAAGAATTAAACCAGAAAAACCGATCACTGCAACTCCCCAAAAAACTGCCATATAATCAAATTTTTCCCAGTATGTCCAGCGGCCATAATCAGGACGGGGGCCTCTGCCTAAAAACCATTTTATTGTTCCTTTGAAATCAATTAAATCCTGTTTGTTGAACATTAACGAGTTTTTTCCAAAGACAAAGTCCAGGATCGGTATATGTCGCTTTATCTTCATACGGATCATTGAGAACACATGAAATGTAAAGTATCCGAAAGTAATTACCGCTGCAAACCGATGAATAATTCCTGCATTATGCACGCCCCCCAATAAACCGGACAGGCGGCTGGCCCACGCCATTCCGGCAAATTTGAGCATCATGCCTGTAAGGGCTAACATGATAAAACTCAAAATAACAAAAATGTGAGTAATACGCTGACTTTTAGTAAACCGGATAATGTGATATTTGTTAGTGGATGATTGGGCATGTGCTTTGCGTTTCTTTATGCCCTGAAGGGATCGCGGTAACCACAATAACAGATGGATTCCAAAGAAGCCAAATACTCCGACCAGGAGGGAAGTCATGCCCCAAAATGTATAATACAAAACCGGGTATTTGGTTTTGTTATGATGTGTAGCATGTGTTAAATATCCGGTAAATCTCTCGTTCGCATCAGGATGACATTTTTTACATGTTTCAACAATATTTTGAGATCCGACTGATGAATTTGGATTGTTTGCATTATAAATTTTATGTGCTCCATGGCAATCAGAGCATTTAGCAGCTTTGGAATAACCCAATTGATAAGCTTTACCATGATAGGTATCCATATAGGTTTTAGAGACATCTTCATGGCAAGTGCCACATTGAAGTGTAACTTCGTTCATAAACTTATCCTGATCAATTTCAGTGATAACATGTGCTTTATGGCAGTCGGCACAGGTGGGATATTTTCTTGTATGGTCATCCTTGGTTATTGAATGATCTCCGCCAATATAATCATTGTAAATACCTTTATGACATGAAGCACAGGTCGCCGGGATATTTTTTGGATTAACAGTAGAATTTTCATCTGATTCTTTCAGAATGTAATGTGTTGAATGGCAATCTGTGCACACTGCGCTGGGCAATAATCCTTTTTCAGTCAATCCCCTGCCATGAACGCTTGAAGAATAATCCAGAAATGCATTTATTTCCTTTAAATTAGTAGTTTCATTGGCTTTTCCATTTTCCCGATGGCACTTCCCACAAAGGGTAGGGATTGAACTTCTGTAAGTAGGCGCAGTATCATCATACCTTGTTTTTATAATATGAGTTCCGTGGCAATCAGTACAGTAGGGTGCATTTTCCTCTTTTCTAAAATAAGCCTGTCCATGTCCGCTTGCATTGTAAATATTGGAAATTTCAGCATGGCAATTTGAGCAGTCGACTTTTTCTGTTGTTTCGCAAGGCCGCTTTAGATGAATTGATACATCTGAATGACATTTTACACAAGGTATATTTCTGTGCACAGAATTTGAAATATCCTCCTTGTTCACTTTTAGTGAAAATATTGAATCATTTAGTATCTTATGTATTTCATTTGATTCGTGACATTTCAAACAGGATTGATCAGAAATACCTATCGTGATATCTTCAACATTCACCTTGTGAGGAGGATGACAATCGGTGCATGCTGGAATAGCACCTGGCTCTTTTTCCCAAAGCTCTTTTTTAATTATTTTTGTATGAACCTTTTCAATTTCTGCATGACATGCCATACATGTTGATGCAATGTTTTTGGAAGAAATTGTTGAATTAGGACTGGTATGTGGTAATACCAGATGATTCCCGTGGCAATCATTGCAAGTGGCCGAAACGATCAATCCTTTTTTAAACAATCCTTCACCATGAATACTTTCACTGTAATTTTCAAGGATGTTATGTTCACTGATATTGTATGTCCTTGCAACCGGAGCGCCCTCCCGGTGACACTTACCACACAATACGGGTATGTTCATTTTATAGGTTCGGGATTTTGGATTGGTATAAGATAAAATGTTGTGGGTGCCATGACATTCTTTACAATCGGGGGCGTATAATGCTTTTAATTGCAGAGCCTGACCATGAATTCCCTTATCGAATTGCTGTTGGGCAGCATCATGACAACTAATACTGCCACAATTAACCGGAGCCAAAAATTCGGGATGCGGGTATTCTTCAACAAAGGCATCAGGATGACAAGAAGCACACAATACATCCTTGTGAACCGAGCTAATTAATATGGAATTATTCACAAATAATGAGATTGTCTTACCCTGCCTCAAGGTGGTTAGTTCCTGATCTTCATGACATCCCAGGCAATCCTCATTTGATTGGGCCAATATATTACCTGATGAAAAAACTAACGCAGTAATAATGGATATAGCCAGTTTGCTATTAAATCTTTTTATTTTATTAATCATCAACTTTTCGAATAAGATTCGACTAAATTATTAAAAGATTCGGTATCAAAAATGGTTCGTTGTTAATTTATACACGTTCTAAGAAATATAAATATATCAATGTATAGATATTTTTTCAATTGACAACTTATATCTTATTTTTTTCTACTTTTACAAAGTTTATTATTTATTGTTGTGATAAGATTAATTGAGATTTTAAAATCTTATTTTAGATTAATAAATATGGTATGTTAATTGTTAATTACTTAGTCCTTAAAATTAAATATAAAGAACTTTATATGTTTATCAATCGTTGACAGTTACATAAATTGCAATAGAAATTCAAATATTTTAATAATTCACAAGTAAAAATCATTAATATTAACTTAAAAATTTAGATCGTATGAAAAGTAGAAGTCTAATTGTAATTATTTGCCTGGTATTTTTCGCCGGCAGTACCTTGTTCTCTCAGAATTTCCAGTATGTCGGCGCTGCTAAATGCAAAATATGCCACAACAAACCAGCAACAGGCCAGCAATACAAACTTTGGACTGAGGAATTGCATTCCCAGGCGATGAAATCACTCAGTAATGAAAAATCTTTGGCTTATGCGAAAGAGCATAACATTGCTGATCCGACCAAGGAACCAAGCTGTATTAAATGTCATTCTACGGCAGGTGGTCTCAAGGATAGTCAAATGGCAGGTTTAACCATTGCTGAAGGTGTTTCCTGCGAATCTTGCCATGGACCGGGCAGCGCTTATAAAACAAATACAATTATGAAAGATCAGGCTTTATCCCTTAAAAATGGATTGATTCTCCCAACAAAGGAAGTTTGTGAAAAGTGTCATAATAAGGAGAATCCATTTTACAAACCATTTAATTTCGATGAGGCAGTTAAGAAAATTGCACATCCAAATCCAACAATTCAGAAATAGTGTGATTGACTTCGTTACTTTAATTATTAATTTAAAATATTTAGAAAAACGAGTCAGCAACTATTCAAAATAAATTTAAAAGGGAGAATATCTATTCTCTCTTTTTTTTAACTTTATAGGAGGGGGGCTAAGGATTCAATTTCAGCCCGGCATTTATTGCAAAGAGTATGCTTTTTCTGATCAATATCTTCAACATAAGTGGTGGACCTCATTACACAACTGGGAAAATAACAGTGCACCAATCCAAACGTATGGCCGAGTTCATGGATCACTAACTTTCTGAACCGGTCAATCAGGAGATCTTCATCCTTTTTCATCCCGTATTGCTCGTTTTTAAGCCGGTATATCGATGCAATTCCTGTTTTCCCTTTAAAAATGGCCTGGCCGAAAATATACGTAAGTATGGGAATAAATAAATCCACCCTGAATAACCCAATCGTTTTCAGAGAATCGGGTTCGGAAATGGAATCAAGGAATTTTAATAATTTATTTCCATCGTATTGCCTTCGTGTGGGATCATAAAATTCACTTAAATCGGCATGACTTTCCTTAATACTGACAGGGTAAAGAAATTCGCGGGTTACATCTTCAGCAATCACCTCGAGATAATTCCTCTCGAAATGCCCATGAGAAATTAATAAGATACTTTGCTTGTTCAATTAAATATAACCTTAATGAATACCTTATTTTTCCTGCCTGTTAATGCATTTATCACCCATGAAAGACGTTCAGGATTATTTTGGCGATTTTAAGCCGTATTTTTTAATTTTATTGTAAAGCGTAACCCTGTCCACTTTTAATGCTCTCGCCGATCGGGATATATTCCAATCGTACTTGTTGAGAATTTCGAAAATGAATTTTTTTTCAAGGTCATCCAGGCTTTCATAAGAGCTGCTTATGATATCTTTTCCAAGGGGTAAATCTTTCAGCATGATTTCCTTCCCATTTCCAATTACAATGGCGCGTTCAATCATGTTTTCGAGTTCGCGCACATTGCCCGGAAAATCATACTCTTCAATGCGTTTTGATGCGGCAGGGTCAATCGAAATAATATCTCGGCTCATGGAGGTACAATATTTTTTAATAAAGTGATCAACAAGCTGGGGAATATCCTCAGGTCTCTCGCGAAGGGGAGGGATTTTAATATTCACAACATTCAGCCTGTAATATAGGTCTTCGCGAAAAGTGCCGGATTCAACCAGTTTTTTCAAATCCCTGTTTGTGGCGCAAACAACCCTGAAATCTGATTTAATTTCCTTATTGCCTCCTACACGCATAAAGGTTTTTGATTCCAATACTCTCAACAATTCTATTTGCATCTTCCCCGAAATAGTCGCTATTTCATCTAGAAATATAGTACCACCATCAGCCATTTCAAATCTTCCTTTACGGTTAAACATAGCACCGGTAAATGCCCCTTTTTCATGTCCGAATAACTCACTTTCCAGTAAACTTTCTGACAAAGCCCCGCAATGTACACTCACCATGGGAAAATATTTACGCGGGGAATTGGAATGAATGGCCCTGGCGATAAGCTCTTTCCCTGTGCCGCTTTCGCCGGTGATGATCACCGATGAATTCGATTGGGCGACACTTTCAACTTCCTTGAGAACCTTCATCATGGCATCGCTGTTCCCGATAATATCTTCAATGTTTTCAAGGGAGATGATTTTGTTTTTCAGTGCCTCATTTTCAGCTTTAAGGGTTATCTGGCTTGCTGCATTGCGAATTAAATGGGACAGGTCATCCGGGTCAAAAGGCTTCGTTACGTAATCATACGCTCCGTCTTTTAATGCCTGAACTGCCGTTTCAACAGACGCAAATGCGGTCATAACAATGACTATGGAATCCTTATTCAGGGATTTGATTCTTCTGTGCATCTCAAGCCCGTCCATTCCGGGCATTTTGATATCAGCCAGGATAATGTCATAATTTTTTGATTCAAGCATCGATAAGGCCTCCTTGGCATTTTCGGCACCATCAACATTATAGCCATCTTCGATGAACCAGTTGTATAAAGAATCTCTTACCGATTCTTCATCGTCAACAATCAACAGTGAAATTTTTTTTATCATTATTTTTTTATTATTTCTTTACCAATGGTAAAATTATGGCAAGGGTTGTTCCCTTTCCAGGCTCGGATTTTATTTCTAATTTGCCCTTGTGGCTTTGAACTATTCCGTGAACAATGGCCAGTCCTAAACCAATACCGCTGGCTTTTTGTTTGGCTGAGAAAAAAGGTTCAAAAATATGAGGCAAGTCCTGAGGGGCGATGCCAACGCCGTCATCAGTTATTTCGAGCCTTAGATGACCCTCGTCCGGATTCATTGTTTTTATTAGAATTTCCCCATTCTCCGGAACCGCTTCAGAAGCATTTACCAAAATGGCAACACAAGCCTGTTTTATTTGATTTTCACTGCAATATATTAAATCCGAACGGGCTGAAAAATCGGTATAAAAGTTAATATTTGCCATTTTCATCTGGTGTGCCATCAAATCATACGTATCCTTTAATATTTTATGCAATTGTTTATTCTCAAAATTCTCCTGGTCTTTTCTTGAAAAATCGAGCAAACCCTTGACAATGTCACCACACCGTTTGGTTTCTGCTTCAATCACTGTCAGATATTTTATCATGGATTCTTTCGCTTTATTATCCAAATCCAGCTTGTTCAACTGTTTATGAACCAACTTGGTGTAGGTCAATACACCCGATAATGGATTATTTATTTCATGGGCGACAGACGAAGAGAGTTTCCCGAGGGATGCTATTCTCTCCACATGGATTAATTCATTTTGGATTTCTGATAATTCTTCTGATTTTTTTTGGACCTTGTATTCGAGCTGATGCGACCAATTTTCCAATTCCTTGGTTGCTAAATTAAGATTATCGAGCATATTATTGAAGGCAATGGAAACCATCCTCATGTCATCTAAAAGGTAGGGTGTAATTTCCAGTCGCATACTTTTGTCACCCCTGGCTACAGCTTCGCTTGCTTTGATAATAGCCTTGAGTGGGTTTTTAATTTTTTTTCTCGTAAAAAATATTAAAAAGGAAACAAGTAAGATGGTGGTAATTGTAGCAAACAGAAAAAAATCCCGGGAAGATTTTATAACCGCCACATCAAGGTCTTGCAATGGAACTTTGATAATCAGAGATCCGAGCTCAACATCTGATTGCTGATGCGCATGACAGGAACTCAGGTAACAGGATCTTTCATTGTATATTGGGGACCGGATTAACAATTGTCTGTGACCATTTTCGTTCTGACTCATTAAACAAGCACTGGCCTTGTCAATAATCTTGTATGATTTTTCATTACCGGGAAACATTGATTTAATATCCTCGTGGCAACTTTTGCAATTGGGATTGCTCTCGGTGGTTGTGTCGAAAGAGAAGGATGAATATACAAGGCTATCCTGATTATTGTACATATTAACTTCATCAATACCCGGCATGGTATTGATGATATCAAGTGTGCTTTGCAGCGAGCTTTTATCGTTTTGGAGCATGGAATAATATAATGCTCCCTCCACGATGGATCCGATGTTATTTCCACTTTGGCGGATGACAGTGTTCAGGTAATCTTCGTATACGGATCTGAAAATTAACCCAAAGGATACAAACAAGAATACCGACAATATGGTAATGATAAATATAACCCGGCTATAGATCGAAGACCGGAATCTTAAATACTTTTCGTAAAACTTATATCCTCTGCTTTTTTGGAATCCTGATTTATTAATAAGCGCCATATAACCTCATTTTTTTTAATCGATCAATGTAAAATAACTGACCGATTTATATGACCGCAAGATAATAAAAATTACTACGATAGGGTACTAAAATTTATGCAAGTCTAAATTAGTCTAAAAATGATTCCTGAAATTCATTCCATATTTCATGATCTAATTCTGAAAGGATGTTCCGACGAAGTTCACCTCCTTCCTGGAGCGCAATCATCGATGGTTCGGTGGAATATTTTCCAATCGATATGGCCAAAAAATCCTTAAATCGGTCCAGATCTTTTGTTATCCAATGCGTTGCTTCCTCTGCCAGGTAATACGAATATATATCTTCCTTCCAGTTCGACGGTTTTATGGCATAAATCCAGCCCTTTCCGTAGGGATCATCATGCAGCAGTTCAGGATTTTCTCGGATCAAGGTATTTGTGCTGACAACTTCGCCTGATATCGGAGAATATATTCTGAGCCGCTTGTCATTTTGATAAATTTCTGCAAGGATCTCATTCTTTCTGAGTTTTTCACCGGGAAATTTAAGATGGTTGACTTTTACATCCCCAACAATTTGGAGCAAAAAGTCATCCAGTCCTACTTTTGCATTGCCTGATTTTTCTAAGTGTGCCCATGTGTGATTTTTACTGTAGAACAATCCATGCGGAATTCTTAAAATACTGGCTGTAAGTGCACCCATCGCTATTTGAATTCGATTTGTCACTTCTGTTTTTTTATTGAGGATGATCCAGAACAGGATCAGGATGACAAGGAATGAGATAATGATCAAATATTCAATTCCTTTTGTCTCAAAAATGTCAGTATAAATAAATCCGTCCATTTAATTATGTTTTATGCCATACATTGTTAACAATGAAAGCAGGTTAATTTATTTTATATCTTTAATCCATTTTGGCGATTCACGTAAAACAGGCATGCGATTGATTACCCACCTGAATATCCATATTTCTGTGAATATAACCGACATAGTGACAACAATTTCCATCCACGATGGAAAATAGTGTGTCGCCGCATCCCATCTGAACCAAATTACAGTAACAATTCACCTGTTTATAATGATTCCGACCATGGTAATGAGGGATGCACCTTTTCTCAATCAACTA
>Ga0105097_10000155_pt1 | contig 27520 bp, 34 predicted proteins | sample PPLLak12cMay2015_FD_87035 | JGI IMG/M metagenome (GOLD analysis project Ga0105097, IMG submission 87035) | Freshwater sediment microbial communities from Prairie Pothole Lake near Jamestown, North Dakota, USA - PPLs Lake P7 Core (1) Depth... | ecosystem: Environmental > Aquatic > Freshwater >...
GGAGAGCGAAGACCAGCTGCGGGCCCTGGCGAAGCTGGACGACCGGGGAGACATCGCGCACGTCGAAATCCCCTGGACCCGTATGGGCCGCAAGAAATCGGCGCTGGACAGCACCGTCCTGGGGGTCCTGGTCATCGAGGGAAAGACCCTCCAGGTCACGGTCAACTCCGCGGCGAGGGCCGAGCGGATCCGCAGGGAGATAGAGAGCCGCCTCGGCGCCGGGGCGAAATTCAAAACGGCGGTGATCCATTCGACGGAGGCGATGCTGAAGGAAGCGCGGTCGCGAGCGGCCCGGCAGGAGGCTCCTGCCGGGAGAGACGAGCAGCTCATGCAGCGCCCGGAGGTGCGGGAGCATCTGGCCCGGATGGTTGCATTCCATTGGGAAGGCTGGGTGGACGAGAAGATCCCCGCCCTGGGCGGAAAGAGCCCGCGGCAGGCGGTGAAGAGCGCCGACGGCCGCGAGAGCGTCGAGGCTCTGCTTCGCTCGGCCGAACGGCGGGCCGCGTCGGACAGGGACATGGGGGAAGAGATCCATCAGGGCGGTCGAGGGCGCGCGGCGGTCGCTCAACCTGCCCCGGAGATGAAAGGGAAGATCAGCGTTTTACGGAGGACGAGACGTGGCTGAAAAAAGGAAAATGAAGGATACCTTCGCCGGCCTGGGCTGGGCGGACCTGAACCGTTGGGCCGGGGGCAAGATCGTCGGTCGGGGCCGGGGCTATCAGCGCGACGGCGCCGTGGAGGCCCTGGCCGGGACGTCCGGGGGCGGGTTGATCGCCTGGGTGGACGGCACCCGGCGTTATGCCACCCTCGTGGAGCGGGATGCGGGCGGGGGCCTTCTTTCGACGTGCACCTGCCCCTACGAAGGCGCCTGCAAGCACGCTGTCGCGGTTGTGCTGGAATACTGGAGTGCCTGGAACAGGGAACCCCGGTCCATCAAGACTGACCAGTGGGAGAGAAAGGCGACCGCGAAGAAGATCCGGGGTCACCTGACCCCGGCACTTGCTCTGGGAGTAGAAACTCGGGTGAATACGGAGACAGACCGGCAGATATGCTGATCAGAACCATAAGACCATAGGAGGGAAATATGAAAAATTTCAAGCTCATTCAACCCGATGAACGGAAGTGGGACCCTCATCCGCAAATACCTCGCGTTGAAGTATCTTATCTCCTTTCCAAACGAGCGGACCAGGTGGACATAACAGGTGCCCTCGTTCATCTGCCGGTCGGGGCACAAGTGGAGAAGCATCTGCATGAGCACTCGGATGACATCGTCTACGTATTGCAGGGCAAAGCCAAGATGTGGGTCGAAGGCATCGGCGACGTGCCGCTGGTCGCGGGCACCTTCCTGCGAATTCCGAAGGGAACGATGCACCAGCCCCTCGACGTCGAAGAAGACTTCATCGCCTACGACATCTGGTATCCGGCGCTCGTCTGATCTATGACATTGAAGATCGAGAGGAGAATAAAGACGAGGTCTCTTGCATATTGATATCCGGCGGCTTCGTGGGAGGGAGTGGAATCAGGTCTTGCTTTTGCCTTCCAGTCCGCTCTGCTGCAGCTGTAAGCAGCATCGCTGCAGTAACGGGTTGATTAGTTGACTGGTTGCTAAGGGGGAAAGGATTCGGAAAATAAAAGCCGCAAGCCAGTCACGAGCCTCAAGCCCCCAAAGCGGTCCCTGCATCTATTTGTTCCGGAGAACAGATGACGTTACAGACAATGTCAAGAGAAGTACTTGACGGGCATTTGAACTGACGATTACTCTTTGAAAAGGTGCGACGAAAAGCTAAGCCGGAGGCGCGAAGCGCCATCGGTTTAGCGGCTGCTTATCCCTTTTCCTTCCAAGATCGAACAGGCAGGGGTCAGGCGCGCTGTAAAGCGTCGCCTGCAGCCTCTTGTCGGCCATCCGCTTTGAATCCTTCGAGGAACGTGACGGTGCCCTGCGGAGTATGCCCATCGAAAGGCAGGGCAAAAAAGACCTCCTGCGGCACTCCCTCGTGCATGAGTCCCGATATGTTCCTGAACCCGAATTTCCTGTAGTAATCCGGATGCCCCACGAGACAGCAGCCTCGAGCATTCAGGTCTTTCAGCCTTGACAGCCCTTCCCATATCAGGGCTTTGCCAATACCCTGTTGCTGGTGCTCCGGCAACACCGACACAGGCCCAAGGCCGTACCAGTTCGGTGTGCCGTCCGAAATAGTCACGGGAGAGAAGGCAATATGCCCTATCACACGGCCATTCACTTCTGCGACGAGGGATACCGTAAGGGCGCCGGCAGCGCGCAGCGCCTTGATGATGAACTGCTCTGTGTGGTTGCTGATCGCCAAAGTCTTGAATGCTGCGATAGTCACTTCGGTAATCGAGCTTACATCGTCATCCCTCTCGTTCCTGATAACGATCTTTGGTTTCATACGCTTCGTGTTCCTCCTTTTTGCTGGCCGACAATGAATATACCGACTTGTATTTCACGAACTTCGGGGATGCCTACATGATTTCGGCAAAATCAGGAAGAGAATATGTCTGGCGAAATCAAAGTCAGTCTTAAATGACCCATAGGGTATTTTAGGGTAATAAGGCGCAAAAACCAGGTTAGCATAACATGGGGAAAATGGCGACGGGGTGATTATTCGGCATTGAAATGGCGCATGAGAAGCTCTGATCCCGGACTCAAAATTTCAGGAAGGAAGCGGCCGAACGGAAGTCCTTCGCCTGGGGAAAAAGCTGGCGGGGGATATCCGGACCGGGAGGGTATACACGAAGCAGGAAAAGATTCATCGGGAGACCGGGGAGTACTTCCGGCAATTGGTCGCGATGAACCGGAAGGAATGGGCCCACGAAAACGAGTTCTGGCGCAGGGCATCGAAAGTCCACCCTGCCGGGAACCGATGACGATCCGGAAATATCGGCAAACCCCGTCCCGTTGAAATCCCTCATGGCCCCCTGAAAAAATCTATTGTAATCGAGCCGCAAAATTGTACCATGCCACATAACCATCAAAGGGGGGGAACTGTCATGATCAAGCACATCGGCATCTTTGGTCTTACCTGTTTTGTCCTTTTGAACGTGAGCGGCTGCATCGGAAGCTCGGACAAGGCTGAAAAGGGGGAATTCAAGGCCCAGTTGAAGCTCGCTTCCCTGACTCCTGCGAGCCACACCTACAACCAGGGGGCGACCAGATTTGCAGAGCTCGTCAAGGAGCGAAGCAACGGGCGCATCCTGGTGACCGTTTACCCGGACGGTCAGCTCGGCAAGGGCGAACGGGAGCTGCTCGAGGCCGTGCAGCAGGGTACGATCGATGTCTATGTCGGCTCGACGGGACCGATCGGCGGATTTAATCCCTCCATCGGGATCCTGGACATCCCGTTCCTGTTCAATGATTACGGACACGTGGACAAGGTATTGGACGGTCCTGTCGGACAGCAGCTCCTGGACGACCTGGAAAAGGCCCAGTTCAAGGCCCTGGCTTTCTGGGAAAACGGTTTTAGGAACCTGACGAATTCCCGCAGGGCGGTCAGGGTCCCTGCCGAAGCCAAGGGCCTGAAGATCCGCACGATGGAGAACAAGGTGCACATGGCGGCCTGGCAGGCGGTGGGCGCAAATCCCGTTCCCATGGCGTGGGGGGAGGTTTACATGGCCCTGCAGCAGAAGACCATCGACGGGCAGGAAAACCCTATCGCCGTGATCCATTCGGCCAAGATCCATGAAGTTCAGAAATATCTGTCCCTCACCCAGCATGTATATTCCCCGGCAGTTCTCATCGTGAGCCTGAAAAAATGGCAGTCCATGCCCGGGCAGGATCAGGAGATGCTGCTCAAGACGGCCCGGGAAGTCGCCCAGTATCAACGCAAGCTGGGAAGGGACATGGAGGAAAAGCAGATTGCCGAGCTCTCCGACAGGGGGATGAAAGTGGAGAGGAACATCGACAAGGCCGCATGGAGGCGTGCCATGCAGCCCGTAATCACCCAGGTCGCCGGGCAGTACGGAAAGGAGAAAGTCGACGCGATCCTGGGGACCAAGTAGGCCGCTGTACGGCAGGGACAAAGAAGTGTCTAAGTGTCTGAGTGCTTGAGTGTCTAAGTGAAAGAAGAAAGTGACCGGTGACCAGAGGAAGAGAAAGAAATGCCTCGAGGAGAAACAGTATGGACGTAATTGATGCGATAAACCAAAGAAAAAGCATCAGAGGATTCAAATCCGACCCTGTTTCAAAGGACCTCTTGACCAAAATTCTGGAATCGGCCTGCAGGGCCCCATCGGCAATGAATACGCAACCATGGGAATTTGTTGTCTTGACGGGTGATGTTCTGAACAGGCTGCGGGCTGCAATCGTTGAGAAATTAAACAACAAAGAGGAGGCGCATCCCGAGCACGAAGCGGTCAGCTGGTCGAACGACAGCATATATCGGAATCGACAGATCGAACTGGCCAAAAAACTCTTTGAGCTTATGAATATTTCCAGGGAGGACAAGAAGAAAAGAGCAGCGTGGCTGGAGCGGGGATTCCGTTTCTTTGACGCGCCGGTTGCCATCCTTCTTCTGACGGATAAATCCCTGAGCGATTGCGGGCCTCTGCTCGATCTCGGGGCGGCCATGCAGAATATTTGCCTGGCGGCGCTCCACTTTGGGCTCGGCACCTGCATTGAAGACCAGGGGGTGCTGTATCCCGAAGCCGTACGGGAAATCGCACAATTACCGGATAACAAGAAGATCATCATTGCCATCGCCATCGGGTATCCGGACTGGGACTTTCCCGCGAATGCCCTTGTGAACGGTCGTGAATCCCTCGACAAGAATACCCGCTGGCTGGGATTCTAAACCATCCTTCGTGACCAGGAACCGCGGTCGGAAGATTCCCGTAAGCATTCACGGCGGGAGGGGCATCATGTTCGAGGGAAAGATCATCCCGGGATACCGCCATCAGCCGGGATTTCACTGCGCGTCAAGCGCCATCCGCAACGTCCTGGCGCATCGAGGGGTCCAGGTCAATGAGCCCGCCGTCATCGGCCTGGGGCGGGGGCCGGGATTCTTCCACCTGATCAGTGAAAACACCGACCATCCAGGCTTGTCCACGTGCGCCACACCACCTTGGAGGAAAACTTCTGCCGGACGGTGGGTCTGAAATTCCAGTGGCGGCAGACGGAGGATGCCGCCGAGGCGACCCGGCTTGCGAAGGCGTCGGTAGGACGGGACCTGCCGGTCCTCATCCAGACCGACATCGCTTATCTCCCCTACTTCAACACCGATCAGCGCTTCCCCGGCCACGCCGTGGTCATCTGCGGCTACGACGACGACAGGGATGAGTTCTACGTTTCGGACACGCTCCGTCCGGGTATGCTCGTTTTCCTCAATCAGATGGAAGCATTCCTGAAGCCATTTTCCCTGTTCCTGCCTTTCGGATCCAGGGACCGCAAAGACGAGCGCAAATGACAGGCCGGCACCCTGCGAGACGAGCTCTGAACCGCCCACCGCCGGATACGAATGATCGTCCGAGAGATAATCGCAAAATCCGTCCTTTCCAAGTCCCAGGTCTACGACTATGTCGTCAATCCCTACGTGGGGTGCAGCCACTCCTGCAGGTATTGTTATGCCGCGTTCATGAAGAGGTTTACAGGCCACAAGGAAAAATGGGGCGAGTTCGTCGATATCAAGATCAATGCGCCGGAGCTGCTGGCCGGCATACCCGTTCAGGTGGTATTTTAGCGGCAAATCCGGCGCTTGTCCTTTACTTCCCCAAAACCCCGCCTGAGACTATAAAGGCAATCGCTTTGGAGCTGTCCATATCCAGGGGTTTGACTCTTTCCGAGGGAATCAGTAATACCTGACCGGCAAAATTGTACGACTGAGGAAGGTAAACCGCCACATGTCCTGACAGGGATAAAATATCCAGGTCCTCTCTTGTGATAAATCCCACTACCTTGGGCCCATCGGATGTCAGTTCCACAATAGCCGGCTTGTCAAAGCTCCTCTTCTCTCCGGCAAATGCCAGTAACAACTCTTTAATGGCGGAATACAGCATCTTGACTATGGGCAACCTGGCGAAAACCCGGTCTATGAGGGCAAATATCTTCTGGCCGAAATAATTTGAAGCCAAAAACCCGATCAATGTAATCAAAACAACTGTAATGGCAAAACCCAACCCCGGAACTCGAAGATTGAAGAGAGCGTCGAATTTATTGATGACCCAAATGATCAGTGCAACCGTTAAGGCGGCCGGCACAAAGACCAAAAGACCCTTTATGAAATAACCGAATAGGCGCTTCATTTTACTCTCTCCTTTTCAAGATATTGCCGATATGCGACTTTATTCATGCCGGACGCGAGACTGCAACCTTCGGAACAGATACCCGTCAGCTTCACCTGCAACGTGTGGGGATCGATGCGTGCCCGCAACCGGTCAATGATTGTTCTTCAGACTGCGCCGAACGCGATCAAACAGAATGTATGGAAGGAAAACAAACATCAAGACGGCGTAAACCCAGATAATCGGTACGGCTAAAACGATGCCTGCTATCTTCAGCCAACCCACGTGCCGCCATACCCCGACTGCGAAGAGCAGCAACCCGACCAGGCCCGGCCGCCAGCATCGATTCATGATGTGCGAAATCGCAAACGGTGCGAGCAGGAAGTTCCTGGTCTTTTCGCATGGAAGCATACGGACACCTGGAGTGTAGCGCACGAGTTTTAAAGCTTCCAGGGCAAAAGCCATGCCATATGTTTTGTCCTACTCACGTTTTCCACTGCCCGCCCGCTTCAAATCAGCAGAAAAATCAATATATTCCGCTTTGGCAGCGATCCTCTTGACAGTCAAAATACAGAGGGCATTGCCCCGCTGGCTCAATTCCGGGGCCTAGCCTCCAATGAATAGAGGAGGTGTTTGACCAGGAAACGCTTGTCCAAGGTGAAAACACTGAAGAAAAAGGTAAAAGGCAACCTGAAGAAAAGCAAGTTCATCCGGGAGAAATATCGTTCCTACGTGAACGCTTGATTCGGGGAATTCCATTTTCTTTCTCCGTGTCGGACCGATGATCCGGCCGGGCAGGAAGGGAACCTCGCTTATTTTTTTGATATAAGCATTTCATCAATTTTCGCGCGGTCAAAACGCTTCAATGTTTTCTCCAGGTTGATTCCTTTTCCAAGAACGGGTTTAAAAATATCTCCCTTGTCTTTGATTCTTTCAGAAGCATTCTTTATCGTAAAATCGGCCATTTTCAGTCCCTTCCTAACTTCCGGCCAATGCAGGGGCATGGACATCGTAGCGCCCGGTCTGGGCCTGGAATAAGGGGCGCAGACAGTGGCCTGAGGTCTGTTTTTGCAAGAAGTCGATATACAATTTCCCTTGCCGGTCTTTGACCGTTCGTTCAATGCTTGTGAATCCGGGCAATCGCGCATGGGCCAGGATGGCGATTACCCTGGCAAATTCCCTGGACTGCTCGTACGTATATTTTGCCCCCAGAGGCATATAGATGTGCATTCCCCTTGATCCGCTGGTTTTAATCTCGTTTTTCTTTGTATTTTGATAATCTCATGGTTGACGGGCCGGTTAGGGTCGCTGCGGAATCAATCACCTGATGAAGATGACGATCTCGAGGATGATCAGGATCACGATCGCCAGCTCCAGGAGTTCCGTGCGTTTGGTTGCGATCTCCCGGTAGAGCATGTCATAGGTGTTCGAAGCGATATCGAGCTTCTTCTTGATGCTGCCCTCCCAATCCTTGACACGGAACAGCCTCAGGGCGGCGAGATAGATCTTCGCGTAGTATACGTCCTCCGTGACTTTCAGGGCCGAGTCGATCTTTTCGGTGATGCCCATCAGCTCGGCAATCGTCTTCATCACCTCGGCGGCCAGCCTCTCGTATTTTTTGATTTTCCAGATCGACGGGGCTCCCTTTTCCGAAATATCCCGGTGAATGGAACCCAGCTCCTTGTCGACCACGTCATCGTAATACCGGAGCTCGAGAAGCTGGGCATTGGCAAACTCCAGGATATCGGCGATCTCCATGCTTCCGGAAGGCTCGATCATCAGCGCATTGTCCCAATTCAGGATGACGAGGTCATCCTCGAAATAGGAGTAGCGGTATTGCAGGAGATCCTCCTTCATGCGGCTGCTGAGAATCTTTTGCTCCCCGTACATGAGACGGGATACATCGCATTGCAGAAGAAAATCATCTGCGTTCAGTGCCGGCTCCAGGGCTTCCACGAAAAATACGGTATAGTCCTCCTCGAAACGGCTCAAATTGTATCCCATAACGGCGCTGCCCAGGGCCGAAATCGTCTGGTTGAGATGGGTTAGCGACGCTTCTTTCAGGGTCTCCGACGTCGAGACGACAACGGCTATTTCCTCAAATTCGGAAAGGGTGACATTCTGCACCGGAATTTCGAGGATGATGCTGAGAACACCGAAGTCATAAGCCTTGCCGTGGATGTTCACGGGATGCCTGCGCCCCCCTGACTCCCACTCGATGCTCTTCAGTTGAAAAACGACAGGCGGGTTGGCGAATTCGAGTGCCTTGCTGAAAGGCTTGCGCTCGATCTTCAGCCTTCTGGCCTCCGCGTGGAGTCTCTCCTCCACGCCCGGCAAGTTGATTTGTTGAGCCACATCATAAAGCCGGTATATGAGAATTTTCCCCGATTTGATCCGGATCATGGGCTCTCCTTTTCCATCGCCGGTACCGGTTCGGTACTCACGTATGCGGCAACGATTCTCATCGCTTGATAAAAATTCTACCACAAATACGTGGCTGGAAGACAGTGACAACAATGCAGTGAGAGAAGTGACAGAAGTGGAGGAAGTGAGGGAAGAAGGGAATCGGGCTTCGGGCTTCGGGCTTCGGCTTCGGGCTTCGGGCTTCAGGATTCGGGAATATGAAGCAGAGAGCGGACAGCACATGGGGAAATCTGAGATCAGTACCGCAAGGCTCATTTACCGATGTGTCCTGTAAATATCCGGCCTGTGCCCGACCTTCACCACGACGACCATCAGAACGTCATCCTGAATCTCGTAGACGATGCGATAGATGCCCTGGCGCAGCCGATACCGTTCCTGAGCGGAGAGTTTTTCGCATCCCGGGGGCAGGGGGTTTTCAGCCAGCTGCTCAAAGCATTTCAGGATACGATGGATGTCCTTTGTGGGAAGGGCCCGGAGATCTTTGCCAAAAGTGCTTCGTAGGTCCGCTCCGGTTCTTTGACCCGCTCGTCAAACGCCGAAAGATCCTCCTGGTCTTCGCGAAATGCCATGCGAACGGCTTCATTGACGAGATCGGTCATGGAACGTCCCGTATCGAGCGCCTTGAGGCGCAAAGCGCGGTGAAGTTCGGGGTACCTTCACGCCCCATATGGCATCATAACGTCATGTTGTCAATGCACCATAACGTCACGTGACTGGCCGCTGCGCAGCAGTGGTCCGTGTAAAAAAAGTGTCTGAGTGCCTGAGTGTAGAGGAAGAAGCGACAGGGAACGAGGAAGGATAACGTAGATCGCCACGCCTCGCGAGGCTCGGCTCGCGATGACCTTTTTTAGAAACAGCGGATTCACATTCGAGCGTGGCAGCGACCGGCAGCTTCGCTGCAGTGACTGGTTGATTGGGGAATTGGCTGATCAGGTAATTGGGGGGATGGGTTTCGGGAAAGGAAAATAGCCGCAAGCCTCTAATGGCGGGATTGCCGCGCACCCTGCGGGTGCTCCTAATGAACAGCCCTGCAGGGTCATTGCAATCGAAGCGAAGCAATCTCAATGGATTGAAGGGATTGCTTCGTCGCTGGCGCTCCTCGCAATGACGGATCGACGCTGTTTTCCTCCATCGATAACCCCGTCCCCAGACGGGGTATGTTGCTCGCATTGACAGAAATGCAGACCGCTGCGCGGAAGTCAGTGATAGGGAGGGACGCGGGGGCAGGGACGGGCTGCGTTGCAATTTGCAGCGTAGAGGTATAAACTTGTCAAAAGATCTGACTTGTAAGGATAATGAACCATGCGCAAGGACATTACGAAGAAGAACGTCAACAGGGATATCGAAAAATCGCCCAGGGGCGAGATCGAAGTCCTCGAACCGGCGCAGAAGATGTCCCCTTTCATCAGTTTCCATTACTCGTACAGGGAGATCTCTTCCATCAACGGCCATACGCATATCCGCTCAAAGGAAAAGCGGTTTGCGAACGGCAAACTGGAATCGGAGGAATTTGAGGGCACCCTGGGCGGGCATGTCTATGACAGGATGGTATCCGACATGCAGAGGCACTTCCTCAATCAGATGGAAGCACTCCTGAAGCCATTTTCCATGTTCCTGCCTTTCGGATCCAGGGATCGCAAAGACGAGCGCAAATGACAGGCCGGCACCTTGTGAGATGAGCATCTGAACCTCCCGCCACCGGAAGCGAATGATCGTCCGAGAGATAATCGCAAAATCCATCCTTTCCAAATCACAGGTCTACGACTATGTCGTGAATCCCTACGTGGGGTGCAGCCACTCCTGCAGGTATTGCTATGCCGCGTTCATGAAGAGGTTTACAGGCCACAAGGAAAAATGGGGCGAGTTTGTCGATATCAAGACCAATGCGCCGGAGCTGCTGGCCAGGGAAATCAAGAGAAAGCGAATGGGCAGGGTCTGGGTCAGCGGCGTCTGCGATCCCTATCAGGCGGCAGAGAAGAAGTACAAGCTGACGAGAAGGTGTCTCGAGGTCCTTCTGGAAAATCAGTGGCCCGTGACCATTCAGACCAAATCGTCCCTGGTCCTGCGGGATATCGAGATCCTGGGGCAGCTCAACGATGTCGAAGTCGGGTTTTCCATAACGACCGCGGATGAAAAAATCAGGAAGCTCTTCGAGCCCGGGGCGTCTCCGATCAAGGAAAGGATACATGCCCTGGATGTCCTCCATTCGAGGGGGATCCGGACGTTTGCCATGATCGCGCCCATTCTCCCCAAATCAGAGGGGTTGATCGGGCAGCTTCCGGGAAAGGTTGATCACATCCTGATCGACAGGCTCAATTATTCCTATGCGAACCGGATCTATAAAGAGAATAAGTTGGAGTGGGCCAAAGAAGATCATTATCTCATTCAGAAAGCTGAAGAATTAAAGGCGGGATTCAAGAGGGCAGGCATACCCGTTCAAGTGGTTTTTTGCAAACACACACTTCAGATGCTTCGCGCTGACTCACCCGCAGGAGGCAATGGATGGTGAGTCGTAGCGGGTAGAAGTGACACCCCCCGAAAGTCTGCATGCAGGAGCGTATGATGAAGACTGTTGTTCGCATCCATATATCTGTTTTGATCATTCTCCTTTGCGTCTTTGCCTTCCACAAACCCTTGTGGGCGCTCAGCTGCGGAAAGTTTCATTATCCGAAATGCGATGGGCCCGATCTCCAGTATGCCGGCGGCTTTAACCCGCAGGTCGGTTTTGGCGGTTTTGGCGGCGGCGCCTGCCATGCCGGCCGCACGCCGGTCGTCTTTATCCACGGCAATGGCGATTGGGCGATCAACTGGGATTCTCCGATAACCGGCTCAGTCAAAAATTACACTCCGCCTACCCGCTCGGTCTATCAGGAGTTCAAGTCGCACGGCTATAATGATTGCGAGCTCTTCGGAATAACCTACCTGTCCGCCGAAGAGCAGGCATCACCCAAAACCAATTATCACAAGCCGGAAAAGTACGACATTCTGATACGTTTTATCGAAGCCGTTAAAGCCTTCACAGGCAAACAACAGGTTGATATCGTCGCCCATTCACTGGGCGCCACCATGTCGCTTGCTGCCCTGACGTATCAGGATCATCTTCATCAGGGGGAAAACGGCTGGGCCGGTGTGCGCCGGTTTGTCAATATCGCAGGGGGGATCCGCGGCCTTCCCTCCTGTCTTGGCGCAGGATTCAGGAACCCTTTTGTCACTACCTGCGGTTCCGAAAATGTTTTCAATAAATATATTTTCGGTTTTTATCCGGATTCCCGATCAGCTGTGGGATTCAACCACTGGACAGGGGCCGAGGGACCGTTCAGTTTAAGGCGCGCTCCGCGGTATCATCCGAACACTTATTTTTATACCCTCCACGCCGGCTATCACGACCAGATTCACTGCACGACCAAGCAGAGGCATCAAAGCTGTGATAAGGGGGCCTTGTTTGATCCCTCTGCCAATGTGAGGGCTCAGCTGAATGTCGGCGCCGGCTCGAAAGCCCGGAAAAGGAATTTCGATTTTACGGACTGGCGGCCGACTGCCCTGTCCGGCGGGGATGCCGACGGTGTGGGGCATTTCAAGGTCAGAAACAATACCGGTCAGATCATTTACGAGATGCTCAATACGGACTGCACGGGCATTCTCTGCAAAGGTTCCTACACCGGGGGTCCGGTCAATGCGGGCGCGGAGTAAATCGTGATTGCATGGACAGCATCCGTTCCGGCCTGCGCGTCAATTCGACGCAAAATTAAATGTCGGCAGATTCCAAGGAGGCCATCATGAAAAAATGGATCGTTCCTCTGGCGGTTGTTTGCCTCGTCTGGCTCGGCGGCTGTGCGACTTCTGACAATCTCAGGAAAACCCAACGGGACTACGACAGCAAGATGTCCGGCCAGCAAGGCGATGTGGAAAAGCTCCAGGCCCGCTTCGACCAGTACGAGAAGAATTACGCGGAAACGACGCGGGCCATCCGGGAAAACCAGGCCAATCTCAACGCTGATCTCGGCACCGTCCGCGACGAGGTTCGGACGCTGCGGGGCCAGATGGAAGAGATGAAGAAGGAGTTCACCGCCACGGGCCGGAGCCAGAATATGAAAAATCGGCTGGACGACCTGGCCTCCCGGATCGGACGCATCGAGGATTCCATGGGGATCGGTAAAAAGGAGCCAAACGGGCAACGATCCGAAGCAACGGGCGGAGAGCCGTCTGCGGAGGTAAAAACAGATTCGAAGACCGCTTATGATGCCTGCTACAAACTCTTCAAGAACGGACAGTACGCAAAGGCCCGGGGGGAGTTTCAGAAGTTTCTGAAACAGCATCCGAATACGACCTATTCGGACAATGCCCTGTTCTGGATCGGAGAAACCTGGTACATTGAAGAGAAATACGAAAAAGCCATCGTCGAATACGAAAAGGTGATAAAGGGGTTTCCCACGGGCGACAAGGTGCCTGATGCCCTTTTGAAGCAGGGCATGTCATTTCAGAAACTCGGTGACAAAGCGAGCGCCAAGATCGTCTACCAGCAGATCATGGCAAAATATCCCCAGACCAATCAGGCCAAGACCGCACGGGTGAAATTATCAGAACTCAAGTAATGGGGACCGGGTAAAGAGTTTCGGGTCAAAGAAAGAGCCGCGAAGGCCGGATTCGGGTGAAGGCGGGGTCAGACTTGCATATTGATGTTTGGGCCGCTTTGCAGTTCTCTCGTCTACTCCGTCTATCCGGTCTATTCAGTCCATCCCGTCACAGCAGAAGGTCTGTCTGCGGGGAGAGGAGGGGACAACAAAAAACAGGCGGGTTGCCGGACCCGCCTGTCTCGAATCAACCATGATATCTGTTCAGCCTATTCGATATTGGCACTGACAACAGAGGCCATCTGCATCATATCGATCGTCTCGCCTTCTTTCAACTTTGTCAGGTCAGTAACCTTGCCGCTCTTGCCGGTAATCTTGGTGTTGTTGAATATTTTAACCAGTTTCGCATCCGCCACAATGTATTTGCCTGCATTTTCCGGTTTGCCATTGACTGTTGTGGTTTGCAGTTTGTTAGCCTTGATGTAATCCCACAACTTCTTGGTTATCTCCGTACGGGGGAGCGCGCTGGCACCCAGGAATGCTGCCAGGTCCGCTTTCAGTGTTACCGGTTTATTCAGTCCTTTTTCTTCTGCCATGTTCATGCCTCCGCTCTTTAAATTGTATTGGTATTTTTTGATCAGATATTGCGTGGGAAGTAACAGAAGTATAGGGACATTCGGTTTTGCATGTCAAGGCAATAGTGACCGCATAAAAAGATGCGGCGTGTGTCCGCCGCTTGCGCATTTTTCAAAGGTCCCGCATTGACTTGGGCTGTGCCTTTTTGTTACTGTCTGTGTACTTCTCGTATCGAAGGAGGGAGAATCCATGGCGACAAAAGGAAGGTTTCCATTGAAGGGCTATACGCTTCCCCTTACCCCGAAGGGCCGTTCCTCGGTGATCGATTCCCCGCCGTGGCACTATGGCGGGGACATCCTCGCGATCCGGTTCTCCATGGACAAGAAGCGTGCCCAGGCCTTCATCCCGCCGCCCCTCGAGCCGGGTCCACGGCCGGGCGAGGGGATGGTCTGGTTTCCGGAATGGGTGTCGGTAAGCGATGCACAGCCTGACCTTGCCTATGTGAATCCCGAAAGGGCCGTCTACCGGGAATGCTTTGTCATGCTCAACTGCCAGTTCAAGGGGGTGCCCGGCTACTTTGTTCCCTTCATCTGGGTCGATAACGATTTCACCCTCATGAGAGGTTTTGTGCAGGGGTTTCCGAAGAAGCTCGGCAAGGTATACCTGACAAAGCTCCATGATCTCTGCCCCAGGATGGGAGGCAGGCGGGTGGGCGCCAAAATGAAAGGCATTCTCGAGGCGCATGGCGAGCGGATCGTGGAGGGCTCCATGGTCTTTACCCGGAAGGCAAAGGCGGAAGATCTCCCCGCTGTAAAGTTCTATCTCATGCGCCATCTCCCCCGCATCGACGATCCGGCAAGGCCTGCGGTGCACGAGATAACGGCCGGAAAGGTTGTCGATGCAAGAATAGGCGATGTGTGGGCAGGGGATGGCAAGTTGAAGTTCTTTGCCTCAGCGTTTGAAGAGGTGGCCGATCTGGGGCCCATCAAGGTAACGGGCGCTTTTTATTTCAGCATGGGGATGACGATCACCGGGGGCGAGGTACTCCATTCCTACTTGCCAAGCAGCTCCGCTGCAGTAACTGGTTGACTGGTTAACCGGTTGATGAGGGAGACAGGGATTCGGGCTTCGGGAAAAGAAAGGACAGCAAAACGGAATCAACAGGACGCTCAGGTGAAAAAGGGGGACTTGATATGGCGAAAGCAAAAAAAGTGAAGCAGCTCAGTTTTTCTCTGCCCAACAAGATCGGGTTGCTTGCAGAGGTCACAGGAGCCCTTGCGGCGGCAAATGTCAATGTTGAGTCAATATGCGCCTATGAAAGGGGTTACGGGTTCTTCATGATGGTCACGGACAACCACACAAAGGCCAAAAAAGTAATCGAAAAAATGGGGGGCATGGTTCACCTGGAAGATGTGCTTGCCGTGGACCTGCCGAATAAAGTCGGCCAGCTGGAAAAAGTGACCAAGGCAGTAGCAAAGGCAGGCATTGATATTCATTTCGTGTATGGCAGCCCCGCAGATGGAAAGAAAGGCATTATGATTCTTAAGACGGCACATGACAATAAAGCCTTGAAGTTAATTAACGGGTGACAGCCTGCTGCGCGGCAGCGAAAAAACAGTGGTCAGTGACCAGTGGGGGAGAAAGAAACGGGATTCTGGCGTCGAGGAAAAAGGAGCCTACAGCTTACAGCCGACAGTGAAGAAGACGGGTTCAGGGGTTAGGAAAAAGAGCCCCAAGCCGTAAGGGAAAACGGCAAGCGGCAGATAGCCAACAGCGAATAAGCGGGAAGATAAACAAAGGCCGTCTTCATCACGGGGGCGGCCTTTTTGCCGTCCAGGAACCTGAAGCCCTGTCGGCCGGGTCGATGACTCGAGACGATGCATGCAGCTTTCGAGCGTGTGGTCCCTCTTCAATTTCCTGCTGAATATCGACCAGTTGCCGTCCGTCAATCTCCGGGGAAAACGACGTATTCCGGCACCGGGATTGCATGAATACACGAACAGTGTCGGTTGCCTGCACGCGATGGATCACCCGGGACCACGAAAGGAGCGATCCGGAAGATGAAGGCAGAAGAGATCAGACCTCAGCATTGACATCTGCAGATTTTCAAATGTCAATGATCAGGCCTGCCCCCCGTTCCCCCACCCAGACCCAAGGAGGTACCCATGAAGGCACACGTCAAAATGCTCGCGATCCTGCTGACCCTCGGCATCCTGGCCATCCCGTTCGCCACCGCATCCGCACAACTCGCCCCCCAGGCGCCCGCGGCGGTCAAGGGGCTCCCCAAGACCCAGCCCGTGGTGGACAACCCGCTCATCCAGGCTTTCAACGTAGTCCCGGCGGTGGTCGTGCAAGGAGACCCCGTCAGCGCCAACTGGCACGTCACCCGCGGTCCCGGCGGCAGCCCCATCACCTCGGCTGTCCTCACCGTGGACGGCGCCACCATAGCCGGCAGCTCGGCCGAGATGTACAGTGGTCCCCCCCGGCCGTTTGCCTGGGTCGGCGAGAAGACCTTCGTCCTGACCGTGCGCAATGCGGCGGGAAAGACAACGTCCCAATCCAAAACGGTCCGCGGCATCTCCCTGGCGGAGGCCCTGAGCAAGGTCAATATCGTGAACATGGAAGCCAACCCCCAGCGGTTCAGCGTCGGGCAGCCGATCGACTTCAGGGTCATGATCAGCAACAACAACCCGGGTCTCGTCCTGAAGCCCGTCAACGTCTTCGTCACCCAGGGCTCCCGGGTGGTTGGCAACAAGACCAACTTCAACCTCGGCCCCGGGAATCAGATGATCACCCTGCAAGACAGCGGGTTCAACGCAGCGGGCGGAATGTACTACACGGTCGACGTCGAATTCAAGGGGCAGCACAAGATGCGAAACTTTGTCACCAAACCCGTGACGATGTACACGATCGACCCGACCGGCCACTGACGCCTGTAGCACGAAATCGAATCCCGCCGGGGGGGGGGAAGGGGACTGTCCCCTTTCCCCCCCCCGTTTTCCCCCCACACAAGGAAGATCCGATCAAATCTATCCGCATTTTCGAGGCCAATAGTTAGGTATTTAGCAGCCACGAATCAGGGTATCCCTGATTGTGGATGACCACCAAGGTCTATAATATTAATATCAAATGGCTCAATATCAACTTATACTGTCCGGTTTCCGGGGGGAAATGCATCCTGCCCGCCGGGTGGAAACTGGTGGAAACGGAAGGAAAAAGGGTGAGGTCAAAGAACAATAAACGGACCATTCAGACAGAAGGAGGACCATTATGAATGAGGACATCCTGAAAGGGAAATGGAAGGAGATCAAAGGGGAGGTCAAGCAGAAGTGGGGAAAACTCACCGATGACGACCTTGCACAAGCGGAAGGAAAAGCAGAGGAACTCGTGGGACTTTTGCAGAAGAGGTATGGATACGCCAAGGAAAAAGCCGAAGAGGAATACAAGGGGTTCATCAGCCGCTATGAGAAGCCCCCTTCAGGTAAGAAAGTTAAATGAGGCAGGAGTTTGGAGGTACACATGGATGCGATTACCACACAAACATGGATCATTGCCGGCGTTGTGGTCCTTGCACTGATTGCATTTGCGGTATGGTTCTTCCACCAAAAAAAGCAATCTCATCGGCTCCAAGAGCAGTTCGGCCCGGAATACGGTCGGACCGTCGATGACCTCGGAAGCCGAACAAAGGCCGAATCGGAACTCAAGGCGCGCGAAAAGCGCGTTGAGCGCTTCAATCTTGTACCCTTGACGCCGTCTGAAGGCGCCAGGTTCAGCAAGGCCTGGGAAGTTTTGCAGGGCCGCTTTGTCGATAACCCAAAGGGTGTCGTCGCCCAGGCGGACCAGTTGGTTCGTGAGTTGATGGTAAAGCGTGGCTACCCCATGGCTGATTTTGAACGCCGTGCGGCTGACATCTCAGTCGATTACCCTGCGGTTGTGGAACATTACCGGATGGCGCAGGCCATCGCGGTGCGTGATGAGCGCGGCGAAGCCGACACCGAGGAGTTGCGCAAAGCGGTGGTGCATTACCGCGCCCTCTTCGATGAGCTGCTCGAGGTAAGGGAAACCAAGCAAGAAGCTATGCCGGCAAAGCCAATGGAAGCGCGATCATGAAAAGAAGGGATTCGGCCCGGGCCGCGAGCCTGTCGAACGGGCCAGGGTAAGGCTCAAGCGAGACGGCGAGAGGAACGAATACAAGGCCAAGTCGAAAGCGCGGTGAAGGATGCGCGATGCGCGCGGTCAAAGGTAAAGGAAGAATTCGAACCTGACACAGATGTTCAACAAAATAAAAGGGAGGATATTACCATGAGTACAGAGCTCATCATTCTCATCATCGTGTTGGTCCTGTTGTTCGGCGGGGGTGGCGGTTACTATTGGAGTAGACGAAGGTAGTCGTCACTTCTCATATTATTTGACGCAAAGCATAACTGGCTGCAATCAATCAGCGCCTGGAGCACCTGCGCCAGCCCCGGAAAAAAGCAGTCACGGGATAGTAGGGTATAACCTGGCCAAGAGGATATACCCTACTGTCTACACGGAATATAATTGTCTTTTCATCTCCGGACATCCGTAAGATAGAGGATCCCGAAGCCGGTACGAGTGGATACGGCAGTATAGTCACTCTGCTTTGCCTTCGACAGTAGATCTCGCGACCAACCCTCCAGCCAACCCTTGACCATGATATTCACCTTTTGGGCATCGGTTCAAAATAATAACGTGGCGAAGATCCAGTGCAAGCAAAAGAGAGTCTGGGCGGCTTCGTCCTTGCCGGCACTCATCGTCCTTTAAGTATTTATGAGGTGAACTATGGGAATAAACAATTGGGCAGTCGATAAAACTGGAGATACCGCGTCAGAGGTTCAAGGCACGGGTAAGTCAACCGGCTTCAAGAAAGCCAAAAACGTTGTCGCCGATACGTTGCATGATGTTGCTGAGGCTCTGGCCGGCAAAGCGGCAAATCGGGATGCGTCATCCGGCATCGCTCGGTACGGAAAGCAGGCATCCGAGTGGATGGACCAGTCAGCCGAGTACGTTCGGAAATTCGACTATAAGCAGGAAGATGCCAGAGTCCGAGAATACGTCAGGCAGAGCCCGGGGCGCAGCCTCTTGATAGCGGGAGCCGTCGGCCTGATTATCGGAGCTATTTTGCGACGCCGGTAAAGGGGCATTTTCCCCCATTGAACAACACAGTGGTAAACAAGGATCCCGATGACACAACGCGAATCCTTCACCGAACTGTTGGGACAGCTTGCCACCAACTCAGCCGCGATGGTTCACAACGAAATTGAGCTCGTGATCCAGGGAGTTCGCGAAAAGGTGAGGGGGGTTCGCAGCGGAGTCTTAACCGTCGCGGCAGGAGCGGCCATCGGTTTTGCCGCCTTGATGTCTCTCTGCGCTGCATTGATCATCGGACTCACTGCTTATATGGCCCCCGTCACTGCGGCGCTTGTCACTGGAGCGGCGCTTGCTTTTATCGGTGTCGTCATCGGCTTCATCGGCTTCAAGCACTTGAAGAAATCGATCCTTAAAACATAGAAGACAATGCAAACACTGAAATGGAGGATCCGGAATGGCTGCAAGAGAATATCTGCGTAACACAACGGAAGCGGATGTCGAACGCAGTACCGAAGATATACGTCATGATATAGCGATAAAAGAAGAGAAAATTTCCCGGACAGTCGAGCAGATCGGTGAGCGCATCACAGAGAAACTGGATTGGCGCGGATATGTCAGGGGCTCCCCATACTGGGCACTGGGGGCTGCCGCCGGCCTTGGATATCTAGTTTCAGGGATGTTCCGGACACGCACCAGCACCACTCTTACGGACCCGATCATGGATCCCATTGCCGAGGCAGGTTGCGACTCAATCGATGACGTGCGTGCCGAAGCCGCCGGCCCCCGCCTGATCAAAATGATCCTGCTGGGTATTGCCGCAAATACTTTCTCCGGCTGGGTGAAGAACGCAACCTCGACAGCTGTGGCAGGCGATGGCGCCGTGCCTCGACCGCAGACAGGACATGGTTCGATCTTTAGCCGAGAGCGGATTCGTAATATTTATCAAAATAAGAGTTAACGTCTCATCTTTCTCAGGAGGATAACATGGATATCGAAAAGAACAAATACGAGACCCCCACCCAGCAGATGGCAGGCGAACCTGGCAGCGCCAGTGCTACTGCTCAGAGCATGCTGGATCGCGGCGCCGAGGTTTACGGGCAGGCGGAGCAGGCTGTATGTGATGTTTACAATAAAACAGCCCGGGCGGTAAGCAATACCTATGAGCGGGCCAGGAGCTATAGCAGCGAAAATCCGGGCACGACACTTCTTATCGCATCAGGGATAGGAGTAGGACTGGGGTTTCTCCTGGGTGCAATCTCCCGTCGCTCGCGTACCGGCGAGTAAGCCCAGCCCATGATCAACGCGCTCTCCGACATTGCCCTGAAGTATTTCTGCTGAACCGTGCTGTTACCGGATACAGCAATCCACAAAGCAGGATAAGTTCCACGCCTGAAAGAAACGGAGGATCGCTATGCGTAACACAGAAAAAGGGAAAATCGGGTGGATCTTGCTTTGGCTCCTGGGAATTCCGATCCCGATCCTATTGCTGTTGTACGTCCTGCGGGGATGCTCCTGAGACGATTCTGTCGCAAAAAATGCTCGCTGCTGACTCAGTAATAGTAATGGAGTTGTCAACGAGAGCCGGAGTAAAACGTTTCTTACGCTAAGCCCTTAACAAACCTTGAAGACGTACGGAGAGGTCAGGCAATTAAGGGTAACGATAATCGGCATATTGTTGTATCATGGATGCGGTTTGAACCCGTCAGGGTCCGCAATAAAAAGAACGATGGATCGCATTGAGGGATAAACATGAAACTCAACGGCTCATGGCAGCGTGCATTGATCGGGCTCCTGGTGGTCTTGATGGCCGCGCCGGTCCCGGTCTTCGCACAGAATAACATCCCGGTTTTCAGGCAGGAGGAGCTCGACCAGATCCTGGCTCCCATTGCCCTGTACCCCGATTCGCTTCTGGCCCAGATCCTCATGGCGGCCACCTACCCCCTGGAGGTTGTGCAGGCGGACCGATGGGTCAAGAGCAACAGGAATCTGCCGCCCGATGCGCTCAATGATGCCCTCGACAGGCAGGCTTGGGACCCCAGCGTAAAGGCCCTGGTGCCGTTTCCGAACATCCTCTCCATGATGAGCGAGCGGCTCGACTGGACCCAGCAGGTGGGGGATGCCTTCCTTGCCCAGGAGGCGGACGTGATGGCAACGATCCAGGATCTCCGGGCCAGGGCATACGCAGCGGGTAATCTTCGATCCACCCAGCAGCAGACCGTGTCCCGGCAGGGCACAATCATCGTCATCGAGCCGGCCAGCCCGCAGGTGGTCTATGTGCCGGTCTACAGCCCGATGGTGGTCTACGGAAACTGGTGGTATCCCGCATACCCTCCCGTGGTGATTTACCCCTATCCGCCCAGCGCGTTCGTCATGGCCGGCGTGATCACCTTCGGCGTCGGGATCGGGGTTGCTGTCGCCTGGAACCACTGGTGGGGCCACTGGGACTGGGGGCACCGGCATGTCTATGTCAACGTGAACCGGACCGTCAACATCCACCGTACTACCGTCGTCCACACAAGGCAGATCCAGACGACGACCTGGCGCCACGACCCCGGACATCGCAGGGGTGTGGCGTACCGGGATCCCCGCACGCGTGAGAAATTCGCCCCGGCGAACCGCCAGGCCGTGGATAACCGCCGCGATTTCAGGGGTTATGACCAGAGGGGACCCGACAGGCCCCGCACTGCCGTCTCGCGTCCGGACTCGAAGCCCCCCTCCCGCACGGTCGCGCGCCCGTCAACGCAGGCCAGACCCGAATCGACCGTTTCGCGTCCGGGACCGGACACGAGAACCGGCCCGTCTGTGACACGGCCGGCACCTGAAAAGAAGCCCGCCCCTGCCACGGTCGAGCGCCCGTCGACGCAAGCCAAACCGGCTCCGACCGTCACACGGCCGGCACCTGAAAAGAAGCCCGCTCCCGCCACGGTCGAGCGCCCCCCGGCACAAGCCAAACCGGCTCCGACCGTCACACGGCCTGCGCCTGAAAGGAAGCCGGCCCCCGCCGCGGTCGAACGGCCGTCGACGCAAGCCCGGCCGGCCCAGACCGTGTCGCGGCCTGCACCCCCGAGCACCATCTACAGGGTCGAGCAGGGAAACAAGGCCCGTCAGGAGAGTGCCCGGGGACGTGAGAGCCTCTCTGCTCCCAGAGGCAAAGTGGAGAGCCCGTCAAAGGCGTCACCCGGCGCGTCAAGACCCGCCCCGGCGGAAAGATCTTCTCCGGCGCAGGGACAGGGCGGCGGGAGGCAGCAGGGCGGCGGCCCGGGCCGAAAGTAGAGGACCAACGGGGAATCGCGGATCGATCATCATTGAAAATGCGCTCATCGATGGAGGACCGAGATGGTTTCAGACTGGAGACAAGATAGAAAAGGATCGGCATGCCGCATCGTCCTGATCGGCATGCTTGCCGTCCTGATCGCACTATCCGGATTCGAGGGAATGGCCCGGGCGGCCGCAGTGAAACAGAAGACCTTCCCATCACCCGATGCGGCCGTCAATGCCCTGGTGGATGCCACCCGGGCACATGACGTCAAGGCCCTCGTGTCCCTCTTCGGGCCGGGTTCGGATGACCTCATCTCCTCGGGGGACGACGTGGATGACGCCAGGGGCCGGGACATGTTCGTGAAGGCCTATGATGAGGCACACCGCCTGGAGAAGGCCGGCGACAAGAAGAGGATCCTTTATGTCGGCAAGGACGATTGGCCCATGCCGGTTCCGATCGTGAAGGCAGGCAAGCGGTGGCGCTTCCAGACGGAAGAGGGCCGGCAGGAAATCCTCAGCCGCCGGATCGGCAAGAATGAGCTCGATGCGATCCAGACCTGTCTGGCCATCGTGGATGCCCAGAAGGAATATGCCGTCCTGGACCGCGACACCGATCAGCTCCTGGAATACGCCCAGAAGTTCGAGAGCGAGAAAGGGAAAAGTGACGGCCTGTACTGGGAAACGGCCACGGGTGAGCCCTTGAGCCCGCTGGGGCCGCTCGTTGCCTCTGCGGCAGCCGAAGGGTACGGGAAGGCCGCGCAACTGTCCCCCTATCACGGATACCTGTACAAGATCATCACGGCCCAGGGAGCGAATGCCAACGGGGGCGCCTACAGTTACATGGCAAACGGGAGCATGATCGGCGGATTTGCCATCGTGGCCTATCCGGCCCTGTACCGGGCCTCCGGCGTCAAGACCTTCACCGTGAACCACGAGGGCATCGTCTACGAGAAGGACCTCGGGCCGGAGACGGCACAGCTTGCGGCGGCCATCACCGTCTTCGATCCGGACAAGTCATGGAAGAAGGTGGAGGCGAAGTAGAGGGAAGCAGCTTCGCTGCAGTAACCGGGTGATCAGTTATTAATGAGAGCGGTTGTCGCGAAGGCGGGAATCCATACAGCAGATGGATTCCGGATCAAGTCCGGAATGACAATCTCTGTTTACATGGCTGAGTGTAAACTATTTCGTGACCCCATTAATAACCAGTTGATAAGGGAAACAGGCTGGCATACAACAGACAGCCGGCAGCAGACAGCCGGCAGTGAAGAAGTGTTATGTGTCGAGTGTTATGTAAGAAAAGAGGTTCGGGATTCGGGAAGATAAGAGCCGACAGTAGACAGCAGCAAGCAGACAGCAAGTAGCAGAAAGGGCCGTCCTCAGGATGAGAGCGGCCTCTTTTTTGCCGTTCCGAGCGTCGATATCGTTGGATTTCACGGGGCGAGGTTTGCTACGATGCTCCCGTAAGCTGCATCGAAAAAGGGCAACACAGCGCAGGCAATGGCATGATTCTCCATATCCCGCACTCATCCAGGAATATACCCGAGGCGCTCAGGGGGCAATTTGTGCTGGACGATCATGCCCTGGAGCAGGAGGCGGCACGGGTTACCGATGCCTTTACGGACGAGCTGTTCGATTACCCCGATGCCTGCCGGGTCGTATTTGAGGTCAGCAGGCTCGTCGTCGACGTGGAGCGATTCTCCCATGATTGCGATGAGCCGATGTCCAGGGTGGGGCAGGGCATGATTTACACAAAGACCTGCACGGGCGAGCCGCTGCGCAGGGAGCTATCCGAAGAGGAGCGCCGTTTTCTGAAATCGAAGTATTACGTCCGGCATCACGAGCTTCTCCGACGCGCCGTACTGGATGAATTATTAGCCAGGGGCAAGGCCCTGATAGTCGATTGCCACAGCTATCCGAGCCGGCCGCTGCCGTGCGACGTGAGCCAGGACGAAAACCGCCCCGATTTCTGCATCGGGACGGACGCGTTCCACACACCGCCGGCCTTGCTTCAGGTTGTTGATTCAGCCGTCCGTGGCAGATGGTATTCAGTCGGCATCAATTCGCCCTATTCGGGCACGCTGGTGCCGTCTGCCTATTACAGGAAAAACCCGAACGCATGGTCCGTCATGATCGAGGTGAACAGAAATTTGTACATGGATGAAAAGGCCGGAGCGAAATCCTCCGGCTTTGAGTCCGTGAAAGACGGGATTCAGGCTATGCTGAAAGAGATTGCCGCCTTCGGCACCGCATAAGGCAGCCGGGTCAGAAACGGGGCCAGGTCTTGCCGGCTGCCACGGCCGCGGCCGCTATCGCTTTTCCATAAAAGCATAGATGGCAAGATGGGGTGCGGTTTTGCCGCGGATTTCGATGGTCTTCAGTTCGTTTATCTGGAAGAGTGGTTCGAATAGGTCCCTCATTTCCGCTTCCGAGGAGAAATAGAGAACGGTTCCCAGCGGGGTTTTCCTGTATTTGCCAGTGCCGCCGAACTGCGGGTTCTTTTCGCTGAAGCAGACGGACAGGCAGCGGCCCTTCGGGTTGAGAAGCCGCGCGACGTTTTCCACGTATTTCTTTCTGTGCTCAGGGAATATGTGGTGCAGCAGCTCCCAGTCGTAGGCAAAGTCGAAAGTCCCTCCCACCTCCCTGAGGTCACCCAACACATCGGCCGCGATGAAATCACACCGGACGCCCTTCCTTTTTGCATTCTCCCTGGCAATGCCTATGGCCGTGGGGGAGATGTCGATGCCGGTTACCTGAAAGCCCCGGCCGGCCAGCCAGATCGCATAGTTGCCGATGCCGCACCCGAGATCGACTGCTTTGCAGGGCCTAATAACGCCTGATTCAATGAGATCAACCAGGACCGTGGGCGGCTTCTCGACAATCCAGGGGATTTCCTCCACCGCCCGCTTCCTGTAGATTTCATCCATGTCAACGGGCTTCATGTGCGCACCTGGTTATTCCAATCTGGAGTATGGAATTGTTTTATGCTAACAAAGGCAAAGGTGTTTTCATAGGCCGTTTTCGCAAGGAGAAACATCGGGTACTGCTTTCTGCCTTGCGAGGGGAAGAATGGGGTCGTCATACATCTTGACAAATGGACGGCCTTTCGTAACCATAAGCCTCTCGGTAGAGGCCGATTCGAGATCCTTCTGGAGACAAAAAAATGAAAGACGTCGGCAATAACGAAGTGTCCATGGTGCTCACCACGCTCAGGTCCGGAACCCCGGAGACGTCGTACGACAGCGTCTATGTCGTGCAGAACGGGAAATTCCGGTATGTCAATCCTCAGTTTGCCGCATTGGGCGGGTACACGGAGGAAGATATGCTGGGCATGGAGTCCGTCCTCCTCATCCATCCGGAAGACAGGAAAAAGGCCAAGGATAATGCCGTGAAAATGTTGAAAGGGGAAATCACCGCACCCTACCAGTTCAGGATCATCGCAAAAGACGGTTCGGTGAAGTGGATCCAGGAAACCGTGCATGCCATCACGTACAAGGGTAAGCGGGCCGCGCTTGGGAACTCCATGGACATCACGGCAAAGAGAGAGGAAGCGGAAAAAATGCAGGAGTTTCAGGCGCTGCAGAACGCCCTCCTTGATGCGCTCCCGATCGCGGTGATGGGCATGCAGGGTCGCCGCATCGTTCTGGCCAACCATGCCGTGGAGGACGTCTTCGGGTGGAAACCGGAGGAACTGATCGGCCGGGGCACGAGGGTCCTGTACCGGAGCGATGAGGACTATGAGCAAATCGGAAAAAGTGTATACAGGGCACTCAAAAGACAGCGAACCTTCAAGACGGAGTTCCCCTGCCGGAGAAAGGGCGGCAAGAATATCATCTGCTCTGTGAGCGTGGCGAGGATCGGCGAGAGCCTGCAGGACAACAGGATCATCGCCACCTACGAAGACATCACGGAGCGCAAGCGGGCCGAGAAGGCCCTCGAGGAAAGCGAACGGACGCTGAAGGCTCTCCTCCGGTCCTATCAGAACAGAAAGGAACCCGTCTGAGCCTCGCCGCTACGCGGCAGTGACCGGTGCATGAAGAAGTGCGTGAGTGCCTAAGTGTCTGAGTGCTTAAGTGACGGAAAGAAGGGGCGAGGGAGTTCGGAGTCGGGAGCAAAGTAGACAGTAAGAAGGAAATCCCCCTCGTTCCCCCTTTTGTAAAGGGGGATTTGATTTTCGGGCCGAGGGTTAGGGAATGAGGACGGGTCGCGGCGTGGCCGCTTGCCGTCGTGTCAAGTTTCTGAAAACGATTGCACGCGCATTGAAGCCTTATACCGCTTCGCGGGGCTTCCCGGCAGGGAACGAACCGTTCATGATTGCGCACCCTGGCGGGATGCGTCCCCGGTCCCCGCAGCTTGCTGCGGGGTAAGCGAGCATAATAACAGATCATCCACTTCCTTAAGTTTCTAAATTCCTGGCACCTTGGTGCGAGGAATTTTAATTCATGGTACCTTGTTGCGAGGAAATTTCAGTCCACGTGATTCGGACAAGTTTCAGGAGGCTGCCTCGTCGATGATTCCCGGGCAGATAATCGATTTCCACGTGCATCTGTTTCCCGATGGGTTTTTCGATGCGATCTGGCGCTATTTTAAAGCGCATCTGAATCTGGAGGTTCAGTACCCGCTGTATTATAAGGAATGTATCGCTTACTTGAGAGAGCGCGGCGTCGGGCCCATCGTGTATTCCAACTATGCCCACAGAAAAGGGGTTGCGAGGGTCCTGAACGACTGGAACCTCCGGATCCTCGAAGAGGTTCCGGATCTGTACTGTTTTGCCGCCCATCATCCTGACGATCATGACGCGCTCGTAATGGCAGAGAGGATTCTGGATCATCCGAAGATTCTGGGGATGAAGCTGCAATGTGTTGTCCAGCAATTGTCCCCCTGCGACAGCCGGCTATTTCCGCTTTACGAGATGATTATGGAAAGGAAAAAAAGGGTTCTCCTGCATGTCGGTACCGGACCCGTTCGGGGAAGTGAATTTGTCGGCATTACGCACTTCAAAAAGCTCCTGGATCGCCTTCCTGACCTTCCTGCCAACATCCCGCACATGGGTGGCCTGGAATTTGAAGCCTTCCTCGGGCTGCTGGATCATCATCCGGGACTTTACCTGGACACGTCTTATTCTTTTGTGCCGCACACACCCTATCAATTTGATCTGGGCAACGACTGTCTCGAGAAATACAAGGACAGAATCCTCTACGGCTCGGATTTTCCCAACCTGATCCATCCCAGAGAGGATGAAATAGAGTGCCTCCTGCATCGGGGTCTCTCTTCGGATTTCTACAGGAAAGTATTTCACGACAACGGACTTGCACTGATCGGCGGCGCATGATCCCTTCGTACGTTCA
>Ga0105097_10000156_pt1 | contig 27470 bp, 17 predicted proteins | sample PPLLak12cMay2015_FD_87035 | JGI IMG/M metagenome (GOLD analysis project Ga0105097, IMG submission 87035) | Freshwater sediment microbial communities from Prairie Pothole Lake near Jamestown, North Dakota, USA - PPLs Lake P7 Core (1) Depth... | ecosystem: Environmental > Aquatic > Freshwater >...
GCCTGTGCTGCCGGAAAAAGAAAATTATAACGACGACCTTTTGAAAATTCTCTCATCTTATAACGTCGCCAGCAAGGAATGGGTCATCCGCCAGTATGACCATGAAGTCCAGGGAAGCTCCGTTGTAAAACCACTCACTGGTATCGATAACGACGGCCCTTCCGATGCAGCCGTGATAAGACCGAAATATGCCTCCGACAAGGGCTTGGCAATAAGCTGCGGTATGAACCCGGTATATGGTGACATCGACCCTTACTGGATGGCGCTGTCCGGAATTGATGAAGCAATAAGAAACCTCGTTTCCGTCGGCGGAAGGTTTGACCGCATTTCCCTGCTCGATAATTTCTGCGGGGGCGATTGCAAAACTCTGCAGGGCCTCGGCCAACTTGTCCGCGCTGCACAGGCCTGTTATGACGGTGCGATGGCTTTTAATGCACCGTTTATTTCGGGCAAAGATTCTCTGAATAATGAATTCCAGTGCGAGGACGGCACCAGAATTTCAATACCGCCTACGCTTTTGATAAGTGCTATGACTCTCGTCGATAACGTTACTAAATGTATCACAATGGATGTTAAAAAGCCCTCGAATCTTCTCTTTATCGTAGGCGAAACTAAAAATGAGCTTGGCGGCTCGCACTATTATAAAGTTAACGACCAACTCGGTGCCAATGTGCCTACTGTGGATTTACAAATCGCTCCAAAGATTGCATCTAAAATCTCAGAAGTCATAAACAGAGGCCTTGTAGCAAGCTGCCATGATTGTTCGGAAGGGGGACTTGCTGTTGCACTTGCAGAGATGGCCTTCGCCGGCGGCTTCGGTATAGATGCCGATTTACGAGGTCTTCCCAAATCGGATGACTGCCGCAGGATTGATTCGCAGCTTTTCAGTGAATCGAATTCGCGTTTCATCGTCGAGGTTGAGCCGGCTAATTTCGATGCATTTGCGAAACTTATGCTCAATCTGCCGTTCGGACAAATCGGCAAGGTCACTGCAGAAAAAATTCTTTCGATAAAAACTGATGCAGGCAGGCAAGTTATTAAAATCGATTTGGATTCTTTGAAAAAAAGCTGGCAAAAAACTTTCGACTGGAAATAAAAAGGAATGAAACAGGTAAAAGCTATAGTTTTGCGGGCAGCAGGAATAAATTGCGACTGGGAAACACAGTTTGCCTTCGAAGCAGCCGGTGCCCTTGCCGACCGTGTGCATATAAACAGAATCATTGAAAATAAAAAACTCCTTGACGAATACCAGATACTTGTTTTCCCCGGCGGTTTCAGCTATGGTGACGATGTCGCTGCAGGAAAAATCCTCGCAAATCAGGTCCTAAATCACCTGTCTGACCAATTGAGAAAATTCATCGAATCCGGAAAGCTTGTCCTCGGAATCTGCAACGGCTTTCAGGTTATTGTCAAGGCCGGCATCCTCCCCGGCATCGATGCCTCCGAAAGGCAGGGCGACGTCACCATCACCAATAACGACAGCGGCAAATATGAGGATAGATGGGTCTATCTTGCCCCCCAAACCGATAGGTGCGTCTTCATCGACCCCAACAGGCAAATTTATCTGCCCGTCGCACACGGTGAGGGCAAGGTCGTTACAAAAGACCAGTCCACACTCGAAAAATTGCAGACAGGAAAACACATCGCCTTCAAATACGTCAATGAAAATGGCAGCCAAGGCGGCTTCCCGATAAATCCCAATGGCTCCGTCGCTTCCATCGCGGGCCTGACCGATTCCACCGGCAGGGTGATGGGCCTTATGCCGCATCCCGAACGTTTTATCCGCCCGACCCAGCATCCCCGCTGGACTCGATACGAAAACAAAGTCGATGCCGATGGAATGACTATCTTTACCAACGCGGTAAAATATATTCAGTCGAATTTTTAGCTCTTTTCCCTTTTCTTTTGTTTCCATTCCGCCGGAGTGAAATTTTCTTGCAAGGTCCCGGCAATATTTGTAAACTATTTGGCGCTGAAGATACGGGCCCGTAGCTCAGCGGTAGAGCAGTGGACTCATAATCCATTGGTCCAAGGTTCAAATCCTTGCGGGCCCATTTTTGAATGATTAATTAAAAATGATAAATGATTAACAATCAAATTTGTTCAATTTGAATTTTTTTTTAAGTCTGCAATTTATCATTATTCATTTATCATTAATCATTTAAAACGGGCGATTAGCTCAGCTGGCAGAGCAGCTGACTCTTAATCAGCGGGTCGCAGGTTCGATTCCTGCATCGCCCATTTAAAATTGCTCTCTCAGAAAAGAAATATTAAAAGACCATTCTCTTTATGGAAAAGAGGCAAAGGTAATATTTATAATCTCTTGGCCTGTAACATTTTTGTGCAATTTCAGTCGCCGGAATTCTCGGGATTTTTATCGATTTCATTCGGATCATCTGCATTTTTGTTTTCAGGTTTCATAATATATCTGATGGCAAACTGGGCGTGCTTGGGATTATTATGGTCGGCATTAGGGACCGTCTTAAAAACCCATTTAAGCTCTACGCCCAGCTCTTTCGCTTTTGATTTTGCTTCGTCATAAAAGAATATCGCACGCCATAATCTGTCAAAACTATGTGTCGTTTCCTCGTAGCTTTTGGGCTTAACTTTAGAAACAAAATCTTTCTCTCCCATCAAAATTACCAACTCTTTTCCGAAGGCTTTTTTTAAGGTGTCATCTGTCAGAGGGGTAAGCCTCAGCCCATATTCGAATTTTTTTGTAAAGTTCGGCATGGTGTACCATCCGCTGCCGTTAGCGATGGCAGTTGAAAACCTGGCATCGGGCATAAACAGCACCATTCTTTGCACAAACTGACCACCTGACGAATGCCCAAAAATGGAATAAGAGGTAACTTGTGTTTTCTTGTCCTCCCTGACGAAGTCAAAAAGTTTTTCGATAATATTAAATGTCCATTCTTCTTTCGGATTAAACTTTTTCTTTTTCTCGTCATATATGTTTCCGAGATTATACTTCATATAGGGAAAGTCTTCTTTTGTGAGTTCGGGGCAAAGCACGAGAAAATTATATTTTTCGGCATACGTACTCCATTCGTTTCGGTAAAACGCACCGTTTCTGTTGTCGCCATGCAATACAAATACTATTTTTGACTTCGGTGAAAATCTTTTTGGGCAATAGTAATAAACCTTTATATTATAATTTTCCTCTGAGGTATTATATTTGAAGATGAAGTCCCCAATGTTAGTAGAAATTACCGGATTGGCATTAAGGCAGGGCAACTGTGAGAACATCCATAAAATAATAAGCAAGCATTCTCTTCCTGTGAAAGTTTTTCTTTTGCAATGATTTTTCATTTTCTCTCCTTTAACTGGCATTTCCCGTATTTAAAGCTTGCTACGCAACCAAGCCTTCCGATTCTGAAATAATAACAAAGTTTTCTCTGCAATACTACATTTTTGTCTTTTACTTCCCAAAAACAACACACCCAAGCTGGATAAATGATGCTCTCTTGCCGTTACGCATCTCTAATGGCTTGGCCATCCCTGACGGGAGGGAGTAGCTGAAAAATCCGTGTTAATCCCGTTTGAATCCGCGTCGAAAAAATCTTCCTGACAGCGACCGGCCCTCTGCGTCCTCGGCGTGCCCTGCAGTGAACTTGCCGACGCGTTACGACATACGCACTACGCATTACGAACTTTCGACTCCGTATTTGGAGGATAATAATTTAGAAAAATTAAAATTCCATTCTATCGGAGCTGCTTCGCAGCATTCTTTTCATTGTAGATATCAGCAATCTCCTTTTCACTGAGTGCTCTGTCATAAAGACGGAAATCATCCATCAGCCCGTCGAACATCCTTGCGTTTTCGCCCCAGGAGCCGAGTTTTGCATTTGAAAGATTAATCGGCCTGTGAATATCGAATCCTCGCCCTGCATCAGGTTTTCCGTTGATGTAAATTTGCATTGTTCTGGTGCGGCTGTCATATACCAGCGCAAGATGCACCCACTGGTTGAGGCTGTCTTTGAATGAGAATTTCGAGACCATCTCAGCCGTTCCGCCGACTGCAAGCCTGATAAGCCCATCGGCCTTCTGCAGCACGCAGTGAAGGTCGCCATCATGCCAGCCGTCACAGTGGAAAATTGATGTGCCGAAATCGTCTGTTCCGAAACTGTTGACATTCACCCACAAGCTCAAAGTTAAAGCCGCATGCACTCCGAGGTCCGGCAGTTTAACAAAGCTGCTTTGACCGTCGAATCTGATTGAGTTGCCTTTCCTGCCGGAGATCCTTTCTGCTGTCCCCGCTAAGGATGCATTGAAATCGTTTGTCGATGAATCCTTAACAACATTGCCTTCGCTCTCATCAAAATTATAGAAGGCCAGACCAATTGGCTCAGGCGGCTCGATTCTGGTCAGGTTACTGAGAAGAAGGATGGACGCCGCTGATTGCGGTGTGTTTCCTTCGCTGCTGATGACGCCTGTTATGTTTACGAGATTGCCATTGGCAATTTTCTTTAAGCGTCTTCCTTTTTCGATAACGACTTTTATATCGTTAGCCGTCTCTTCGCTATCAGATATGGCGAAGAACTTGTTGTCCGCTGAAATATTTTTTATCTTGCCTGTAATCTTTACGATCGCTCCAGCCGCAGACTGCTCCTGAAGATTTTTTATTTTTTTATCGAGCACTTTGGCTGCTCGTGGAGCGCCGATTCCTGGCTGTGACAATAGTTCTATGAATCTTTCGCCGGAAGGGCCGGTCTTCAGGGTGCCTGTGAAGCTTACAGTTGAGCCTTCTTCTGTTTTTTCGTCTCTGATTTTTCCGGTCTCGACCCTGATACCTATCGATCCGTCGGGTTCGGAAATATAGAAGAAATCGGTTGTTCTGCTCGAGGTGACTAAATCCTTCGGTGCGTATGTCACGGACTTGCCCAAAAGCCTGACTTCTTTGCCGTCGGCAAGTTTCCTGATATCTGCAATTTTGGCCAATGGTCCGCTTTGGGCCAGTTTACCTATTTCATTTGCACTGAGTGCCTTTGCGAAGATGCGAAACTCGTCAATTTCACCATCCAGATTCCTAGCCACTGACTCAGCCGCTCCGATACGCAGCCCCTTAGTCATATCAACATCGATTTTTTCATCAGAGGAAATGGATTTGTCAAGCTTGCCGTCAACGTAGAAGCAAATGTTTCCTGAGCTGCCGTCGTATGTTAATGCAATATGTTTCCATTCACCTAAATTGTTTGTGAATTTGTAATCTGAGGTTTTGAATGGCTTTGAGCCGAAACCAAAGGCAGCCTCACCAAGATTGTTAATGACAAATCGCATCGTTTCCTCCCCAGCGTTGTTGGCACAGATGATACTCGACGGCTCGTTCTTGAGGCTGTGGACATTAATCCACGCTGAAATCGTAATCTGCTGTTGTTTGCCAAGAGAAGGAACTGATATCTGGTTGCTGCTTCCATTAAGGTTAACAGCTCCATCGTGCACGCCGAGAGAGCGGGGCGTTCCGATGCTGAGCACGCCATATTGACCGTTTTCGCTGGAATCGTTGGCGATTGTACCGCTTTTTTCATCGAATTTGTACCAGATTAAATTTTCAGTTGGAGCAAGGACTTTGCAGATTAACTTGCCAGTTCCTTTTAGTTTGCCATCGTCTGCTGTCAAAACAAGCTCATACTCGCCCGGTGCACTGAAACTTACTTTTGTCCTGCTGCGCTGAGGATGTTCGAATGTAACCTCTCCGGGTCCTTTTGCCTTTGTCCATTGCACAGTAACCGGTCCATTTGGCAGACCATCGTCAAATACAGCTGCATCAGCAAAAAGGGTTGGGAATCTCATAGTCCTTGTTTGCTCAGGTCCGACATCGACGGTCGGTGCCTGATTTGGTTTATCTATGCCGTCATAAATATTGAAGCCCCATATTGCTGCGACCTGGTCTTTCCTGTCGGTATTCTTTCCAAAAATTGTTATCTTAAAATATCGTGCTTTCAAGTCGCCCTTATCTATCATCGGGCCCCAGTCCTGATTGTTGCGCCTGTCAGCAAAAGTTGTCCATTTGTTACCATCCTCTGAAGATTCTATCAAATAGCTGTAAACGACTTGGGCATACTGAAATTCCGTCTCGATTCGCTTAACTTGATAACTTTTACCGAGGTCAACCTGCAGCCATTGCGGGAATGTATCTGAGTCGGCCTTCCAGAGCGTCCCATTGTTTCTATCTGTTGCATATTCCGGCTTATAATCAGGACCTGCTGACGAAGATGCAGTCGCAGGTTTTCCCAAAGATAAGTTCGTGTCTCTTTTAGTAGATGGTGCAAGATACCCCACACCGCTGTGACTGGGAATGACTTTCTCGATTACACCGTCTTTCTCGAAATGCAATTCATCTATGCAGACCTGTCTGTGCGCGCCATCGGGGTCGTGCGGATTATCATGCCTGTGATAAACTATGTAAATTTTGTCACCGTCTTCGAGAATCGTATGATGGCCGGGTCCATCAACTGTATCGTCTTCGTTTGTTTCCAGAATCGGATTGTTCTTTCCATACGTGAATGGTCCGGTAGGTGTGGGAGCTGTGCTGTACTCGACGCGGTATGTTTCGTTCTGGCAGTACATATTTGAATACATCAGGTAGTAAATGCCGTTGCGTTTGAACATATAAGGCGCTTCCATGCACCCTTGGACCGTATATCCAGGCTCCGGGTTCGGAGTTGTTACACTTTTAAAGTACTGCCGCGGCGTGCCGTCGAATGTGCTCATATCAGGATTTAGTTTCGCCAGGGTCGGAGTCCACCAGGTGCTGTACCACAAATAAATTTTGCCGTCTGTATCTATAAAACATTCACCATCAAGGACGATGCTGCCTTTCGGCGTCTGGTCGGGGACCATCTCCTTACCGTTCGCCATCAGGTTTTTCCATGGGCCGAGAGGCGTATCAGCAACAGCCGCCCATATCTGGCAGGGAACGCTGTTATACATATAATATTTACCATCCTTTTGTACCACCGATGGTGCCCACTTAAAATCAGTGCTGGGCCAGTCGGACTTATGGCTGGTCCAGTTCACGAAGTCTTTCGACGACCAGATGCAAAACGGTCCTTTCCCGACATCCCATCCATCTGGTGTTGCATAGATGTAATACGTGTCGCCGAATTTTCTGCAGCTCGGGTCGGCGAAATATCCTGGCAGGACAGGATTGCCCGCCTTTAAGCTGTTCCATTCTGTGGCTGCCATCGCAGATGATGTCACGAGGACAGAAATTAATAATGTTAACATCGCTGAATTTTTAATTTGTTTCATTCTCTTGTTCCTTTTTTAGTGATTGTTAGATTATGAGCTATCTTGGCTTCACCCATCCAATCCGTTTATCATTAATTTTAATTTTTTTGTCGCTCTGATATTTTTATTCTGTAATCTGGAACGTAACCGGCTTTTTAGTATTCAGCTTAAGCCATATGACAAGATCACTGCCTTCGAGAGTATTTCGCAGGCCGTAACGAAAATCTTTGCCTTTCTGGATATTTTTGCCGTCGATTTTCAACTTAGCCGTCCGGCTGTTCCAGCCCTTTATCACAAATGCGGGATTAATAATCGGCGAATTTTCAGAACCCGCAAGAGTGAACTTCAAATCCTGCTTCTTAGACTTTGTGCAATCCAATATATAAGCCCGCTCTTTCGATTCGAACCCGGAATATACAAAATCTCCTGCCTCTTTTTTCAAGTCAGCAGGATATATCCACGATTTTGCCAGCGGAACAAGTTCTTTTGCCGAAAGCTCTGTCAGGCCGTAAAGAGACACAGCTTCTTTTGAATCCTTCTCTCCATCGACGATTTTCGGCGTCGGGATTGTCAGGGATGTGTGGCTGGGCCTGTCGAAAGCCGTAACCTGCCTGCCGTCGTTGGGAAGCTGTGCAACGGGCCAGTGGTTCCAGCAGGTAAAATGCGACAGGGCATTATGTCCCCAGAAAATTCCGAAATTTCCTCCCGGCTGGTGAATCAGAAAGTGCCTGTATTTTGCCTTCAGGTTGGTCATACAAAGTATGGGGTTGTTCGGCTCAGGAAAGGCAGGCGGCCAGTCTTTTTCCCACGAATAGCTTGCCTGTTTGCCGTTGATGTTGACCAGTGTGATGGCCTCCATCTGAACATTGTCTTCCGGTTTTGTACCGGGCTGGTTAAAAAAGATTGTCTCCTGCCAGTAATAGACACGCTGCTGTTTGTCGGGCCAAAGTACCTGGTGGCGCACAACGAGGCCGTCCGGGTAAATCGTGAAATATTCATCTGCCCAGGACCCCCAGGCAAGGTCATTGTCGATGTCGGTTATTTCATACACAATATCGCATATTGCATATCGCCAGTGAACGACTATTCTTGCATCGGAATTTTCGATGATTCTCGCGTGGGCGTAGCGGCATTGCTTGTCGGACATATGCTCATAGCAGCCGCGAGGCCCGCCGCGCTCCAGACTTTGGTCGCCTATCCATATTCCATTTTCCGTTATATAATTCGCAGCGTAGTTCATACCTCTCCAGAATACAACCCTTGTCGGCACTTCATCGAACGTCACGACGATATCAGAAAATGGTCCTGCCGGCCAAAGGTCGTCCCAGGCCTCGTTATATTCGAGCCGTGTGTAAAATGCCCCGAACTTATTTACGTTCTTCGGTCCCGACGGCATAACTGGAAAAGTGAGCGGCTGTGGATTTGCAGGAATATTTTTTGCGTATATTTCCTTGATTTGGTCTGTGGAGAGGGCACCATTATGAATCTTTATCTCGTCAATCAGCCCTTCGAAAATCATCTCAGATTTGATAGCAGCACTGGGTTCACGCTCGGTATTTTCCGGACACATCTTAGTATGGCTTCTTCCGATATATATTCCGGTTTGTTCAGCCTGATTGAATTTCCCCCTGACCGGATTTGCACCAGCATCTTTACCGTTTATATATAGTTTGATTCCGTTACTGTTGTCGAATGATGCTGCGATATGTGACCATTTCAGCAGGCTTACAGGCTCTTTTGAAATACATTCGTGCCATTGACCATCTATAGCAAGCTGCAGGCCGATTCTCCCGTATGCATCGATTCCGAAAGAGAAACCGCTTTTGCGATCTTTTTCCCTATCGATGATTCCTGTCCAGTTCCACGGATATGCCTGCGGGGCAATCCATGCTTCGACGCTGAAGCCGTCATTGACATCCAGCGGCTCTGTGCTTTGACGGTTTACAGAGGTTGTGTAGCCGTCGAGGCGAAGGGCTTTGCCCGAGACGCCATCGACGTATTTATAATTGCCTTCGAGCAGGTCACTTTGATTTCCAGCCTTGTCGAACACATAGTTGTCTCTATCGCTTCCTGAAATTGTTCCGATATGTCCCTTGCCGGAGTCATCACCGACTTTCTCTCCCTCGAGCTTGTCGAAAGACCACTTCATTAAAAGCCCGTCATTGACTTTTTCTCCCTTCATTAGCTTTTCAATATCATCAGGCGGGATAGCCCTGTCGTAAATACAAAGCTCATCAATTAATCCCTTGAAAAAGCGGTCTCGGCCATTCCACGAGCTTGCAAAGAATTTGTTGAGATGAACAGGAAGGGCTTTGTTGTATGTTATTTCTTTGTCGAGTTTGCCGTTGATGTAAATTGTTGCTGTTTTTGCTTTGCTGTCGTAAACGGCTGCAATATGTGCCCATTGGTTCGTAAATTTATCTGCCTGCGGTGCGCCTGAAACATCAACTGGCTCGTTGCCGTAAATCGACAGTTGTATTCTTCCGTTTTGAAGGATAAGAAAATGGACATCAGATTCACTCCACCTGTTTGTTGAGACCAGAGATGTGTAAGGATAAATTATCTGGTCGGCCTTTATCCATAGAGCGATTGTCAGGCTGTCATAAGTTCCGTCAAGTTCAGAGGAGACCGAATTGGCTCCGTTAAGCTGAAGGCCTCGATTGAACCTGCCGGGGACACTTCCTGCATTTCCCTTCGTGTCGAAATCCCACCATGCAATAATCTTTTGTTCCTTTGCATTAACAAGGGAAGCGGATAATAAAATGACAAATCCGATTGCTGATTTATAGCCTTTCATACCTTTCCTTTCATTTTTATTTTGAGAAAAAATATTATACTGAAAAAACGCTAAAAGTTAAGACCATTTTAAGAGCTTTTTTACAGCACGCTGTTAAAAAGACACTTTAAGCTTGGCGATTAATCAAATCACTGCTACAATGTCCGAAGTTTCATAAATTTTATTTATCTTTGCGCATTTGTTTGAAAAAAGGATGATTTATGAACAGACGCAAATTTCTCAAGCTAACAGGCTTCACAGCTGCTTCATTTACAGTTTCAAAAAATCTTTTTGCTCAGCAGGAACCCTCTGATAAGAGTAAAGAGAAACTCCTCGATGGTATCGATGACCGCATCAATAAATATCGCAAAGCAGAATGCACGCTGACGTTTTTGGGACCGGACGGCAAGGTATTGAAAAATTCAATTACAGTTAAAATCGAACAAACGCGTCATAAATTTCTTTTCGGCTGCAATATCTTTATGCTTGGACGGTGCAGGACCCCGAAAGGCAATGAAGCCTATGAAAAATATTTTTCAGACCTCCTGAATTTTGCAACTCTCCCCTTTTACTGGTGGGCCTTCGAACGTGAAAAAGGCAAGCCTGATATTGCACGGACTGAGGAGATTATCAAATGGTGCAGAGCGAAAAATGTTGTAGCTAAAGGCCACCCGCTTGCTTGGAACTGGGTGGACCCTCGCTGGCTGCCCGATGACCCTGATAAAGCTATGGAGGTACAGTTCGAACGAATAAGCGATTGTGTCTCGCGATTCAAAGGACAAATCGATATCTGGGATGTTGTTAATGAGGCGACTGATTACACACGCGACAAGCAGAAAGAAGCCGCGCCGAAACTTACCAACGGAATATTGAAAATCGGTCTTGAGCAGTATCTTCGCAGGGCTTTTAAATCAGCACGCGATGCTAATCCTGATGCTAAGCTTATCATAAACGATTACCGAACAGACGAGGCCTTTGGAAACAATGTTCTTTCGGTGCTCGTTGATGACAAGAAAAATCCTCTTTATGATGTCATTGGTATTCAATCGCATATGCACGCGGGTTTCTGGGGAATTGAAAAAATTTGGGAAGTGTGTAATCGGTTTGCAAAATTCAACAAGCCCATGCATTTTACTGAAACGACCCTGCTTTCAGGCCAGCAGGGTTGGGACCTTCGTGCTAAAAGCAATGACCCTAACTTTGCCTGGTCAACGACTGCTGAGGGAGAAAAACGTCAGGCAGAGCAGACAGGCCTCTTTTATAGTATGCTATTTTCTCATCCTTCTGTTGAGGCCCTTACCTGGTGGGATTTTTCCGACCAGGGTGCCTGGATGTCCGCTCCTGCGGGACTGTTACGCGCAGATATGTCGCCAAAACCTGTTTACGAAAAATTGCACAGCCTGATAAAAGATAAATGGTGGACTCGCACCGAAATTACTGCAAATGACAGCAATGCGAAATTTTCGGGCTTTCTCGGAAATTATAAGGCAGCAGCAGAAATCAATGGCCGCTCTTTAACAGGCTCCTTTTCTCTCGATAAAGACTCAAAAAACATAACCATCAACTTATCCTGATGTCACGTCACATTAGAAGGCCATTGAGTCGGTGAAGATAGAGGTGAAGTCATTTTCGCGGGCGGTTTCGATATGTTCGATTTTTTTCGCAAGTTTTCCAGCGTCTTTTCGACACGTGCTGTTTAGCAGTATCATCTGGGCGCCGCTGCAGGCAGCATTGCCGATGAAATGAATTCTCTCCTGCGGAATTGACGGCAGCAGGCCTATTCGAAGAGCGCTTTCCTTTCTTAAAAAGTTGCCGAACGCACCCGCTAAAAAAACCTGCTCTAAATCCTGGTCTTTTATGCCGAGCTTTCTTTCGAGAATCTTTATCCCCGCCCTGATGGCAGCCTTCGCAAGCTGAACCTGCCTTATGTCCCTTTGTGTAAGAAGTACTTTTTTACCATTGTTTTCTGCAAGGATAAACGCAGGTTCGCTGCACTTTTCCGTCAATCTTTTCGAAATCTTTGCAGGCAAATTTTCCGGCTGAGTCAATTTTCCTGTTGGGTCAATAATACCAAGCTCGCATAAAACTGCTGTTGCATCGATAAGTCCGCTGCCGCAAATTGAGCGGGCAGGGGAGTTGCCGATTACATCCACATCTATATCTTCGCTGTTTGCTACAACAGATTCGATTGCCCCATCGACCGCCCGGCTTCCGCAGGTTATCCTTGCTCCCTCGAAAGCAGGTCCCGCAGCGCAGCTTGCTGTATAAAGCTTCTCTTTGTTGCCCAGAACTATCTCGCTGTTTGTCCCGATATCCACTATCAAAGTCATTTTTTCTTCGGAACCTATCTGGACTGCAACTGACTCGGCTGTCGTATCAGAGCCGACAAAGCTTGCGATATTTTCCACAGTATGAATGTCGCCTTCAGGATTTATTGTTATTCCGAAATCTTTTGCGGGGAAATCTTTTGCATCAATACTATATGCCTTATATGGCGCCTGGCCTAATCCTGTGACGGGCATTTTTAAAAACAAATGATTCATCGTGGTATTACCGACCACACATGCCTCATAAATCTGCATCGGTGAAATCTTCACCCTCTCGCAGGCTGCCTGCAGCAGGTCATTTATGCAATCGACTATCAGTTTTTGAAGCTCAGTGAGTTTTTCTTCGCTATTTGCATAAGCTATCCTGCTTATGACATCATCGCCGTGCTTTGCCTGCGGATTTAATGCTGATTCGACTGCGAGGCAATCGCCGTTTATCATATCAATAAGCTTCAAGACAACTGTGGTTGTCCCGATGTCAATAGCCAGTCCGGATATTTTGGTTCTTCCGGAGGTCTTCAGATATTTTTTGTAAATATCAGGTGCAAGTTTTTGTTTTGCTTCAATACCTTGAGTTAAAATTTTACTCTCTAAGAATCTTGATGTGACCGGAATTGTAACGATTAAGTCGCTGTCAATCTTGTATTGGCAGGCAAGGACCTCTTTCCCGCCTTGCAGTTTCACTGCGCATTTTTTACAAATTCCCTTGCCGCCGCAGGCGGTATTTAGAACTATTCCTGCTAGGCCTGCTGCTTCGAGAATGGTCGCACTCTCGTGAATCGATATCTTTTTGCCATCCGGCTCGAAGGTTATGCTGAAATGTTTCATTTAATTGCTGTTTTAATTTGAGTGTGCAATTTTTAATACCAGCTTCCCTGGAAACCCAAAAGAGACAAGAGAGAAAATACTCTCTCTTTTCCCTGCGGCGAGGTTTATCGAAAAAATTCTTTTTACTGAAAATAAAAGGCACTATCCTCTGACTTTATGCCTTACTTTCCAGCGGACATGTCTTTTCTTACTGCCTATTTTGCGCCTGCGCCTCGGTTTTCCCATTAATTACTCCATTCAAAATTAACTCGTTCATTAACAAACAACATACTAATATTTTCCAAATGATTAAATTTATGGTATTATAGTGAAATACTGATGCGGGTAAATAGAAAAGTTTCTTAATATTCTTTTATGAGGCGGCAAATGATTCAATGTAAAGATTGCGAATTGTGCCAGGCCGGTCCTGATGGCCGCAGGATTTTTACCTGTGACCCTTTCTCGAACATTAAAGAGCCGGAGTGCATCGCCAAATGGCAGCTGATACGTCTCGATATGCTCCTCGCGAACTACAGAACAATGCTTGAATGGCAAAAAAAACTCGAGCCGCTGCAGGATAGAATCCTCAAATATATGAAGCGCGAGATTGAAGATATTGACGAATCAGACAGCTGGAAGATTGATGAGGACGACGAACAGCAGCCTCCCGAAGAATAAAAAAACGGTCCGCTCTTTTTTAGCGGACCGTCATTAAATATTTCTTACCTGTTAGTCTCTGCCGAAAGGTATCCTGTTTGGGTCTGTCAGTTCTTTAACCTGCTCCTTTACCCTTTCTTTCTTAAAACTTTCATCTTTCCACTTTTCGATTTGTTTCTTTAGCTCTTCGAGCCTTTTAGCAAGCTGTTCGTATTCTAATTGCGTTCTTTTGACAATCAAATCGTATCTCTCGCTGATTATGGATGTCAATTGAGCTATCAATTCTTCTCTCTGCTTTGCCTGTTTTGCCTCCGTGATTCTGTGAACAAGGTCGTTTCGTTCGTCCCTGAGCACAAGGTCTCTTTTAAGGACTTTTACCAATTCGGGATTGTCCCTAGCCATAAATATTCCGATATATTTTCGCATAAACATCCCAAACTGTCTGTCAAATAATTCGGGGTTCTGTCTGAGTGCTTCAAGCTTGTTTGCATCTTCGGGGTATTCTTTGCCCAGCCACTTTATGAATTCTTCCTGTCTTTCGCCGGCCATTTCTCTCCATGGTCTGGGCTCATCCCGTCCGCCGGGGCCTCGAGGACCGCCGCCTTCGCGGCCTTCCATGACTCCCATCGGTCTGTTAAAATCGCCAAATCGGCCTTCGGTAGGACCAAAGTCTCTATCGCCGCGCTCGCTCATTCTCTGACGCATTTGTTCGCGGAAAATGTTCCTGATTTCTTCTGTGAATTTTGCAGGGTCTTTTTCTCGCAGTTCTGTCAGCGCCTTTGCTTTTTGAGGGTCTTTTATCCTCAGCTCTTCTAAAAAGCGGTCAATCATTTCTTGTGTAGGTTCGAATCGCTGTTGAGGTCTCGCTGTCTTAACCGCATTTACATCCTTTTCTTTAACTTCCTGAGCAAATCCTATCCGGCTGCCTGTCAATAAAAAAAATGCTATTATTACAACTAATAGCTTATCAAAGCCTTTTGTCATTTGGTTATCCTTTCCAAAAATCACTGGCTATTTCAATTAAATCCGTTTCGAGTTCGTCAGCACTGTTTATTAAATTAATACCCGTGGTTGAGGATATACCCAACAGTGCGTTTTGAGACTGCTCAATTTCCTCCGACAACAGCGATATAGATGCATTCATCGAAGCAACTTCCCTGTCCCACTGTGTTTCTTTGACTTTGACAATTGGTGGATCGCCAATATCTATTCTGCCCCCGTTGTCTGATATTTTCTGGCTTATTCCGAGGACAATAATAATGGCCGCTGCAACTGCAGCCGCCCTGTAAATCACCCGATGGAGTCCGACAGCCCTTGTCTGTCTTGCGCTCTTTTGGGCCATCTGTCTCTTTATATTCTCTATAAGTATATAATCAGGCTCAGGTGCAGGATTGTCCCTCAGAATCTGCTCGCCTTTTCTTATATCATCTGCAGCCTGCCTGGCATCTTCTCCTTCGAGAAACCTCGAAAAGAGTTCTTCGATATTTTCGTTTGTTTTGTTATTCATATCATTTCTCCATCATCACCGTCAGCTTCTTCAGGCCGCGATGAAATTTGGTCAATGTTGTTCCTATCGGCTCACCTCTCATTTCGGCCATTTCCTTGAAGCTCAGTTCTGAATAAAACCTCATCATTATAAGTTCTCTTGTTTCTTCATCCATCCTGTTCAGCTGGACCTGTAATTTATCGGTTCTGTCACTTTCATTATGCCTTACATTGTATCCGACTGATTCGACAACCTGTTCTTTCTGTTTCTCAATAAGTTTCTGGTCCCTTTGTTTTTTTCTCAAATAGTCATAAAAAATATTACTCGCTACCCTGAAAATCCAGCCGTCAAACGAGCCGCCTTTATAAGTCCCAATCCTCTCCACAAGTTTGACAAAAAGCTCGCTCAAAAGGTCGTCGCTCAAGTCCCTGTTGCCCGTGAGCCGGTAAAAATACCCATAACATCGGCTGGAATATAAATCGACCAGCTGTGAAAAGCTCTCTTCACGGCCTTGCTTGCAACCATCTATTATTTCGGCTAAATCGAGGTTTTCTGCCATATCTTAAGCTTATTCACATAATAAATGACGTTTTTTAAGCGATTTTTATTGCAAAATTCATGGAAATCCATTATATTTCATTCTATGCCCGATAAAAGAAAAAAACTTATGGCACAAAACACCTGGAAAGCTAAATTTTTACGGTTTTTTACAGCTTTTTTACCCATTGCCGCAAACCGCATCGGCCAGTGCAAGCGTTGCGGTGAGTGTTGCAAACTGCCGAATATTTGCCCTTTTTTGGCCTACGATAAGGATGATTTGGCTGTTTGCAAGGTTTATTCATTGCGGTCTTTAAGCTGTCGTAAATACCCGCGAACCGATCTCGAACACCTCACCAAGGCAACATGTGGCTTTTCTTTCGTTTCATTAATTGTAAAGGACGTAACGTAACTGAAGTTTATTTTGTCTTATAAAATAGACCGAGTCATAATTTCATGTGGGGAATAAGGATATCCTCTAAAAGGAATTGTAGCTGACAGAGTCGTATTGTTGAAACAGCAATAGGAATTGGAGCAGGGTGATGTCTAAAGATATTGCAGGCAGAAAAAAAATCACTGCCCTTACAAGGGCATCGCTTTTACTTATTCTGACTTTTTTATTTTCACCATCGTTCTCAGAGAATTTACTGAAATGCCCGGATTTCGAACAGCCTGATTCTTTAAGTCAGTGCTGGACCCACCTGTCCTGGGGAAGCAGTGACGTCAGTGCTCACATAGTAACAGGAGGATATCAAAACTCTAACGGCCTTATGATGCTGAATAACGACCCCTGTCTTATATGCGAATATACAAGACAGATGGTTGGAAGTTTGGAGCCGGGACTCTATGGGCTCTCGGTTCTCTATAAAACTTCACCTGAATGTCAGGCAATGGCATATATCAGGAATACAGGCCAGCTTAACATCGGTAAATCTAAGGCTCTTAATGGAACCGGCTCCTGGAATAATCTCAATGTGCATTTTGCGGTGAGGGATGAATATGCAGACCAGACATGGCAGGTTATGTTATACGGGGGATTGCCGCCGAATAGTAAAGAGCCTGTTTATTATGACAAGGCTGTTTTTGAAAAATTAAGTCTCACGCAAATCGAAGAGATAAATATCGGATACTGGGAAAAGATGATTTTTAGATTTACAAATGGTTTTCCTCCTTTGAAATGGGTACCGGCTAAAGTCTCAACATGCAGCGCAGCCTCAGACCCTAATATTCACGGGGAATATGCGCTTGTTCTTAAGGGCACAAAAACAACTAAGGAACTATATGAATTCGATGTGCCGGTACGTCCCTCAACAAAATATAAGGTCGGAGTATCGGTGAAGTATATGAACAGAAAAAGTTATAATTATTTACAGTCTATTCCGGCCTATCCTTCGGATTATACCCGTCCGTTTTCATCGACTCTCGAGGGGACAAAAGGTATTTGGAGCGGTTTCTATGATGTCAGGGTTTATGATAAATCTCTTGGTCGTTCGTATGCGGCAAGTGTGCTTCAGCCGGTCATTAGTGACGCAATCTATGTCGCTGATGCAAACCGTGACTGGTTTTCAGAAAAGTCATATTACCAGACGGGACCTAATTCGAGTAATTTGACAATGCAGATTGAACTGACTGGCTTTGATGGTGACCTTTACATTGACGATTTGACTGTCGAGGAGGTTCACAGTCATATCGAAGATGAATCTCTGCGAATTCCAATCAGTTATGAATATGAAGGAATGAAGATTACTGGTTGGACCCTCCCATCCATAAAAACTAATGCAGCGGAGTTTATTTTTAACGCCAGCTCTATCTGGCTTGCAAAGGGATCGAATGTTCTTGGTTATCTGACATTTAACAGTAATTTTCTTGCATCACTGGCAGTTGACACGACAGCCAGCGGCCTTGTTATTTTGAAAAATGGTAACATTACCGTCAGCATCGGTGCCGACTCCAGCATGATAGTAAGACTTGAAAAAGATACGAATGTCACTGTCAGCGGGGTTATGCCTCCCAAATTTCATAATTTCGATGCCGGTGCAGTATTTGTATCGGATTATGAAAAGGGTTTTTTGTTTTCGCCGGTCTTTCCTGATCTTAATATCAGAACAATGGGCAGGCTGCTTAATCCTCCTTATGCCAATGCTGATGTAAACATTCTTGATTTTCGTTATAGTGATAATGATATTGATGCCATTGGATTGAAATGCTGGGACAATCGTCCCGTTTTTACCAATCCCATCTGGAAAGTTACTTATCGTTTTACGGCTGGTGATGGTTTCTTGGCCTCGGTCTTTCCGCCAAAGGATTTTAATTATAAAAAATATGCGAGCGAAAGAATGCATGCCGCATTTGATTTGAACCTGAATATTTTTCCAAACGGTGATTACAGATATCTGCTGACAAAATTCAGGGAACGGTTCAATATTCTGCTGTTATGGATGGGTTCATATAATCTGAGTTCTCCTCACCCGGCCTGTCCTATGGTTTATTATACCGATAGCAATGGTGTTGCCGTATCGCCTGTTGCGCCAAATGCTGCGCCCGTTAAATTCATACATAATGATGTTGCAGGCCCGTATAAGGTCAGCCAGCCGGCGGCTCTTGACGACGTTGTGGCCCGTGCCCGTAATATGGGATTAAGGATTATCTTGTATATGTCCCCGAACTATTTTTACACCTCAGACCTCGATACGTTTTTTGAGAATTTGACTGCTATAATCAATCGCTATAATCTGGACGGAGTTTATTTTGACGGATATGTCTCCGGCTCGCCCTTAAAAACTTTGGAACTTGTCAGAAAAGCAAGGAATATTCTTAAAAATAAATATTATGCTCAGCACAGTTCATGGACCAATACCTTAATTTATCAAAGCGACCATTTCAGAGTGCCTTTTTACGACGCTTACGCTGACCTGATATATACCGGCGAAAACCTTAGAAAAGATTATTCCGGAGACACAAAAACATGGGACTTGGCATGTCAGCCGGACCCAAACGCATGGGCCCTTCTTTACTGCGGCAGAAATCTGAGTAATACGCCTACCGTCCTTATTGGTGAGTACAGACCCGTTGACTATAGTAATCTTAATACCGGCCCGGATGTAACGCTTTCTCCTCGAACGCAAATGGATTACCAGCTTAAATATCAGGGAATTTTTAGGGTTTGGCCGTTTACTTCTTACTGCAGCATCAACGATTTTCTCTACAGGAAAACACTCTCATTCGACTCCTCCGGCTGGTGGAAGGCTTTCGATAATCTGTGTCTTAATTACACTATAAATGATGGTCAGGCTGATCCGGGCGAGAGCATATATACTGCACAGGGAGACTGTGCTCCTGTTAAAGATGATGCGCCATTGATAAAATACGGCAATACACGTGAATATCTTTCCGGGGACTCCCTTTCGCAGTGGTTTATCAATGGAAAGCCTTTGTATAGATTTCACTACAACTTTGACGGTGAAATTGCCGCGGAAGACAGCGACAGTAAAATGAATCCCAGTCAGTTCCTGGGTATGTTGTCCAGGGCCGACTCTAATTACGCCGCACCAGATGCCAATTTTGCAGGTCCATTTCCGTCTGTGATTGATGGAAGGAAAACTTTTTATTTCGACGGCACTGCGAAACTTTTTGGTGAGCATAATGAGCAATTGCGTTTTATGGATGGCTCAAACAGAGTGACGGAATTTTCCTCCTTTGCAGTTGTCAGGCGTGACAGTACCATCTCTGAGAGGCGGGGGATTTTCAATTTGAATAAAGACTCCCAGCACTTTAGTTATGGTTTTTATAAAAACAGATTTTATATCAGGGTACGGGACTCTGATTACAAAATTCAGGATTTTTACAGCAATGCGGATATTGACCAGAACTGGCATACCGTTGGTCTTGCTTACGGCGGGACTAATCTGGCTATGTATATAGATGGAGTTGTTATCAAAGTTATTCCGGTTAAATTAGCTCCTTTTCCAGCCGTTGATACCTTTGTCGTTGGCTCGCTGGGAATCGGCTCACCGGGCTTTAAAGGCTGGATTGATGACTTATTTGTTACCGACAAATTGCTGACAAATCGACAAATATTGGAGTATCACCAAACTGTAGGTAAAACTTTAACAGTAACTGATGAATCTGAGGTTGACTGCATATTAATTAAGAACGGGGAAAAATATACGGCTGCCCGCTCTGTAAACTGGGCGTTTAGGGTAACAAACGGTTCGGGGGACACAATGGCTGGTTTTGATGCCTCAGGCAATCTTCTTTTAAGAGGGGTCATTGTAAAGAACTCTTTGCCTGTCATTTCGGACATCGACGAGTTCCGAGTTCAGGATTCGGGCGGTTCAGAGGTCGCAATAATAGATTCAAACAGCGGCAATATGCGTATTAAAGGTTCTGTGTACCAAAATCAGGCGATATTATCGTCTCCCGTTTGCTCTTGTTTCGTAATCTGTGATAATAATGGAAATGTTTGCGCTTATATCGATGAGCAGGGAAATTTGTATCTGTCGGGTAAATCGTATGAAAATACGGACATCTCGTCTGGATAGGATAATGTTGGATTTGTAAAAAATGATAATATTGACGAGTTGAGAAAATATGAAAGGAAGTTTTAATGAAGATTTTACAATATAAAAAATGTATTACCGCATCAGTTCTTGTCCTGATTATACTTTGTATCGGCATTAGTTTTGGCGGGGATGTTATTGTTAAGCAGGGTAGCCAGTATATTGCAGGCAAGCTGGGAATTGGAACCTCTCCGATGGTGGCTTTGGATATCAGGGGCGAGCAGCGAATTTTAGGTTCAAATTCAATTTCTGGTGATGCAAATGATGTCCTTGTTGTTGTGGGCGGGCAGGGAGGCGGTTCCCCTGCAGCAGGTAAAGGTAGTGATATTTTTATGGTTGCTGGAACAGGCGGAAAATCAACAGGTGCAGAGGCGGGGGTTGGTGGAGATGTAACCATTACTGCAGGTCGAGGCGGAAGCAAGGATTTTTCTATCGGTTCTGCAGCTAAAGGCGGTGTGGTTAGTATCACCAGTGGGCCGGGAGGTAATCCTGGATCTCCATTTTCGTCTGTTATAGGAGGCGACAGCGGAGATATCGAATTAAATGTCGGTCAGCCGGGAAAAGGGCAGAACCAGAATTTAAATGGAAACTTTGGAAATGTCATCATAGCCAAAAACGGCGGAAAAGTAGGTATTGGCACTTCAACTCCATCTGCATCCCTCGACGTAGCTGGAACCGTTAAAATGACCGGTCTTATAATTCCTAACGGTACGACACCGGCTCCAGACACCGAGGGGGCTTTATTCCTGGATACCGACGAGGGCACAAACGGCACACTTAAAATATATTCGAAGGGTGCATGGAGAATAATTAAGGCATTATAAACACTCAAAGCATTGCAGGGTTCTCTGTTTTATGCTTTATAATTCTTCTGCTGTTTGCACGTGTCGATGAAGGCAAGCATATTTGCCAGCGGTGTATCGCCCTCGACCGAATGTGACGGCGACAATATATAATTTCCATCACTTCCAAGTTCAATCAGGTGTTTTGTTTCGCTGATGACCTGCTGAACCGTTCCGAAAGGAAGCGTCTTCTGCATCGAAAGCCCGCCCCAGAATGAAAGCCTTCCTTTATACTTTTTCATCAGCTCATCTACTTTCATAACCTCCGGCTGAAACGGATTAAAACAGTTTACTCCGATTTCAACTAAATCATCGAACAGCTCATCGACATCACCGCAGCAGTGAATGAAAACTTTTTTATCGGCGTCTTGCACGACCTTATACATCCGTTTTAATGTCGGATAGATAAATTCTCTCCAGGATTTATAGCCCATCAAAAGTCCTCGCTGCTGGCCCCAGTCATCTCCGAAATAAACAGCATCGATGTCATATTTTAAGGCTTCTTTGATTTGAGCAATATTATAATCTGCTATGGTTTCGAAAAGCTCTTTTACAAACTGAGGAGCATCGTAGAAATCCATCATAAGATTCACCATTCCGCCCCGAAGTGTCCATGCACGCTCGAACAGCGAAAATCCTATACAGAAAAGCCTGAAGCAGTCACCGTGTCTTTTCAGCTTGCCGGGTATATCTTCGAAAAATCTTTTATCGAGAGGATTCGGAAAGTTATAACCTTTTAATGTATGCTCTTTGATAACAAGATTGCTGACATTCCCTATGTCCTTGTCGATACTGCGGTCCCAGATGACGCCGAAGAAATCCTGAAAATGGTTCTCGTCTAATTGTGTGAAAAAACCGATGTCGCTTCCTAGTTCGATGATGTGATTATCAACCGCCGATTGAATATCGCTGGTGCCGTAATGCGCGATTAATGCATCCATTGCCTCTTTTGTGAACCTGAAAGACCAGGGCACGTACAGCGGTTTTTTCCCTCCGAGGGCTGTTTTTACGATGTCACGCTTTGTCATCATTTGGCTCCTTCTTTTGCGTCAAGTGTGCCGCTCTCCTCTAAATCAGTATAAATGTCACTAAGTTCCGTTCCATCCACCTTATTGCGCATCATTGCATAGATTATCGTATTGGCACAAAAATAAAAACTTAATGCGAAAGAAATTATCAGCACCGTAATAATCCAGATGTTCAGGCTGACCAGGAATGTTGAAATAGCCTCCGTCCAGTTCGTTCCTTGCGGCCATCTTGAAAAATCCAGTATTTCTCTCTCGCTGACGGGCCAGATTGTTTTTAATTTGTTTGCGTTTTCGCTGCTGTTGGAAGAGAAAACTGCGGCCTGCAAAAACATCCTCGTCAAAAGCAGCAGCAAAAATGCGAAGAATTTAACGAATAAAGTGCAAATTGTTCCATAAACAAGAGCTATAGCGCTGTAGAAAATCATTCGCCATGGACTTGCATATAAATAGCTCAATGAGCGGCTTATGGCATCGAAACTGTCGGAGCCTTCGTAGGCAATCGCAGGATACATCAAGCCGTATCCGCCTGCAGCCCCGATTGCAATAACTACACAGACTCCGCCTGCTAAAAGGGCCAGCGGCAAAAATAATCCCATTATCAGTTCGCCTGCATAAGGAATATTCGCAATCAGCCCGAGGATTGCTATTAATATCCCGAGAATTATGATTATCATTAATGGCAATAGCGGTGCTGCAAAAAAGCTTGTAAATTTTTTCGTGCTGAATTGTAGTGATTCACATAGCCCCGGCTTTTCACCCTTGGAAAACTGAAAAGAAGCTATCCGGCAGATTGCCCCGCCTGCAACAGCAAGGATGGAAAGTTTTATAAGGGCGAAGATGGCGAAATAAATCGTATGATAAGTTAAAGCCCATTTTACAGCTTTGCCCCAGTCAAGTAAATCTCTCCAAACCTGGTCACAGTTAAGCTCGAAGATGGCATAGACAGCGCTGTTAAGTTTTTCTGCGCCGAAATAAAGCAGTGTGGCAAAAACGCCTGTATAACTTTTATTTGTATTGCCTTCGATAAAAGCTGACACCTGCGATGGCGTTTCCAGAAAAACATCCAGCTCGGTTGTGTCGTCGTAAGAGGCCACAGTTCCTTTGAGGTCCATAAGCCAGCCGGCAAGGAATATGACCGCAACCGCAAAAAAGGCCAGTATCAGGTTCTTCGGGTGAACAGCGATGCGAAAGGCTTGAAATATCTTTGGAAACATAAAGCTCTTTAGCCAGAAAGTCGGTTCTTTATTGGTTTCCATATTGCTTCCTTTCAAATAAATTTATGTTTTAACCGCCGCAATAATTTTAACCGCTAAAGTATATTTCAGATATATGCGTTTTTCAACAAATTTTCCGCTTTTTTCCCCTCTTTTTGCATTTTCCTGATATGCCTAATTTTTTTAGGATATAAATAAGTATTGTTACACTGATAATATTTTTATAAATTTTAAAAAAATAGTGTAATATTTGTTCATCGAGACCTCTCTTCATACTAATAAAGCTTATTTATGTTAAATGTGCACGATAACATTGAGTTGATAAAACGAGCACAGCTCGGTGATAAGGAGAGTATCAGCAGATTGTCACAGCTGAGCGGGCAGTATTTGCATGTTTATATTTACCGGCTTACTCTGGATTATGCATTAACAGAAGATATTGTGCAGGATAGCCTCATGGAAATTTTAAGATTTCTCGATAAATTGAGGGAGCCGCAAAGCTATGTGTCCTGGATTCGCAGGATCGCAGTCAATAAGATGAACAGCCATTATAAACGTCAAAAATCGCAAAAAACAATACCGCTTCCTGAGGATGCCTCAGAATTTATCGGGGCAAAAGGCTATCCCGAAGGCGGCCTGCCTGCAGGTGAATTTCAGGAGCTTAGCGAAATTATTATGGATGCGATGCGTCATCTCAAACCGCATCAGCGGCAGGTTTTGGTGATGAGATGTTTCGAAGATTTGTCCTATGCACAAATTGCTTCTGAAATGAGCAGCAGTGAATTTAATGTCAGGATAATTTTCTTTCGGGCCAAGAGCGCGCTTAGAAAACTGCTTATGAATCGCAATATCAGCAAAGGAATGCTTCTGCCGGCTCTTTGTTTATTCGGCAAAATTACTCAGACCGCAAAAACAGAAAAATTTACCGTCGCATCTGAATCACTTGAGACCGGAATGGCTGCTTCAGTTGTAGGTTTTCTGGCTGCAAGAATGGGAATTGTTTTCTTTTCAGGAGTATTGCTCGCTGTCCTTTTAACGGTAATTACAATCCCTGCTTTTAATAAACATAATGATGTGTTTGCCTTTGCTTATACCGGTACTCCAAGCCGTTCACAGGTAATGAGTTTTTATTATATGGAGCAGGACTGGGGAAAGACCGGACAGTTTAACCAGAACCTTACGAGAGGCAGAAGCCTCAGTAAAGGCTGCTATGAACAGTGGTTTTATTTTCCGGAAGGTATCGATGGCCCGATGTTTATGATGATGCAGCGGTGGGAGCCTGACAAATCCAGCAGGCTGTGCGGCTGGCTCCAGAACGGAAGCGGTAATTATTACTATTATTCCGGCAAACAGACAATCTATCTTTATAATTATCATCTGCCTTTATTGGGGCTGAGAACCAGGAGATTTCCCACCGATGCCCCCGAATTTACCGGCTTTCTCGATATAGTTGAAGGCAAAATACCGAACGTTAATTTCTATCGTGACCCCAATAGTGGAATTCTTGTCGGGGCGATGGATAATCGATTTTATAATGCTGCAAATTATAAATACCAGATTGCTTACAACACTTTGGAAAAGTCCTCATTCGATAAGTTCCGTTATCCCTGGCCGCAGAATGCCCCTGTTGTCGACGAGCGCGATGCAATGCATAAACGCGGCTGGACCTATTTTCGCATCACCGGAAAAATCGGCCAGCAGACAGTTAGCGGCAGGGGGAGAATGCCTTTTATTTATGATATGTTCTCAGAAAAAAAACCGTGGATGGAAATTGATGTCGGTAAGAACATAAAAATCACAGACAGCTATTGGGGTTCTTTTATAACAGGTGCAGATGGTGATATTAAGATTGTCTTTCCAGCAGGAAGTTTCTTTGCCGGTCTTGCACGGCCCTGGATGGGAATACATACCGTCGATATTGTTCGAAGGGACGCTGCCGAAAAAAAGATTTGGTTCAGCACACAAAGTTTCAATTATAATGAGGCTGAATCTCAATATGAAAATGCGAGGATTATTTTATTCGATTTGAAAGACAATAAAAAACCGGTAATGGAGTATCTGGTTAATGTGACTGGCGATTTTGTTGATAGGATTGACTTTAAGGATTATGATGGTTCAAGTGTTAAAGGTCATTTGACTTTTACATATCTTCAGGATATAGAACAGGTGAAAGATGAATTTATCGAGCCGGAAAAAATTAGGCTTCCTGAGGAAAGGTTTTCTGAAGGTATGGGAATATTATGGCTGATGAAGTTATCAAATGGCGGTTTGTGACAGTATTTTCCCCGCTAAGAAAATTTTCACGCTGCGATTTGCAGTTAAAACATAAACCGGCCTCTTTTTTAAGCAAAATTTTCTTTCCACAGAGCAATAGTGCTTTTACTTTGATAGAGCTGCTCGTAACTATAGCGATTATTTTTCTCCTGCTTGGTGTCCTTATGCCGGCCTTAAGCCTTGTCAGGGCAAAAAGCCAGATGCTTTTTTGCCGGAGCAATCTGCGTCAGCTTGTGCTCGGCAATATTAGTTATGCAAGTGATCACCAGGGAAGCTATGCTGCTGGCTCTTTCGATATCTTTACAGAAAATAAACATCGCTGGTACGGAATTCGCAATAGCATCGAAGAGCCTTTCGATACTCGCAGGGGGGCTTTCGAAGGATATATAGGCAAAAAGAAAATACGTTGTCCTGTCGGTGTCGATTATCTTGAGCTTGAACCAATTGATCCTGAATATGATTCGGGCAGCGGCGGTTACGGCTACAATATGGTTTACATCGGCTCAAGAATTTGGTCGGATGGTTACGATGAGCGAAGCTGTCGCATCACCGCAAAAGACACTCAGATTCGCAATCCAGCAAAAACCCTGATGTTTGCGGATACAGCAATGGCAAAATTTACTTCTTTAATAGAATACTCTTTTGCTGAACCGCGTTTTTTTCTTATGCACGGCAGACCCAATCCCGGCTGGGACCCTGTGCCGTCGATTCATTTCAGGCATTTTAACGAGGCCAATATCGGATGGGCTGATACTCATGTCGATTCCGGAAAAATGGGGCCTTATGACGGTGTTAATGAATATGGCAATAAGCCTTCTGAAATGAATTTGGGCTGGTTCGAGCCTTTAGACAATTCTTTGTTCGATTTGGAATAGACAGGAACAATTTAATTCGTTCCTTTTTCAGCTTTCTGTGGATTTGGTCCCGCAATAGGTGTTGACACCTTATATTCGCTGTCCAGCCATTTGCCCAGGTCGATTAGTTTGCAGCGTTCCGAGCAGAAGGGATAAAACTTATTTTCCTTTGGATTTTCCCCGCAGGTTTTGTTACAGATTGGACATCTGCACTTCATTAATTTTATTCTTCTTTCGGGACAAGACCTTTTTCCATCATTTCAGCATATTCGACGCCGTATCTTGCCCACGGCTGGGCCTCGAGCCTTGCCCTCGGTATCTGTTTTCCGGAACCCTGGCAAATGCCGTAAGTTCCTTCTTCGATTCTTATTAAGGCATCGTCTATTTCTCTAAGGAGAGTTCTTTCGCTGTCCAAAAGTCCCAGAGAAAATTCCTGCTGAAAGTTGTCTGTCCCCAAATCCGCCATATGTATCGGCATGCTCGATAGGTCACCGGATGCATCAAGCCTCGATTTTTTCAAGGCTTCATCTTCCATCTCCTGAACGCTGTTTAGAATTTCGCGTCTCTTTTCCAGAAGAAACTGTTTGAAATGTTCTATTTCTGCAGCCGTCAGCGGAGTATCATCAACCACAACTTTCCGCACGATATTTTTCTTCAAAGCCGGTTGCGCAGTTTTCTTCTTTGCAGCAGTCTCTTTGCGTTTTTTCTTCACTTGTTACACCCTTATAGAATTTCTTCAAACAAATTATAAACTTTGTATTATACCAAAATTTATACGTCTCTGTAAAGCCTTTGTTCCTTGTTGCTCGGCAACCGGGCCGTGAGAGTATAGTAATCAATTCTGTATTATTCAACTTATTTTCTTATATTTCTCTA
>Ga0105097_10000157_pt1 | contig 27426 bp, 24 predicted proteins | sample PPLLak12cMay2015_FD_87035 | JGI IMG/M metagenome (GOLD analysis project Ga0105097, IMG submission 87035) | Freshwater sediment microbial communities from Prairie Pothole Lake near Jamestown, North Dakota, USA - PPLs Lake P7 Core (1) Depth... | ecosystem: Environmental > Aquatic > Freshwater >...
ATATTGAGGGGATGTTTTCCGAGCTTCTCCCCAGAGTTCGGGAAGTTGTTGCTTCGGAATCCACCCATCCACGTGCAGGTAAGGCGGAGAACCTGGTGACATTAGCCCACTCCCATGGCGTGAAAGCAAGCGCCGTGATGCCTCTAGATAAAGCCCTGGATAAGGCGATACTATTAGCAGATGGAGAAGCAGCCGTGGTTGCAACCGGGAGCCTTTTCATCGCAGCCGGCATCAAAGAATTATTCTTACATAAAGAGAGAGACGTAGCAGGATGACGTAATTCACGGTTTAGGAAAAACATGAAAGAAATACCTTGGCCTCAGTTTAAAGATAATATGGAAGACCTTCCCTCAGCTTTATATCAAAGGACGGAAGAGCTATATCAGGTCCTGGATGCGCCTATTGGAAACGATGGGTTAGTTGAACTCCCAGCATTGATCCTTCGAGACGTTGTTATTTTTCCCCACATGGTCGCACCGGTCTTTATTTCGGAAGGTGTGAATCTGGCGGCTGTTAATGCTGCCCAGGTGGATTTTTCCACACTTATTGGATTGATGGTCCGCGAGCAAGGATTAGACGATCCCAAATCCCAAATCCGCGATTTCCTACCAATCGGAGTTGAAGTGGCAGTAGGCAGGTTGCTGAATCTCTCCGAAGGAAACCATTCCGCGCTCGTACAGGGTCGACACCGCATGCAGATCGTGGAGTTCACCCAAACGGATCCATTCATTAAAGTAAAAGTTCGGCCGATTATTGAATCCGTAAAAACCGACCGGCGGATTGAAGCGTTGATGCGAACGACTAAAGACCTCTTTGAACGTTGCGTTCGCCTGGATCGCTCACTACCTGACGAAGCGCAATTATTCTCCATGAACATCCAGGAGCCAGGATGGTTGGCTGATATGGTGGCCACAGCGATTACGTTCCCATTCGAGGAGAGGCAAACACTACTTACAATCCTCGACCCAGTAGAACGTCTTAAAAAATTGAACTGGCTCCTTGCACAGGAACTGGACGTACTCCAATTGGAAGACGAGATCCAAAACCGTGTTCAGAGCGAAGTGGACCGCACCCAACGGGAGTATTATTTACGAGAACAGATGAGAGCGATTCAGTCTGAATTGGGGGAAGGCGATATCTGGTCGAGAGAAATCAAGGAACTTAAAGAACGCGTCGAGAAAACCGAGTTGCCGGAAGACGTTCAAAAGGTGGCTCTGAAAGAGGTGGAGCGTTTAGGCCAGATGATGGCATTGTCTCCTGAAGTCAGTATTATCCGAAACTATGTGGATTGGATCCTTGATCTTCCCTGGAAAGAACAGACTGAGGATAACCTTGATGTCACTCATGCCGGCGAGGTTCTTGAAAGATATCATTACGGTCTTGGGAAAGCAAAAGACAGAATTCTTGAATATATCGCTGTTCGCAGCCTGAAACCCAAGCGCCTTCGCCAACCAATTCTTTGTTTTGTGGGACCCCCGGGGACCGGAAAAACTTCGCTCGGAAAATCAATCGCTGAAGCTCTGGGGAGAAAATTCGTTCGCGTATCACTAGGCGGGGTAAGGGACGAAGCGGAAATCCGTGGACACCGCAGAACCTATATTGGCGCCATGCCAGGCAGGATCATACAAACCATGCGGAAAGCTGGAACAGTCAATCCGCTCTTCATGCTGGATGAGATCGATAAATTAGGGACAGACTTCCGTGGCGATCCCTCATCAGCGTTGCTTGAGGTGCTTGATCCTGAACAAAATTCCAGCTTCTCTGATCATTATCTTGAAGTTGCTTACGACCTTTCCCAGGTTATGTTCATCACAACTGCCAACAGCCTTTCATCAATACCTTCTGCACTTCTTGATAGGATGGAATTGTTGGAATTTCCCGGTTACATCGAAGAAGAAAAATTGGAAATCGCAAAGAGATTCCTTGTCCCTCGGCAAATTGAAGAAAGCGGACTAAAACGAAGCGAAACTGGTTTTTCTGAAACCGCGATCAAAAAGACGATCCGGGAGTTCACCTACGAAGCAGGTGTTCGTAACCTGGAACGGGAGCTGGGTCGGATTTGCCGAAAAGTAGCCCGATTAAAATCGGAGGGGAAATCTTTTCCGAAACGGATCAAGCCTGCGGATGTGGAAGTCTTCCTTGGCCCACCGCAATTCTTCCTCACGGAAGCGGAAAGAAAAGATGAAGTTGGGGTTGCGACTGCGATTGCCTGGACGGAGAATGGCGGAGAGATCATGCCAGTGGAAGTATTAATCCTTGAAGGCAAAGGAACGCTTCAGATTACCGGCCAAATTGGCGATATTATGCAGGAATCTGCCCAGGCAGCACTTTCCTACCTGAAATCCCGCTCCAAGGTCTTTAATATTTCCCCGGATATATACGAACGCGTGGATATCCATATCCATATTCCAGAGGGTGCCATCCCCAAGGACGGGCCTAGTGCGGGAATCACGATCGCAGCTGCACTCATCTCAGCTTTTACCGGCAGAAAAATTTACAAAGATGTGGGTATGACGGGTGAAATCACCCTTCGCGGGCAGGTTCTGCCTATCGGAGGAGTCCGGGAGAAAATCCTGGCGGCACACCGGTCCGGGATAAAGCGCGTGCTTCTGCCGGAGAAGAATATGAAAGACCTTGTGGATGTACCCCCGAAAGTGATCACAGATCTGGCGATTAGCCCTGTAAGCCATATGGATGAAGTGATTTCCATAGCGCTCCATCCTGCTTCGGAGAAGCATTCTCCCCCGCAAATTCCGATCCGATCAGAAAAGTGATAAAAAACCCGAAAGGGCTTTTTATGTCTGGGTAACTGTTTTTTCCGGTGGGGGCTGGGGGGAGGATGCCGGCTTTTTTTCGGATTGCAAGACTTGGATACCGTTGCGAACCTGATTCAACGTACGGTCGATCTCCATTTCAAGGCGCGTCAGACTCTCCAAAGAATATGAATCTGCATCCTTTCGAATATTCTCTGCTTCGTTGCGAGCCTGGGCGATAATCTGGTCAGCCCTAGCCTGCGCAGCTAAAACGATGGCATCATGCTGGATGAGCTCGTCGCTTTTCTCCTTGGACATAGAAACGATGTTCGCTGCTTCCTCTTTAGCTTTCGCGATGATTCGGTCGCTCTGGGCTAGAAGCTGCTGTGATTTCTTGATCTCTTCGGGAATGGACACCCTCATTTGGTCGATCAAATCCAGGATTTTGTCCTCATCGATCATCACACTATGCGTGAACCAGATTGGACGGCTTTCATCGAAAAGCTCCTCGAGCCGATCTACAAGATGCAGGATATCCATCGAAATCTCCTCAAAACCAAACTTAAGGATGAAAGGTGCAATAAATACGCCAAAATAATTATAGCGTATTAATCTCTGAGAGAAGTTATTGGCAGATCGTTCCTGGATTCCCCGAATTCAGAGAATTTTTTCTTGAGGGCTTCCTGAATGAAGGCTGGAACCATGCTGCTGATATCCCCTCCAAGTGCAGCGATCTCGCGTACGGTTGTGGATGATAAAAAGGAATGCTCTTCGCTGGTGATTAGAGCGATCACTTCAATATCTGCAGCAAGCCGGTGATTCGCCAAAGCCATACGGAATTCATGTTCAAAATCAGAAAAAACTCGGAGCCCTCGGACAATGACTTGAGCGTCGATTTTCTTACAAAAATCTACCGTCAAGCCGCTGTAGCCCTGTACAAGAATCTTACTATTTCCAGAAAATGCTTTCTTCACCATTTGAATGCGATCATCTGGCATGAAGAGAAGATTTTTTAGGGGTCGATCATACACCGCAACGACCAATTCATCGAAGATGCAAGACGCGCGGGTTGCGATGTCAATGTGCCCGAAATGTATCGGATCAAAGGTGCCCGGAAATACTGCCTTGACCATGTTTCCTCCTAACTGATATCACCCTGCCCGGGTGACCAAAACGATTGTACCTTACGAAGCAAGGGTACCAGCGCGGGATCGGAAAGTTCAGGATCAGCTTCAACTACGCGTTGGGCTTCGGAACGAGCCTTCTCCACAAGCTTTATATCGGTGAGGTTAGCCATTCGTAAGGGAGTGAAACCCGATTGCCTTGTTCCCAGGAATTCCCCTGGACCGCGCTGTTCGAGGTCCTTTTCCGCGAGGATAAACCCATCATTGGTGGAAACCATGACTGATAAGCGCTGGTTTTCGATTTCGTCCTCAGTATCGGGGATTAAAATGCAGAAGGAATTCTCCGTTCCCCGTCCAACCCTGCCGCGCAATTGATGAAGCTGCGCAAGGCCGAATCTGTTTGCACCTTCTATCACCATGATGGTCGCATTGGGAATATCGACTCCTACCTCAATCACGGTTGTGGTAACCAGGATCTGGATTTCATTCTTGCGGAAATTCTCCATAACCGAATCTTTTTCTTCGGTATGAAGTCTACCGTGAAGTAATCCCAGTTTCAAATCCGGAAATACGTCCTTTTGTAAACGCTGATATTCATTGACTGCTGATAAAAAGGCCTCGTTATCACCCTGGTCGATCAGTGGGTAAACTACGAAGGCTTGCCTTCCGTTTTCCACCTCTTTTCGAATTACTGAATACGCGCCTTCCCGTTCCAAAGGATAGATGATCCGTGTTTCGACTGGCAACCGGCCTGCCGGCATTTCGTCGAGGATGGATACATCCAGATCACCATACACAGTGAGGGCAAGCGAACGGGGAATGGGGGTGGCGGTCATAACAAGCAGGTGAGGATTTTTACCCTTGGAACGCAGAATTGCACGCTGCTCCACTCCAAAGCGGTGTTGCTCATCAATCACAACAAGGGAAAGGTTTTGAAAAACCACGGGTTCTTCAAGGACGGCATGAGTACCGATCAGGAGCTTGATTCTTCCATCGGCAAGTTCCTTACGGATCTCCTCCTTTTCAGCATCGGGTGTATCCCCAATTAGCAAACGGATCTCTCCCACCCGAAAGGGAAAAATTGAACTCTCATTTGAGGTGAATAATCTGGTTAGCGTTTTGTAATGCTGACTGGCTAAGATGCTTGTAGGGGCGAGCAACGCGCTTTGTTTTCCATTTTCAGCTATGATGGCAGCAGCCAAACCAGCCACTACTGTTTTACCCGAACCCACATCCCCCTGTAGAAGGCGGTTCATCGGATGGGCAGAATCCAGGTCTATGACTAATTGATCGAATACCTTGGTTTGAGAGGATGTTAGCTGAAAAGGAAGGGTATCGACAATTTCGAGGATTCGCTCCTGAGAAATCGCGAAACGCTCAGAAGTGAGAGCTTGCCAGGTACGTTTTTGCTGCAGGACACCGATCTGAAGCAGAAAAATCTCGTCGAATGCCAAGCGATCCCGGGCGATTTGGAGACTATCGAAACTATCCGGAAAGTGAATTTGTAGTAAGGCAGATGCCAAATTGGAAACACCTGCAGAGTCTTTAACATTCGCAGGGAGATACTCCGGTACCTTGGGAGCCCAGAATGATATCGTTTCGTACATCATCCTGCGGATTGATTTTTGGGTCAAACCTGAGGTTAGAGGATAAACTGGGACGATCCTATTGGTATGAAGGTGTTCCTGTTCAATCAGCTCAATATCCGGATTAGATATAACAAAACGACCCAGGTAGAGATCGACCCTGCCAGCGATGACAACCTGCATTCCAGGGCGGTAGGTCCGAAGCGGCCAAGTTTGATTCCACCAGATAAGACGCAAAGGACTTGTTCCGTCACTCACGATGATCTCGGTGATATCCCGTGGCGGCTTTCCCCGTTTGAAGGTTGCGCCACTTTGCACCGTTGCGATGATGGTTACATTTTCCTTGACAGTCAGACGGTTGATCGGTTTCAACTGCGTGTAATCATCATAGCGCCTGGGAAAAAAGTAAAGCAAGTCCTCCAGCGTGTTCAATCCGAGTGACTTGAACATGGAAGCTTTGGAAGGTCCCACTCCTTGAACGACAGTCAGCGGTGCGTTCAAGCCTGCACCCTGTGTTGCAGAAGATTGAACCGAGGGTTTTTGACTGTTTGATCCTGAAGGAATCTGATTGATTGTATTCACCGGACCTAGGGGTGGGAGATTTTCCGGTGGGTGATCCTTTTTTATTTCGACCGCCTCAATAGTTCTGGAATTCCCATACGAGATTTGATCCAATATATTAAGCATTTCAGATATAGCGAGAGGACGTTGTTCCAATGGCAGGTTGGAGTATGCCTGGAGACGTTTGGAAATTTCATCCTTAAATTCCGGAGAAATTTTATTTAGTTGAGCATCCTGTTTCCAAACAGGATCTATCTTATCCAATCCGCCTACAATCGCGCGATTGTCGTAATTTCGCTTAATTTCCAGGTTGAGAAATTTTCGCAGGTTATCAATGGGAGAAGGCATGGTATTTATTTTACCGTAGGAGGAAACCCAGAGATCCGATTCCAACTGATTATTCTGATAAAAACATCCCCATGAATCCAGATCCGAATAATGTGGTCAGGTAGGGATTCAATTGATGTTCGCTAAAGGGAGTATCAGGGAAAGAATCATCGCAAAATTGCTTCATATACCGGATCTCGGCAGGAGGTACCAATCCACCGTGAAGAAAGGAAATATGCGTGAGATTATCAAATTCTTCTAGAAATTCCTGAAAAGATTCCAAAGCAGTATGATAATTGCGCACTTTGCTTATTGGAGTAAATTTCCCATCCTCCAACACGAATATTGGATACAAATTATAAAATTCACTCACAACCGCCTGCGGCTGGTCAACAATTCCTGTTTGGTAAAGGTAGTTAAGTGACGGTGTGCACAGGATATTAAAGATCATCGGGATGGATTTTCGGAGTTCCCTCTCCAGGTTTGAAGCAGATACCCCTGCGTGTACCGCTCGGGCTGCTTGTTCGACCAAGAATCCCTGACCAGTGGAAATCGTTTGTGTATCAATAAGGTACAACCGGGCACTACCATTGAAATGTTGTGCTGTTTTTTCCATCACAGAAAAATATGGATTCAAGAAACTGGAGGCGGTGAGGATGATTATCTCGTCATATTTGGAATTTAAAACTGGCAGAATCTGATCGAAAGTATCTTTCGTGGGGTTGGTATTATTTGGGGGTTTATTCCCGGATTTGGAGAAATGATCTAGCGTGCCATAAACAACCGGATTGATCTTATCGGTTCTTCCGATGTTCGTTTGGGGCAAGTTGAAAAAATGGACGAATTCCCTGCCGGGGAATACAGGATTTGGGAATTGCGCAGCGTTGTCTGTAAGGATACAGATGGGATTCATCTGTTATTCAACAGAGATGATAAATTGGTAATGCGGTTGACCGCCTTCGTGAATTTCAAGTTCCTGCTTTGGATATTTCGAGCGGATCAGGTCAGCAATCTCATTAACATGAGGACGCTCGATATTGGATCCATAAAAAATCGTTATTCGCTCTCGTTCAGTTGTTCCGGCATTTTTCAGGAATTCAAAACAGGCTTCTTCGAGAGATGATGAAGATTTGATCAATTGGCCATTGTGAAGGGCTATCACCTCCCCCTCTTTGACATCCACTTCATTGATCTGGACGGTTCTTGTGGCGGTTGTGATCTCACCGGTTTCGATATCGGTGAGGGATTCATCCATTTGTTTAACGATCGAATCGAGATCACCATCGGGGTCCAGCCTGAGGATGGCGGAAAGACCCTGGGGAACATTTTTGCTCCGGATGACCCTGACTGTCTTAACAGTCATTGTTGCCGCGGATTCTGCAGCAAGAATGATATTTTTGTTATTCGGCAGAATAATAATCTTTTCCGTTGGCAGGTTCTCGAAAGACCTGAGAATCTCTTCGGTGCTGGGATTCATCGTCTGGCCACCTTGAACTATGGCAGCTGCACCAAGGCTGGCGAAGATCCGCGAGATCCCATCTCCCGGGGATACAACAACCACAGCGATTTGTCCTGGTTGAACTTCCGCGAGTTCCAATTTAAGAGAGCCATCCGGGCCATTCCCACCGGTTTGTTCGACCAGGTTTTCCATGGCTACTTTGGTGATTGTCCCATACTTCATCGTATAATCGATGGGCTCGTAGCGCTTGTCTTCCTCGACATGTATGTGCATCCTGTACATTCCATCCCCTTCACCTACCTGGATGGAGGTGCCAATCTCGGTCAATCCCTGATAAAAATTGTCCAAATCAAGATTGCCTTCAGGTTTGAAATCTACGACAACCTCGTAATCCTGCCCTTCTTCCACACTTTCCTTAATGTTTTGAAGATTCATTCCTTCCAGCGGTTGAACCATCATTAGAGGGGTTTCCAGTGAATATCCCTTGGAAGACCGTAGCATACCTTCCAGAATGATATAAAGCCCTTTCCCGCCAGAATCGACAACACCTGCTTGTTTTAGAATTGGTAATAAATCAGGTGTCCGCCGGACAGATTCATTTGCCGCATCCACAACAGCTTCGAGCACCTTCAATAAGTCGTTGGTTTCGAAGGCGGCTTCCTCGGCGGCAGTGGCGATATCTTTCGCCACAGTAAGGATCGTGCCTTCAACAGGCCGGACAACACCCTTATAGGCGGTATTCTTGGCTTCGATGAGACCTTTGACAAAAAGATCGGCGTCCATAGTTTCCAGGTTGTCCATAGTCCGGGCAAAACCACGCCAGATCTGAGAAAGGATCACACCAGAGTTACCTCTTGCTCCGAGTAGAGCGCCTTGCGCCAGATCGTGGGCGATTGGACCGATCCTGGTCTCTGAAGACTCAGCGATCTCGTTGTACGCTGATTGCATGGTTAATAGCATGTTTGTCCCGGTATCTCCATCCGGAACCGGAAAAACATTGAGCGAATTGATCAATTGCTGATTGGTGCGCAACCAGGTGAGGCTGGCTTGAATGAGTGATTTAAATTCCTGACCATCAATGGTTCGGATAACCTGAAAATGAATATCCTGAGTTTGTTCCTGGGGGTTTTCTGCCATGTTCATTAAACTCCGTAGAAATTAATCCGTGTAACTTATCCTTAAACCACGAACATGGACATTAACCTGGGTCACAGTTAATCCAGTAGCTTTTTCAATCTGGTATTTTATGTTTTCAGAAACACTGTTGGCGACGGATTGAACCCTAGTACCATACTCAATGATCACATAAATATCAATAGCCAGACTTTCATTTTCGTAAGTAACGTTCACACCCAGGGTCGGATCTTTCACGAGAACCTTGGCAATCCCAGTCATCACATTCTTGCCGGTGATACCCACAACTCCATAAGATTCCAATGCTGACTCGCTGGCGATGGTCGCCAGAGCGCGGTTCGACATGTAGATATTTCCGAGGATCTTATTTATCTCAGCCATTTTTTTATCCTTGTGATAAAACGGTGTTTCTTGAAAAAAGTTGCGATATGTGGTAAACTCCGTTGCTGGTAAATCAGGTCACAAGCGATTAAGTTTAGTGCAAGAGAGGATATTTGGCAATGGCAAAGTGCGAAAATTGCGGAAAAACAACCACATTTGGTCATAACCGGAGTTTCTCACTCCGTTCTACCAACCGAAAATTCCGCCCGAATCTTCAAAAAGTATCAATGATGTTACAGGGTCGCAAAGTACAGAAAACACTCTGCGCAAAGTGCATCCGCACTCTTTCGAAGAGTGAGTAGATAGTAAGAAAACCCCACAGAAAGCGGTGAAAACCGCTTTCTTTATTTAATGGATTCTCGCAGTTCCAACACTGCTTCTTGAATACTGCGAGGGTGATTGAAGATGGAATTGCCGGCAACGAAATCCCTGGCTCCGGCGTGATAGCATGCAGGCAGGGTCTCAGGGTTGATTCCTCCGTCCACCTGAATGAACTGCGCAATTCCCAATTGCTTAATTATTTCATTCAGTGCGACGATTTTTTGAAGGGTTTCATTAATGAATAATTGGCCGCCAAAACCAGGGTGGACGGTCATGATTAAAAAGAAGTCGGCGAAGATAAGGCTGCCTTCGATTAAATCCAGATCCGTTTCGGGGTTTATGACCAACCCGGCTTTACACCCCAAGGCTTGGATCCTTTTTAAGGTTACATTTACAACAGGATTATTCTCAATGTGGATACTGATCCTGTCTGCTCCCGCATGCTGAAATGCTTCGATATATTTTTCTGGATTGATGATCATCAAGTGGACATCGATTGGAAGCTCGGTGATTTTCTTGCAGGTTTCGACAATCATTGGGCCCATGGAAATATTCGGAACGAATACACCGTCCATTACATCGACATGTATGTTATCCACCCCAGCAGACTCTGCTGCCTTCACCTCTCTCTCTAGATTCCGAAAATCAGCTGCAAGGATGGATGCTGAAATATCGAAATTAATTTTGCTGCTCATTAATTGAAAATATTTCCATAACGAAGGATTATGTAGAACCAGAAGGGGACAAGACCCGAAACCAAAAATAATGTCAAGAACGCCAACCCAACGATTGACCAGTCAAATCCACTGGAGGAGCTCTCGTCCCAACCGGTGTTGTTTGGATCAGTTGTAAAAAGCGAGAACGGTGTGGATATTTTTATCTGATCGCAAAAAGATTGCAGGACTCGCCCCATTTGGTCTCCATTGCGATAGCGCGAGGCAGGTTCCTTAGATAATGCTCGTAAAATGATCTTCTGCAGAGAATCTGGAATATTCGGATCGAAGTACCGGGGAGGAAGGGGAGGGTTTTCGCGGTGCATCATCGACAACTCGGAAACATCCTCCGAATAAAATGGAGTCTGACCGACGAGGCATTCATAAAGGACAACTCCCAGAGAATATACATCGGATGCAGGGGATGGTGCTAATCCTGATGCCTGCTCTGGCGAAAAATACAAAGGTGAACCCCAAACCATGTCGCTTGATTCATCAGGGTTGATGGAAGAAAGAGCGCGAGCAATTCCAAAATCTGTCACTTTTAATCGCTTATCTCTGGAGATTATTAAATTATGTGGTTTTACATCACAATGAACCAATCCAGCGCGATGCGCATAGCCAATGCCAGCACAAGCTTGCAATATCAATGGCAGAGCATCCTTGACTAATAATTTATGTTGATCAAGGATTATTGATTTCAAATCCGTACCTGAAATATATTCCATAACGAGGTAGGGGCTGCCATTTTCAAATCCAAAATCATGCACGGTCACTATGTTTATGTGAGTAAGATTCGCTGCTGCTTTGGCTTCAAAAATGAAACGCGATTTGAATGATTCATCATATGAATAATCATTCCCCAATATTTTTATGGCTACCTGGCGTTCCAAAGTCTGATCCCAGGCAAGGAAAATATCCGCCATACCCCCATGGGCAGCAAGATCCAGGATCTTGTACCGACCTCCAATGATGCGTTCTTGAGATTTGGTGGGAACCATCCAAAAAATTATAACATGCTCAATTTTTTACTTTGACCTATAATCAAAATGTCTGGAGGACCCAATCAAAAAACCTGTTTCAATTCTCATCACCTTAAGCGTCATAATAATTCTCATTTTTGGATCGGGACTGGTGATTCGATTAATTTTTCCTCCAGGTACTACCGAATGGACGCCTACTGCCGAAATAAAAATCATTCCATACCCCACAAAAACATCCGTGGATGAAAATACCAGAGCACTTGAAACACCGGTCAAGAGCATACCTGTAGAAATCGATGGAATCACATCAGGAGTGTATGTGCAAGTAGTTGGTACAGGAGGTACCGGTCTACGCTTGCGGAGTGAGCCTGGTTCCAATGGCAAAACCGAAAGCATCGCTACCGAAAATGAAATATTCTTGGTGGTTGACGGACCAATAATCATAGATGGATACACCTGGTGGAAATTGGAAGGGACCTATCAATCCGATCGAATTGGGTGGGCTGCTGCGGAATTTTTAACGCCGATCATCACACCTACACCAGGCTAGGATGATCTGAAAAGAAGCCTAAAAGCTTTCAAGACTGTAACTTGCCAAGCAATATCAGTTTGCATATAATCATTACATCAGGCCTTCCCTGAAGGCTATTTTATTAAAAGATACGGTTGAATTGGAGGGAAACACTGGACCAACATCAGGGCACACATGATTTCAGCGATAGCACCCAGCCGGTCCAACAGCTCCAGGGGGGATATGTTCTGGTGGATCGCTACGCGATCCAGGAGGTTATCGGGGTTGGAGGCATGGGGTCGGTCTACCGGGCTAGAGACCTCCATTTCCCGAATGTCATCAAGCTTGTCGCTGTAAAGGAGATGATCAACTCTGCGCCGGATCCACTCATCCGGAAAACGATCGTACAGAACTTTGAACGCGAAGCAAATATCCTCGTAACACTATCCCATCCTTCCATTCCCAAAATATTTGATTATTTCACTTTTGACGATAAATCCTACTTGGTCATCGAATATGTACATGGTAAAGATCTTGAAGCCATGCTTTCGGAGATCACAGGTTTCATGCCTGAGGACCAGGTGATCGCTTGGGCGATAGAGCTGTGCGATGTTGTGCAATATCTCCACGGGCATAAACCGGAACCGATCGTCTTCCGGGATATGAAACCTTCGAACATCATGGTGAATCAGCAAAACCATATCATGCTGGTAGATTTTGGGATCGCCAAAGTTTTCAAGCAAGGGCAAAAAGGGACCATGATCGGTACCGAAGGATACTCTCCTCCAGAACAATACAGGGGAGAGGCAACACCGATTGTAGATATCTATTCTCTCGGAGCCACGCTGCACCACCTTTTAACCCATCGTGACCCACGGTTGGAAGCTCCTTTCACATTCAACGAGCGGCCTATTAGAAAAACCAATCCTGCTGTTTCTCCCGAACTCGAAGCTGTTGTTGAAACCGCACTTCAGTACAACCCGGAAGACCGCTTTCAATCCATGGAAGCAATGAAAGAAGCCTTGATGGGTGCAGCCAAGAAAACCGGCGCGCTTACCCGAATTGCCATCGGTGCCACCACCCCAATAGTATCAGAGCAGGCGGTGAAGCCGCTTTGGACTTTTAAAACGGAAGATGAAATTCGAGGAGCACCAGTATTTGATAACGGCAATGTCTATGTTGGTACTTACGACAACAATCTTTATGCGATAAACGCATCCGAGGGGAAATTTCTATGGAAATTCCCTTCGGAAGGTGGTATTGTTGGAAAACCAACAGTAAATGATGGCGTGGTCTATTTTGGCTCAGAGGATCAACGGCTTTACGCAGTATCTGCCCGAACCGGGAAACAAGCTTGGTCCTTTTATACTGAAGGACCTATCCGGTGTTCTCCCAAAGTGGCAGAAGGGCATATATTTATCGGTTCGGACGATGGTTCGTTAAGTGCAGTAAATATTCTATCCAACCGAAAAACATGGTCGTTGGATGCTGGTGGACCGATACGATCTTCTCCATATATTACCCAGGATTCGATTTATTTCGGATGTGAGACCGGCGACTTTTTCTGCGTTGATTTTCACGGTCAGACAAAATGGCGGTTTAAAGCCAAACGTGGAATAACCTCCTCACCTGTGATCAACCAAGGGTTGGTATATTTCGCGTCCCTAGATTCATTATTCTATGCACTTGATGCCAAAGCAGGGTGGGTTATCTGGCGATTTAGAATGGGAAAAGGATCTGTTTCATCTCCATGCGTGGCTGATAACCAGGTATTCATTGGCTCAGCGGACGGATTCATCTACTGTGTAGATGGAGCCAACGCGAGGGAGATCTGGAGATTTAAAACCGACCACCAGGTAGGGGGGTCACCGGTTATCTATAAAGATGCTCTATATTGTGGTTCAGCCGATGGCAATCTCTATTGTATTGAATACCGCACAGGCCGACTGCGCTGGAAATTCGCAACGCAGGGGCAGATTACGGGTACACCAGTGATCTGTAATGATGTTATTTATATCGGTAGCGCTGATCATATCCTCTATGCTTTGATGACCTGACCGGAAGGGAAGTGGAAGAATGGCTAAATCGTTCGAGGAACTCGTCAATAAAATATTTGGCAAGAAGAGACAATTCCTTTCCGATGTTCAAACGGCTCCTTTATCAGAAGAACAACTTAAGGCAGTCAGTACTTCATCAGTAACACTGAAACCCATTCAGTTGATGGTCGGAACCGCGCAATCGGTAGGGAAACAACGCGAACATAACGAGGATTCGATATTCGCCTTAAATTCCATCTTGGCGGATGGCAATATCGAGCTTCCTTTCGGGATTTTTATTGTTGCGGATGGAATGGGAGGCCACATGCATGGCGAAGTGGCAAGCGGTGTCGCTATTCGCGCATTTTCGCAATTCGTGCTTACCAAGCTGTATATGCCGTTCCTCGGGATTGTTCCACAAACCCCATCTGAAAGCCTGCAGGAAATGATGGAAAAAGGGATGCAGGAAGCCCAACAAGCTGTGATCAAGCGTGCTCCGGGAGGCGGAACGACCCTCACTGCCACCTTAATTCTGGGTGAACAGGTTACCGTGGCCCATGTTGGAGATACGCGTGCTTACTTCCTGTACCCGGATGGGAGGATGCATGCCATCACTCAGGACCATTCCCTTGTACACAGATTGGTTGAATTAGGGCAGATAAATGAAGAAGAAGCCTCGAACCACCCTCAAAGAAATGTTCTTTACCGGGCAATCGGACAGGCAGAACCTTATCGGCCGGATATTGATACTTTCCAAATACCTCATCCCGGGTCACTACTTATTTGTAGTGATGGACTCTGGGGAGTGGTTCCCGAAGCGGATATTTTCCGAATTGTAAAGAATTCACCAAATCCTTCGATAGCATGCCATGAATTAACCAAGGCTGCCAACGCAGCAGGTGGGCCGGATAACATCAGTGTAGTTTTGGTTCAGATTCTTACGTGAAAGAATAAATGGGATCTGATTTTTACAGCTTATTGGGTTTACCCCCGGATGCATCAGCAGACGAGATCCGTACAGCTTACTTTGATGCAGCCAGAAGATTACACCCGGATGCCAACCCAGACCCCGGCGCGAAGGAACAATTCCTTCTGATCCAGGAAGCTTACGATACCCTTAATAATGAAATCAAACGGAAGAAGTACGATGCTTCCCTACCCGCGCGCAAAACTGGACCTGAAGTATCCATAAAGGCGAAATATAGCCGAACAGCGATTCCAATGCTCGCTGAAAAGCAGATGCTGTATGTGCTTTTGGATCTGAATTGCACTGCGAAATTTGATCCCACGCGCTATCCTCCCATCAATATTTGTATTGTGATCGATAAATCCACTTCGATGGCTGGGACGCGGATGGATATCGTAAAAACCAACACGGTAAATTTGATCCGCCAACTACGACCAGATGACCTCGTTTCCGTGGTTGCTTTCAGCGATAAGGCGGAAACGGTTGTTCAACCAACACATGCCTCCGATATTAACCGTTGCGAAAGCAAGATTCACGGTATCCGTTGTTCAGGTGCCACAGAAATATTCCAGGGTTTGGAAGCAGGAATCAGCGCACTTAATAATGGATCCCTTTCCTCTTCGGTAAAACAGTTGATATTGATCACTGACGGACAAACGTACGGAGATGAGCAAGCATGCTTCGACCTGGCTTCAAAATGCGTGGAAGACGGGATTACGATTCATGCTCTGGGGGTTGGACATGAGTGGAATGACGTTTTTCTAGATAAACTCGCCAGCACAAGCGGCGGAAACGCGAATTTTATTTCGAATCCCAAGGACCTTTCAAGATTTTTTGATCAGCGGTTAAGCGCCATCGTGCGGGTTTATGCCCACAATGTTACCTATGATTTCACCAGCGACCCGGAGGTCGAGCTGGCTTATGCTTTCCGCTTATCACCAGATATCACTCCCATTGACCCTGGCTCACCGATAAACATGGGCAGCATTTGTTATGACAATAATCTCTCCGTTCTGCTGGAGTTCGCCATCCACCCGCTTACCAAAAAAACCGATAATTTGGTTCTCACCACCGGAAAAGTGAAATTGGAGATCCCAACCAAGGCGATTGGGATTGAGAGACTCCCGATCGAATTAAAAAAAGAAGTGGCGCAAAATCTGGACAAAGAATCGCCACCTATTGCTATAATAGAAGCGATGGCCCGGTTGACCCTCTACCGGATGCATGAAAATGCGCGAAAAGAAGTCGAGGGGGGGGATATTGACAAAGCCACCCAACACCTCCATCATCTTGCCACGCATCTTCTCGCCGATGGCAACCGCGATCTCGCTCATACTGTCCTCATGGAAGCGGAACATATTCATCAAAGCCACCGATTCAGTGAGGAAGGCAACAAACGGATAAAATACGGAACCAGAGCACTTATGAAAAACCCAGGATCGGAGCAACAAACGCCATGATCATTTGTTCAAATTGCCAACATGAGGAGCCACCGGGCGCGCTCTTTTGCAGCGAATGTGGGGCTAGGTTGATGGTCCAAGAGAACCTGACCACACAACAGATCAAGAAAACGCCATCGGATGTCCTGACACAGCAACCAGTTCCCCCCCCACAACCACCGATGGATATCAAACCTGGTGAAGAAGGTTCTTTGGTTTCCCTGCACCTGGTGGAAAGTGGGCAGGTGATACATCTCAAAGGCCGGACTGAATTTACCCTGGGGAGAGTATCCGAGGGGCAGCCCATCCTCCCGGATATTGATCTCTCGGCATTCAATGCGTATGCGCAAGGCGTCTCCAGGTTGCATGTTGCCCTAAAAATCGTCAACCAGGGAGTTGTCGTCACAGATCTTGGCTCATCCAATGGAACAAGAGTAAATGGGCAAAAGATTGTTCCACATGTTGATTACCCAATCAACCATGGCGACATTCTGGCAGTCGGGAAATTGAAAATTCAAGTACTGATTCACAAATGATCTTAAGGATAACATTATGTCCACAGTGATTATTCATGTATCGAATGAAGACCCGGTTATGGGAGAACTGGATAGTCTTCCATCTTCAACAGATACGATCGTTTCCTTGAAAAATCCCCGGAAAAAAGATGGCAAAGATATCAAAACAATGGAAGCGAACGTCAGCGTTGTGATATATCCGATAGCAAAATTAAATTATATTGAAGTCGTTTCTTCAGAATCTGAAGAGGAAATCATCACTTTTGTTCGTGAGTAACTTAATGATAGAAGATAGTTACAAGAACCGCATGGTCCTGGTTGTGGATGATGAAGATAGGATGGTGCGGTTCATCCGTTTAAATCTAGAACACGACGGCTTTCAGGTGATCGAAGCTGGTAAAGGTATGCAAGCCGTCAATATTATCCGGGAAAAATTACCGGATATCGTCCTTCTTGATGTGATGCTTCCTGACATAGATGGTTATGAAGTATTAAAATTGATCCGGCAGCACAACGCCACACCGGTCATTATGCTTACAGCCCGTGGAGAGGAAGAGGACAGGATCAAAGGGTTGGAACTAGGTGCTGATGACTACATCACCAAACCATTCAGTCCACGCGAATTAGTCAGTAGGATTAAAGCAGTCCTGAGGCGATCCGAAACAGGCGGAATCGCATCCAAAGAAGTAATAAGGGTTGATAACCGGCTTACCATGGATTTTGGTCGTCATGAAATTCTTCTGGATGGAAAACCAGTCCAATTGAGACCGACCGAATATCGGCTGCTTTATCATCTTGCAATGAATGCAGGATGGGTTCAAACTTATGATACACTTCTGGCGAAAGTCTGGGGTTATGAATACCAGGATGAACCCCATTATGTACGTTTGTATGTGAATTATTTGCGGCAAAAACTGGAAAAGGACCCGGCAAACCCTATTTATATTCTTACGGAACGGGGAGTAGGCTACCGTTTCGTGGATTATCGAAAAAACAAACAGGAAGCAGATATTTAGGAGAATAGATGATCAACGAACCCATTCACGTGACTGACGACTGTTTCGAAAATACCGTTCTGAAATCTACAATACCCGTTATTGTCGATTTTTGGGCGCCCTGGTGCAATCCCTGTAAAATGGTAGCCCCAACTTTGGAAAAATTAGCAACCGAATACGCGGGAAAACTTTTAATCGCCAAAGTCAATGTTGACAATGATCAAAAATTTGCACAACAATACGGCGTTCAGGGAATCCCGACGATGCTGTTTATTTCGAATGGGAATGTGGTGCACCAACAGGTGGGAGCACTACCGGAAAATATGCTCCGTCAGGCGGTGACTACATTTATGGAAGTCGCTGAAGGAAAATAAAATAAAGATTATCGAAAGATCACTCGGTGACCCTCTGAATCGAAGCACCGAGTGTTTTTAATTTAACATCCACTTTTTCATAACCGCGATCTATCTGCCCAATATTTCGAATCACCGATTTTCCCGGCGCGGAAAGCGCCGCAAGCAATAACGCCATTCCCGCGCGAATATCAGGACTTTCCATTTTTTCGCTAAAAAATTGGGAAGGACCCTGGACAATACAGCGATGTGGATCACACAGTACAATATGTGCTCCCATCCCTACAAGCTTATCGGTGAAGTACATCCGGCTTGGGTACATCCAGTCGTGGAATAAAACAGTTCCCTTCGATTGCGTTGCCACTACAATCGCAATACTCATCAAGTCTGTTGGAAAAGCTGGCCAGGGCATCACGCTTATCTCCGGTATGGCACCTCCAAGATCAGGCTCTATTTTCAATTTTTGGTGGGATGGGACGATTATATCCTGCCCCTCCTCCACCCATTGGACACCCAAGCGGCCAAAAACGAGGCGGATCATCGATAAATACTCGCAACCTGCATTACGGATGCGAATGGTGCCCTGGGTGACTACAGCTGCTCCAATAAAACTAACGACTTCGAGGTAATCCGGTCCCACGGAAAATTCGCCACCGTGCAATTTGGATACACCCATGATTTCGAGGGTATTGGAACCGATATTATGGATATCCGCGCCTAGCGAATTGAGAAAATGGCAAAGTTCCTGGATGTGTGGCTCCGAGGCTGCGTTTCGGATCACAGATTTCCCTTTGGCTGTGGAGCAGGCCATGATCGCATTTTCGGTGGCGGTGACACTCGCCTCGTCCAAGAGAATGTCCGCTCCTCTCAATCCCCGCGATTCAAATTGAAAATTGCGGTCGTATCTGATGGAGGCTCCAAGTTTTTTTAGAGCGAGCATATGCGTATCCACCCTGCGGCGACCGATAACATCACCACCTGGAGGGGGCAGGGTAAATTGCCCAGCCCTTGCAATCATCGGTCCTGCTAAGAGGATGGATGCCCGAATTTTCCGGGTCAGGTCCGGATCCAGATCTGCAGGGCATACTTCCCGGGCATGGATTTGCCAACTGTGATCACCAACCTTCGCCACCTCCACTCCCAGACTGCTCAGAAGGGATTGCATGGTCACAACATCGGTGATATCAGGAACATTATGGAGGGTGATCGCTTCATCAGTCAGAAGACATGCGGCAAGGATAGGAAGGGCGGAATTCTTGTTACCTGAAGGTGTAACCACCCCTTCAAGCTTGACTCCTCCATCAATAATAAACTTTTCCATGCGACCCTCCGATAAGTGAATGGATTAATACGTTTCGGTAACCTTCTGCAAACCTGCAGGTTGGTCCTCAGGCAGCCCCATTTCTCTGGTGAGCTGCAATGCAAAAAGCTGACCAGGAATCACATAAGGAATGGGGGATAGCCATTCTGGTATGGTTTTCGGGGTTTGGAATTTCACCATGGCGGATGAAAGTACGCGCGGGACATCGGAGATCGTGATTAATTCCGCTCCAACATTTTTTAATTGGAAGGCTATGGATGAGACATCCTTTTCCAATTTTCCCGAGGGTGCGACGATGAGGACCGGTGAACCTCGACTGACAGTCGCGATTGGACCATGTCGAAAATCAGCGGTTGAATATGCTTCTGCAATAACTCCAGTTAATTCCTTGATCTTTAATGCAATTTCAAAAGCGGTTGCGTAATTGTACCCTCGGCCAAGGACGGTGCAGCGGTTGATGTAGCGGTAACGCTGCACTTTGTATAATTTAGGTAAAGCAAATTGGATGGTTTGTTCCATTAATTCAGGAAGGGAAGCCAGCTGAGAAAGATGGTTTTTATTTCCTGAAAGAATGGAAGAGAACAGCGCCAAGGCGGTAAGCGAGGATGTATATGTCTTTGTTGCAGCTACAGCTTTCTCCACACCTGCATAGATCGGTATTACATAATCCGAATTCCGGGCAAGGGGAGAATCTGGATCATTGGTTATTGATAAAGTGGCGCATCCAGATTTTCGGCCGGCTTCAAGCACAGAGATAATATCGGGTGAGCGGCCACTCTGGGAAATTCCAATAACCAGCGCATCGGAAAGGTTGGGATACGTGTTATAAAAAGTATAGAGTGAAGGTGTGGCAAGGGCAACCTGGAGCTTGTTATGTGCCCCAAAAAGGTACTGGGCGTACCTGGCTGCGTTGTCAGAAGTACCACGCGCTGCGATTACTACATACTTAAATTTCGAACGGATCTGGTCGCAGATGAAAGAAATGTTCGAAGCCTGGGAAGCGAGAAAATATTTCACGATCTCCGGCTGCTGCAAAATTTCTTTTTCGAGTTGGCTCATGTAACAAATCTCCGTGGAGATTATTTTACCTTGATGCAAGCATAAAGAAACAGGGGTATACTTTTTTCATTCATACAGAAGATCGGAGAACCTCATGATTGAGACTTTCAAAATTGATCCATTCAATAAACAGCATGTCAGAGAATTCATAAATTTTCATTACGATCTTTACCGTGGTACTCCTCAGTGGGTCCCTCCTTTTTACTCAGACATGTATCTCGTTTTTGATAAGAAGAAGCATCCGTTCTATGAGAAAAACGCTGCCGATTTTTTTATTTCAAAACGCGACGGGAAAGTTGTCGCAAGGATTGCTGTGACCGAAAACACAATATTTAATGAATACCATAAAACACGAAAAGCGCAGTTTTACTATTTTGACGCCGAGGATGACCAGGAAGCAACTAACTCGGTTTTTGATGCAGTATTCCAATGGGCTCGGGATAGAAAGCTGGATACTGTTGTAGGACCAAAAGGTTTCAGCATTTTTGATGGATATGGTATTCAAATAGAGGGAAACGAAAATCGGGCGATGATGACGATGATGAATTACAACTTTCCTTATTACCGGAAGTTGGTTGAAAATGTGGGTTTCGAAAAAGAGGTTGATTTTGTATCCTGCTATCTTAAGCGGGAGCAATTCATCTTGCCACCAAGGGTTCAGGAAATCGCCTTGAAGGTGGAAGAGCGGGGTTACTTCACGGTAAAAACCTTTCAATCGAAGAAGGAACTCAGGGATTGGTCCTGGCGGATCGGCCAAACCTACAATAAAACATTCGTGAACAATTGGGAATATTACCCATTGACAGAAAGAGAAATCCAATTCCTTTTAGATAGCCTTCTAACCATCGCAGATCCCAAGTTGATCAAAGTGATAATGCACAATGATGATATTATCGGATTCCTGTTCGGATTCCCGGATGTCTCAGCAGCGTTGCAACGCCAGAAAGGTAAAGTAGGTCTATCCCGTCCATGGGGGATTGTTGACCTTATGAATGAATTCAAACGAACAACCTTCATTTCTCTTAATGGTGCCGGGGTCCTGCCTGAATTCCACGGTCGGGGAGCAAATGCCCTGCTCTACAATGAAATGGCGAAATTTTTGCAAGGGTCCCAGTTTGAGGCTGCCGAATTGACGCAGGTGGCGGAAACTGCAGTTCAGATGCGAAAAGACCTAAAAACTGTGGGTGGCAAGGAATATAAAAACCACAGAGTCTATCGAAAACAGATCTAAGAAGAATTCCAAATACCAAAGGCTGCCTTATTGATCAATCAGGCAGCTTTTTTCTTTTTAAAATGTCAAATAACTCATTGATCGCGTATGCAACCCATAGGATGGAGAAGGGGATAAGCGGAAGGACATATCGTTGGAAAGGTATTGAAAATGCCAGGAAAAGGAAAATGAATTGAAGTGTACTGCCCACCAGAAGGATGATCAGCAATTCCCGCCCGTTCGGTGATGCCCGCTTGGCATGAATGGAACCAAGAATAAAACCCATTGATGAAAGGACCATTGAAATAATCCCCCAGATCAAACCTCGAAAGAGGTTTTGAATCAACAAAGATTGATACTTAAGTTCAGCTTGAAAGGTATTTTCAATATAATTTCCCACATCATGGAAAGCGGGCGGGGTAAGGAAGAGATTTGCGAGAATGCTGCCAAACCGTTTACTGATCGTGTTCGAGATCCAACCCTGGTTGATGCTTTCCAGGTCTGCCACCTGGCGGGCAAGCAATGCTTTGCGGGCAACGGTGGCGGCTATGAACGCCTGGTAGGGTTTCTCCCATAAAAATGTGTTGAGAAAATGGGTCATTCCCAGAAAAATTATGACATACACTGCGATATGCATTATTAGCCGGTTTCTATCCATTTTCGGTGGATAGTTCCGGTAAATCAAGGCAAACAACCCGAGAATGAAAAGCGGAAGGACTGAATATTTCGTATTGAAAGCCAACGCCACGGGTATAGCCGATAAAAATAGGAAACGGGGATTCTGCAGGAAGGCCCATATGGAAAGGATGATAAAAAATAGCATTGGTCCTTCCGACATAGCCCTGCGGGTGTGAAGGAGGACCAGCGCATTTAGACTGAAAAGAAGTACCATCAACCATCCCAACAGATTTCCGCGTAATTTTCGTCCTATCAAATAAAGAAATAGTATGTCCAATGGCAAGAAGATTGCTGATGCCAGTCGACCGGTGATTAATTGAGCTTCGGTTGGGTATGCACTGGCATTAATGTTTTGCCCCCAATCGGCGGACCAATTCCAATCATTTGGCAATTCAGGGACTCTTCCCAACGCCCGAAAAATACCGATCCAGGTCCTGGAAAAGGGTGCATCCAAAAGCCGATATTGCATTCGGATATCCATTGGATTTTGTGGTTTCCAGATAAGGGAGCCAGGGTCCTGTATAAAAAGGTCAACATCACTGCTCATGAAAATCTGGGTGGCTTCATCGGGGTGAAAAGGTATTTCTTGGATATCCCGAAGAAAAAAAAACGAGAAAAGAAGAATAAAGGATCCAATCAGGATTGGATTAATCCAGTCTTTAATATTTGGCTCTTTTTTAACAGGTGCTCCTAATGAATCTTTCATATTTAGATTTTACAGCCAAATTGTTGTAAGCAGAGTGGAACAAGGCTAGAATAATAGCGACACGTGAAAAACCAACTTCTCACCAATCGCAGGTTTTACCTTCTTTTAGGTTTGTTTGTTGGAATTGCCATTACCTGGAAGTTGGCTTTAATTAAATTCGGCGCATTCCCTTTTAATGCGGACGAAGCCATCGTGGCTCTCATGGGCAGGCATATTCTACAAGGGGAAATTCCAATTTTTTTCTACGGTCAAGCATACATGGGCAGCCTGGACGCTTTCCTTGTGGCTTTGTCATTTCTCATATTTGGCGAACAAATTAATGCCATCCGTTATGTACAGATCCTTCTGTATGTTGGAGTACTACTTTCCACCTTCTGGCTTTCCGTAATAATTTTTAGATCTCGAATGGCTGCGTTGTACTCAGTGATCCTGCTGGCGATCCCAACGGTAAATGTGACCCTCTACACAACCGTCAGCCTGGGTGGGTACGGCGAAGCATTGCTGATCGGTAACCTGCTCCTTTGCTTTGGATTAATGATCTTTCAGAAACGATCACAACAAACATCATTCGCGAGGAACCTTGTATTTGTTCTATTGTGGGGCGTTCTCGCAGGATTGGGTTTGTGGGCGAATGGGTTGACACTTGTCTATTCATTGCCAATGGGTTTCTATCTGGCATTCTGGATTATTCAAGAATATAAGGCAAAGAGAAGGATAATTCTTATTGGGATGTTGATCACCGGGGGATTAATAGGTGCTGCCCCGTGGATTTCCTATGCGGTCCAAAATTCCATTGCACAGTTGCTTCGAGAATTGTTAGGTAGCGCGGTTGCTGTAGAAAGCGGGTCCTGGTTCAATCAAGTGGTCATGCACGCTCTCAATTTTGTGCTTTTTGGCATTCCAGTGATCCTTGGGTTTCGTCCTCCCTGGGAGGTGAGTTGGCTGGTTCTACCACTGATCCCGTTTGTTGGTCTATTTTGGTTCCTGGTCATCAAAAATGGTGTGGGAAAAATTCGAACGGAAAACGGCAACGAGAGATGGATACAATTTTTTCCCGCCACAGTAATTCTATTAATTATCACCCTTTTCATATTTACACATTTTGGTGTGGATCCTTCAGGCCGGTATTTCCTACCTATAAATATTATGCTTGCGATTTATGCTGGTATTTATATTGATCAAGGTATTTCCAAAAAAATATTCAAGACAGCAGGATTAATATTAATTTTCAGTTTTCAATTCCTGGGAACGATTCAATGCCTTCAGCGTATCCCACCAGGGCTCACCACACAATTTGACACTTCCACGGTGATCAACCGGGAGTACGACGCCGAATTGATAGCGTTCCTGAAAGAATCCAACGAAACAAGGGGTTTCACAAATTACTGGGTATCTTACCCGCTTGCATTTCTATCCAGGGAGGAACTAATCTTTACTCCTCGCCTGCCATATCATCAGGATCTTCGATACACGCCCCGGGATGATCGTTATGCGCCTTTTACAAAGTTGGTTGATCAAAGTGAAAAAACTGCCTTGATAACATCCCGGAATATTAAGTTGAATCTAAAAATCCGGGAATTCCTTCAAGAAAAAGGAATCACCTGGAACGAAAAACAAATTGGAGATTATCTGGTTTTTTATGGTCTTTCAAACCGAATAAATTCAGATGATTTGAATGCTTTGATTCAACCTTAAATATCCGACCGGCGATCTTTTTGGACTGGAATCGTATCGCGAGCATTTTTTACCAATTCCATATCAATATTCGCCGTGATCAGCTCATCCATTTCCGAACCTACCTCAGCAAGGACCTCACCCCATGGATCGATGATCGAAGATGCTCCTCCCATGATCTCATTTCCTGATTTACCAACAGCATTGCATGCGATGACAAAAATCTGATTTTCAATTGCCCTGGCTTTTAATAATGTCTTCCAATGCTCGACCCGTTTTCGAGGCCATTCCGCGCTGATGATCATTACCGTCACACCACCTAAAACATACTTGCGGAAAACTTCCGGAAAACGTAGATCGTAACAAATGGCCATTCCAACTTTTCCCCATGGTTTGGAGAAGGAGCATAAGTTATCACCCGGTGAAAAAAATATATCCTCCTTCATCAAGGAAAAGAGATGGATTTTATTGTATTTATATACAATACCGGTTGGATCAAAATAAACCATTGTGTTATACAAGTGGTTATTGACTTTGACGGGATAGGTTCCAGCGATTCCGATTCGTAAAGTGCTCGACATGTTTTGGATCACGGAGAGATAATCCTGGCTTTGGGCAATATATGCATCCAAGTGTTTGTAATCATATCCACCCAACCACAGTTCAGGGAGCAAAATCAGTTCGCATTCTCTAATCGCAGCGAGCTTTATAAACGATTCCGCTTTGCGATAATTACTCTCGAAATCACCCCTGGTGATCTGAAATTGTCCTACAGCAATTTTGGTTAGCATGGGTGAATTATAATTTAACCAACCTTCTCAGGAGCTCGATAATTGAAAAATCATCAAAAGGCAATTTATTGGGTGGGGGCAATTTTTCTGTGTATCATTTTGCTCGTTTTATTGACCATCGCGAATTATCAATTTTCAAAGAATAATCCGGGGGGTACTGATTTCCTGGTTCATTGGGTGGGAACCCGAGCGTTTTTTGGCGAAGGAATCAGCCCTTATTCGGACCAAGTTGCCTTGGAAATACAACAAATGGTTTATGGAAGAGCAGCTCTGCCAGGTGAACACGAGCTGCGCGTGGCATATCCATTCTATTCGGCAATTCTCTTCTTCCCATTTGCAATCATCCCGGATTTCGATGTTGCTCGAGCAGTATGGATGACGATTTTGGAGATCGGGTTGATATCCTTAACCCTGGTCAGCATCCAATTAACAACCTGGCGCCCAAAGAATTGGGTTCTAGTACTATTGTTATTTTTCTCACTAGTCTGGTACCACGCTCTGCGCTCATTGATCAATGGAAATGTCGTGATTCTCATCGCTTTGGGAATCGCGGGAGCTTTTCTTGCCATTAAGAATAAACATGATGAGTTGGCTGGGGTTCTAATCGCATTGACAACAATTAAACCTCAGGTTGTGATCCTGGTTGTCATCTACGTTTTAGTTTGGGCTATTTTTCAGCGAAGGTACAAGATTATCGCCTGGTTCCTTATCACACTCGTTTTGCTAATCGCAAGCGGTTACCTTCTTATCCCGGATTGGGTCATGCAAAACCTTCGCGAAATCCTGCGATACCCTGGATACAATCCTCCGGGCACACCAGCTTCCGCTCTTGCAACCTGGTTCCCAGCGGTGGGACCCAGGGTAGGTACAATCCTATCTCTTGCTGTAATTGTGATCATGCTAACTGAGTGGTGGCTAGCCCGACATCAGGGATACCGCCATTTTTTCTGGACCGGTTGCCTGACCCTCGTATTGAGTGCCTGGAGCGGAATCCAAACGGATCCCGGAAATTTCATCATTATGTTACCCGCGATCATTTTATTCTTTGCGATAGTCGCTGAACGCTGGCCGGCAATTAGCAACATTATCACAGCCTCAGTCCTTGGTGGTTTATTAATCGTCATCTGGGTAATCTTCATTTCGACCCTGGAGCGTTCTTATCAGCCAATTCAAAGCCCGGTATTATTCTTTCCACTTCCACTGATATTATTCATCCTGCTTTACTGGATTCGAAGTTGGGCAATACACCCCCCCAAGCTTTATTATGATACTTTCCAGCAGGATGAAACCTTATCTAGATTATGAATAGAAAACAGAGATTAATTCTTGCAGGGATCGTAATTCTTGCTGCCATACTGCGTTGTATTTTTATTAATACCCGCAATATTCAATACGACGATGCGTTCAGCTACTTCCTGGCAAGATCAAGCATCGAAAATATTATTAAGGGAACTGCGGCAGATACGATGCCGCCCCTTTTTTACTTCCTTCTCCATTATTGGCAAATGGTTGCGGATGACATCTGGTTCCTTCGATTGTTGAGTGTTTTCCTTAGCTTGGGAGCCTTGCTCTTCCTTTTCGTTCTGGTCAAGAAATCCATCTCTACAGCGGCAGGTTTATGGGCAGCATTATTCGCAGCCATCTCCCCTTTACAGATTTACCATGCACAGGATATCCGCATGTACGCTTTGCTTGCCTTCTGCGGAATGGGATATCTTTTTTTCTTTTTTCAACTTTGGGGTGGTGATCCCACGCCAAAGGGAAAAACCTGGAAATGGGTTGGGATGATCCTTTTTGGTGCAAGCGCGATGTACACACATAACCTTGCG
>Ga0105097_10000159_pt1 | contig 27180 bp, 53 predicted proteins | sample PPLLak12cMay2015_FD_87035 | JGI IMG/M metagenome (GOLD analysis project Ga0105097, IMG submission 87035) | Freshwater sediment microbial communities from Prairie Pothole Lake near Jamestown, North Dakota, USA - PPLs Lake P7 Core (1) Depth... | ecosystem: Environmental > Aquatic > Freshwater >...
GGAATGGGTCTTGAGATTTTAAAACTCACTCGGCAACTTAACGAAGCAATTGAGCAACGTGATTTATCACTATCAGAGCATAGCAAAACTATGCGGCAGCTTGCCGAGTGCCAAGCACGGGAGAAGGTGCTGCGGGATGCTTTAGCTGACGGTATTAGTGGAGCAACAAACGAAGATATAAAACAGGCAAAGCGTGAGGCGTTGCTTGAGGCTGCTGATTACCTACTTAAAAGAGGATATAAAGGCAATGGCTTTGAGCTTTCACACGATCTTCGTCGCATGGCACTGGAAGATCATCCTATGAATCAAACACCATAAGGAAATGAAATGATACGGAGCCTACTTAACTTTATAGCATACACAACGATTGCGATCGCCTTTATTGCCGGTTGTGTTTTCTTGGCAGCGGCAGTCGTCGCTTATTTTCAAGGGATAACGGGTTGCATTGCGTGTATATTCTAAAGGAGAAAAAAATGAGTGACATTGTTGATCGATTGAGACAGCACGCACTACCTGATCCACATGACGAGAGAGAAGTGTTACATGCACCACTTTTGAGTGAAGCAGCAGACATAATTGAAGCACAGCGCCAGCAGCTTGCCGAGTGCCAAGCATGGAAAGACGATGTGGTAAATATGATTGCAACTGAAGTCAAGACCGCAAGAAAGCAATGGCAGTGTGAGGCGTTGCTTGAGGCTGCTACAGCAATGGAAATAGAACGCTACTTTAAGTTTGCGGACTGGCTGCGCAATACGGCAAAGGAACTGGAATGACTTTTGATGAATGGTGGAAAGGCAAGGATTATTGGTTCAAAGCCGATGACAAAACCGCTTTACCTACAGTAGCAAGAGACGCATGGATTGCTGGACAGCGTGAAGCGTTGCTTGAGGCTGCTGTTTGGTTTGACCAATTAGATATTGGAGATTGTTGGCCGGAGGATGAACTCCGCCGCATGGCAAAGGAACTGGAATGACACAATTCAAAACATTAGTGGAACCAGATGCAACTGGACTGGGTAGAATTATATACAACGGCCGCTACTACGGAGTCCCCTCTCCGGTGATCGAAGCTATCGAACGGGCCCATGAGTATATTTCTACTTGTCAGTTAGAGGGAAAACTACCAGTTCAGTATTATAAAGAAGGTGGAGTGACTTACGCTGTTTATGGTAGTAGCTCTATCGACTATGTTGAATATTTGAAACAGCAGCTTGCTGATGCACTTGAAGCTGCTAGCCTTTCAGAGGGAATGTATCGTTTGGCGCTTAACCGGCAGAAGGTTCTGAAAGATACACTAGTAGCAGTTCAACAGGCTATTTGTTTGGCCGCAGACGATGCTCCCGAATCTGCCATAGGCAAACTATACAACAAGATATCTGAGGTGATAGAATGATCTCAGTAGCTAGTGCAATACTAATCGTGATCGTCGGTCAAGATGTCACCAAAGTCGAAACTGACAATATGAGACAGTGTGAGTCTATCCTAAAGATAGTCATTGAGTTGGTTCAAGAAGATGAACCTGTCCATGCAAAGTGTTTTTACCAGGAACAAGTCAACAAGCATAGTGAATAAATATAGGATCCGCATATGCATAGATTCTGTAAATGTCATCCACCTCAGACTTATTTGAACAAAAAGTAGCAAACGACTTAAAAAAGATTGGTGTTCCTGCGTATAGACCCGCAGCGAACACTGCCCTCGCTGACGTGGCAATTAAGTCAAACGCTACGCCTCATGGTCGAGTGTTCATGGAAGTAAAAATGAACCACACCGACAACCTTAGCAACCCCAGAATGTTTTTCGACGGCGTTAAGTGGGCAACCACTTATAAGACCCCTGTCGCAAAATATGCGGTTGATTTGCTCAATGCATCATCACAATGGAAAAAGTTTCACGCTGAGTTGAAGAAACATCTGAACGTGAAGCAGATAAAACTACCCACATCGAAGTCTGGCCTAAAAGAAGTTGGCGCTGTTCCTCTTCACATTCTGAAAGACTTTGTTGAGAATGTTCGTGCTAACAGGTACATTCATATTGAGGAGAACGTCAACATCGGTGATCTTGTGACGAAACATTATCTAGAAGGCAAAGCTGAACCAGCATTCTATCTTCAAGCAGGCGACGATTTTTACTTGATCGGAAATAAAGATCCCTTAAATATTAACAAGGGAAGAAAACAGAAGGTGCCTATTCTAAAAGGCATGGGTGACTTCAAAGTTCGTATCTCTACTCGCAGTGAATTCTACGAGATTCAGGCAGAAGTTAAGATTAAAAAGATGGACCCTCATGTGAGTCCGTTCTCAGTTTTGGCTGAGTCAAGAAAAATGAACCCATTTGTACTAGGAAGCTAAGATGAAAACATTTAAAAAACTAAAAGAAGAATTCAGATTGCTATTAGAAGGCGAAGAGATTGAACCTATTACCGAAGCGAAAAACGCAGAGAAAATTAGTGCAGGCGATAATACCGCAATCGCTACTGCAGGTGAACATTTAACAACAGCACACATATTAAAGGCTGCTGCAGCACATCACGAAATAACAAATCCATCACATGCTGAATACTTGCACACCAAAGCTGACCATCATCTAAACCAAGCTAAAGAACTACTACATGGTAAATCAGCTGGTGTTCGAGCTGATACAGATAATCGTGCAGCTCATGTTGCTCACAAGTTTTTGCAGCATCATGTAGACCAAGGCCGCATGGTTTCAAGTATTCATGATGTACACCATACACCTAAACAAGGTGACATTGAGCGTGCTACAGGGGTAAAAACAACCCAAACCGAAGATACAGCTGACTTGGTTGTTCACTATAAGCATAAAGGAAAAGATAGTCACCAGGGGCTGTCTTATAAAAACAATGCTAGCAACACTTTGGGCACACCAGGTTTAGCAGGTATCGACAAACACTTTGCAAAGCATGGTTCCGATATGCAAGGCCACCTAGCAAAGTTCAACGCTGAACTGAAAAAGCACTATCCTGATGCGAATAATAAGGAGCAGCGCAAGGCAATTGAGAAAGAACCTAAAGCACAAGAGATAGCTAAAAAATTCAAAGAGAAAGTTGCGGCTCACTTTGAGAACACTTTTAACATGGCACATCACGATACTCAAAAGGAACACTTGAAAACCATTTTCAAGATGAAGAGCAAGATCCCTACTGTACTTGTTAAGGGTCATGGTTCTGGTGGTGGGTATGGTGCATCACTTTCTGATCCTAAGGATGATGAAAGATATAAAGCAGTTCATAACGCTAAGAAGTTTAGTACTGAAAGAAGGGGCACTAACGTCCATTACTTTGCTCACGATGAGCACGGTAATAAACACCATTTAGGATATTCAGAGCATCGATTTACTCATGGTGGCTTTACATCATTCGGAGCACCTACACACTCAAAATGATTAGATATAAAGAACTATTAGAGTCGTTAGCTCACGCAGCTGCAACAAGCCAAGGGCTTGAATACTATGGGTTCGGTCGCTATGGTCGCCATGGTACGGTAACAGCTGTTAGCAAGTTCGACCGCCTTGTGCCTATTCATAAAGTTGAGAAGCTAAAAACTCTGCCAGGTGATGTGTTAAAGCACTTGCAACATGCAGACGACGAAGTGTTTAATAATGGTGTGCATGGTGTTCGTAATGCACTAGATCATTTTCATGCACTGGGGTATGGACATGAGCGTGTTAAGATTTCCCAAAAGATCGATGGTGCGCCTAGCGTTGTGCTAGGTACTCATCCTGAGACTGGCAAGTTTTTTGTTGCATCAAAATCTGCATTCAACAAAGATCCTAAAATCAACTACACCAACGCTGACATTGACCGCAATCATGGTCATGCACCTGGTTTGGCGCAAAAGCTAAAAGACCTCTTGAAGCACGGCCCTAAGTTGGGTATTAAAGGCGTTGTTCAAGGTGATATGGTTTACGGTGAAGGTGACAAGGAAGATCATGGTAGCAAGATCGCATTCAAACCTAACACTATTAGATATTCAATCGACAAAAATCATCCTGAAGGCAAAAAGGTAGCCAAGTCCAAAATCGGGCTTGCATTGCATACTGAGTACGATAAAGATGGCAAAGCTATTCTGAACCCTAACATTCAAGTGAATGATCACCCAGATGTTTATAACATGCCTGTTGCTGTTGATCAAAGCAAGATGAAGTTCGACAAAGGCGTTCTAACAAGAGCAACCACAAATATCGGTAAGTTGATGAACAAGATTCCTAAAGAGGGATGGGAAGCACTCAAGCATCCTGAGATCAAAGCTCATGTGGCGACCTACATCAACAAGAAAGTTCGTGATGGTGAGTCAGATTATAATGTGTCCGAACTTGCTGAGCATATTAGCAAGAAGATGACCAAGGAAATTGATTCACTAAAAACAGAAAAAGCTAAGGCAGCGAGGGAAGCGAAGGTTGATGCATTGCTCTACCACATAAACAGTAATCAAGAACATTACCAACACGCTTTCGATATTCAGCATCACATTGCTGATGCAAAGCATCATATTATCGATCAACTAAATCACGGTCAGACATTCGAGCATACATATGAAAACGGTCAGTCAGCTTCACCGGAAGGTTATGTTATGATTGGTCATCATGGTCCGCTAAAATTTGTCAACCGTGGTGATTTTAGTCGTCAAAACTTTAACGCAGGGCAATTCCAAAAATGAAAACCTTTATTCAATACTTAAAAGAAGTAGCAGGAGAGAAGACTGCGGTTATGACTTTCGGTCGTTTCAACCCGCCTACTGTTGGTCATGCAAAGCTAGTTGACCATGTATTGAAGCAGAAAGGTGACCACCACGTTTTTGTTTCTCACAGTCAAGATGCTAAGAAGAACCCTCTATCAGCCGATGAAAAGGTTGGGTACCTGAAGAAAATGTATCCAAAGCACACCGGAAGTTTTCATGCTGCGTCTAAAGAATCACCTACTATTTTTCATGCAGCAGCAGCTATGCATAAGAATGGATACAAGCACTTGCATGTGGTTGTAGGCTCGGACAGAGTAAAAGAGTTTCATGATAAACTACATCAGTACAACGGTAAGTTCAACGACAAAGGTCATGGGTACCACTTTAAATCGATCAAGGTAACAAGTGCCGGTGATCGTGATCCTGATGCAGAAGGTGTCGAAGGAATGTCAGCAAGTAAAATGCGTGAACACGCATTAGCTGGTAATAAAGAGGCATTTAAGTCAGGGCTTCATCCTGCACTTCATCCTCATGCAGAAGAAATGATGAATAAGATTAGAGACAGAATTAAATGAAATTTAGAGAATTCATTACTGAATCAGAACTAACTGACCTTCATGCTGAAATCGCTCACCATATGAGCAACGGCATGATTCCTAATCCTACTTTTCAAGAGCTTAAGCGTCGAGTAGACAAGCATGTTGAAAGAAAAGGGCAATCAGTTTTCAATCAACATTGTGTTGGTAAAGGTAATGAGTTCTACAATCTAGACCCTGCATTGGGCGATCTTGTATATGCAACACCATCAAATAGCAATGAAGTTGGGCACATGAAGAAAAAGCTGGCTAAAGTGTCAGTAAAGAACCATCCGTTCTATACGGCTATGAGTCAGTTACATCAGGAACTTACACCGTTGGCTGATAAAATGCAACACCTCAAGACGATGGTTGTTAAGACAACAGCGATCAGAGCCGCTGCAAAGCAAGAGAAGGAAGTTGTAAGGAAGAAAAAGCTTGGTGACCCTGCATCGTTGCATAAGGCACTGACAACTCACTTAGAAGAGTTCAAGGCAAGAGCACATGAATATGCTGGTGAACACTACGACACAATGATGCAGCACATGGAAAAGCACAGTTGGGATATTAGCAAAGCCGCCCCAAAACCAGATAGCTTAAAAGATTCTAAAGAGAGCTATCAAACAAAGAAAGCATGGCGCAACAAGCTAATGAGTATGACTGAGCCTAAAAGTTCTAGTGATCCTTCAGGTTTAATTCGCAAGTCAAGTAAGAAAGTTCGTGCTGCGTATCAAGAACAAGCTAAACAAAATGCCCACGACGAGTATATGTCTTGGGTCCACAAGATGACCGACAAGATCGGAAAGCCAGTCGCAGAGGCATCCGTGTCAGGTAGCCCTTGGACTGGTTCTAGATTACATGTTGTTACTCATGACGGTGAAGAACAAAAGTGGAACACCAAGATGATTATCAATCGATCAAAGTACAACAACCTGTTTAATCAATTTCCTACAAGAAAAGTAAAATGAAGAAATTTAAAGAATACTTAGAGGAGCAAGAGGTTAAGGGCACTAAAGGGATTAGTGCTAAGGACCTTCAGGATAAAATTGGTATGACAAGAATGAGAGCAATGTCTAAGCATCCGTTCTACCAGCAATATATCCGTGATTATTCACACCCACTTCGTCCTGCTATCTTTACACACTCAAAAAATAACCTAGGTCACAAAGTTCAGTCAACTGCTGACGGCAGAACTATGGTTCGTTTTGACTTTCACAACTACAAAGTAAGCAACGCACATTTGTTTAGGTGGGATGGAGTATCCAGAACACCATCAGGTTATAAAATGTGGATTCATAAAAAATCTTATCGTGAGGATGACGAGTGAAAAATTTTATTGTGGGATTGATGATGTGTTTCGCAAGTGTGGCTAGTGCAGCACCGGCGATTGATTTTAAGTTTTATGATTCTAATAAAAAATCACACACTTTGTCTGATTATAAAGGTAAGTGGGTACTGGTTAATTTTTGGGCACCTTGGTGTCCGAGATGCAAGATGGAGATTCCAACACTAAATGATCTAGATGCAAGACCAGATTTTGTAGTCATCGGTGTTGCAATGGATTATGGTGTTGATGCTAATAGCGTGACCTCAACAGTATCTAGATACAATATAAGGTTTCCGACTATCTTGGGTGGTAATAGACGAAGTGAAGGTTCACCAGCGTTACAAGTGGGCCCTGTTGACTACTATCCAACTTCATACCTTTACAATCCAAAAGGTGAAGTTGTAATGTTTATTCCCGGTATCGTTAGTAAACAAAAGATTATCTCATTTATAAATAAGTAAGGAAATATTATGCCTAGTACCTCTGAAAAACAAGCAAGACTGATGGCTGCATGTGCTCATGGTGCTGGGTATGATAAATGTCCGCCTAAGAAGGTGGCAAAGGAATTTAACAAAGCAGACAAGGAAACAAGTATCTTGAAAAAATCGTTTAAAGAGTGGGTCAATGAAGGAATCGATCAAGAGCACATGAGTCGCTGCAGAGTACTTGCTGCTCACCATAAGGTCCCTGTAGCTCAAATCATGAGCCAAGTGCGTCAAGGTGCAAAGGTAGAACTTGAACACACTAAAAGTAAGGCCGAAGCAACTAAGATCGCATTCGATCATTTGAAAGAGAAACCTAATTACTACACCGCACTAGCCAATATGGAAAAAGGCGAGTGTGATAAATAAGTTATCGCATACACATTAATGGAATTATATGGCATCCTTTTCAGAACTAAGAGAAAAATATCGTAACGGTGAATTGTTCAAGGTAAGTGAAATTGTCCTCGATAAAAACGAGAGAACAATTCATGAGGTAGTTGGTCTCGGGGCTAACTACCTAACTGTCATTGACGCAACCGGTGATATCTCAAAGAAATGGATCACTGATGTTATTTCAGCAGAGTCCTTGAGAGAAGATTTTGAGGACATGCGCCGCAAGCGTTCTTCAAGTAATCAAGTCGCCTTCGCCGGATACAAAACTAAAAACTTTACGCAAGATATTTTTGAACTATTTAAACCACTGATCAAAGAGCACAAAAAGGACAAGTTTCAGGTGCTGAACCTTGTTCGTGTAACAGATGAGCTGTTGAGTGAAACATCCTCGCTCACTCTGAAAAATTACATCAAGGTAAAAACCCTGATCGAACGTAGTGAAAAGTATCTTAGCAAGATGAATCGTCTACAAGAGCACTCATACATTAATGACCTTGTAGACCAAGTCATGATGTTCGAACTAGAAGAGGGACTAAAGGTTACTTCTATGGATCGTGATCGTGCAGCTAAGATCATTGGTGATGCATTGGGTGTGACCTCAACGGGAACGCCTGAGGAAGTTGTCGATGCAGCAGCACAAAAAATGAAGTCGGGTCGTTTCACACCTGAAGCGTGGAAAATAGCAGGAAAAATGTTCAACATGGCGAGTGATGTAGGTATCAAGTGGAATAAAAATATCTTCGCCGCACCAACACTTAAAGCAATGGAGATAAAATAATGTCATTCGTAACTAAAGAATTCAAAAAAGCATTGTCAGCAATCATGGAAGGTTTCGACCCAATGGACTTGATGACTGAAGAGCAACTAGCTGAACTAGCTGAATCTTTTGAGGCAAAGCTTGCAGCAGTTCGTGCTAAGCTGGATGCTAAGAAGAAACCTAAAGATGATTATGACTTCGAACCTGAAGCACCTAAGGCAGCTAAAACTAAAGTCTCTGGTACATATGGTAAGTCATTCACAGATATGGATGATGAAGGCCAAGAAAGAGCTACAGTAAAGGCAGCTGAAGCTCCTAAGCGTGGTCGTGGTCGTCCTCGCAAGAACGTGTAAGGTGATGTAGTGGAATCGTTTGCTCAATACTTTAAGCGTAGATTAGAAGAAGCAACTAGCTATGCTGCTACTGCTAGATCAGGTGAGCGTGCTTGGCATAGTCAATTGGTTGACACCTCCAAAAAAGCAGCACCTGCGAAACCTGTAGCACCGTCACACGCTGATCCTGCTCATCGTGAAAAGATGTTTAGCCTTCACGCTAAAATGCACGCTGCTGCTAAGGCACGTGGTGATGATCATGGCATGGCATACCATCAATCAAAACTCAAGTCGTACAGTTGAGCAAATTAACCATAAATAACACATTAACAAAGGAGCAACAATATGTCTCAATTTAAATTCAATATCGCAGATGCACAATACCCATTGGATGCGTTTGCAACCGTAACAGTAGCAAGCACAGTAGGTTACATTGTTGGTGAAAAAGTCACCGCTGGTGCAGTAACCGCTGATGTGTCTCGCATTGTGTCAAGCACTCGCCTTGTAGTTGACGGCGTTAAAGGCGGCACCACAATGTCAGGTAACTTGGTTGGTGCTAACTCTACTACAACATCTGCAATCAGCGCTTTTGCTTGGGGACAACCAAGAATGCGTGACGTTGATGGCGTTATGACTGAAAAGATGTTTGGTGTAATCACTGGTGTTGATGATCGTGGAGTCATGTTCAAGACCCGTGAAGACGATCATGTTGAGGTTTCAGTTTCTTGCCGTCAAGCTCTGTCGAAGATTCAGAACACAGACTCTTCAGTTGCTCCTACATTAGTGTACGGTTTGCCAGCTGATGGAACCTATGCTGACGGAGCTGTTTTGAGATTCACAATCACATCTAACGAAGCACTTTCAGTTGCTGGTGCACCAAGAGTAGCTATCTTGAATGCTGGTTCATCAGTGACAACATACGCTACATATGTACCTGAAAAATCATCTTCAACATTCTTGGTATTTGAATATACTAACAATGTAGCGGTCTCGGCTGCTGGTCAAATTGTTTCGGCTCTGTATAACGCAAACGGAGCGGTTATCACAGACATTGGTGGTGCAGCAGTCGTACCAAGCAGCTTTGGTGATGTAACTGGTATTATTTTGGCATAATATAGATGGCTGATAAAAAAGTATCTGAGTTAGCTGAAGCAACGTCCGCCGCACAGGCGGATGTTTTTCTACTTGTGCAGGGTGGCGTTTCTAAAAAGATTTCTAAGCTGAATCTGTTTAGTACTCTTGACGTTGCAGGTAAGTGCTTGTCGAGAAAAACTCATGAGACCCTAGTAGCATCTGGTGTTGTAAGCACAACAGTTCATACTACATTCATTAATGTTGGGGCAGGCATTTATGATATGTCGCTTGCAGCTGGTGAAGAAGGTATGATTAAAACTGTAGCTTGTTCGGGTAATGCAGGAACAATTACTTTGACTGTTCCTGCTGGTTTAGGATTCACTACTGTTGGTGTAACTGGAGTTGGTAGCACAATCACTATGCATTTTGTGAATGGTGCTTGGACTATTATTGGTAGTCACAACGTAGTTATCTCTTAATAAGGTAAATAATGGCTGAAATTAAAGTATCCCAACTACCAACAGCAACGAGCATGTTGGGTCCTGACCTTCTGATGATTGTATCAGGAACAAACAACAAGAAGATCACTTTTGAAAATATGGTGAAGAGTGTCAGAACTGACCTTGTTGTAAACAGCAACAACGAAGCTGCTTCGCTGAGAGTTTTCAGTCAAGCTAGTGATGACCTTCTTATCACTGATCCTGTCTTGGGTCGTGTTGGTGTGGGTACAACCGCTCCTGGTGCATTATTACATGTAAACGGAAACCTTAAGGTCGGTGCTCAAGATGGTTCAGGTGTAGTTCTAAATTCATTTGAATCGTTGATTGTTGACGGCACACCTACTAAATCAGCTATTCCTGGTATTGGTGTATCAAGGATTACATTCAGTTCAGGTAACACTGCATTGAACGTGAACCTAAGTAACGGGTCGCCTTACCAAACAAAAACATTCATTGTATCTGAAGAGCCCTCGGGTGGTACATGTAACGTGTCTATTCTGCCAACTCCATGGGTTGGAGCAGGCACAGCACCTTCGATCAAACTAGCTAAACTAGGTGATACTGTCACCTTGATATATGATCAATCAGGATGGGCCATCCAAAGTTATTTTGGGGCATCTATTGTTTAATTAAACTATGATCCTTAGTAATGATACGTTTATAAGTTATGCAATGAAGCACTACGACAACCCTTCATGCAAAACACTGGATGAGTTTAATGAAGATTTAAGTAGATTTAAATATCTAAAGAAGCTTCTTAATAGGTATATTGCGGGTGATGACACAGTTAATTTTAGACTGATAGTAAATCATATCGCCATCCTATATAACGTCTTTGAATATAACGCTTGCACTGCAATGCTATTCTTCAAGACAGAACGAGAACAATGGTCAGTTATTGCTCCTATACTAGAGTACATGAACTACCTTCCTGAGTTTATATCTGATATTGGTGTAAACACTAACATGATAGAGCGACACAGTAGAACTGTCGCTGAACTGAAGGAATTTTAATGGCAGCAATTGTTGACAATCTAATCGCTATCAGAATCATCTACCTTTTGGTGCAACCATTCAAGCAATGGGAAGCATATAAGCAAGGTATCATCGATGAAAACGGCGACCGCACAGAGAAATCGACTGAAGGTTCAGATGATTGGTCAATGTTGCATCGCTTAGTTGCACGTCTAAAGAAACTTCTTGGTACAATCCCTGGTGGTAAAAGTGTAATCGCAAGTGTTGCGGCTGCATACTTACTTGTGCGTGAGTGTGTTGAGCGTGATGTTGAACCTGAACTACTAGAACAATACTTCAATGACGCTGTTGAATCTGGCGAGGTTATGACAATCGAAACATATACTTTTGTTTCTGACACTATATATAAAATTACAGAGGATGGCGCTGTTATAGGTAATGTCGTGGGCAGTGGTAACATTGCTGGAGCTGCGCCTGGTGAAGAACCACCTGTTCGTAAACGTAAAAAGAAAGTGATGAAAAGAAATGTTCCTGACACCAGCACTAGCCTTCCTTAAAGGCATCGATTTTAAGACATGGGTAATCATTGGCCTAACTGCAGGCATGATCGGACTATGGGTCACCATGCAATTCAAAACCATCACCATTGGTACTTTGAAAAATCAGCTGAACGAGAAGAACCTGGTCATTCAAAAATATGAAACTGATATTTTAAATTTAACGGAATCAGTCAAGCGTCAAAATGCTGCTATCGAAGGTCTTGTAGCAAGAAACCAAGAGTTCGAGGACACCTTAGGTTTGGCCGGAGAACAGAACGCTAAGTTGAGTGCGCAGGCCGAAAGAATGATTAGTATGATTAAAAAGAGTCATGTACCACCCGACTGTAAGGGCGCAACTGACCATCTAAATGATTTTACAAAAGAATTCGCAAAGGAATGGAATAAATGAGTATTAGAGGTATGCAGCTTTTAATCGCCATTGACCAAGTATTCAACACGTTAGTTGGCAACGGTTTTGCAGACGAAACTCTGTCTGCAAGAGCATGGAGAAACAGGAACAAAAACAAAAAATGGACTTTCATTAGAAAATTTATCGACGCTTTGTTTTTCTTTCAAACGAACCATTGTGAGATTGCTTACATTAGAGAAGCAACAAGAGCTCAACTTCCCCCAGAATATAGGGAAGAACTAGAGGAAATATTTAAATGAAAACTACATTATTGGCTTTAGTGCTATCTGTATTCTTGACCGGTTGCGAGTTACTTCCCACCAAGATTCAGATAGTAGAGGTTAAGATCCCTGTTGCAACAGTACCTAAACCACCTGTAACAGTCAGACCGAAACTGGAGCTAGAAACCGTCGATATTAAGACAAGCGGATATGATGGATATGTCAAATCACTCGAGGCAGACTTGGTTCGCATGAAAACGTACGCCGACAGTCTTGAGAATGTAATCTACACTTATGATGTGTTGAGTGGTAAACTTGAAGAGTTGGAAATAAAGGGAAAAATAAATGGCAATTAACTGTAATTTTAGCTACAAAGGAACTGACTACGATGCAGTAGTCTTTAAGATCGTTCGAGTGTTTGGTTCGAAAGCTGAAGGGTGGAACGCTGTTTTTGCTTTTGTCACTGAAGGTGACGAATTTACTGAACTAAGATTCAGAGGAATGATCACTATTGGACTTCCTTGGGAAAATACAAACCCATTCCCTGTACTGTATAAGCGCATGGAAGAAATCTTGACTGACGGTGGTTTCAATATCGTAAGAGAAGCATCAGTTATGATCAATGAACCGTCACTAGTCCCGGCAGAAGAAGTGAAACCAAAACCTAAAAAAACAAGAATAACAAAGGTAAAGAAAGCTGATGGAGTTTCTAGCGATAGCTAAAGATATACTTGGTTTTGTTTCCACTGTAGATTTTACAGGAGTTGTTCTACTTGTATTTTTAGTTGTTTTTGTGATGATGATGTATCGACTAAGCAAGTCCGAGTCATCTAAGTTCTTCTATGATCAACTGTTTGTCGATAAAGATGGAGTAGCATCAACCAGCAAGATCGCTCATCTAGTTGTGTTGACTGTTTCTACTTGGGGATTTGTTCACTTGACACTTAAAGGTGAACTATCTGAGTGGTACTTCTTGGCTTACATCACAATATGGGTTGCACAGCGTGGGTTCACTAAGTGGGTTGATATGCAACAAGCCCAAGGTGGAACCGCATATCATATGCCACCTCAGCAACCATATGGCTACCAGCAAGGTCCATATCAGCCTGGATATACTGCATACGGTGAAACTCAATATGTTCCACCTTCAGACCCATACATGAACAAAGGGCAATTTGATAATCCTGACGGACCCAATTAACCCAATATGACTTACATCATGGGCACATATGCTAGCATATAGCGATCTTTTTACTATGTCAAATCTTTTTGTATAATGTGATCAGTAAACAACATAAACTAATTTGACATTTTGATGATGTAAATGTTATAATTTTTGTATTGCTTGATAATGGATGTGTTATGCTTTACAATGAAGTGAAATACCTTAAGCTTGTGTCGTACCGCCTAGAACGATTCAAGATCAAAAAAGACGACGGCAATCACTTTTTAGCGAATTGTCGTTGTCCTATCTGCGGTGATTCAGAACAAAACTCAAAAAAGACCCGTGGTTATTTTTATAGTCGAGGCAACAAGCTGAACTATAAGTGTCATAACTGCAATGCGTCTATGTCTTTTGCACGTTGGTTGAAAGATTTTGACTTCAACATCTATAGCATGTTCGCTCTTGAGGAATTTCAACACAAAAACCCTGGTGCGCTAGATTTGCCCGAACCAGCTGAAAAAATACCGCAATTGAAAACGAAACCGTATGTACCAAGTGTCTTAACTGGGTTAAAGTCAATAATTGAACTTCCTGATGATCATCCTGTCCGTGCATATGTTGAGAGCAGAAAGATTCCAGAAGAGTTCTGGCCTGACCTTTACTATGCCCCGAAGTTCCATAAGTGGACACTACAACACACTGATAAGTTCGCAAGGGTTGTAAAGGAATTTCCTCAACAAGAACACCCGAGGCTAATTATTCCTTTCTTCACTGAGGACACCAAGGAATGTTTCATGTATCACGCTCGATCATTCGGTGACGAAACTCCGAAGTATATCTCTATCAAGCTAGATAAAAAGCCGCCGCCGTTTTATGGCATGGATCGTTTAGATAAGCATGAGAAGGTTTATGTTGTAGAAGGCCCGCTTGATTCATTGTTTCTACCTAACGCTATCGCCGTTGGTAGTTCTGCTCTGCACATGGCAGTCGATGGTGGTCTAGATCAAACCTTTGTGATGGATAACGAAAACCGTAATCGTGAGATTCTGAAAGAGTACAAAAAGCTGATTGATATGGGAGTGAATATTGTCATCTGGCCTGAAACGTACACTTATAAAGACATCAATGAGGCACACCAAAACGGTATGAGTCTTTTTGACATTAAACAGCTAATCGATGATAATACATTCAACGGCCTAAGGGCTGAGATGATGTTCAACCAGTGGAGGAAAGTGAAAGATGAATAAAGACGAAGCTTGGAAAATTATCGAGTCCTGCAAAGGATGGAACGTGGGGCAACAATCAATCTTATTTTCCCCTGCAGCGAGGGATGCTGAAAATAAAGTTTATGACGCAAGAAGGGAGGCACTGACTGCCGCATGGAAAGTTGTGGGGGAGAAAAATGAAAACATTTAAAACTTATGAGCACGTAGATGGGATGCTACCTTGCATCAAGAAACCCATTATAGTTCACGCAATGAAGATCAATGAGGAATTTCGAGTTGATTCTCTAGAAGGTAACTATAAGCAAGGTAAACCCGGCGACTACCTTATGACAGGTATCGATGGTGAGCACTATATTTGTGATAGGTTCATTTTTGAGCGATCTTATGACTGGGTACCTGTTTCAGACCTTAAATATCCGCCAGGAGTGAGATAATGTGTGCTGTTAATCAACTTGAATGGAATTTTGCTGAGTTTCAGCGTGATGCTGTTTGTAATGGTGAGTTGTGCCCTCATTGTTTAAGGGATGATAGCATCGAGTGTGTTGGTTCGGCCCCTGATTTAGTTAATATGAACTATGCATATAACTGTACGCATTGTGGATCAAAATGGGAGGGATATTAAATGTTTCTCGAAACAGTAACAGGTAAGATGGTCAACGTGATTGACCCTAAACCAGATCAAATTGATATAAATGATATTGCCTGGGGATTGTCGAGGCAACCTCGCTTTGCAGGACACACTATAACAGAAATACCTTATAACGTAGCTCAGCACTCATTGCTGGTTACAGAAATCGCCTCTGATTTATACTATAATCGCTATGACTCAAACAATACGGTACAAGAAGCAACTGAGACACTTCAAAAAGAAGGGAAAGATGAAAGCCCGTTTTTCCTTAAAACGCTGCTGCATGACTCGGCTGAAGTGTATATTGGAGATCTTCCGTCGCCGGTTAAGCGTCATCCAAAAATCAATGAAGCGATCAGAGAAATCGAAGGTGCCTTGATGGCAACAATTTTCGATAAGTTTTCTCTACAACCAATGAGCGAAAGTGAAGCGAAGATTATCAAATTTGCTGACATGGTTGCCCGTGCTATCGAAGCACATGCGTTCATGCAAAGCCGTGGTCGTGACTGGAATCTGCCTGAAGTGTCATTGATCAGGCTACAAAAATTTGAACCACCCATGACCTCTGTTGTATCATATATAAAATTCCTGGAGAAATTTAATGAGCTATATTGATGATATTGACACCTTGAGCAGAGAGATTCGACGTCTTCAAAAGCGAAGACTCGATCTTAAAAAAAGATTTCAAGAACAATGTTTTCACAGAAACGTAAAAAGAGTATATCATGTGCCTAATATGAGCATCAGAGATATGATCGACCAACCAATTGATTTTTATAAAAAAAGGGCAGCACCCAAAATTAAAATTATTTGCACTGACTGCGGAAAGGTATTAAATGGGAATAGACGTTAAAATTATTGCTGATAGCATCAGCCCTCCTGGTAGAAGAATCACTACATTTCAACTTAGGTATCAGAGATTTTTCCATTCTGAGTTCATGACTCACCGAATGTTGTCTCGCAATGCCTCAAGTTCCAGAGCAATCCCTGTAGCTAAAATGCTTTCACAAGTATGGAATGACCCTGCTATGCCAGTATATTGGGGCTCGAACAAGGCAGGTATGCAAGCTGGAAAAGAACTAACAGGTTGTAGAAAGAAACTGGCTGAGACTATGTGGGTTTCTGCTGGTCGTGTTATGTGCATTGCCTCATGGGTTATGATGAAACTTGGTATGCACAAACAAATCACTAATCGTATGCTTGAACCTTGGCAGTATATCAGCGTTGTGGTTACAGCCACTGAATGGTCAAACTTCTTCGCACTCCGTAATCACAAAGATGCACAACCTGAGTTTCGTGAGTTGGCTGCTGCAATGGAAAAAGCAATGAGTGAAAGTATTCCTAAGCACTTGGAACTAGGTGAGTGGCATCTTCCGTATATGAATGAAGATGAGATCGAGATTGCCAAGATATGTGGTGCATATAGCGTGTTGCCCAAGCGTTCGGCTGCAAGATGTGCCCGTGTTAGTTATAACAAGCATGACGGAACAAAACCAACACTCGAAGAAGATCTAGAGCTCTACAATCAGTTGATGACTCGCCCGTACACTGACAAGCGTGGTAACACTTACGGCGACAATGACCCTATTCATGCATCACCTGTTGAGCATCAAGCGTATCCAGCACAAAACCCCTTTGAACATTCAGGCAACTTTGTTGGCTGGATTCAACTTCGCAAGCTAATCGAACAAAATAAATTTGAACAAGGAAATTAAAATGAAAGTTAAAGTTGTAAACAGATCAACACATTCACTCCCCGCTTATGAAACGTCTGGTGCGGCTGGCATGGATATTCGTGCCAACGAATCAGTGCACATTGAACCAGGTGATGTAGCATTAGTCCCTACTGGATTGTTTGTTGCTATTCCTGAAGGGTATGAGATTCAAATCAGACCCCGCAGTGGACTTTCGTTTAAAACAGGACTGCGAGTAGCCAATGCTCCTGGAACAATCGACTCATGCTACCGTGGTGAAATTAAAGTCATCATGCATAATGTTGGTGACAAAACTGAACCAATCTATATTGGTGACCGCATTGCTCAGATGGTACTGTGCCCCGTCATTAAGTGCGAGTGGGACGAAGTGTCTGACGTAGTTAACCTAGGAGAAACTGATCGAGGAGAAGGCGGATTTGGTTCGACCGGAAAACAATAAATAAAACCCAAACGATAAAACTAAAACAAGGAGAATCAAATGACGATGGACATTACCCAATCTATTCTTTCAGATATTACAGTATGGAACAAGTACGCAAAATGGATTCCTGAAACTGGAAGACGTGAAGATTGGCAAGACCTATGCGAGCGCAATATGGCTATGCATATCAAGAAGTACCCCCAGCTAAAAGATGAAATCAAGAAAGTATATAAGGAGTTCGTTTTAACAAAGAAAGTGCTTCCAAGTATGAGAAGCCTTCAGTTCGGTGGACGTCCAATCGAACTATCAAATAACCGCATGTTCAACTGTGCTTTTCTGCCTGTTGATCATTCAGATGCATTCAGCGAAACCATGTTCCTTCTCCTTGGTGGATCAGGTGTTGGTTTCAGTGTGCAGCATCGCCATGTTGATCAACTACCTGTTGTTCAAGGACCTAAAGAAAAACCTCGCCGCTTCCTTGTCGGCGATAGCATCGAAGGTTGGGCTGATGCAGTAAAAGTTCTGGTTGAAGCATATTTCAAAGGTAAGTCAGATCCTATTTTTGACTACCGTGATATTCGTAAGAAGGGCGCTCGCCTGATTACATCTGGTGGCAAAGCCCCAGGTCCTGATCCTTTGCGTATTTGTATCGATCACCTGCGTGATGTTCTTGAAGGAGCCAAAGGTCGTCAACTGAAACCAATCGAAGCTCATGATATGATGTGCCACATCGCTGATGCAGTTCTGTCAGGTGGTATTCGTCGTGCAGCTATGATCTCATTGTTCGATAAAGATGACGATGAGATGCTCACATGTAAAGGTCAACTGTTGGTTGACAACTGGGAACTAGAAGCCCGCACCGAAGGTGATTACACTAGCCATCACGGCTTCTGCATCTATAAAGGCAAGCGTGTTGATATGGTTCTGTCTGACTGGGATTATAATGTCCTGTCAACTACTCAGCGTCTACCTTGGTATTACTTTGAACAGCAACGTGGTCGTGCTAACAACTCAGTTGTGCTGATTCGTGGTGAAGTGAATGAACAAGAGTTCAAGGATATTTGGCAGAAGGTTATCGACTCAAAAGCTGGTGAACCTGGCGTTTATTGGACAAACGACCCCGACTGGGGAACTAACCCTTGTGTTGAGATTGGTCTTCGCAACAACCAGTTCTGTAACTTGACTGAGATTAACGCATCTGATGTAGTTGATCAAGCTGACCTTAATGCAAGAGCAAGAGCAGGCGCCTTTATCGGTACATTGCAAGCTGGTTACACTGACTTCCATTACCTTCGTCCTGTGTGGAAAGAGAATACAGAAAAAGATGCGCTGATCGGTGTATCGATGACTGGTATCGGTTCAGGTCGAGTGTTCCCTCTTGATCTGAGAGAAGCTGCTAACGTCGTCAAAGAAGAGAACAAGCGTGTCGCTGAGATCATCGGCATCAACCCTGCTGCAAGAACAACTGCTGTTAAACCTGCAGGAACAACAAGTCTAGTTGTTGGTTCAGCCTCAGGTATTCATGCATGGCACAACGACTACTACATTCGCCGTATGCGTGTAGGTAAGAATGAAGCACTGTACGACTACATGGTCAAAAATATTCCAGCACTGATTGAGGATTGCAAGTTCAAGCCGAATATCGAAGCTGTTATGTCGTTCCCACAAAAGGCTCCTGAGGGTGCGATTTTGAGAAACGAAAACTTCATGGATCTTCTCGAGCGTGTTAAGCGTTTCAACATTGAGTGGGTTGGTGAAGGTCATGTGGATGGAAACAACAACCACAACGTAAGCTGCACTATCTCATTGAAGGATGACGAGTGGTGGAAGTGTGCTGCGTGGATGTGGGAAAACAGAAACCACTACAACGGTATCAGCGTACTTCCTTATGATGGTGGCACTTACGTTCAAGCACCGTTTGAGGACTGCACAAAAGAGAAGTTCGACGAAATGGTTGTTCATCTGAAAGCTATTGACCTTCATCAGGTTGTGGAGAATGATGACCACACCGCAGCGAAAGATCAAGCAGCTTGTGCAGGTGGTGCCTGTGAAGTCACGCAATAAGTTTGTTTGGCCTGACTTAGTTCTACCACCAATCAATTTGTTCTCCCTAGGCAAGGAAAATTCCCCTTGCCGGGGTTTATGTGAACTAGATAACGGTAGATGTAGTGGGTGTTTGAGAACGGCAGAGGAAATCACTATGTGGACGCTATACGAGCCACATGAGAAGATCCAGATTCTCAAGCGAATTTATGATGAAGACCCCACAGTGTTTTCAAACAGATGACAAGGAAAGAAAATGATTGAATCAGATAAGATTAAAAAAGTAATTGTGAGTGATTACAGCGATGGTTTTGCTGTTGATTTATTCTTTAAGGATGGCAGGCAGATCGAAACTTTTACTTTCGATCATAACGAACCCCATGAGAACTTAAAGAATTTGTTTAAGGCGATTGGGATTAAGGAGGTTGTTTATCAGGAGGTGTGCTAATGAAGAAAAGGATTCACTCAACTATTCAATCGAGACGGAAGCAAATTCATTATGTTCTAAATAAACCAGCTGAAGAGCCCTCATTGTCAGAGCTACTTCAACAACTAAAACCAAGAAAAGAAGAAGAAAAACGAAATGAAAAAGACTAAATTCTGTTACTCATGTGACACGGAGTTCACTGTTATAGCTAAAGGGCAAGACCAGGTTCTGTATTGTCCATTCTGCGCCGAGTCGTTAGACGCAGATGAAGAAGTGTTTGAAGATGAAACCGAGAATGATTATTGAAGACGTTTTATAGCATCGTTCAGGAGTTGGGTAGTCTTAGTGTCTACCCAGTTCTTGAACACTTTCGCTCGAATATTGCCGTTAATCCAAGCATCCGACTCCAGTACACCTAGAGTGTATAACGCCTTCTCTTCAGCATATGCAAGCATTCCCTTTGTGAATGCGAAGTAAATAATCTCCCTCTTGAAACCATCAGTGCCTTTCTCAGCAACCATCGATTTTAGCTCGGGGCTTGAAGACCAGTAATCACGCCAGTCTGAGTCCACTTTGATTTTCTTCTTGACTCCCTTGGTTTGCTTGGTCTTGGTGCTTTTCAGCATCTTGCGACCCAAGTATTTCTTGCCGTCAGGTGCAGTAATGACATAGATAAATCCGATAGCTTTTGCAGGAATCGCATCTTCTTCGATTGGTAAACCATTGAGTAACCAGGACATTTTATAAATCTTCCGAAATAGATTGACATTAATTCGATATTTATTCATAATGGCTACATGTTGATCGAGATGAGTAGGAGATAGAAAATGGCACTGACGAAAAAAATGGCTAAAACGATTGCCCTTGAGATTAATGAACTCACGGTGTGCAGGATCATGCTTGATTCCCTTAATGAAAAGGAAATGTCCTTTGAAGAAAAGCATGAAAAAATTACGTTCTGGCGGAAGTGCTATGATGATGCCGCAGTGCATCTGAATACCATCCTTGATCAAGATGCAGTGATCACCTTTAGCGAAGCCCGTCGCCATGAGCGCCAGGTTAATTGTGTGAAATAATGGAAGCTATCAGAGAAATTACCGAGTGGCCTGCAGACGTAACACCTGCACCTAACCACATCTATTTGATGGATGGCGACAAGGCTGTTGCATACATCAAGTGGGGTAAAGGTGAGCCGCAGTATTTCACTGTGCCCTTCCGTTTGGTGAAAACTCGCCGGAAGTTTGTTAGTGTCAATCCTAATCCGTTTGACGCAAAAATGAAAAGCAACCTGACTGAGGTCAAGGGTAGCGGGGGACAGACATACTTTGTCGATTATGACGCCCGAACCTGTACCTGCCCGGGTTTCCAATTCCGTGGATATTGTAAACATTTAAATAGACACTCATGACTAAAAATGACGCTTATAAGTATGCGAAGAAGTGGTGGAAGAAGAATCCACACGGAACATACTTTGAGCTTGAAAGTCAAATGAAATCTGAGGGATACTCAGATGATGAGTATTCGATGGTGAAAAACTGGCTCAACACGTGGGCAGGCGGAAAACGAGGATGGTCTAAATGAAAATTGTCGGAAAACTACATGACTACTACGACGGACTACTGTCCTACGGTCAGGACGAGTCGCTGATCTTCAAGCGTGAGTCTGTTGTAGTTAATGACAGCAAAAGTGAGATGTTTAAAGATGTCGAAAACCTGCTCGAGGTCGATGCATTCAAGCGGGGATTCTGGAGAGATTATTACTCTTATCCTTCGGCTGATCTTGTCACCAAGAAAAACCAGATGCATTATGCTAACGCAGTGTTCATTGGGTTTTGTGGGAAGTTGTACTTCGGAATTCACTTGCGTTCAATTAGTCACCTTGACATAGTAGATAAATTCCTGTATACTGTTGATGAAGCAAAGAAATTTGAAGAACTGTACCAGTATAAGCCTCGCTATGTTGACATTAATAGCAGTGACATTAAAGGTAACTGGCTGACAGGTAAAATGGGAAAACTGTCCAACGTGTTCGATAGTGTCGATGCTTCAGAATTTTTCATCAAACATCGTGTGCCTTATTTTGCAGTGCATACGAAAGGTGGACAAATTAAAGAGGTGGTGCTGGTTCCAGAACTGAAAAAATACGAGTTTCAGAAGGTTAAAGACCCTTATACAGCCTATCAGGAAATCAGTATGTTCCTAGGTGGTGTTATTCCCCGCCAAGTGCCTGAAACAGTAGAGATCAGTGACAAGGACAGAATCTCACAGCATGGATTTGACAAACTGAGTTTTCGTCATCCATTCAAGATTAAGAAAGAAAAGAAATGAAACTACGAGTAATGAGCGACCTGCATCTGAATTTTAGCGGGTTTGATGTTCCGCAAGGACCTGACGACACTGAAACAGTGCTGGTCCTTGCAGGGGACGTCTGCGAAGTCGCTCATGGTAAAATGCAGTACAAGGAATTTTTCAAAGACGTAACTGATCGATTCAAGTTGGTTGTTTATGTTTTTGGAAACCATGAGTATTACGACACGTCTTATATCCGTGCGCACGATCAGTTCATGCGTGAGTGTGGTGACCTTGATCGATTAAAAGTTCTGGATATGGATACTGTTGACCTTGACGGCGTTCGGTTCATCGGCTGCACTTTGTGGACTGACATCCACAAAGCCAACCCATTGTCAATGAGTGACGCTCGAGCATTCATGGCTGATTATAGTTTGATCAGATGCGGGACTCATGACGCTCCATATAAGCGGCGCCTGGAACCTCTCGACACTGTTAAAGATCACATGGTTATGCGTGAGTGGCTGTTTCAACAAACAGTGCAGGCTCGCCTCGACGGAATGAAACCAGTGGTGGTGACTCACCATCACCCGAGTTTCGAATCTGTCCCAGAGAGGTTTAAAACTCATGGGCAGAATGAGTGCTACTGTAGCGACCTTGTTGATGATGTTTGGGAGAACGGCCCTGATTTTTGGTTTTGTGGTCACATCCATGACTACACTGACTACATGATCAACAAAACAAGAGTAGTATGTAATCCTCGAGGCTACCATAGCAAAAAGCATAACGAGCATACTTCTTTTAAACCGGACTTTTTTGTGGAACTGTGATGTTCGATTATATAAGTTCGAAGATTAAAGAACATGGATGGCTCCTGTTATCGTTAGAGGCAGTGATGGTATTAGGAGCCATCATCGGTTCGACCATTTTGGCGATGAATATTGGTGTGTCAAAATGGGGGTACGTCTTCTTCACTATGAGTTCTGCCGCAGGGCTCTACGTAGGAGTCAAAAGGGGTGTAATATCTTTGACATTATTGAACCTTTACTTTACAATTATAAATGTGACAGGTGTTTATCGTTGGTTTTCATAGGAGAATATTATGAATGAAGCAGAACTTGAGTTTATGGATAACTGTTTAATGCGTGGAGTTGTGTCTGTTCGCTTTACTAAGGCAGACGGGTCAGAACGACTAATGCGTTGCACTAAAGATTTTGGTTTGATTCCTCTGGATCAACATCCAGACCAGTCTGTAGACTCTGTAGTTTACACAGATTTGGAAAAAGTATTTGATCTTGACGTCCAAGGATGGAGATCATTTAAACCCAGCCGTGTTCTCGGCTGGAGCCCTGAAGTTTGATTTTTCGTTTTGTCATTAAGGAGATTTACAATCATGAAGAAAATTTTGTTTGCAGCACTTGTAGCTTTTTCAGTCACTTCATTCGCAGCACAGCCTACTACGCCACCAGGTAACGCATATGGTCTTTATAAAAATAAGACTGTAATTAACGTCCCACCATCCACGTCTACTGTCAATAACGGCGGCGCAGGTGGCGCAGGTGGTTCAGCTACTGCAACTGGTGGTTCGGCTACTGCAACAAATAGCGTAACAGTCAACACTGTTGAACCAGGCGCAAGCGTTATCGCCCCAGGAACAACTGCGTTGCTAACAACAAGTGGAACAACTGGTGAAGCCCTTGTATCAACATCAGTGTCCAACACTAACACATATGAAGCTGCCGCATCCACTGCATATGGCCCAGCACTGACAAGTGGTAGTGACACATGTATGGGGTCAACCTCGGTTGGTGGATCAGGTGTAGGATTTGGCTTCTCAGTTGGCTCAACATGGACTGACGAAAACTGTGTTATGTTGAAGAACGCTCGCCTGCTATACGGCATGGGGCAAGATAAAGTTGCCTTCGCACTAATGTGCCAAGACGAAGATGTCCGAGCAGCAGCTGCAGCAGCAAAAGTGAATATGTGCCCTCCAGTTGAAAAGAAAGAAACTAAGGGTTCTGATGCACCTTCGCAAGGATGGACTTTCTAAATGAGCAAGTGGTGGGACGACTATTTCATGGACATTGCAAAGCGAACAGCCTTGCAATCCCATTGTGTTAGGTTGAAAGTTGGTGCCGCCGCAGTTCGTGATAAGCGCATTATCCTCACCGGTCTCAACGGTACACCACCTGGTGAGGATAACTGTTGCGAAGAGGAAGTTTCTGGTACATATGTTTTCCATCCAGAAAAGCTTAGTTTAAAAACAAAAGACTCAGTGTCACATGCTGAAGAGAACCTAATCACATTCGCTGCTCAAAGTGGAATTTCCCTCAGAGGGTGTGGTTTGTTTCTAACTCATTCTCCATGCATTCATTGTGCGAAACTCATTCGTAACTCGGGATTCGCATATGTGGTGTATGATGAACTTTTCCGTAGTGATGATGGTCTCAAATACCTGAAGCAACGTGGTATTCCAGTGACGAAATTTTCGGAGCTTGATTATGGATAAAACTAACTACAGAATCGTCCCCAGGGTCATTAAGAAAAGACAGTTTTTCGATGATGACGTTGGATTAGTTATTCAAAAGAAAATCAGAGGAATGACCTACCTAGGTTATGTAGCCGACGTTTGGGTCGATTGTAGCGAAAAAGACGTATCACAAGTAGTACTAGACTTATTAGGAGATAAATGAATGGCAAAAGAAATCGTAATTCCCAGTAACCCCGCTGAACTGAAAACTATTCTGGCAGCAATCAAAGAGATGAGCGATTGCATGTACCGAATCGCAGCAGAAAAAGATGCAATGAAGGACATCGTTGACGACTTGGCAGAAAAGTACGAACTGCCTAAGAAGTATATCAACAAAATGGCTAAAGTTCATCACAAGGCATCATTCGACAAAGAGACAGTTGAGCATGATGACTTCGCTGATCTGTACGTTGCAGTGACAGAGGTAAAGTAAAATGTCATTACTTCACGCCGACCTTCATCAGGTAGCCGACCTTGTCGGTAAGGGTATCGAAAGGACCCTTGCTGATGCAATCGAGCGACAGTTTAAAGAGCAAATTGATCCACTGATCAAGCAGCTGGCAATCGAGTATGCAGAGAAGGTCGCTGCAAAAGTGCAAACTATGCAGATGTATAATGACAACAAAATTGAGCTAGCAGTGATTTTCAACGACAAGAATATTCTCAAGAAAATCTTGGGTTGACATTAAATCAAATTACTGTATACTGTCACATATTGAGTAAGGAAACACTATGAACAGTGGTTCAGTTATTGGTTTCATTTTTTGGGTTGCATTCATTCCTGTCTTCCTCGCCCTGTTACTTTTGGGTAAACGGAAGGAAGATGAATCGATCTTCTGGTATGGCTTCAAAAGAGCCATCGTCGCCCTGGTAGTCGGTGTGAGCTGGTTGGCTGGGGTGTCGTTCTACTTGTTGTATAACGGTATCTAAATAGGTTGACAATAAATCGCTCTTATGCAATAATGTTGTATATTGTGATGAAAGGTGATTAAATAATGGCCGTATCTGCAAAAACCCGTGCGAAACGTCACGCCAACGTCAAAAAGACGTGGGAAGCTGACATGCCCGCATTTAAACCTCTTGACTATACTGTGTCCCTGTTGAAAGTTCTGGGTCACTTCTCGACTAATGTTGATGAAAAGGTCAAGAAGTCCCTAGCTATCGATTATTGGAAAAAGCAAGGCAAGGATGTGACTGCAATCAGCAAGTTGGCTGAGGGTTGGTTCTTGCAAGCGGGTCCTGTTGCATACCTTTTGGATAAAGGGAATGCATTGGATGACCGTGACATTAAGTTCCTCGCCAAGAAGTACGCAGAACTGGTTGACTTTGCAAAACAAAAAGAGGAACGTGAGGCTGCGTGTGCAGCACCGGTTCCTGTCGTTAAACCGAACCCTCAAGATGCAATCAAGGCGAAAGCTGCCTTGGTAGGTGCGGAGATTGACGGCATGATTGATGCAGTAATTTCAGGAAAAGTAGATACTAATCCTAAAGAATTTCTGACTCAGAACGGTGTGTCTGCCCCTGTCGCTAAACAACTGCAGTCGTTCTATAAGCCCCTGTTGAAAGAGTTGGATATTGCAACCTCGGACAAGGATTATGAGATGTCCGAAGCATATTCTCATCTCGGTAAGCGTGAGATGAATCGATTGCACAACCTGGTGCGTGAGGTTGTCAAGGCATGCGACACGGTTGCAGTTCTGGCTAAAACGACTCGCAAACCTCGCAAGCGTAAAGAGAAGCCCGCAGGTGTTTTGGTTGCGAAAGTGAAGTACTTGAAGGAGTTCGCTGATCTGAACATGAAGTCAGTGCACCCTGAGAAGATGGTCGGTGCTGAAGAAGTGTGGGTGTTCAATGTCAAATACCGCAAACTGTTTCAGTATGTGGCGCAAGACGGAATGCAACTGTCTGTTAAAGGCACAACCTTGCAGAACTTCGATCCTGAGAAATCAGGTGCGAAGACTATCCGTAAACCGGATGAATTCTTCAAGGGTGTCGATAACATGACGAAGCGCCCGCTGACTAAAGCCTTCAAGGAAATCCGTGGCGTGTTGGCGAAAGCTACAGGCCGAATCAATGAAGAATGTCTAATTGTGAAGGTGTTTTAGTATGGATACATTTTTTAAAGTGATGGGTGGTGCATGGATGGGTATCATCATATTGGCGACACTGAACTATTTTTTCCCTGAGGGAAGTTCCGGTTATCGCCAAGGGCAAATTGATGCCATTAATGGTAAGGTTATGTATGAGTTGAAAACAAACCCCGACAAAACTGTTGAGTGGGTTAAAAAGGAGAAATGAAATGCGTATGAATTTTAGGGGTGAACCTTCATCAGTTAAATGTGGAACTGGTGCATTGTTCAAGAATGGATCTACAACTTACATTTTGGCTCAGATTGATTGTAATAGGGTTGCGTTGATCGCACTGGACAAGTACGCCAATCGCTGGACAGA
>Ga0105097_10000160_pt1 | contig 27175 bp, 35 predicted proteins | sample PPLLak12cMay2015_FD_87035 | JGI IMG/M metagenome (GOLD analysis project Ga0105097, IMG submission 87035) | Freshwater sediment microbial communities from Prairie Pothole Lake near Jamestown, North Dakota, USA - PPLs Lake P7 Core (1) Depth... | ecosystem: Environmental > Aquatic > Freshwater >...
ATTCACCCTTTGCCTACCTTCGCAGCCTCGTGGATGAATTTTCAGCTGAAAAACCACAAGAATGCGGTTCGGAACAGCCCCTCGGTGGGGCGCAGATGAAACCCATCTCGAATCATGCCATACCCCGGTTCGAGATGATTTCGTTAAATTTCCAGGAATTCCGAATAATCTGATTGTCGAAAAGCATATCACGGTCAAGAATGCTGCCGGGATAACGGGCTATAACCCCAATATCTCCGGCGACTATTGCGCCTTGGTAAGTACGAGGCTTATAAATTCCTCTTGTAAATTTTGGGGGGATATCCTGCTCTAAGGCCGAATTTTGACTATAACAGACCTTGTTTGTTATAATGAGCAGACCTTGGAGTTTGAGGATAAAGTCTTGCGTTTATATTGGTCCTTATTACTAATCAGTTTTATAGCGCTCCTGATGAGCGCATGTAGTAATAACGAGTCCTCTCCCATCACTCCGGCTCCTGACCGACCAACGTTCTTATTCTTCTACACAGAAAACTGACCCACCTGAGCCAAAATGGAGCCCGTCGTGAACGGGTTGGAGCAAGATTATATAGATCAGGTAGATTTTCGCCGATTGGACGCAAACAGCGAAGGGAAATCTGCCTTCGAAAGCTATCGTTTGTTAGGTCATCCCTCCTACGTCATCCTGAATCCATCTGGCGAAGTCATGTGGTCCAGCGTAGGTGAAAAGTCCAGAGAGAACCTCGAAAACCAAATCCTATCCGCCCTGGAATCAAATTAGGTGGCGGGGGGATATGTAGCTGTTGATGATTCACTTCACACCACAGCCTCCGCCGCCATTTGGTGCCTGGTCCAGCTTACCACTCTGAACAAGCCACTGGTGCACGGCCTGGAAACCACTTCCCGAAAAGAGCTGCTGCCCAACGACTTGAGAGGCATCTACCTGGGTAAACTCGACGTTCTTCGCCGTCTTGAATAAAACCGCCAGTTCCAAAGACTGCTGTGGGAACCAGAAAGCGTTAGCGTATTTGGCGGCGTCGAACATCTCCGCAACGCTGGCACCTTGGGAAGCCATCAGCTCGAGCAGTCCCAGCATGGCCATTCCGTGGTTACAGTCCGGGAAGTGCGTAGGATTGTCGCAGCACGGTCGGTAGACGCCGCTGGCTACGTCTTCCAGTTGCTTCTGCTGCTCGTCGGTTAGGGAGATAATCGACTGACTAGCGTAAAGCTCACCGACAGGTTCGGACGCCAGCGTCCAGCCGCCAGTCGAAGCAAAGTTCACTACTTGTTCTTTACCGTTGCTCATCATCGGGCCATCGGTGAGAATCTTATTCTGGTTCGCCAGCCCTAACGCCCAAAACAGATTCAGCAAGAAATGCTGATTTCCTTGATTAAATACGATCGGAGTATCGCTCCCTTTGGTTAAAATGGCGATATGCTGGTCAGTCATTGGGGAGCCGATCTCTTGATAGAGCTGCACGAACCCCGCGTAATCGATTACCCCCGCGGCTACTAATTGGGGCGCGAAGTCGCCATACTGGACTGGGAGCTCGTACCCATCCGGTGGATTGACCTGCTCGAATAAAGCGCTCATTTCATCGTGCTCGCTGGAAGCTGTTGTTTCTACTGTAGAATCATTTCCAGCATGTGTGCTCCCCCAGAGCATGTATCCGCTGCCCAACCCAGCGATATATGTGAGTAGAGCAAGCATCGCCCAATATTTCATCCAATTTTTCTTGAAAGAATTTCGCTTTTTATGAGTCCCGATATGTTCTTCAGCGACAGTATCTTTGGCATTGTTCACCTCCGGTTCAACTTCTTCGATGGCTTGATCACTCATGGGAAGCTCCTTTTGATCTTGATGGTTGCGGCAACGCTTGATCATTGGAGTATAAATCCACTGAGGGGGAACGCTCAAGCGCCATATGTCTTATCGGGAAACAGGCAATATGGCTTATAAGCAACAATGCCTAGTTCGGAATAGCGTCATACAGCGCATGACAAAAAAAGCCGGTATTGTTAAGATTACTGAGCTGAAGAAGCCCTAACCCAATTCATGAAGTTTTATCATTAATATGGAGACCTCAATGAGCAAAAAACATGGACTGATCATGCTAGCCTGCTGCCTGATCCCCATCGCTGGATTTGCCCTGGTTTCTCTGTTCAATATCCCTTGAAGTCCCTATTCTTGTCTGCGATGATCTTTTTCTGCCCTTTGTCGCACATCCTGATGATGAAATTTATGGTACATGGCGATGGCCACCAGCATGGGGAAGTGAAGGATCATGCTCATCATGATACTATCCCACAGATTTCTATACCAGGCAGGGTTTCGGATTAAGCCAGGTGTTCACCGCAGTTCGGGTTAATGAAGGTCGGCCGGGATCAAAACTGGGAGAAGAGGATGGCAGATATCGGAACAAAAAAAATCTCCCTCACCGCCGATAGTTGAAGATTCAGACCTTAATGCTACTCCACCACGTCACAAGTGGCGAACCGGTGGGATTCCACTTGCTTATTTATCGGTGTTTGCCTTGCTGGGTCTATTGGGCTGGGGGCTGATGAAGGCTCGTGCAGGGCCAGTAGATAACGGGTTAGCTCCGGATTTTAGCCTGTCCGGCTTCGATGGGCAAACGGTCACTTTGAGTGAATTGTGCGGCCAAGTGGTGATCGTTAACTTTTGGGCTTCCTGGTGCCTGCCCTGCAGGGAAGAGGCTGCTTACCTGGAGATGTCGTGGCGAAAATATATGGATCAAGGGGTGGTCTTTATTGGAGTGGATTATGCTGACACCGAGAAGGAAGCCCTGGCGTACATCCAGGAGTTCGACACCACTTACCTGAATTGCCCTGACCTCCAGCCGCATATCCCAAGCCTATAATATCCAGGGTGTGCCCGAGACATTTTTCATTGCTAAGAATGGTAAGCTGCGCGGGGTTCAAATTGGCCCTCTAGCATCTCCGCAACTGGATGGTAAGATAGAACAGCTTCTCGCGGAGTCTTATCCGGACAACTGACCAGTGATGTCAATAAACTCGCATCAAATAGCGCTTGTTCTCCTGGCTGCTCTGGCCTATATTAGATGATATGAAGCAGATTTTTTTGTTCTGGCTGTTAATGCTTTCCACATTTGGGCTATTCGGAGCATCCAATGCATAGGCCGCTGAGATCCCAGAAACTGGAAATGCCCCGGTCTGCCTGATACGGGTCTCCTATCCGCAGACGACTGTCTTCACTTGGGACCCGCTTATTATTTATCCAACATGGCAAAGATTGGCATCTTTTTCCCGCCAATTCCTTTACCAGCAAAGACCTCCGATCCTGGGCTGGCATCTGTGCCTTACCACTATGCGCGGGTTGTTAAAGAGAACGCACCGGTATTTACTTCGCTCGAAGATGCGATCCGTGGTGAGATCGTCTTTCGGCGGATTGAAACCGGTTTTGATTTCGTTACCTACGTCGATCAGGCCGAAGTAGGCGGTAAGCGCTATTTTATGATCGACCAGGGGATTTGGATGCGTGGCAGCGATCTTTCGCGTATCTCAGCGACCTCCTCCTTTCAGGGATTGACCTTCCGGGAAACACCGAAGAATGCGTTTGGTTGGATGCGCAACCAGGCGGGGATCAAGCGTACACCTGGGTACGAGCCGCAGGACTACACGGGGAATATCCTGAACCGCTACGAATTGGTTCAAGTTTACAAAGCCGAGAAAATTGGGGATATGGAGTGGTATATGGTAGGGCCAGATCAGTGGGTGGAAGGCCGCCAGGTAGGGCGTGTGCTTCCGAGCGCGACACCCCCGAGGGAGTAACGAGCAACCGTTGGATTGAAATCACCCTGACGGAACAGACTCTGGCCATCTATGATCAAGGCTGGCTGGTTTTCGCCACCCTGGTTGCCACCGGTCGGGAGGGCTCCTGGACACACCCCGGAGTATTCCAAATCTACAAAAAGGTAGAAGCAGAGACCATGCAAGGCACCACGGAGTCTGACCGCTCAGACTTCTACTACCTGGAAGACGTACCTTGGACGATGTATTTCGATCAGGCGCGTGCCCTGCACGGCACCTTCTGGCACAACGGATTTGGCTGGCCGCAATCCCGCGGCTGCGTCAACATTTCACCAGGTGATGCAAACTGGCTGTTTCAATGGGCGAAGGAAGGGGATTGGGTTTACGTTTGGGATCCGACCGGGCAAACGCCTACAGATCCGAGTATTTATAATGCCGGCGGGGCGTAGGATTAAGGCAGTGTTTTGAGGTAGTCAATCAAGTCAGCCAGATCGTCGTTAGCGATGTTCCAGTGTGGCATGTCCGAGTTCAACTGTGTGCCGTCGGGGTCCTTACCTTCTGTAACTGCCAGGCGGAAATTTTCAGGATCAAACTCGTCTTCTAAAGCCGACCAGCGAATGTCTGGAGCATCCATGACCTGCATCATACCCATACTGTGTTCACCGCCGCGTCCATTCGGCCCATGGCATGAGGCGCACGCTAGGCGTCCACTACCGCCCATCATCATCCAGCCATTCGACGCCGGCCCGCTCGTATAGGTGATTGCCGAATCGCGTTCACTCGTAGCAGTGAAATAGATTCGTTCTCCGTTTGAGCCAAAAGCTCCCACCCCCCAGGCGGTTCCACCAGGTCCCATCGGCCTGTTGGAAATCGAACAGCCTGCAATCAACAGAGCCGTCACAACGATGAGTAACGCGATAGCAATCGCTATTTTCGTGTTCATTGCTTCACCTCCACCTCATTCATGGCTAGAATTAGATTTCTGACCACATGCTCTGGTCTGCCACAATCAAGTTATGTTTAATCCCTGGCTTTGATCCCTTCCAGGCGCGTCCGTTTTAGAAGCAGAGCGTTGACGGCTACGAGCAGCGACGAACCAGACATGGATAATGCCGCAATCTCTGGGCGTAGGACGAGTCCGAAGGCTGGGTAGAACAACCCAGCTGCAATCGGGAAAGCAATCGTATTATATCCCGCCGCCCACCACAAGTTCTGGTGCATCTTGCGCAGCGTAGCCCGGCTGAGCGTGATGGCGCCAATGACATCAAAGGGATCAGATTTCATCAGGACAACATCAGCAGTCTCCATTGCCACGTCGGTGCCCGCTCCGATGGCGATGCCCACGTCCGCCTGGGCCAGCGCAGGCGCATCGTTGATGCCATCTCCCACCATGGCTACCAGCTTACCCTGGGATTGCATCTCTTTCACCTTATCAGCTTTTTGCCCCGGCAGCACTTCAGCGAAGATGGTCTGAATGCCCAGCTCGCCGGCAATACGTTCGGCAGTGGCACGGTTATCCCCGGTAAGCATGGCGACCTGCACACCTATGGCGTTCAACTTTTCTACCGCCATTTTGGCATTTTGCCGCACCGCGTCGGCGATAGCGATCAACCCGGCGAACTGACCATCTATGGCAGCATAGATCACTGTCCGCCCGGCGCCCTCTAATGTGGCAGCGTGCTCTCCATGCCCATCTAGTGCGATATTGTTATCTTTCATCAACTTGCGGTTGCCAACCAGTAGAGTGCTACCCGCCACGATGGCTTTCAAGCCGTGGCCGGGGATGGCATCAAAACCGGAGGTCTGTTCCAACACCAAATTCTGCGCTTTGGCCTTTTCCACAATGGCTTGCGCCAGGGGGTGCTCGGACGATTGCTCTACTGAGGCAACCAGTCTAAGCAGTTCATCCTGAGACAACGGGTTGCCGGCAGCCATTACTTCCACAACTTGTGGTTTACCTTCCGTCAACGTGCCGGTTTTATCGAAGATTACAGCTTGCAGCTTCGCGGCTTGTTCCAGGGCAGTGGCGTTCTTAAACAAAATGCCATTCTGAGCCCCCAGGCCTGTACCGACCATCACTGCAGTTGGCGTGGCCAGACCAAGCGCATCCGGGCAGGCGATGACCAGCACAGTGATTGCCATAGTCAATGCCCAAACAAAGGTAGACGTGCCGGCTGGGATTGCCGCGCTACCCAGGAAATACCAGCCGAAGAAAGTCGCCAGACTGATTAGCACTGCAGCAATTACCAACCACTGCGCCGCACGGTCTGCCAGCCGTTGCGAAGGTGCTTTTGAATTTTGGGCGATCTGCACCAGCTTGACGATCTGCGCCAGGGCGGTGTCCGCCCCGACCTTCGTAGCGCGAAACCGAAACGTACCGGTTTTATTAATCGTTGCACCGATGACGTTTGAGCCAACCGTCTTCTTGACGGGCATAGATTCCCCGGTAATCATCGACTCATCCACACTGGATTCGCCTTCCATGACCACACCGTCTACCGGGACCTTGTCTCCTGGACGGATCAGGACGATATCCTCTTGGTCCACTTCGGAAGTTGGAAGTTCTACTGGCTGTCCACCTCGAATAACCGTGGCCTTTGGGGGCGCCAGATTCATCAAAGCCTGGATAGCCTCGGAAGCGCCTGAACGAGCGCGCATCTCCATCCAGTGACCGAAGAGCACGAAGGTTAGCAACAACGCAGCAGCTTCGTAGAAGACTTCACCCGTAAATAGGAATGTGGCTGCTACACTGAAAAAATATCCCGCCAGTACCGAGAGCGATACCAATACAGCCATGTTCAGCACGCCATTTTTCAGGCCTCGCCACGCGCCGACATAGAACACCCAGCCTCCGTAAATGACCACTGGAGTGGTGAGCAGGAAAGAGAATACCGCATTGGACAGGCCGAACGGCACCGGCAATTTAATTCCAAAGGTGTCAGTGAACAACGGCGAGTACAGGAAGATCGGGATGGCAAGGATGAACGAGACCAGGAAGCGGTTGCGCATGTCCCGCACCATACCTTCCATGCCCACCCCACCGCCATGGCCCATCTCGTGAGCTATGGCAGCCATTTCGTGCCCAGCGTGGGCATCAACCTTCGCATCCGGTATGGTTCCAGGCATGGGATGTGCTGCATGTGCGCTCATATCATGAGCTGCATGAGCATCTTCGCCTCTGGCAACCGGCATGGTATGACCGGCATGCGCTGCATGTATCGCATGATCCATCGCGGCAGCCATTGCTTTAGGTGGATCGCCGGGTTTTGAAAGGTGTTCTGGCATGCATTCACCTTTGCAAGCGTAGCCGCATTCGACCACGCAGCGTTTGATATCCGCCAGGGACACTGATTCGTCGTGGTATACCGTAGCAGTACCGGTCATAAAGTTGGTCTCGACTTTATGAATGCCGGGGAGGGTGCACAGATGCTTCTCCACGCCTGCAGGTGAAAGCACTGACTCGATGCCATTCAATTGAATGACTGTTGTTTTCATATCAATTTCCTCTCTTCTTCACGCATCAATTGAGAAATTGATCTGGGTGGCTGGCAAACTCGTCCCGGCATCCTTGAGCGCAAAAATACAATAGCTGGCCTTCCCACTCAATTTTAATAGCTTTTTCTCTTTCTATCCCCATCCCACACACCGGATCGGTCGCCATGGTGACCATCTCTTTGAACTCGCCGTCTTCCAGCCAGAGCACGCGATCGGCAATATCCTTAATCCGCTGGTCGTGGGACACGATGACGACGCTACGGCCCTGGTCTTTGGCGATAGAGCGGAGCAAGCGCATGATCTCACGCCCGATCTTCGAGTCGAGATTTGCGGTTGGTTCGTCAGCCAGGATCAGGGCAGGATCGTTGACCAGGGCTCGGGCGATTGCCACGCGCTGCTTCTCGCCGCCGGAGAGCTTTTCGGGCAGGAAATTCAGCCTCTCTTTCAATCCCAGTTCAGTCAACACGTTAGTCGCTTTCCGGCGCGCTTCTGAACCTTTTACCCCAGCCAACTCTGCCACAATCGCCACGTTCTCCAAAGCTGTTAGCGCCGAGAGCAGGTTGAAATCCTGGAAGATGAAGCCAAACTCATGTAAGCGGATAGCTGGGAGGCGGTTTTCTATCATAGCGCTGATGATATCCCCATTGAGATGGATCTCACCTTCGGTCGGCTTGAGCATCGCCCCAAGCATAGAGAGCAAAGTGGTCTTACCCGACCCTGAAGGACCCATGATGAGCACGATTTCCCCAGGAGCGACGGACAAGGATACATCCTGCACGGCGACGACTTCGGTAGCACCGGAACCGTAACGCTTGGTGATATGGGAAATTTCTAAAGTCGAAGTTTTCATTCTTTACCTATCTCGGAATACCATAGCCGGGTCCAAACCGGTGATCTGCCGGATCGGCAGGATTGCCGCGATCCCGGCGATGACCAATGAGAGGCTTCCCACCTTGATCAGCGAGGCGCCACTGACCTCCAGCACCATGTTCAGACCCAGGCGAGGGACGATGGCCGAGAGGATGAAGGTGATACCCAGGCCGATCGCAAAGCCGAAGGCGACGCTGAGCAGCGCCTGGGTCAGAACAGTCTGGTAAAGATGCCCATTGCGCGCCCCCAAGGCCTTGAGCATGCCGTATTCCGCCCGGCGGACCAGCGTGGCCGTATACACGGTCAACGCCACCACCGCCAGGCCGATGAGAAAGTCGATCAGGTTCATGATCGTGATTACGTCTGTGCTCATGTCTTTGACCACCTTCCGTTCCTGACTTGCGAAGGCTTCCCGTGTCTGTACGGAGACATCCCTGACCTGAGACTGGATGCGGTCGGCCACGGCTGTTGGAATTTCTACCTCATCCACCTTCACCAGCAAGAAGCTGAAGGTTCCGTAGCTGCCGCGCAGCGCTTCGAAATCTTGTATCGAGATGAAAGCCACCGAGTTGACCAGGCTGGATGTTTCTTCAGAAAAACCTACGACCTCGAATTCCTCACCCAGGATTTCGACTTCATCGCCCAGGGCGACAGTGGACTTTTCAGCGACGTTGAGGTCGATGATGGCTTCGCCCTTCCCGGGAAGGCTAAGCCCAGACGAGACCTTCCACGGGCCGCCAATCTCGGCCTTTTCCGGTAATCCGATGATGTATGCCAGATTGCGTTCGTCACCCATCACAACATAATTTGACTGATACAGAATGGGCGTGACCGAAGCAACACCGGTCACGGCTTTTACCTTCCTTCTCACGGAATCCGGTAAGGATGAAGAGGCCATGTGCATATTGCGTACATCCGACTGGGCCACGAAGATGTCCGCTCCACTGTTGTTAATTTAAACCGTGATGCGTTGTTCCACCCCGGTGAAGATCGCATCGAGAGAGAGAATCAGCAACAGCGCCAGAGCCACCCCACCCACCGAAATCAGCAGGCGAATTTTGTTTTGAAACAGGTTGCGGAATGCCAGGCGGATCATTTGCGAAATACCTCCGCCGGCTCCAGACCAGCCACGACTCGCGCCGGAAATAGCGCCGCGACCAAAGCCATACCCAGTCCGCCAGGAGCGCCCATACTGCATCAAGTGGATCGAAGACGATGTAGAACTGCGGCCTGGCTGCCATGATCCACTTGCTTACGCCATAAGCCAGGAGCACACCTGTTAAAGCTCCCGCTGATGCCGCCACCATCGCCTGGGTAAGCACGACCCAGTATAACATCCGGTTGGGTGCACCGATTGCTTTAAGAACCCCGTACTCTCTTTGCCGCTCCACCGTAATGGTGTAAATCACCAGCCCGACGATCATTGTCCCGACTAGAAAGGCGATGCCAACCATCAGCTTGAGTGGAGCGGAAAAGATTTTGGCGAAGAGCTTGAGGTCATTAGTGGCCATTTCCTTTTTGGTCAGAGCATTTACCCCGGATAGATTGTTTACCCGCTGTAAGATGTCATCTAAATCTGCGCCGTCAGAAGTTGTGAGCAGCAAGAAGCTAGTCGCTCCGGGAGCCAGCAACAAGTTCTCTGCAGCAGATTTATCTATAAAGAAAAAGCTCGTCATCCAGGACGTGGTTCCATTCGATAGGCCAACTATGGTGAAATCCTTTCCCAGTACTTCCACAACATCGCCGATGCCCAATCCATGTCGGCCGGCAAGCACACGGTCAAAGACCATTTCCCTCTTCGTGCGCGGCTCGCGTCCAGCAACAAGCTCCCATGGACCTCCGCCAAGCTTGGGTTCGTATCCGACCATGTAAGTTGGTTGTTTCTTCCCATGCAGGTCGAGAATCACAAACTGCGAGAGAATCGGAACTGCTTCGTTCACGCCCCGGACAGCTTTTGCTTGCGACATGGTTCCGGCTGGCAGCAGGGAGGTTGCCCCAAGCAGGTTGACGACATCTTCCTGGTCCACTACGACCAAGCCATCCGAGTGATCCAGGTAGGAAGTGATCTGCCGGTACATCCCGGTCAGGAATCCATTAAGCACCAGAATTAACATCACCGCCAGCGCTACACCGCCTATGCTAAGGGCCATACGCGTCTTATCTTTGAGGAGATTACGGCGAGCCAGAGACATAGTTTTACTCTTTCATACCATGAGACATTTTCATTTTCATTCTAGTGATAAAGCCCGCGTTCCCCAAGCGCCAAATGGCGCACTCTCTTATCAGTTAAATTGCCAATAAAAATGTAGGCATTGGCTACGTAATATTGTGACTTTTGTCACCATCGGATGCGCTTCAGCGGTAGGTGCATATCGTCCGCTGTAAACAAACCAATGACAGAGAACTCACCGACAATCCGCTTCCGGTTTCGCAGAGACCTGAGATCGGCGACTATGTGGCACTGGTTGGTGCAAAGCCAGCATTTTTAGTTGCATGAGGGGGTTATCGCGATTAGCGATGATGCTTACTATCATTGAATAATAATTCAGGATGGCAGCTTGTGTGATTGGACCTCCATACTACGAAAATAGCGTGATTGCCCCGACAATTCCTGCCAGGGCAATCCATACCTATAATGCTGTTCGCCAGAAAATCGTATTCTTAAGAAACCAGACGCACAGATCCTAATCCGAACTAGCGCTGACCGCCTGGCCACGTTATAAATGGCATATTGACCACCACCCCTGGCTGATCCAAAGTGATCTCGCCTTTGCTTTCAGCATCTGTTACCTCGGCCACCGACTTCAATTCGCGAGCCTTGCTTTCATCAGTCCAGCTTACCAGAATGATCGTCCGCAGTGGGCTATAACCGGTTGTCCCAGGAGGGTTGTCAAAGACATCCGGTTGAAAGCCCAATGGTCCCATCCCCATGATGCCGTTTGTGAAGACGTACACTTTGGCTAACATCTCCTGGGGCGCATTTGCCAGGGCTGGGACGACCAATACCGGCGAACCCATCATATCGCTCAAGATCTTGGCAATTTCGGGGTCCGACACTTCCGTATGGATAAAACGGATCTCCTGACCTTCTGCGTATGCCTTACCTGCTGGTACCGTAGGCACATCGCTCATATCCATTTGCATGCTGTCCGATTGTGCAGGCATAGCTGCGGTAGTTGGGGTCGGGGCAGGAGCGGCAGTTGAGCTGCAGGCTGCTACAACCAGGCTTAGCGCAAACAATGCTATTGAGACGACGAGCCATTTACCACGGTTTGTCTTGCGGGGTTGGTGCATATATATATCTCCTCTTGAATGGTATAGCCAAGGCATACTTGGCCAGTTCACCACGATTTTGGAATGGTGGGAACCGACGTATCTTACCAACCCATCTCGAATCATTTGAGCGCAGAAACGCGTGTTTTTATATAGGCCAAATGGCTTATCTGTAATGCTGATCGTGATTGCATCTACGTCAGTTCCTGCCAAAACAATAATAACCTTTGTAGAAAATACGTCCACACGAAACTACGCCATTACAAAAGCTTGCCGTATTGGGGAATTGCTACTTCCCCAACTAACACCCCACCACAGGCCAGAACCTGTGGTGGGTGGAAGAGGTAAACGTTCTTACTTTCGCTATGATTTCTTGGCTGATTCTGTAAACAGTCTCCCTGGTTGCCACGGGGACCCTAACAAAGGCAGCAGCCAGCGATCCAAACCCCACCAGCCGGCGGTTTTCCAGGCCAGGACCAGCAGTACAGCTAAAATGAACAAAACCGGGTTGATGCTGGCAGATCCTGCCATCATGAAGTTCCAGTTCATGAAACCACCGAGGATTGCGGCTATACCGGTAAACATACCCAGGATCATTGCAAGTCCAATTAGAATCTCGCCCGCAACGATCAGCTTAGCAAACCAGGTATAACTGCCGCTGTCAAGCAGAGACTGTAGGAAAGCGCGGTACCAGTCGAAGGCAATCAGCGGACGTGCGGGAGCTTCAGGGATGGCAACCGCTCGTTGCCAAAAGCCCTTTAGTGCTTCTCCGGTTTGCACCCAAGCCGGATTGCTGAACTTACCCCAGCCGGAAGTCAGCCAGGTATACCCGACATACAGACGGACAATAAGCCAAATCCATGCCCAGCGGGTATTACCGAACAGTGCTTGCGCTATAGGCGGATCTGTGATTGTGATATTTTTATCCCAGGTTTGTGTAGCCATTAATTTCTCCTTTGTAAAGAACACATTTTTGATCGTCTAGCTCCGATTTTCAAGATCTATTTTACTCGAATCCCTGACACGCAATAAGCGCAAAATGGCGTGATCAAAATAAGCATTATTGCTTATTCAATCTCTATTAGGTGTTCAACTTCGCCAGAGATAAAACATTCAAGATCGGCTTCAAATGCTCGCAGGTAGGCGCGAGTGCAGAAGTAAACAAGCTTGCCAAAATGAAGTGCGCTGAGGTATGTGGTGTCCCCACGCCATCGCTAACAGGCCCAGGATTGCCTCCGTCAAGCCTGCTCCCCGCAGTTGCCAGGCTGGAATGTTCAGCAGAGGAGTGATCATCCTGCGGTACAGATTTTCCTGCCTCCCAAACCGGAAGATGCTCACATATTTCCTCCCAAAGAATAAGGTTAACAAGCCATCCAGCAGAAAATATGCCCCCAGCCACCAAAAATGTTTCTGGTTCATAGACAAAACCTCGTTGAGTAAATCGATTTCCTCGAACTCCCAAGGATTGTCGACTTTCTCACAAAAGGTCACCCGAAAGCTGGGTAAGAAGCAGGGCCCGATTGACATTATATGAGCATGGCAATTCGCTCACCAGTGATGGCTGATTTGAATGAAGACGACAGTCAAAGTGATTCCCACGATCATGACCACCATGATGATTGTCCAGATTTGGTCCGAACGCTTGCGCATTGCCTTTATAGCTTGCTGGTGTTCCAGTTGAGCGGTCAAAATGAACTGGCGGTTTTTCGACATATATCACCTCGCAATAAAGGCATGGTGGCGTTGCATATGAGAACACACGATCAACGGCACAGCCACTGCTAACATGACCAAGGCAACAATTTGCGATTGCGTCAGACCAAATGGACCGTTCGTGGCTTTACCCATTGCGTCGCCCGTGATTACATAGGCAAGACGCCCAATGGCCTGAACCAGGACTAGGCCGGGCACAGCGGCATCTAGCAGAGCCGCAGGCGCCAATTGCGTCTCCAGGCTACGAATGCAGCGGCTATCAAGCCGCCGATTACAGCTCCCCAGATAGCCAGCCCGCCTTCCTAGATATACAACGCCCGGATAGGATTCGCAGCGTACTCATCCGGCCAGTGATCGAGCACATGAAACAGGCGAGCTCCAATCATTCCACCCAGGATTACCCATATGGTAGCGTCGTAAATATCTTCTTTCTTGAAACCTTTCCTTCTCGCCTCATGTGCAGTTAACCAGACGCCAATCGCGATGGCTGTAAGGACGATCAGGGCGTACCAGCGTAAGTGAAAGTGCCCAATGCTAAAAATAATCGGATCAATGCCAACCGTAATCATGCTCGACTACCTCTTGTTAGATGCTATCAAGGGCGGCCAGATGAAAACAAGCCGCCCCTGGTTGGTTGGGGGCTAGTGATGATACCCGGGTTCGGTGCTATGCCCTTGAGCCTTGACGTACTTCTGTGGCTCTTTGTCGAAGGCTTTTTTACAACCGATCGAGCAGAAGTAGTATGTCTGTCCCTGATATTCGGAGTTTCCTGCGGCTGTTTTAGGATCGACATCCATTCCGCAGACAGGATCTTTCTCCATATTCATCTCACCTCCTTTCTTAAATTTATTGTAGCCTGTATGAATTCGTGGACTTATTCAACCGACGAATTGATGAAGGCATTAGAACGCGGAAATTGACCAGCCAATATGCTGTGCAATCGTTGTCGATATTCTGTCACAGTTGTTATGTTTTGAGTTAAGCCTTTGAATACTTTCCCGAGTATATGGTATGGTAAAAATAAAACCTAGCTCCATCTGTCGCATTCACTCATAGGCAGTATTGCTTATTAAACACATTTCCCCAGCCACTGGTGTGGTGGCTGGAGAAAAGACCGACAGTTCTTATTTGACTTCGTGCTTGGGCGAACGAACTCCAAAATTGGCTTTCGTTATGATTCTATAACGGTATTGACCGACTGGCCGCTGAGATACCCCACATAAGCCGGTACTAACGGTAGCACACATGGTGGGAGAAATGAAATCATACCAGCAAGAACCGCAATCAGATAGGTCGGAACAACCGAGCCAAGAGGTAAATCGAAGTAATAACCATGCTGCTGCGCCCAAATGGCAATCAGGATCATCCGCCCGGTGACTAACATCAGCCCCACTGCGATCAATAGAAGGCCGCTGGTAATCTGCAGGGGGCGCTGGTAGCGGCGCAGGCGATGAACCAGGCCAAAAGCCCGATCCATTCCAAAACCGATTACCAGGAATGGAACACCCAGGCCCAGAGCATAACCACTGGCAAGCAGCATCGCCTGGCCAGAGGTTTCCTGGCTAAAACCTAATGTCAGGATCGCACCCAGGGTGGTGCCGATACAAGGCGTCCAGCCTGCAGCAAAGAATACCCCCATCATGCTGGCTGATACCAGGCCATACCGCCGGGTCGAATTCCATTCAGGGCGAGTATCATAGTTGAGCCAGGGAATTTTTAGAATTCCCAATGTCGCCAGACCAAAGCCGATGACAATCACACCGCCAAACTGGGCGATGATGGTCTTATATTGGACAAAGATTTGCCCGAAAATTGTGGCTGCCCCACCCCAACCGACGATAAAAATCACTGAAAAGCCCAAAACAAAAGCCAGGGCATGCAGAAAGGTATAAAAACGGCGGTTGAGGCTGGGTGCAGAAGTAGCTGTTAGCGTTGTTCTCATAACCACCAAAATGGGTTGGTTGATTAGAATTTACCGATCGATAGGCAGGCCGGCCTGCTCCCAGGCAACCATCCCGCCATCCAGGTTCCACACATTGGTATAGCCCAGACCGACAAGCGTTTCAGCAGCTATGTTGCTCATCCGATCACTTCTGCAATAAAGCACGATTTTGGCATCCTTTTCAATAGGTAGCTGACCCAGGTTCTGCTCGATCTCGTTGTAAGGGATAGATAGATCGGTATTCGCAATATTCCCCTCGAAGGGAATGTGCACGTTGACGAAGGTAAAATCCTTATTCGCAAGCATGGTTTGCAGTTCGGCAACAGTGACGTCTTTATACGATCCTCCGGGCACAGGGATCGGTTGCCCGACTACATCCCCAGTTGGCGCCGGCGTAGCAGTACTGCTACATGCAGATAACAGGAAGGCAATCGTTAATAGGAATATCACAAAGGTCCGGGTCATAAAACAAGCTCCAATTTGGACTCTCTGACTTGAGTAATCTTAACTCGATTGGACAGATTCGAAACGCGCCATTTGGCCTATACCCAGTAAGTTGTTTTTTAAATGCCCCCCTGATATATTCGTTGGAATCAAACCGGCAGATGGACGCTGATCTGGCTCCCCTGACCGGGCGAAGAATGAATTTCTAGTCGAGCCCCAATCAGTTCTGCTCTCTCGTACAGGCCTAATAACCCGAAGTGCCCACCAGGCGCAAATTCGGACGGGCTTTTGGGGACGTCGAAGCCTTTGCCATCGTCATTTATGTGTAAGGTAACTTCCTGAGATGTGAAAGATACAATTAGATGGGCTTGAGATGCTTGGGCATGTCGGCCAACGTTGTTCAACGCTTCCTGGGCCATCCGGTAAAGAGCCAGCTCAATATTGGGATTCAAACGTACCTCCGTACCCTGGCGTTGGAATTCTACGGGTATATTGGTAGCCTGACTGGCCTCCCGGGCTAGCATTTCCAGCGCAGTGACCAATCCCAGGTCTTCCAGGTAGATGGGTCGCAGAGCGCGCGTCTGGCGTCGGACGTTTTCGATAGCTTGTTCGGTCAAGGATACGACTTCTGTCAAAGATTCTTCTGAAGAACCATTCTTCGTTGCTAACTGGACAAGCTGGACCCTTTGTTTGAGGGCAATTAGTGCCTGGATGGTATCGTCGTGCAGCTCGCGCGCCAGACGGCGCCGCTCTTCCTCCTGCCCGGCAGTGATTGCGCCAATATAACTGTGCAGGCTTTGTTGGGCGGCTTTCACCTTGCGCGCCATATGGATCAGCTCGGATTGCAGACGGCGGATCTCGGTGATGCCCCCGACCGGTTGTTCGATAGCACTGAATTCCCCCCAGGCTAACGTAGCGGCCTTTGACTCGAGGGCCTGTAATGGACGAACGATCCAGCGTAAGCCAAACCACAATGCCAGGAGCGTCAACAGCAGTACAGGAACCAGCACCAATGGGGCGAGCTGGGTGGTACGTAGCGTAGGTGTGTCGACCGATTCCCAGGGTTCTTCCAGTGCTAAAGCCCATCCCAGTGGGGCAATTGGGCTGTATGTCACCACATGCTCACTGTCTCCGACTTTAACGTAGGTAACGCCGCTCTCACCGCGCAGGGCCTCCGCGACCCCGGGATGCGCTGCCAGCCCTCCGCTGTAAGAGAATGAACCTCCCTGATAGAGCACATCCTTATTTGCATCCACAACAACAGCCGAAGCATCCGAGCCACTGGCAAAAGAGCTGGTCAGCGTATGGCGAACCAACTCGGCTGCTGAAGAAGCCCCCACTGCAATCATATCCCGCTCTGGAGAGACAGCCAGCACCAGCACCATTTTTTCATGTGTGACCGAGTTGGTATAAACGCTGGAAATTAGACCAGATGAATTGTCTTGTTCGATAAGATCCTGAAATACCGGGCTGGCTTGATCGACCATGCCCTCCCAAAACTGGTGATCACCAGTGCTGCTCACCAACGAGCCATCCGAGCTGAAAAATGCCAAGCCTGTATCAAAATCGTCGAGAAGGTAGTCTGAATTCGATAATATCTTGGGCAGTTCGCCAGGGCTGGCATTCTCTGCCAGTAGAGCCAGGCCACGTATGGCATCCTGGCGATGTTTTAATTGTTCTTCCAGGGCAGCAGCCGCCGTTCTGACGGCGCGCTTGTCACGTTCTCCAACCAAAGCGCGCATGGCATGCTGATGAACTGATTGGCTGCCGAACGCAATGACGACCGTAAGCACCGCCAGCGGCAATATGGTGATCAGGAACAACTGCCAGATCAGGCCGCGCCCGGGCAAAAATACTCGCTTTCTTTCGCTCGAGGGTTGGGACATTAGACGATTATTCTTCGGTGATCGTGCCTACACTTTGAGAGATCCAGCCTAAGGAGACAGCTCGCATGACGGCTTCTGTGCGGCTGCTCGCTTGTAGCTTGTCGAAGATGTGCGCAAGGTGACCCTGTACGGTGCGGTCACTGATGCCCAATTGCACCCCGATGGCTTTGTTGGTGAATCCTTTAGCGGCGAGGGAGAGGACTTCCAGTTCCCGGTCGGTAAGCTGTTCAACGACCGGTGGTTTTGAACCGGTGAAGAAGTGTGACATCAATTTTTGAGCAACGGACGAGTCCAGTACAGACTTGCCATCATGGACATCTCGTACTGCCTGGATTAGCTCTTCAGGTGAAGCGGTTTTGAGTACATAACCGTTTGCCCCCGCTTGAAGCACAGCCATTACGTAAGGATCGTCATCGTAAGCGGTAAGCACGAGAACCCCTACGTCTTTAATATTCGCCCGGACCCAGCGGGTAACCTCGATACCGCTGGCCTTGGGCATCTGGATATCCAGGACGGCAACGTCGGGCTTGTGTTGCTGGATCAATTTCTGGGCGGCCTCACCGTCACCGGCTTCAGCGACAACCTGGATGTCTGTGGCATGTTCGAAGACCTGGCGAATGCCCGCCCGGACGATGGCGTGATCGTCGGCAAGCAAGACACGAATGGGCGTGGTTGTTGTGGTCATGATTTAGTCGCCTTTAAAATCTCTATATTCACATGTTTCTGGAAAACCCTCATGCAGATCGGTTTCCAGAAATGTATTTAATTGTTCTTTTATCTAATATACCACTGGATAGGCAGCCGCTTCTTCCGTTTATTATCTCTCTGTCACAATAGCTCATGGCCAGTAGAAGGAAGAATCGTATCCGACGATTTCCTCTGTTGGTAAAAGGTGAACCTGTTTTCAAAATACCGCGCCTGTCGAGAAAAAGCAGCGTTCAGCTGAGGGAAACCAAACCAGACGATCCCCAGGCCGAACAGATTACCAGTCAAGAAACGCATCAACGAGTTGAAAGAACCCCAGGCATCGCCAGCGTAAAAGCCAGCTGGGAAAGTATGGTTGGTCAGAATAGCTAACCAGGCATTGCTATCGCGGAATCCCTGACCTATGCCAGAAAAATCACTGATCAAATGGCTTCCGCCGTCCACAGCCATGGGCAGCAGGAATAATACAAGTCCCCACCAGGGTAACGGCTTCAGCCAACGGCGCAGCGGTCGCCATAACATACCAAACAGCCACAAGCTGGTAAACATCACAACCATACGGTCAGACCAGGCTACCTTCCAACCCATCTCCGGGTTTCCAATGAACTGGCGCAATACCATTGGGTTTAGCGTATTTTGCCACACGGATTGGATCTCAGACAAAGAATACGTCAACTTCGACCCGAACAGGAAGTAGGAACGTTCCGGAAGCTGGTGGCATAAGGCAGAATAGATGAGATAAATCACTCTGCCTGGGGCTTCCCAACCCAACTTCATAAAAACGGGGGCCAGATACGGCAGCCCCACATATACTCCAAACAGAATGCCGAAGAGGAGAATCCAATGACGGCTGAAGCGATAAGTCCATCGGTCCAGGAGACCGGGGCTTGAACGGGTATTAAGAACCGTGGGTCTACTTGCGCTGGTTCCGTTCATGGTGCATTCGGCTCAGGCGCCCGGTTGCGGTTATCCATAATAAAGGAGATCGGCTCACAAGGCTCACCAGCTTCCAACATATCAATAATTGCGTCGAGATGCCCCTCGGCAGACCTTAAACGCCGGACGATCTCGGCTTGTTTATCCGTTAACATGAGTCCCATGGAGATGCCCAATCCGTGGGATACTTTCCACTGGCAACGCCTGCCGGATGGCTTTCTCCAGACGAGGATCGGCTCGCTGTTGCGGGGTGTCCACCAATGAAAACCAGGTCCTCCCATCGTAACAATGGGCGACCAGGCTGATTGGTTGGTAATCCTCTCCAAAGATAAGCAGCACGACCATCTGACAATCGCATCGGTCGGTGCCATGGTGAGGGCACGGGCAATCCGGAGGATCGTGGCGGGCCATTTGCAGATCAAATGTGCGCATGACCTGCAAGCCCACTCCGTTAACCTGGCTGACTACCCAGGCGATGGCTTCATCACTCGGATGTTCCAGCATAAGAAAAGGGTAAGAGTCACTCATCGTTCAACTCCACTCGTCGACTTCATTTCCCCCAGTATACGAGTTCGCCTGCAGAAAACCTAGCGCCATCTATCGTATTCGTATATAGGCATAATTGCTCATTAAATGGCCATCCCCCATTCTAGCAATGCCCGAATGAGGGATGCGACTCGAGGATCAAGGTAGGACGCTCAAGGCACCCAGTTGGATAAAACCGTCAATGTGCGATCAGTCTGTTTGGGATCATTGCTTGGCAGATGTACACGAAAATCATGCATGCCATCCATCCCTTCATGCATCATGAACTGCATCGACAGAGTAGTGCTTTCGCCAGGGTTAAGGGCCATCGAACCGATGGCAGGAGTGGGCGGTCAGCACCCCTCTACGACTTCGATGTAGGGCTGCTCGTCAAACTTCAGCGTTTCATCACCCACGTTGGTGAGTTGGAATGATACCTCAACGGTCTTGCCCAACTTTACGTCTCCCAGGTCGATTTTTTCCTTATCAACCTTCAGACTGGGTGCACCGGTGACTTCGACAGCACCTCCTGGAGCGGATTTATCGCGCAAAGCCAGGAATGCCAGGCCGATCAGTAACACCCCTCCCAGGGCAATCAGGATTGGCAGCCATTTTGTGTTTTGGCTTTTCCGCTTTTTATGATATTTACTGGCTTTACTCTGGCTCATGGTTAATCCTCCGTTTCAAATTGAAATGTCCACAGATAGGCAACGAGCGCCCAGGTCTGTTCTTCGGTGAATATTGGTCCCCAATAGGGCATGCCGGTACCCATGCCGCCTCGCAGGATCTTGCCCTGCAAATGAGCCGGGCTGGCAGCCAGCATATGATCAGGATCGGTGAAATCTGTGGGAAGTGTCGTCATCTCACCGGCTTGCATGACAGCATGTTCTCCGGTCTTGGGCTGATCGAGATCATCGGCGAAGACGCCATCACCGGCGCCTGCCTCCCCGTGGCAGGCGGCGCAATTGGTGGCGAACAGCTGCATACCTTCTGTCAAATCCTGGGGCCTGGTGTTGGATTGCCAGGTCAGAGCCACCAGATCCCATAGATCCTGGTCGCCATGGCGAGAGAGACTGGATTCTTCGCGCAGCGCTTTCCAAAGCTCAACCGGGCTATTAGAAAGGTAATACTCATGACTCTGATATTCAGCAGGGATGTTCACTCCGAGCTTTGCGCCACGTACTGCAGACGGCATTTGTTCGGGGATAACCTCAGTGTGGTGTTCGGCGTCGATATCCAACCCCAAAGTGACGTATAGAGGCGGTTCTACGGCCTCTGCTGTAGTTTCAGGTCCGGTCACCTCAATCGTCCCGCGCATGCGCCAGTGGTTCACGCTGCACCAGCGCGTGCAGTAGAAGGTGTACTTGCCCGGTTTGTCGAAGGTGAGGGTTACCTCGGTCATCTCGCCCGGTATGACATCAACCGCAGGCTGGTCGCTCTGGCCGATGGCAAAGCTGTGCATCACGTCATCTGAGGTCAGGCGCAGGTGCAGAGGCTGGCCCACTTCGGTGGTCAGGTTTTCCGGCGTCCAGCCTCCAGTCTCCGCCATGCGTGCGTGGATCACATTGCCCTGTGAGCGTACCCACCATGCTCCGATAGGGATAGCGATCGCTGTGGCCACGAGAACAATTACGATAATCCGTGCAAGCCATTCTTTGTGCATAAGCTAACCGACCAACAGCCACAGCATGGCGAGCGAAAAAACCAGGCAGAACGTAAGGATGGGAAGCGTTTGCCGAAAGACTGACTGGTTATTCACCTTCGCCAGGCGCCAGGCGACACTCGTGGACCAGAGCAACCCAATCAGGAGGAGGGCGACTTGGAGGATAGGACTGAAGCCGGACACATCCGGCGACCAGGTTGTATTGGCTGTGCCCAGAAGGTTCCAACCCCAACCGAATGGGTCTGAGACAACAGAAAGCACATAATTCAGCTTTGGAAGGGCAAAAGAGATCGTGAATGCGATCCAGGCGAACAGCCCTAAAGGAAGTAACACCTGAGATTGATTGGCGATGGCGCGCCGTAGTTGGGTTTTGTAGCCAGACCATCTTTGACCCATCCAAACAGCCAAAGCAAAGGAGCCAGGCATCACCACCAGGTTGAGCGCCAGAAAGCCCAATCCATACAAGGCCCAGGCGGGGGAGCCAATCGCAAAAGCAGCCGACTTCAAGATGCCCCATGGCCCGACGAAGACCGCAGAAAAGGCTAAGGCTGAACCGATCATCACCAGAGCCAGGAAGGTCTCATCCAGCCGGCTGGATTGGCGCGCCTGCCCAAGATCGCTGCCGAACGGCCTCAGATTGACGGCGATGTTGTCCTTAGGGCAGGAACGCAGGCACTCCATGCACAAACCGCACTGGGAGCTGTCGCGCAGCGCAACCGGATACAGCCCCCAAGGGCAATTCTGGTAGCAGGTCTTCTCGCTGTGAGCCGCGCAGATCTTGGTATCGATCACCCGTACCTCAACAGGAGCGGTTTTGGCGTAGATCCCGGTAAAGCCGCCAATCGGACAGATGTAGCTGCAGAAGGCGCGCCGCTCGAATACCAGACTCAAGACGATTGCCATCCCAAACAAACCCACCAAGACCCAGGCTGTGACACGCGCATTGGTCAGCGTAAGGGCGCTGAACAAGCCGATTAGCAGGAATCCGCTGGATTGCAGCCAGGAACCTCTCAAACGTTTAGGCCAGCGCAGGTTCAACCCGAAGCGCCGGTGTCTTTTCTCCAATATACCTCCCTGCTGCAGCCATTCACCAGGCAAGGCGATGGGACACACACTGCACCAGGAGCGCCCACCTAAAGGGATGAATACCAGCTTGAGGGCCGTCCACCAGGCGATCCAGACAAAGATAATGGCAAAATTGTGGCTGCCCACCCGCGAACCGAATAAACCGGCAGCAATAGTAAAGACGAAACCAGCCAGCGTTAGGGAGCGAATCAGAAACTGCGGCCAGCGGCTTTGCAGTAGCGGTCGAATCCAGGGAATACGGTAGAGGTCGATCCGCTCTGGAAGCGTAAGCCGCCTGGATCGTATGGGCTCACTGCTCCCTTGGGAGACCCTTTCTTCCCAAGCTGCTTCTTGGAGACGGTTCACTTCCTTACCCTCCAGGCGCCGGCGATGAGTGCCAAGCCTGCCAGCAGTGACCCCCGCCAGAGCAGGGCATTATGACCTACCTGAAGCTTTCCGATCATGAAAGGGTGCATATTACCGCAGGTCACAGTACAGCGGAAGCGAAACGAACCCTGGCGGTCGGCAACAAAAGTCAGCCGCGCCGTTTGACCAGGGTCGGCGGTGGTTTCAAGATCGTAACCGTCGATGTACAGGCCATGCACCACGTCTGTGGCAAGCAGCTCGATCGTCACACGGTCGCCGGGATGGACGGAAAGCACGGATGGGCTGTATTCGAACCGGCTGGCTTGAATACGGAATGTTCGATCGACGGGTGTCGTTGCGTTTACAGGGAATGGAAGGAATAGAACCAGGAACACCATACCTGCCAACACGACCCAACGCCACACCGTAAACCGCCGACCCGAAATTTCATTGATCACGCTGCACCTGTACTTTTTAAGGAATATTGGAAGGGCCGTATTGGGCATACGTCTGGTCAACGTAGGCTTTTATTTCAGGCACGGTTTTACCCTGTTTAAGTAGACGCATCGTGTCCTGGGTAATGTCCACGCAAATGGAGCAGCCCAGGGCATGCGTGTCGTAACTGATCTTTCCATTAGCAGCTACATCGGTAACGTAGCAGGAATAATTGGACGTGTGACCCATCGACCCGCAGCCACAGTAGCACGGGATTTGCGTCATCACATCCGGGTTCGCAACATTGAATTGGTAGGCTTGTTGAACAGTCACCGGTGCGTTCTGCACATCTGCGGGCATCCCATCCATTGAAGCCATCGCCAGGTTGCGACTATCATCTGTAGTTTTCGCGCCACAGGCGGTTAGTAATCCAGAAGTTACAACCAGCAACATCAACAACGGTAGTGATAATCGGCGAAAAGTTAGGTTCATGAATAGCAACTCCAAAATCAGGATATCTCCCGAGATTATATGAGATACAACCTGTGACTTATAGCGCAATCTGACGCGTTCGCATATAGGCATAATTGCCTACTGTAAGCCATTATGCTCATCATCGAAAGGGCTACGTGGCGGATGACAAACAAGGGCATCTTGAATATGATGGAAAAAGTAAAAAGAGTTCTATTAAACGAGAGCTGCCTTCGGATGTCTACTTCTAACCGTGTCCTTTTACCCCTGGCTGCAGGCCTGGCCGGAGCTTTGCTGCTCGCTGGCCTGTACTTTGGTATTGTTTCGTGGGCTGAGAGTCCTCGACATGCCGCCGAATTGTTCTGGGATGATCGCTGGATCGTTTTTCCCATCATCCTGGGTTTCGGCGTGCAAGCCGGGCTTTACACGATCCTGAAATTGCGTTTATTCATCCCGGTAGCAAAGATCGGTCCCAGTGGGCCGATGATGGGCGCGGGCGGCACGACCTCCACGATTGCAATGGTTGCATGCTGTGCACACCACGCCGCTGACGTGCTGCCTATCCTGGGACTGACCGCTGCAGCGACTTTTCTGGCGCAGTATCGCATCGCCTTTATGCTGGTCGGATTGGGTACAACTCTACTCGGGAAAATGATTATGATCTTCATTCTATTAAGAGAACGACATAAGGCCATTCAAATGATGGCCACAGCTACACCCCCTATTCTGGAGACCTTATGAAACGTATACCTTTCCTGTTCCTTTCCGTAATTGGGCTGTGTCTGGCAGCCTGTAGTTCGGCATCACCATCTGCCTCAATCCAAACTGGTGTCGAGCCAACGGCGATAACACCAACCTAAGCACTCGCCATACCTACACAAGTATCAGAAACCCAACCAGTCAAACCGGCAGGCGCTCAAGAAATCCAACTTACCGAGCTCTCCGACGGCCAGGGAGCTGTGACTGTAATCGTTACACCGCTCGATCTGAACAACTCACAAGATACCCTGCTTTTTGAAGTGGCCCTGGAAACACACTCCATCGACCTGAGCATGGATTTGGCTACGTTAGCCACGCTGTCGACGAATACCGGCGAGAGTGTCAACGCGTCGACGTGGGACGCACCGCGTGGCGGTCATCACGTCTCCGGGACGCTCTCGTTTCCTGCAAATGTTGATGGAAAACCGGTATTGGAAGGTGTCTCAAAGTTGACTCTAACTATCAAGAACCTGGACGCGCCGGAACGAGTCTTTACCTGGGCTATTGGTGGTTAGCTTCCCGATAACTAAGAGAAATTATCCATGACCCAAACTCAAGCTCAACTCAATGTAGGGCAAAACGGGGGGCATGATTCGCCCCCGCTTCTCGATGAAAAAATCTACGAGGCGCTCAAATTGCCCTGGTAGAAAGGAGACTGTAATGAACGAATCACTATCTTCTAAGATCAGCCGGCGAGACTTTGTGACTGCTGTTATTGCATTCACAGGCGTATTTATGGGGGTAGCGATTGGTATCCCGGCGGTGGTTTATCTTGTTTCTCCAGCCCTGAAAGTTAAAGAGACCGAAGCCTGGGTTCCCTTAGGTCCGCTGAAAGATTATCCCATTGGGACGCCAACATTCTTTAGCTTCACTCGTTCTCAGGTGAATGGCTGGGAGAAAACTGTCTACAGTTATGGTGTTTTTGTGGTGTGTCAGAACGATACCCAGGTGCAGGTGCTTTCGAACATCTGTACGCACCTGGGATGCCGGGTTTCCTGGCATCCTGATATTCAACATTATGTCAGTCCATGACATAATGGCCATTTCGACATGGTTGGCAATGTCGTCAGCGGCCCTCCGCCACGACCGCTGGATGAATTCACCACAAAAATCGAGGACGGCAGCCTGTACATCCTGTACCCGCCATTCGAGCGGAGCTGACAAATGAACGATATTTACCTGGAGTACGTAAAGTAATCTCCCACCAGCTTCATGATGACCGGCAGCACTGGTAGTCTCTCGCGACGAAACTTTCTTCAACTGGCCGCCCAAACCCAGGGCGGCCAGGCTAATCGGATATTGATTAACCAATTGGCGCTCTCGGATTTTCCTCCGGGAGATCTGCTGGGGCGAGTCAATGTTGGCAGTGTAGAATTGAAAGCGCGCCCGGATGTTGATAGTCAAACGGTAGGCATACTCTATGAGGACACCGTCGTCCCCTGGCTGAGCGAAGAAGTTGGAAAGAATATTTACCGCACCAACCAGCGCTGGGTCGAGACACCGGATGGTTATATCTGGTCGCCTTACCTCCAGCCCGTACGCAACCTACCCAACTTGCCGATTAATGGCCTGCAACAAACCAGCCTGGGAGATGGGATGTGGGTGGAAGTCAGTGTCCCCTACGTGGATCTGGTGTTTGATAACCCACCGGCGCGATCGCCAGGATACCAGGACAGGCAGAAATTAGGTCTGCCTCTTCGCCTGTATTATAGCCAGGTGGTTTGGGTAGACAAGATCAAGACGGACGAACAAAACCAGGTGTGGTATCGGATTAACGAGAAATTTGGCTCTTACGGCGATATCCTGTGGACTGCCGCGCAAAACTTTCGGCCCCTCACTGCCGATGAAATGGCTCCGAACAGCCCGAATGTCGAAGAGAAACGGGTGGTGGTGAATATCACTTTACAAACGCTGTCCTGCTATGAGGGCAAAAACGAGGTCTATTACACGCACATCTCCTCCGGGGCTCTATACAATTATCAGGGCGAAAAGGTGGATGTTTGGGCCACGCCAATTGGGAAATTCCCAATCTGGCGCAAGCTGATCTCGCTACATATGAGTGGCGGGACGACCGGAGGAGGGTGGGATTTACCCGGCATCGGCTGGATGTCACTCTTCGTGGGCAGTGGCGTGGCGATTCACTCCACTTACTGGCATAACAATTTCGGGGAGCCGATGTCGCGCGGCTGCGTAAACGCCAGCCCTGAGGACGCTAAATGGGTTTTCCGCTGGACGCAACCCTTCGTTCCATATGACCCCGGTGACACAACAGTTTCATGGCCGGGCGGCACGATTGTAGAGGTAAAAGAAACCGGATCTCATCCGAGAAACCTGATCCATCTGCAACCAAACGGACGCGCTCCCGATACCAGCGCCTTTCCCCATGCTATGACTGGATGGAGGGGATAGCTGAGCGGCGTTATCACCCCTGGCGGGAACGATTATGGTCGTTAGTAGTTGGATCAAAGGTGCTGGAAGTTGGCAAAATTCTAATGCCTGCCCTGACACCAGAAGAACTTGAGCAACTCAGAAAGATCATGAGCAGCCAAGCTTTGGATCATCTCTTGGTGATGTCACTATCATCTCGCTCTGATGTAGGTAACACGAGTGTCACTTGACGCGTGGGCAAGATGTTCTTAGCATTCTGAGGAAACCTTTCCCCAGGAGTGGTTCCCTTGAACGAACGAATTAATTCCCCCGGTTGGGCGACTTACTTAAGGGTGAGCGACGAGGATAAACAAACCCCAGAGCGCTCATTTGCCATGCAGCGCCAGCGCATCGAGGAGCATCTATTAATTCCGTCCGGCCTGCAGTTCAAGTGCGAATACAAAGACACCCTGACCGGCATGAGCCCCAACC
>Ga0105097_10000161_pt1 | contig 27150 bp, 12 predicted proteins | sample PPLLak12cMay2015_FD_87035 | JGI IMG/M metagenome (GOLD analysis project Ga0105097, IMG submission 87035) | Freshwater sediment microbial communities from Prairie Pothole Lake near Jamestown, North Dakota, USA - PPLs Lake P7 Core (1) Depth... | ecosystem: Environmental > Aquatic > Freshwater >...
CTCTGATCACATATATTTAAACATATTTCGATAGGATCACTGTCATTCGCGGCAGATAACGTCATTGGACCTATGACCCCGTCATCATCTAAATTTAAAGCTCGCTGAAGAAACTTATTCGCACGACCCACTCCGTGGTTAACGCACCCATCAAAATGTAGTATGGCTACACGACTGGGGAGTTCATCACACGAACCTTTAATCCAATAACGATAAAAATAAATTTCTTTTGCTTCTTCCCAACCTAAGTGGTATATATCAACATCCATATTTGCATTTTTAGCAATGCCAAATTTTGTTTCGCCGCCGCGATCAAGGGGGTCGTCGACATATCCAACAGCTTTTCTCTGCTCTCTTGTCTCGACTAAGCCTGCTTCAACTTCGGGAGTTAACTGCCAGTGGCCGCCTACTTCATATAACATGGCATGATCAACTGCCACTTCAAATGCATCAGAATACATACACCCTCCTTTCTTTCTATATTTATCGCCGGTTGGTAAATAATAAAAACAGGGGATATAATGACAAGTAAGAGTAAAGCTAAGGGAAATGCATGGGAATTAGAAGTAGCTAAATTCCTAACAGATACCTATAATGAGTCATTCTTACGAGTTCCGTCTAGCGGGGCATTTGTTGGCGGTAAGAACACACATCGTAAGGCAACAATAGATAAAGCTCAATTACAGAGTAAGAAAGGTGATATTCATCCCCCAATGGGATGGAATCACTTTAATTTAGAATGTAAGAGCTATGCTGACTTCCCATTTCACCAACTCTGGTATACAGACGTGAAAATCCTCGACTCCTGGATTGCACAGCAAAAAGAAGTCGAGGATAAGGGCGATTTAAACTTAATTCTTATTAAGATATCTCGAAAAGAGAAATGGGTAGTCTATCAAGAGAATCTAGGATTCGAGGTTAATCGATCTCTTCGATACAAAGGTTGGGAGTTTGTTCAATGGGATCAGTTTTGGGTAAATCAAAAAAATGTTGAAATTGTGAAGACACTCTCTGCATATTCCATAAATCAAACTGCGCTGGTTGCATGACATGAACAGTTTGTAAGTCTGGTAACAGACTTTTAGACCAAGTTTCGAATCCTGGTACACCTATTATTGATCCTGTAAATTTTTTTCCGAGTTCTTCGAATTTTGTTAATTTAATTGTTACTTTCCCGGATTCGGGTATTTCGCGCGATTTAAGATATTCAATCATTACGTCGCCTTCTATGACAAAACAATCTACTAGTATATCGTTTCTACTGTCGTTTATTAATAAAAATGTATCTAAATTTTTAACATCTATGTTCTTGGCAATTTCGTATGATGCATTATAGTTTGATTTTAGAAGTGTGGTATTATTTTTATTAATTTTGCCATCTACTATTTTATTTGCTGTTGCAGAATATATTGTATTATTCTCTGTCTTAATAAATTTAGATTCGTCGGCATAACTAGATTTTAATTCAACAGATTTAAAGTTATCGTTGACTAATCTTATTGCATCAGTGCCTGTCTTGGTAACCAATATTGGAAGAAATCCTAATATCACCGAACTAAGAATATCATAGGTTTTTGAAGCTAGAACCCATCTTGGCACAGTACCGGCAGGTGCATCAAATCCGTGATATTTTTTTAAATCAAAACAATTTTCTTTTTCTTGCCTATGATACTCAATTGTATTATGAAGAACTCTTTCGATGTATGTATCTGTGGTAATCATTAAAATCCTTTATAATTATTATGAAGTTCTAGTGTAGCGAAATGTAGTTTTAAAAGTCAAGAGCATCAGACCATTGCTCCGCTAGTTTCAAGCGATGTAAAACCGCCTTCCTTGATTACCTTTAGGACATTCGACACTCTGCCTATTAATTCGTCTCTGTGACTAATTAGGAATATGTTTCGCTTATTCTCCCTGCTCATTTTCTTTAGAATTGCTAGCGAAGCTTCAACACCAGCACTATCAAGACCTTGGTCGAGTAATTCGTCAATGAATAGCAAGTTAATTTTGTCATTCATGGATTCGAAAACATCTCTAAAACTCCATGATAAGGAAAGGATAAGTCTAGTACGTTCCCCGCGTGAAAGATTGTCGAAGTCAAATTCCTTGCCGTACATAGTAATTTCAACTTCGAGATCGCTCTTAAATTTTACCGAATGTGGTAAGCCAATATCAGCCAGGTAGTGTGCTAGTCTATGATTGAGGAATGCTAAATTTTGATCAATAATTTTCTTACGAATAAAGCTATCCTTGTTTGTAAGTAGCTTTGCAAGAAATTCTTGATGGTCACGCAATTTCACCAGCTCATTTAATTTTGTGAAATCAATCTCCTGTAACCCGTCTCTCTTTAAGGCATCAATTTGATCAGTGAACGGATTTATAGATTCTAACTCCGCTGATAGACTGTTACCTAAAGTATCCAATGTTGTCTTATGAGCATATGCCTCATCGACAGTCTCGTAGAATGTTTCGGGTAATTTAGGAATAAGAGAAGCTACTGCATCTGCCAGGGTCTTAATTTCGTTGCGCTTAGAAGATTTTTCCGATAGACGCTTTAATGTAGCAACATGGTCTTCCAAATCTTCGTCGTGTAGTTTCTTGTGCGTATCGACGTCCATTGCCTGATTACACTTTGGGCAAATTTCATTAGAATAACTAGTTAAATTTTTCTCTAGACGAGTCTTTATTCTTGTTATCTCTGTAACTTCTTTTTCAAGCCCGTTTAGTTCCTTTGCAAGAGATCTATGCTCGGCAGTAAGATCTTCTACTTCTTTCTTGGTTTTATGAAGTGCAATTTCGTTGTCAATGTTTACATTTAGCAACTCCATGATAGATGTTTGAAGCGTATCTATCTTTTCGGTCTTAGTACGCACCCATGTGGTTGATTTTGTTTCAAGCGTAACAATATTTTGTTCGATGCGTTTGTTTGCTTCGCCGGCAGCCGAAATACGAAATTCTTCCTCCTTAATTTCGTCTCTAGTTATTTTGGATTCTTCTTTTAACTTTTCAGCTTTTTCAGAAAGTTTAGTTATACCTAATAATTGCTCAATGATAACTCGTTGATCATTTGTCCTCAATGCAAGAAAAGGTTCGACATATGTATTAAGAGCTAATATATGTTTAAACATATCATGAGAAACACCAATGATTCGCTCAATCTCAATCTGAGTATGACGTCCTTCTCCCTGCGATTCGTCCTCGCTCGTCTCTTTTTCAACTCCGTCCTTAGAGAACTTAAAGATGCCGGGCTTGCGGCCGCGTTCTATTTTATAGTTGACGCCATTCATTTCAAAGGTTAATGTAACCAACATGTGTTTCATGTTAGTCTTGTTGATTAGATTATCCTTTTTAATATTCGTGAGGGCAGATCCGTATAATGCAAAGCTTAATGCATTAACTATGGTAGATTTTCCGACCCCATTACGATTATCATTCCCGCCCAGATCTAAATTTTCACCCAAAACAAGAACTAAATCATCACTACTAAAATTAATTGACTGAGTTACGTTGCCGATACTCATGAAATTTTTTATCGTCAGCCCGTGTAGTTTCAGCATTTATTATAACCTATTGTAAATTTCTATTAATTTGTTTGAGTCGAAGGCATCGCTGTCAATGTTTGTAAGCTGTTCGATGACAATTTGGTCAACAGTTTTGAAGGTTATGTCTCCCTCATAATCCTTTGACAGCTCGTCATCTTGATTCTTAACTAACTTAAACTCCCTGACATTGTATTGAGCCATGAATGTCTCACGAAGAAATACCGCTTCTTCGTATGTAATATCGACATCTAACGTAACCTGTAGGTATGTTTTAGGCTTTAGATAAATTTCGGGATTGGCAAGCAACGCTGCAAGGTTGATACTAATAAACCGCGGACCATCAGTGTAATCTAAGAACTCGGGCTCTTTGTCCCACTCCATATACATTGCACCGCGTTCAAAATCCCATACATCGGAATAATTGTGTCCAAATGGATTCCCAATATAGTTAACCTTGCCCTTTGTTTGTCTCTTATGAAAGTGGCCAGAAAATACCATATCTTGGTGTTTAAAGTGCTCTGCATTAAGAGTTCCGTGATCGGGCATTTCGACAAGTGCATTCATTTTGAAGCCAGGCAACTCTAAGTGTCCAAACAGGTACTTAGATTCAATGTTTGTCACTTCTTTCCACTCTTCCTCTACAAGCCACGGCACTAAGGCAACATTACCTTCAATAAGTGGCTGATCTACGAGCACAATATTAGGGAACTCGCTGCCTACAACCATTGAGTGTATCTCTCTTTTTTCTCTATAAAAAAGGTCGTGATTACCAACCATAACATAGGTTTTCCTAAAGGCCGCATTTAGCTTCCTTAGGGCCTGCATGGTATAATCAAGTGTTAAGATATTAATATTTGATCTATGATGATGCCAATCACCCAAGAATAGGCAAGTGTCGACACCGCGAGAGTGCGCCTCGGCAATTACCCAATCAATAAAATCCAGGCAGTCCTGGTTATGCTCTGCTGAGTTATGTCTAAGGCCAAAATGAATATCAGTGAAGCATACTACCTTTTCGAATAGATTATTCGTGATCATCTTTTGCTGCTTCCTGTGCATCTTCTCTTAGGCGCCTAATCTCGCCTTCGACTGCTAGTTGCCTTGAAAAGCTAGGACTTGCTCCACTATCAATTAGTAAGTCGTCTCGCAGGTCTTGATTCTTTTTCTCTAAATTCAAAACTCTAGTGAAACTATTTTGCAATGATTGCGTATAATACGAGAACGGATTATCGCTTTTCGATTCGTCGAATTGTAATCCCATCTGAGCAAGCTGTAATAACGCCTGACCCTTCATTTCGTCAATGTAAGTGTAGCCGCGCCAGTTGCCGCGTTGCCCGTACTTATTCACCATTAAGATAAACATCTTGGCGAGCTTATTTGTGATAGAACCTTTTTCTAAATTAAATTTACCGTTCTTAGAATGAGATCTTCCAACTTCCTTTGCAGCACCGTTTTCAATGATGTAATGTTTGAATGGGAAAAAGTTTAATTTAACATGATTGTCTGCGACACTCTTAGGTGTCTTTTTTCTTCCCGGTGCAAACGGAATATGATCAAATGTAAGGACTCTAAAGACAAGGTCATCTACAAAAATTGTGTCGGGTTTGACCTTAAATTCCGAAAGCTTAGGCCGATCCGTTCTTGTACTAGTAGACGCCAGCGCAGCTTCGAATGCTGTGACACCCATTCTAGCAGCCCTTGCAATCTTTCCCTTTTCTTGAACTTCAGCAAGATAAATTTCTTCTAGATTTTCAACAATAACATCGTAGTCACTATATTTAGGATCAATGTATTCGCAAAAAGAGTTCTTGCTACGATGAATTTCCTTGAGCATATCCTTATTGTTCAGGTAATTTATTTTTTTAACAGGTACTAGTGTTGCTGGTGTGATTACCTCAGGGAAGGTGTCATCATCGTCGTTGATATCATTCATTAAGAATTTCTCCTTGAAAAGTTTTGCTTAGTGTAACAGGCACCCCCATTGTAAGTCAAGGGTTTCGTAATTAACATACCACATTAAGACCATGATAAATAATAGAGTTAGGAGAACATCTAGATGCCACAACAAGATTTTAGAGCAAGGTTACAGCCGAAAGGAAATGCACCCGAGGTGCTGGGGCCAAATGACCCGACAAATGTTCTATTTCCGCTGTGGTCAACTACTGGTGTTCTTTTTCCTTACACTCCTTCGGTGGCTACCGGAAATGTGGTAGAATACGATCCTACAGTATTCATTCATACCAACTACGGATATAATGCCTACGTTAGGTCATATCCAAAACCGATAAGTTTGACTGCTGAATTTACAGCACAAACAACTGAGGAAGCACTATATTTATTGGCGGTGATCCATTTCTTCCGTTCCATTACGAAATCTTACTTCGGTGTAAATCCCTATAACAAGGCTGGCACACCGCCGCCGGTTTTAAAGTTTAACTATCTAGGCCAGTACCAATTTAATAATGTCCCTGTAATTATTAAGAACTTTGATTATACCTATGAGGCCAATATTGATTATGTGGCAGTCAACACATCAAACGGGCAAGTTAACACCGCAAATACAGCCACGGGCGGATTCACATATGTACCTACTCATATTACAGTTTCTTTAGAGATGGATACGCAGTATGTACCGACTGATTTACGAGACAATTTTAATCTTGACTTATTTCGACAAGGTAAGCTAATGAACAAGGGGTACATCTAATGGCTCAAAATTCTAAAGAAACAAGTCAGTACAGTATTACACCAATTAAAGACTGGTACCTGGATTTATGGGTCGAGCGCGAGGTACCAAAAAGTGACTTTGATAAAATACTCATTATTCCCCCGGCATTTGACCAACGCCCAGATCTTCTAAGTCAACAGGAATATGGCACACCTAGACTCTGGTGGGTATTCTGTCTCAGAAATCCTGACTTAATGGCTGACCCAATAAACGATTTTGTTGCAGGTCTTGAAATTTTTGTTCCCTCTAATATTATTAAACAATAATGGCAAAAGATTTTATGTCAAGCGTCGGAGACGCTATATCGTCGGCCGCAGCAGATGCTTCTGCTAAAGTAAAGTCGGCAGTAAAAGATGTTACTAGTAATTTGTTTCAATCTGCGCCTACTGCGATACCGACTGGATATAAGCCCGACTCGTTACGAGGGTCGAATGATGCAATAGCATTTAATCCTACAGCGAATGCAGCGCCTACCATACAAGAGGACTCTTATCAAATAAGTTTTCTACCTAATATCTTAGACAACTACGACACTTATACATATCACTGGAAACTTTTTATAACATCTACCGAATCTGCGGCCAGCGGCAAAGTGCTGTCTCCCGATTCTCAGACTATTATAGCAGAAAGTGGTGTAACCGATATAACTATCGATAAGGTAAACCTGCACGGCATTGCCGTTCCGTCAGTTGAGACTGGTACAGGAACACAAACTTTAGTAAAATTTGAAATTGTTGAACCGGCAGGTGCAGGGCTCCTTGACAAGATGTTTTACGAGGCCGCATCACTGGGAGTCGGTAACTGGCTAGTAATGCCGTGTTTTTTGCAGCTTGATTTTAGATCTAGAGATCCTGTTACTGCTGCATCTTCAGAAGCAGGCGCAACTGGAGAGCTTGCAGGAAAACGATGGGTGTGGCCGGTTAAAGTTACTAATGTTAAGGCTAATGTAACTGTAGTAGGCACTCAATACGAATTTGACGGAATTCTCTATGATGAGTTAGCCCAGTCAAATTCCTATTTCAGCATACTTCATAATATTGCACTAAGGGAGTTGACTAACTTCGGAAAAGCAATGGAAGATCTTGAGGAAAAACTAAATGCTGATCAGTATGAAAAACTAATAGACAATTACAGTATTCCCGATACCTATAAAATAATAGTAGACCCGGCGCTGAAGGGGCTCGATATATCATTAAAAGATGCAAATAAGCATACTTCTAGACATAGTGATTATTTTGACTTTGACTTGAAGGCAGCAAATTATAATACCGGAACAAGCATCGATAAAATTATTGATTCGTTATTAGGAAGCACTGATTATTTTCAGACTAAACTTCAGAGTTCTGAAACTAGAATATCAGAACCAAAGCCTGCGAACCAGGCAGATTCTATGAGAAAATTTTGGAGAATTATAACCGAGACTAAACCAGTTGTTTTCGATCCTCTACGGCAAGATAATGCGGTCGAAATAACAATATATGTAGTTGAATACGATATTGGCCTTCAGGATGTTATTCCGGCACAGTCAGGGCAGACACCAAGCACGCTACCTGCGGCAAAAAAACGTATGTCGACTTATATGAGTAAGAAGATAATGAAGAAGAGATATAATTACATATTTACTGGTTTAAACGATCAAGTTATATCGTTTGATCTAAATATGAACTTTTCTTATGCTGCATCTTTATCGAGATTTGGTGGAATATTTTATGATACAGCAATACGAGACCGAGGCGTCGTACAAAATCCCACAATAGAATCCGAAAAAGAAGCTGCCGAAAAAGTTAGAAAAACAATTCAGTACGTTAATAATGCCCCGCCCGGGACAGACGTCCTAGTTGAAATAGAGGCAACAAAATCTTCCATCTCGAATGCAATTATAAGTAACGAATCAAAGGAAAAATATACAAAATTACTTGATAAGGCAAGATCGATTGATCGAAAAGATTATACAAAAGAATTAAAAGCAGCCGCCGCGGGAGTTAGAGATGCCGATGGGAATCTAAAACAAGCAGCATCCTTGGCAAAGTCAAATGCCGGGTTAAAATTTGTTTCGGATGTGAATGTAAATTCGGCAGCCGCTAAGGCCGCAAAAGATGCTGCAGAAAATAACCGTCGTGGTAAATTAAGGCCTGTCCCGTATAGGGAAGGAATGCAAGAAATTAACCTTGCTATGGGCATTGACCCGACAAGCGACGCCGCCAGATCTAGGACATCAAGTATATTTTCTACAGCATTATATTCTACCCTTGATGCTAGCCTTCAGCTTATAAAAATCACCATTAAGGGAGACCCGTTCTGGCTATTCCCTAACGAACTTCCTATGAACCAAACCGTTCTTCCGTATAAGTCTAATATGGGGGAAGCTCAGGCTATTAAACTTATCAAAGAAGGGATGGATCGTAATAAATTTGTAAATTTCTTTGGAACAGATAATTTTATAATTATAAGATTTAGGACTCCTAAACTATATTCTGAGGAGCATGGATCGATTGAACCGTTTACAGAAGTTGAAACATTTAGTGGTGTATACAAGGTTATAACTGTCATAAGTAAGTTTGAGATGGGAAAATTTACACAGGAATTAACCTGTATTCTAGATCCCATGATTAATCTTAGAGATTTCCCTCAATTCCTAAGAGATGTTGAAACTGCAAATCAGAATCCGAGTAACACTATAGAATCGCCTGACATCGAGATACCTGAAGAAGCAATAAAGACACAGCGGATAATGGGGGCAGCAGATCAGATAAAAGGTCAGGTTGCAACTATTAGAGACAAGGCCACTGGCGCAGTTGTGACAGCACAGAATGCAGCAATAGGGAAAGCAAAAGATGCAGTCATGTCTAATATTCCCGTTATGCCCAATCTCACTGCCGATGATTTACTTTCAAGAATACCTAAACCGCCTTTCTTTGGATAAAAATGACATTCTTAAATACACATGCTCGAACAACCGGGCCTACGCGGTCGGATAATTTTCAACCTACTGGGAGAACAGCAACACTCTTCGGAGTGTTTGTTGGATTCATTAAAGACGCAACTGATGTCCAGCGTAACGGTCGATTAAGAGTTTGGATTCCTGAACTCGGATCATCGCCTGATAATGAAGACGGATGGATTATTGTTAACTATTGTTCACCGTTTGCCGGAGCAACAAACGTCGAAACAATTAGTAAATCCGACCTAGAATCATTTGAAGGAACACAGACCTCTTATGGCATGTGGATGATTCCGCCCGATATTAATAATCAAGTTTTAGTGATGTTTATTAACGGCGATGCATCGAGAGGAATATGGATTGGGTCATTATACAATCAGTATATGAATAATATGATTCCGGGCAGTGCAGCCGATGCCAAGAACTGGCAACATCCCGGAAAACAAATTCCAGTAGCCGAATATAATAAATGGGATACAAAAGTAACCAAACCCGACAGAGCATTCCACCCGTATCAAAAAACCAAATTTAAGGGTGTAGGAAATCAGGGTCTTATAACAGACCAGGGAAGAGGTATAACAACTTCCAGTGCTCGCCGGGAGGCCCCGAGTAAAGTTTTCGGGATTTTAACGCCTGGTCCGGAAATTAAAGAAGGTATGAAGGCTGAAGATATTCGTAGAAAAGGCGGTTCGTCATTTATTATGGACGATCAAACCGGCTCAGAATACGTCGAACTGTCAACAAAAACTGGTGCTAAGATTAGAATAGATGAGACTAACGGGTTTGTTTATATCGTAAATAGAGACGGAACGTCGTGGATACAAATGGACCAGCGCGGCCATATCGACGTGTTTAGCCAATTTGATATTTCGTTGAGAGCAATGCGCGATGTCAATATACGTGCTGACAGAGACATTAATTTCGAAGCAGGCCAGAATTTTTATATTTCGGCAGCTAAGGATACTGTATATGCAGGGACTAAAGAAATAACTTACGATATCAATAATGTTCCTAAGAAGTTTGACGTTCCAATGTACACGAAATGTGGCCGTGGCTTAGGCCAGGGCGGCAATATTGTTATGACTGCCGAATGGGATACTCATTCGACTGTGGTACAGCACAATTACTATAATACAACTTTAGCAGTGTGTAAAGGAACTTCACCAGCCGCTGATTATAAATGCGGATCCGGAAAGCCGGACGGCACGCAACATTTCTGGTCAAAGAATAATATTATTCTCGACACATACAAGAATTTCCACTTTTGGGCACATTGCGTTTTACCCGAACCTAAGACTTGTTATCAAAGTATCAGTGCCGCTGGTAATTTCTTCTTGAAGTCTGAATCAACATTTAATCTTAAAGTTAGTCAGACACAATGCGGCCCTGGTGATATAAGAATTGATGCAGATGGTGTTATTGGAGTAAAAACAACCACAATAACAAATGACGCAGATGTAGAGATAAAAGGAACTCTTAAGGTCGAAGAGGATGTAAATTTTGGATCAAATCTAGAGGTATTCTTAGATGTTACAGGAAATGTTCTAAACTTCAATGTATCTAATGCATTCCACACTGGAGTATATCCTGGCCCGGGCGCCGGCCCCGCATCAGGTACTGGGCCACCTGTAATAATTGCACCGCCGACTGCACCTACAGAACCGATTGATGCAATAAAGGCTGAAATGAAAGCATTAATTGATGCTGGAAACATATTGCCTCCTATCAAAGACCCGTTCTTCACCCGAGAAATGCAATCGTGGCCTACAATTGTTACCCGATGGCCATCATATGAGCCCTGTCCGTTACACGAAACGTTTAAGTTTAGCTCAACAACCGGGTATGAACCTGTTCTTACAGAAGGAGATAAAACCTATCAAGGCTCTAGTAGTGGTGGCGCGACAACATCTCCGGCACCAAATACAGACACCGGTGCAAATAACACTACGCTTCCGCAACCACAGACCGCAGATAGTATTGTATCTAAAGACTTCAATAATAAAGCATTCGAATGCCAACTAAGAAAGCACGAGGGCGTAAGAAATAAGGTCTATCTCGACTCAAAGAATCTCGAGACAGCTGGTATAGGTCATTTATTAAGAGAAGACGAAAAGGCAAAATATCCTCTAGGTAGTACAGTTTCGGAAGAACAGATATCTTCATGGTTTCAACAAGATACTTCGACTGCAATTAAAGATGCACAAAAGTTTCTCGGAATGGACACTTGGAACGGGCTCGATGACAATAGAAAACGTGCTGTTGCTGATATGGCCTATAACCTCGGTGGTTCTCGTCTTTCTAAATTTGTTTCGTTTAAGAGAGAAATGCAGGCAGGAAACTACGATCAGGCAGCACGGCAGATTGAGAATACTCCGTATTATCAACAAGTTAAAACACGCGGACCAAAAATTGCATCACAGATTAGAAATGGTGTAGATCCAAACGGGTGCGATAAACAATTCCCGGCCGGTTCATAAAGCACTATATAATTCTCTTGATAAATAATAGAAAGGGAATTATATGGCCATTAATCAACTGGGTTTAATACGGCGTCAGCGCGTAACAAGAAAACCGTATTTTGTCGGGTTCAACACCGTTGATCAACCTAACCCGCCGTATTCGTTAACGAACATCGAAATTGTTAAGCGTGACTTGCATAATCACTTTGCTACCCCATTGGGTGCTCGTGTAATGCTGCCCGGCTTTGGTACACGTATTTTTAACTTACTATTCGATCCGTTTGATGAATATACGAAAAATGCAATCATTGAGGATGCTGTAAGAGTAGTTCAAACCGAGCCGCGGGTTGAACTCGTTTCGGTGGATGTATTTCAAGAAGACCAGGCCCTTACTGTTGTTATGGTCTTATTATTTAAACCCGAATCGGTAACAGATAGTTTGTTTGTTACATTCTCTCTGAAAGATAAGGAAGAATTCTAATGTCAGAAAGTATCAGACAATCTAATCTCTTTGCTGCCGAGGACTATAAGAAAGTCTTCAAGGCATACCAGTTTATTGATTATACTGCTTACGACTTCGATACTCTGAAGCAGGCTCTAATCAATTATATTCAAACTTACTATCCCGAAGACTTCAATGACTATATTGAGAGTTCGGAATTTATTGCAATTATTGAATTAATTGCATACTTCGGCACAAGTCTGGCATTTCGTACCGATCTTAATAGTAGAGAAAATTTTATTGATACTGCCGAGCGTAGAGAAAGTATTATCCGTCTTGCTCAAATGGTTAATTATGTTCCTCGCAGAAACATTGCTGCCAGTGGATTGTTTAAAATTGCAGCAGTACAGACAGATCAACCGTTGGTAGATGCAAACGGGGTTAATATTAATGATACTTCTGTATTTTGGAATGACCCTAATAATCCCGACTGGTTCGACCAGTTTATACAGATATGTAATGCTGCATTTAGTCCTTTAAATCCTTTTGGTCGCCCTACAAAGAGCGGGTCGATAGGCAGTATTCCGACCGATCTTTATCAGTTAAACAACATATTACGACTTGATGTAGCATATCCTATAACATTGTCAATAAATGGCGAAAGTTATCCGGTGGATATCTGTAATCCTGATTTTGTTACAAATCAAACAATTTTTGAAAGAGATCCCGATCCTGACAATGCGTTTAATTTTATTTACAGAAACGATAGACTCGGTATGGCATCTCCTAATACTGGATTTTTCTTATATTTTAAGCAAGGTAGTTTATTAAACTTAGATGCCAATTTTGAATTCCCTGCCCCAAATAGGTTATATCCGATTGATATTCAAAATATTAACCAGGATGATGTATACGTTCAAGAAACCGACGATGCCGGCATTGTTATTAATAAGTGGATAAGAGTTCCTGCACTTGCCGGCGAAAATATTATCTATAACAGTATTCAATTTGCAGAAAGAAATATATTCTCAGTTATATCCGGAGCATCCGATACCGTTACTGTAAGGTTTGCCGACGGTAATTTCGGTAACGTGCCTACAGGATTATTTAGATTCTGGGTGCGTCCCAGTGCAAATCAGGCACTTGTAATTAGGCCGACTGATGCTCGTGGTCTACAGATTAATATTCCTTATGTCGGGGTAGATCAACAAAATTATACATTAAGAATAGTTTTTAACCTTGAACAAACAATTGGCAATGCTGCTACATCGGAAACAGATGAACAAATTAGATTGCGTGCTCCAGAAGTATTTTCGACGCAATCTCGAATGGTTAATGGGAGCGACTATAATGTTCTTCCATTAATCTACGGTAATCAGATTGCAAAAATCCAAGCAACCAACAGAATATATAGTGGTCAGAGTAGATATCTTGACTTAAATGATCCTACCGGATTTCACCGAGACCTAATTATATTTGGCCAAGATGGATCTCTATTTAGAGACAATCAAAATGTACTCAAACAGGTAATTAGTGATTCTTCCAATGCCGGCAACATCGAGACAATTCTTGTAAACACAATTCAGGAAATGTTAAGAGAGAAGCTTGTCTATAACTTTTTCTACGACGAGTATCTGCAACAATTCGAAGACAAGATTAGAGTTAATAAACAATTGCCAACAGATGCAGGATATTCTCTATTAGATTTAAACAATCCATTTCAGGAAAGCCTGTTCTGGAAAACTAGCCCAGCTAAGTTTAAGAACGATACAGGATATTTTTCTAACTCTACAACTCCGGGAGACGATGCGGTTGCGCTAGTTAATACATTAACACCCTCTAATCCCGACACAGGTAATACTAATATATATCAGCCCTGGGGTTTCATTGATGCAGGTTCGATGATACGTATTGGAAATCCCGCCGATCTTACTGTGAGTGATTCCGTACCAGTCAACAGTGTTATTCAGTCAGGTCTTCCGTTGATCCTTAACCCGTTAAATCCTTATGCTAACGTGGGACCAATTGAGTTAGGCAGAGAGCAGCAAGTTAATTATAAGGCTGTTAAGGTATACCCTGCATTTAGAAATGATTTTACCGATGAAGAAATATTAGAAATTGTAACTACCATAAGTGCCGGAATTTCATTCTGGCTATATTATGATTTATTAACAGACGCATGGAAAACATCGACCTCTGCAACACCCGGTATATCTAATCAGGTCGATCAGCCGTGGGAGTATGCCCCAACAAATACCGGAGAAATTTATTCTACATGGAATAATTATCCCAATAGTGGATTATTATATGTTTCTATTGCCAGTAGCGACCAGAGCGACACCACAACATACGATCTTACTGCAAGAGGCAGAGTATATGTATTTGAATCCTATAGGGATGTTCGATTCTATTGGGAACCTAATCGTGTTGTTATTGATAGTACCACAGGGCTTGCATTGCAAGACACAATCGAGATTATGCCGCTGATTAATACAAATAATACCGTCGATAATAATGAACCTGTGATTGTTGATCCGACAACCTCATTTTTAAGGACCGAAGTAAAATTTAATATTACAGGAATCTACATACAGGATGACGGTTTCCAGGATAATACAAAAGCCGAAGTCTCTTTAGTTGATACGGATAGCGATGGTATCCCGGACGATCCCGAGGGGTTTGATAGTATTATTACTCCGCAAGATAGAGTTGTATTTGAAGTCGTCGATGTTGAAATAACCGGCTATCAGACAACAAGACCGTGGGTTAGTAGGTGGAATACATCTCTAGTAGGAGCAGCTGGCGTATTGCATGCATACTTTCCGGCAACGTTTGATACAGCACCTCCGTTTATTTCAGCAGCGGCAGCATGGACAGACATTGATCCTATTCCTGCCGACGCTGTATATATGGATGAAGTTGATTTGCTATTCATTAACAATGTGGCAGACATGATATCTATATCTGAAGACGTAACTTTCTATTTTAATAATCCAGTTGAGCCCGGAAAGATAGATACAGTAACTAGATACTTTATAAACAAATCATACCTTATCAGTGATAGTAAACCAGGTTTTGGTATCTATCATACTCTGGCATTTGAAAGCACCATTAATCCAGCATATCCTAGTGGACAAATTATTATTCCAATCATTGATAGATACCACTTTGATAAAAATGGTAAAACATTTACACAGAATACAAGTGTGCCCGAATTAGAAAGATTCCCAATGTATTTTAAATGGAGTCATTATGCTCCAATCGACCAACGAGTCGACCCAGCAGTATCTAACATTGTCGATATGATTGCAATTACTGATGTTTATTATAGAGATGTATTAATTTGGAAAAATTCTAACGGTAGCCTGGCAACATTCCCTGAAGCACCTACTACCGAAGAACTTAGAATTCAATTCCAGGATCTCGACAAATACAAAATGGTTAGTGATTCAATGGTGTGGAATTCCGGAAAGTTTAAAATCTTATTTGGAACTCAAGCCGAAAGAGAGTTACAGGCAACATTTAAGGTAGTTAAGGCACCGTCATCAAACATTAGCGATAACGAAGTCAAGACAAGAGTTATACAAGCAATCGACGCCTACTTCGATATTCGCAATTGGGACTTCGGAGAAAAATTCTTCTACACTGAATTGGCAGCATTTATCCACCAACAGCTATCAAGAATTATTTCTTCCGTTGTTATTGTGCCTAATAGTGCTAACTCAGAATTTGGAAATCTATTCGAAATCTCGTCGGCATCGGATCAATTGTTTATTTCGACTGCGACTGTAAACAATGTCCAGATTGTTGCGAATCTCACAGAACAGAATTTAAGAGTTTAAGCGGTAGATAATTCCTGTGATAAATAGTAGGTAGATAAAACTATCTACTATTTGGAATTATACATGACTGAGTATATTAAAAAATTACCGGCAGTTTTTCAAACTGTAACCGAAAAGAAATTTTTCGACGCAACCTTTGACCAAGTTTTTTCAAAGAAAGATAGTGATTATCTAGCTGGATTTCTTGGCCGGCGAATTCCGGGTAGTTTTAATCCTGTAACAGATTTTTATCTTCCCGAGCCATCAAAGAATAGAACATGGTGGCAATTAGAGGCCACTGCCTACGCACGTAACGAAAACAGTGAGAAAACAAACGTTTTCTTCTACGACGATCTCTTAGAAAGAATCGAATATTACGGTGGGAATACATTAAATCAAGACCGCCTTTTTGCATCCGAATACTATAGCTTCGGACCTCCTATTGATTATGATATGTTTGTTAACTATCATAATTACTATTGGGTAGAACAGGGACTAGCGGCAATTGAGATTTCTAATATCGATTTTAGCCCGTATCCCACAATAGATGCTTATATTGAGGCAGAGATTATCGGTAAATCTTCATATACAACTCCTGAGACTGCAATTCCGTCAAATCTGAAATTTACTACAGGAATATCTGTCAGTTTTGCCGGGTCAATAACTTATGCAGAACCACGTTATGTCGAAAACTTTGGTGGATGTACAGGAATTAAACTTGTACCAAGATTCCCCGATTTTACGTCCGGCTCTATATTTGAATTCTTGCCATGGGACGGAGTAATTGAATTATCCACTGGCAGAATCATAGATAATAGATACTGGGACGCAAAAACATGGGACACTCATTCGTATCCTAATCCGGGTGATTACATCACTATTGAGCGCGGCGCGCTAGATAGAAATGCATGGTCAAGAACAAATAAATGGTTTCATATTGATGCAATTTCGGCAACAGTGGTTGCTACCGCGTCGCCATTTCCAATAAATTCAACTAGAGCATTAAGACCCATTATCCAATTCGTAGCAGACATTCCTCTCTACAAATCCGGTACACAGTTTAGAGAAGAGATACACTACGGATTTAGGGATAACAGCGAAGGCGAACCAATGCGTTTTTCCCAGTATCAGGGACAGTTACTCTCTGACGTCAACGACGAACTCGATATTAACATGATTGCTGGGGACCTTGTATGCTTCTTTAATGATACGACAGATTTTGATTTCTGGGATCTATCGGAGTGGGACCAATCAATCGACGATATTCCTGTAGATGAGTGGGATTCCGGGTTTGGTAAGTTTAACCAATTTATTTTTCAGGTGAACGAGAATCCCGACGGTACCATTAATTTTCTTCCATACACAGCATGGACAACACCTGTTCTTGAAGGTGATATTGTGTTTATACTTCAAGACGGACCTTACGATGCTGCACAGAGAGGAGAGACATGGTACTACAGTCTAGGGGTATGGCAAAAGGCGTTTAACGACAAGATTACAATAAATCAGCCACCGCTGTTTCTTCTATATGATCATACAGGTACTGAACTGGACGACCCTGTAAAATACCCGGAAAGCACCTTTAGAGGAAGTGAAATATTTTCATATAAGGTCAATACGGAAGCAGGCGCGACACCTGATCCTGTATTAAAGTTTCCAATTGTTTACTCCGGGCTTGGCCAGGCATCTGATATTATTTTCCAGAACGATCTTATGACTGATCGTTATATCTACGGCGTTACTAGATTGAATATAGATGGATATTACTATTATAAAACAACAACAAGTCCAGTATTGTTTAATAACTGGAATTTATATGATCCGTGCCCCTGCGACACCGATACACCATGATAAGGATATAGAATGAGTTGCCTAAAAATAAGCAGACAACGAGTCATCGACAAGTATGTTGTTGGATACGGTGCAGAATACCTATTTAAATTGAGCGTTGAACCATATGGATATCCATTAAATCCAGATCTTGCGGTTGTAGTCAATGGCACAGAAATTAAGAGTGCATCTGTACAAATTAATGGTTACACGTTTGTAACTATTAATGGACATCTATATGTTGATCTAACTGCATACCTAACAGATCTTCTGCAAATTACGCAGCGTGTCGCACCAGCAGTCGAGTTGCAAACATATAGTCATGCGTTGTTAGATCCTGCCGCAACTGGGTTTTCTCAAATACCTCAGCAACTAGAAGCCAATCCTACTCAATTAGAAGTATTTGAAATTAGTGGTAGCGATCTGACAGAGCACTTCTCGTCTATTATTGCAAATCAAGATGGATTCTCAGGGATCGCATTCGGCGGCCCAACAAACTATCGAGACACTGCAAAAAACAGATCAGTGGGTAATTTTATATTACAAAACGTATCGCCTCTGTTAAAGACAATGCTTGTATCGTCCTCCAATGATCTCGATTTTATTGCCGGGATCCGATTTAGCCAAGATGAATATACAAAATTTAAGAGCAGATATCTTTCAACTGCCTTACAGCTTATCAATCGAGAATTTAATCCCGTAAGTTACGAAAATAAAACAGTTATTGTTTCAGCCTGGGTTGACGAAATTCTTAAGGTTCTTAATGTATCAAAGGAGTTCTCAAAGGCATTTTCATATTCTTATATGATTGCAAACGGCAGTCCTTATTTTGTAGAAAGCACGTTGGTTCCGCTTGATGGGCAGATTACCTTACAGAATTACGTTGACTTAGCAAATCCTAGAAATGCATTGTATGTCTACAACACTACAGGACAGGAGACATTACTACTAATAGGTCGAGACTACGAAATTGTATCTATAAACTTAGCAATTGATATTCAGATCAATCCTGCCAGCATAGATGTTTCTTACGGCGATAATGTTACATTTGCATTATACCAAGATCCATTGCCAGCATATATTCCATCAACCCCGACAAAGGTCGGAATGTATTCAGCATATGCACCTCGCATAGAATGGGATACCACGTATACTAATCCTACATGGGTTATTATTGGGCACGACGGGTCGAAGACTATTGCATTCGGTACATATAACCCTGCTACAAAGCAGTTCTCCGATTATAGAGATGCGCTATTGCTTGAACTCGAAAGAAGAATATATAACCTTCTTGAGCAGAAATTTAGAAACCAATATTATTTGCCGTTGAGACTAGAATCTGTTAAATCAGGATACTTCAGACAAACTCGTTACTCGCGTGAGGAATATTTAGAAATTACCGAATCTTATCTAAATAAGTGGTCGGCAAAGTATAGAGCGAATTACCGTGTTAATGACTGGCCAACTACTAGTTTAAGCCCCGGTGTTAATCCCGATCCATACACAGGAAATATATGGAAGCTATATAACTATAGAGATGCTGTAGACTTCGGTGATAATCCATTAGATCTTCCGGGAAATTGGAAAGGCATCTTCCAGTATTACTACGATACCTATAATCCGGATACTCGTCCTTGGGAAATGCTAGGATTTAGCGAAGAACCGATGTGGTGGCAAGAAGAATATGGCCCACCTACAGTAAATGGCGCCGGACAAGCAGTATGGACGTCTAACGCTGCAGGTAACAATGTTATGTGGGACGATCTTGAGGCAGGTATTATCCGCCAAGGTCCGTCAGCAATTTATGACCCAATTACCGGTCTTGTGCAGCCGCAAGAAATGTGGGCACGACCGGGATTATCATCTATTATTCCCGTAGATGCAATGGGCGAAGTTGTTTCTGTAATGACGCTGTTCAATGTTGCATACTCTGGTAACCCTTATTCTCCGTTTGACACATTTGAACAAGATTGGATATACGGGGATGGTTCCCCGGTTGAACAGGCCTGGATGGCAACATCGGCTTATGCATTTAACGTGCAGGAATTCCTATATCTAACAAGACCAGCACCGTTTGGCGAACTGTTTTGGGATACCGCAGGTACTCAACTATCCCCGGGAATGATTACCGTACCGGAATCAGTCGAACCTGTAATGTCTAACAATAACTGGCAATTTGTTCAAAATGATAATTGGACAAGTGAAGATCAATTCTATCCGTGGATGCGTCCAAAAAATAGAACACAGTATGTTCATGCTGAATCAGTAGACAACGAAATTCAAATTAGATTTGGATATCAACGCTGGATTAGTGACAGGATATTGTTCCTCGGTGCTGATATCACTTCTGTCTTTGGACAAAAAATTAGAACACTAGATGTAAATCTAGCAAATAAACTTGCCGGATTTACAAACAAAGATACAACTAATACCTACATTGAATCTATTAGTCCGGGCTCGTCCACATCCGGATTGCTTATTCCTTCTACTAACTTCGATGTTATCTTACATAAGAGTCCATCTGTCGACACCTACTCGTATAGTGGTGTAATTATTCGAGGATTGGCAGACGGGACTTTTGCTGTATATGGATATGACTTATTAAGTTCAGAATTTATAACATTAGACAGATCTAATGCCAGGCTAATCGAGGTGTCTGTTGGCGGAACACCTGCACCATTCTTATACTTTACTCCGGGTGCTACATACGTAGCCGGGGACATAGTTAGATACAACGGAATATATTATGTCAGCCTAGTAACGCAGACCGTACAGAGATTCGAAGAGAGCGGATATCAGAAGCTAAGAGCCCTACCGACAATTGGTGGAATTTCTGTTACCTATAAGCCTATCTCATTAGAGACAACAACCAAGATTCCTTACGGTACAATATTTAAGACAGCTCAAGAAGTCTTTGACTTTATAATCGGATGGGGCGCGTACCTCGAATCCCGTGGCTGGAAATTCGAAGAAGTAAATCCGGATACCAATCAAATTAGCGACTGGCTCTATTCTGCTAAACAGTATCTGTTCTGGCTGAATACTGAATGGGCACCAGATGCCTCAATACAGTTAAGCCCTGCCGCCAATAAGGCCACTCTTGTTGTATCTAGGGGTTACCCAGAAGATGTCGAAAGTCTTTCTAACGGTGTCTATAGTATTCTTGATAAATTTGGTGTAGCTATTGCACCTAACAATACAGCCACTGATAGAGAAGGTAATCTAATTACAGTTGAACCTGCAACGCTTGCAGTCGGTGGAATTTATTACTTACAAATTAATACCTCCGAGACTGAGCATGTTGTTATCTTTGATAACATAACAAATTTCAACGATATTATCTACTCTCCTCTCCTTCGAGCTAGACAGCAAAGAATAAGATTTAACGGATTTAGAAGCAACGGCTGGTACGGAAAGATGGAAGCACCAGGTTACCTTATTATCGATAATCAACTTGTGCCTAACTTCGACAGCATCGTCGAGGCTATGAGATACTACTATGATCCTAATGTGGCACTTGATAATCCTAGCCTTGAGGATCTTGGCCGCCATCTTATTGGATACGAGAGTAAGAGTTACTTAGATAATCTTCAAGTATCTAATGATGTTCAATATCTATTTTATCAAGGTGCAATAAGACAAAAAGGCACGAGTCAGGCATTTACGAAATTATTTAGATCAACAAAAGTCCAGAGTAATGAGGCTATCGAAGTTTACGAGGAATGGGCCCTAAAGCTCGGGGACTTCGGTAATACCGTTGAACAGGTATCGACTGAATTTATTCTTACGCCTGAGCAAAACACAGGCGAGGTAATGGTTGCTAGACTAAATTACATTCCGTCGAGTATTGGACTTATAAGAGAAATTAATATCCTAAATGCGCAGAATGTATATAATACGGTCCCGAAGATTAATATTTCTCCACCAGATGCTAGCCCGGATAATATGTTACTCACTGATGTAATCAGGCCTGCAAAAGCATATGCTGTGCTCGATAGTAATGGCCGCATCTCTCGTATCGATATAACAGATCACGGTTATGGATACCTTGGTCCAGCACTAATTAGTATCGATGCTGGATCCGAATCCAGTAATCTTGACAAGCTATATAGCGTATGGCAAGGTAAAGTCGAACAAGACGAGACATTAGAGAATATTCTCAATATCGATATTGATAATGTAAATCAATGGATAGTTCGTCCTAACGATCCTGTATATTCTCTTGAATTTCCATTAACCAACAGAATAGATTATCCTTTACCGAACGCGGGATATGTACATTTCAATGATGTTACCTATAGCACCTTTGATACCATTCAGACGGTAGTTAATTGGGGATCCACAGGATTCAACCCTGTAGAAAATGATACAATTTGGATTGCAAAAGTATTCACCGAAGATTGGGATGTCTATAAATTATATAATCCCAATGAATGGTTTGAAGTTATTGAAAGTGCGTCAGGTGGACTGCAACTAAAGACTGATAAATCTTTTGTAATTACCCCCCAGCTTAAAAATAAAGATAATGATACTGATTTCGGTAACATTATATGTCTACAGGTCACGGAGGCAAAGGCCGAAGCAATTATAGATTCTACAGACGTCGAAACAGCAACAGCGACTGCAGAGGTATTTGTTCCAGTTACGGCAGAGGCGATTACGTCTGTAGAGCTTGTATCGGGGGCTAATCTTTCAAAGGTAACAAGTATAACTATTGAAGAAGTTGGAAGCGGGTATGTTACAGTGCCAGCTATTATAATTTCGGCACCTAATCCAGTAAGTGGTATAGTTAGCGCAGCAGTGTCGGGTGCGCAAGTATCAAGCCTTACTATAAATGAATACGGGCAAGGATACTCGGCACCGCCGGCCATTAATATCCAACCTCCTACTTTAACCAATGCCAGCGCCACGGCCTTCTTGTCAAGTGGTACGGTATCGGCAGTTAATATTGTTAATAACGGCGCAGGTTATGCTACGGCCCCTATAGTTACAATTGAACAACCGTCGAAGGCAGCTATAGCATCGGTTGTAGTAAATCCTATTGTCGGAACAGTTCAATCGGTATCTATTGTAAACGGTGGATCGGGATATACTTCTACCCCGTCGGTAATAATTGACCATCCCGGCGCTGGAATAACAGCATCTGGTGATGCTAATTTATCAGGCGACAAAGTTACAAGCATTACAATAATTCACCAAGGAAATAAGTATACCTCACCTCCCTCAATTACAATAGCTCCGCCTGTGATGTCTAATGCATCGGGATCGGCATCAGTAGGATCGCTACCAGCACCGGGCCCTGTAACTAATATTTCGTTGGGTTCTGCAGGTTCCGGGTATGCCTCTGCACCATCTGTTAATATTTCGGGTGGCGGAGGATCTGGGGCCACTGCAACAGCAACAGTTTCGAATGGTGTCGTAACCGGGCTTGTTCTTACCAACGGCGGTTCCGGCTATACTTCTGATCCATCTGTTTCAATCGGGCCCCCGAACGGAACAGCAGCATCAGCATCGTCATCTATTAACTATACCCAGGTAAATCTAGCCGTAACAATAATAAGTCAGGGATCAGGGTATACATCACCGCCCTCAGTGACATTCTCACCACCTTCGCCTACTCAAGCTACCGCTACAGCAACAATAACCGAAGGCAGAGTTACAAGTATAATACTTAACAGTGGCGGCGGCGGTTATACAACAACTCCGGGTATTTCTATTTCTGCACCTCCGCCTGGACAAGGAGCAACAGCGACAGCATCGGTCTCAAATGGTCAAATATCTAATATCAGCATTCTCGCCCCGGGCGCCGGCTATGCATTTGTGCCTAATGTAATCATTGGTGCACCAACAGGTCTCGGTGCCACAGCTACAGTAACATTAACCGGAACATCAATATCTAGCGTAACACTAGTCAACCCGGGGTCTGGATATACATTTATACCTACAGTAACAGTTAGTCCGGCTGTTGGTGTACAGGCAACCGCGACCGCCACGATATCTAGTGAATCTGTATCTACAATAATAATAACAAACTCCGGCCAGGGATATTCATCGCCACCAGCGATAGAGATTGAGCCACCTCCCATCGGCGGCCCGTTGACTGCAATAAACCTAACATCCCCCGGTATAGGTTACGTAACACCGCCGACTGTTTACATTGACGGAGATGGCACTGGTGCAACAGCAACAGCAAATATAGTTACAGGCGAGATAAACAAAATAAAGGTTATAGAAAAGGGCGAAGACTATACCTATGCTGATGTTGTTATTGTGGGCGACGGCATAGGTGCTACCGCTGAAGCAGTTATTTCTCTCGGACAAATCGAGTCGGTAACCATCACAAATCCTGGTACAGGATATACAAGTGCAACCGCTACTATCATCGGCGACGGACTTTATGCAGTCCTAGCAGTCGTTGCCAACCTTGGGCGGGTATCGTCAATCGACATTGATTTGCCAGGCGACAATTATGTATCCGTGGTTGTTACTATCGACCCGCCACCGCCGGCAATCGGTGCCAATATAGCCGATTTGACTGTAACAAAGGTAGGTGCAAATTATATTTCCCCGCCTGAGGTTACTATTACAGGCGACGGATTCGGTGCAACAGCTTTGGCTAGAACTGCCGGCGGTGTAGTATCGGATCTATACATTACAAATGCTGGCGCAAATTACACCTGGGCATCTGTTTCTATTGCCGAACCTTCGAGGATAAGCGGAGAAGATAATTATGCACTGGGTGTCGAAATTAATGACGACGAGACGTCTGCTGACCCCGACTATAACTATTACGACCTTGTTACACTAGATGGAGTTTTAGTAACTACAAATGAAGTTCCAAACTATGTGAATTTTACAAAATTAATGTTATTTAAATCAATGAGGTTTGAAACATCAGCGGATGCTTCTGCACCATCAGATTATGTTGTTGTAGGCGACAAGGTTTGGGTAGATAATATTGATTTACTGCCGCCTAAATGGGTAGTTTATTATGTAATAGAGCCGACCGTGGATTATCCGAACGGGCTTGAGCCATTTAGGGAACAGGCACCACTTATTAATTCGTTCTTATTCGAAAATGCAAGCGTTTTCAGCAATAATACAGATAATGAACTTGTGCGGCTACCGGTATATGACCCGTTTAAGAATATATTACCTGGCCCTGCAAAACAGAATATAACATATACATCTATGCAGGACCCTGCACGGTATAATATTACCGGAATTGAAAGATTGTTTAGTGATAACATTACATTCGGTAAGCATCAAGTCGGTCAACTGTGGTGGGACCTGTCATCGACAAGATATGTCTATTACGAACAGCCAATTGCATTAGATGGCAGCGAAACTGAAGTTGATAATCTTGCATACAGAAGAGATCATTGGGGTGAAATATTCCCCGGAAGTATAGTAGCTATATACGAATGGGTCGAAAGCGATACTCCGCCGAGTGAGTATACAGGCACCGGTACGCCAAGAGACGTAAACACATATGTACAGCTTGTAAATTCAAATAGATTTACTAATACCACGGAAATTAAGTATTATTTCTGGGTATTAGGTGCAACCGTCAAACCCGGAATTGAAAATAGAACTCTTGCAGCAGTTAATGTCTCGCGTCTATTGCAATCACCGAGAAGTCAAGGCTTTACGTTCTTTGCACCTATACAGCAGACATCTAAGAACAATTCTTATATGTTCTATAATGTACAGGAAATTCTGGCGTATCAAGGTGACAATGTACAGATAGAATATAGACTTTCTGAACGCGAAGACCAAGAACATACCCAGTGGATGTTCTTCAGGGAAGGTGATCCGAATTGTATAGTTACAGATCAGTTCTGGAATAAGATGGTTGATAGTCTTTGTGGCTATACTAAATTGTTACCAGTCTCGGATGAGTACATAGGTATTCCTATTGCGACGTATTATCCGTGGCAAGAATTTCCTTGGGATTCTACTCCGTGGGATCTTACTATTCACGGCGAAGTATTACCTGTCCCGGATCCAACTCTTAGCGAAAAAGAAAAGTATGGTATAGAATATCGTCCTCGTCAGAGTATGTTTATGAAGTTATATGCTGCAAGAAAAGTATTTGTACAGGCAGCAAACTCTCTGCTGAAACATATTGCTATTAGAGATGATAACCCTGACTGGAATATTGATGTAGCAACCGATACATACTGGAAATACGCAAATTGGTATGAACTTGGATATGAAGACGCAGAACCGACAATTGTATTTCCGACTCTGTTAGATGCAAATATCGCCCTGCTTGCAAACCAACTTACTGTTGGTACTATCTTGCAGGTTATTAACGGAACACCAGATGGAAGATTTATATTGTATGTAGTTGAGCAACTAAATCCTAATGTTTCAATACTTAGCCTTAGAGAAATCGGAGTTGAAAATGCAGCTATCGAGTTATTAGACACAGTATACACGACAAGCAATGTTTACGGGTTATCGGTTGAGCTTAGAGAATTACTCAACGCATTTAGAACACAAGTTATGGTTGATGAATTTGCAGTTGACCAGAATGAGCTTTTCTTCTCGATGCTTAACTACGTTGTTAGTGAACAAAGAAATACCGACTGGGTATTTAAATCTTCGTACATTTATGTAAGAGAGAGTAACCTACCTCTTGTGCAAGATCGCTTATATACACCTAATCAAATAGATAATGTAATCGAATATATTAATGATGTTAAGCCATATCATACGCAAATTAGAGATGATACAAGTTCATACGTTATAACAGATATAGCTGCAGGAACTGCAATTGATTGGTATAAACTTAATATTGAGCTTACATTTGGTCCTGCCAACACAGGTGCGGACGATCCGGGCCACTGGGATAGATCATGTGAGGCTAATCCTCTCGATGATATCGGTAGATGGGGAGATCTAAACTGGGGTAACCTTCCATGGGTTTCACCAGTTAATGTAGAAAATGTATTTCATCCGTGGGACAGTTATGGATGGGATGTTTGCCCACCACATAAATTTATAGTCGATGCATTAATGTTCGAGGATACAATTGAGCAACTTATTTCACGAGAAGAGATTTATACTGTCGAGTTAACAAATCCAGATCCTGCTCGTGCCGGATATTCGCAACTATTTCCGTATACATTCGACTTCAATGGCGTTAATTTAAATAATCCTCAGACATTTGTTACACCAGCTATGATTGTTGGAGTTCAGGTCGGTACTACTATTTTGATTGCCAAGAGAGATTTTTACGTCGAGTTCAATGTTGATACAGAAAACTATACAGCATATTTCTTTAATGATCCATTAACATTCTCTGAGGTACCGGTTGCACTTGTATGGCTAGATGGTGGTGGCATGCAACACTTTAGGTATAATACAGACAGAAATGAA
>Ga0105097_10000162_pt1 | contig 27097 bp, 45 predicted proteins | sample PPLLak12cMay2015_FD_87035 | JGI IMG/M metagenome (GOLD analysis project Ga0105097, IMG submission 87035) | Freshwater sediment microbial communities from Prairie Pothole Lake near Jamestown, North Dakota, USA - PPLs Lake P7 Core (1) Depth... | ecosystem: Environmental > Aquatic > Freshwater >...
ATATACTTAAACTCTCAATTAATTCAAAGAACTTTTGTTAATTTAACAACTATAATTCAACCGTAGACAGAGTTAACAGCCAGCTTCAGAGCTCCAACAATCCCCCTGATACGTTTGTCCTTCTTGGCCAGTGGTTTCAATTCAAGCCTACGCTCAAACATCTTCTGATAGCCTTTCAGAAACTCTTTTCCCAAATGACCTGGATACTTTCCATTGTTGATGATGATTGCAGGATAATATGAGCTCACATCCCAATCTATAATGTAATGATCCTCGTCAGCCTCAAATATCTTTGGCTTGTTGACAGTGTGCAATCCACCCTTGGCGAATGTATACTTCTGCCCATAGAAATCGATGGTCTTAACGAAATCATCCTTCTGTTTGAGACTCTGCTTTCGAATGGTCTTGTGAAATTCTTTCAGCTGTGGTGTCTGGAACTGCACATATGGTGCAATACAATTCCTTATAGGAATGTCAGCTCTGAATGTTCCCTTGCGTGGAAGATCAGAATAGGTTATTCTCTTCTCCTCACAATAGAACTTCTTGATCATCTCATCACCAATCTTACTGTCAGAATAGTTCATGCACGGAATGCCAAACTCCTGTTCTATGTCCATCCTCAGTTCAATCTGATTGTTTCCTTTATACAAAGGATGTTCAGTCTTGCCAATGGTGACTTTATAGAATTCATATGTGGCCATTACATCATTCTTGCAATAATCCCTGGTCATCTGAAGCTCCTGATTTGTCATATCCACCTTTGTATGATGAATAGGCATCTCCTCGATGTTCTCAAGGTCCATCTCGAACTCAAGTCTCTTGAGACTCACCATTCTGTTCTTATTGTCATAATGGTTGATCCTGAACAAATCAATCTGCTTGACAGCAAGATCCATTTCCCTATACTCTGGAAAGATGTCATAGTTGGCATCATCTATCACATCATGAGCTTTGAGGGCAATCTTGGCAGCTATTTCAAGGCCACTAAATTCACCCCAACTCTCATGATTACGCAAGATCCACTCAATTACTTGGCTATCAAATCTGATGTTGTTATAACCTACCCAAAAGAAATCTTCATGTTTCTCAAGGAAGCGTACAAACGAATCCAGCTGATATTTTTGCCTTGACACTTCAAACTCCAGATACTGTCGTTTGCTTGGTATGTACACACCCACAAGAAACATCTCCTGGAGAGTTTCAATGTCATAGATTAGAACGTCTTTCATATTAGTTTAAGTGCTTCTTCAATAGCTTTTGTTAAAGCTTCATAATAAGTAGGATAGAATGTTTTAATAAACATCGAATTACACTCCAAATCAGAATCTTCAATTCCATTATCAACATACACACACCATCCATCAAAAGTTCTTGGCTTATTATCTACATAGCAATATAATCTTGAAATGTGAATATGAATATCATGTTTCTCCCTGAACCAATCAACAACTTGCTGATAGAGAGGAGCAAGAATATATTTCTTCTCTGGAAACATTCTACGGGCTTCATCATTGTATGATGCAAAAGAGCCATCTACGTAATAAACAGTGTTTCCACCAAACAGACGAAATGGTATATTATAACCTTTCTCTTCAAGCTTTAATGCAAGCTCATAAGGAACAAAATTGTCTTCTATTTTCATAACTTCTCTATTTGGCTTGTTTTTACTTCCTGATTTGGCTTATTGTCGTAAATACGTGGATAAACTGAATTATAACATTCTTTACACAGTTGTCCAGCTCCCTCAACGTAATGCTCCCTCATGTCAATGTTCGTAGATACAGGAATGTCTAATTCCTTCTGACATACAACGCATGTTTCATTTTCTGTATTCATGATTTTGCTGTTTTAGTAGACCAGTGTCCATGTTTATTATACAGTTCCCACATAATGTTAAAGTTTTCGTCAGAGACTATGCAGTGCTCTCCATAATCTTCTCTGTTGGCTGATTTGCAGCACTCTTTCAAGGTGCCCACCTCAAGTATGTACTTACCAGGATCGTCACACACAAGCTTTCCCTCATGTTGTATGGTGATCATTCCTGCTCTGCTGTCTAGTACATAGTAGTTCATGGCTTCTCCTCCTTTCTTTTCTTCCACCAATCATCAAACCCCTGATAGGTATTAGCTCCTGGTGAGTTATACCAATGAAAGAAGAACTCAAGAGTTATTTCTCTCAATTGTTCCTCTGTGTACATCCCTTGTTGCCAATATTCTTTGGCTTCAGGAGATAGAGCACCTTTGATAAATCCTAGTTTAAATGGTCTAATGTCCTTATTTGGTATAATAGGATTTTCGTCTCTAAAAAGAATAAATTCTTTTTCAGCAGCTTCTTCGATTTTCTTTTTAAGAATATCTTCCACAGGTGATTGATAAATGTATCTCGTGACTTCTACAGTGCTATCCACCCCATTGGTACATATTCCCTGAGAGCCTCCTTGTGGATCACCCTGTCTTATAGGTCTATTGACGTAGTGAGTGGTATATTTAATACCATTCACCTCTTCTGTTTCTGTTTTATAAATGTCTTTCATTGGATTAATGATTTAGATGTTGAACAATGTATTGTATCTTTCCATATACAGAGGGAGACCTAAAGTCTGGCCTGTAGAATGCATCCTTGTACATCATAAATAACATACCGATGTCGTCTGAATACATGCACTCCTCTTTAGTTGGATGAGGTATCCTATATTTTCCCAGATGCTCATCTTCACAGCCTATTATATTCCTGGCATGCTCTATGAACATCTTCCATGCTTCAGGATAGAGCTTGTCATTACTGTAAGCTTTTCTCATTGGATTTAAGAGTTGTAAAAGTCCCCATCTCTTATTGAGACAGGGACTATGAAGTTAATGAATTTTTATAAGACCTTCAATAAATTGTACTGTCAGCCTTCGTATTTAAGTCAAGATTGATAGCATTTCCAGAGATGATGTCCCTTACATAAATGTCAGGGTTTACAATTACATCATTCAGTTTGCTCAATGCTTTCTTTGCTTTGTCCAGCATTTCCTGTTTGATCTTTTCAAATCCAAGAGTCATAAGCTCAGGCAGTTCCATGGCACAATCACCCCAACGGGCAATCAGATAGCGATTTCTACGCCAGGTGTATTTCTTTTCCCTGGACTCTTCACTATCATAGTTCCATCCTATCAACAGTGGATCAGGTGCCACATCGTCATACCATATCTGAAATCCTTCATACATATTATTGTCCTTACAGAACTTGTATGCCTGCAGCACTTCAAGAGGAATTGTACTTCTTCTGTACTTATCAAGATCAGAGGACATTGGACATAAAGCCTTCAACTGTCTCTGCATAGCCTGATTTAAACAAATGTACACACTTGGCACATTCTTCTCTTCAGCAGCTTCCATTGTACAAAGACCAAGCTCAAGGGCCAGTTCATTGTATTTGGCCAAATCTTCTTCATTCAGGATGAGATCCTGTGTTTCTTTCTCACGATAAATCTTTACTTCCATTGTTTTACTGTTTTACAACATTGTACCGTTTCTTGTCACGCATTGCTCTCATTGCAGTATTATACGCAACACACATTAATCTGCCTGTTGCAATACTTGTTCCTGTGTTGAATGCATTGTAGCACACTTTTCCTACTTCATGGGAATCATTTCTGATACCTTCCAGCATTTCCACATCACTCATTTCATTTGATTTTTTCTCACTGTTTTTCATAATTCTTAATTTTGATTGTTAATAAACTCTCTGTATTTACGTTTTGCAATTAATCCTTCACGATAGAGATTAATGTCTTCCTGAGTAATCTGATCTCTTGTAATAATATGACCAACAGATTTACTGGCCATGATAATAGCATGTATTACATAAGTATCTGTTAGACGTTCAGTTCTTCTTCTGGAGTATCTTCTATACCGTCTCTTTCGTTTTCTATGAATGTTATACTGTTGCATGTAAGTGTGATATTTTTCACTTGTCTGTTGCCACTTCTTCATAGTCGCTACATAGCGATCTTTATTTTTTTCCCTCCATCTGTTTGTTGCTAACTTATGTCTATCAGGGTATCTCAATCTATGATTCTTCTGGTTCTTTCTTGCTAATTCACGATTAGGAACAGTTTTTCTTATTCTGGCTAGTTGTTTTGCTCTACATAGAAATCTTTGACCATCTCTATCTTTAGAGTAACTAACATACCATTCACTTCCTCCACAATGAGGACAAATTTTATCAGGAATAATCTCTACTGGCATAGTTCATAACGCTCTAATGATTACTTTTCCTTGCTCTAACGTAACATTCGTAGCTCCATAGAATTCATCCATGTCATCAACATCGATTTCTACAAAGCCCTCATGATTCTCCAGGATGTCATTGATATCCCTGAGCTCTATATCTCTCAGATCCTCTGTATGATCTCCTTCATCGTACCAGCCTATTTGCTCAGGCCTCGCTAAGACTGCATCACCATAATCCACGATGTACAGTTCGACAGGATAACCAAATCTGGAAATAACATCTTCTGTACTGTTAATGTACATGGATGTTATCTGCCACAGACGTAAAGGTTTTAGATTCTCTCCTGAGAAATCTTTCACCATAAAAAACATGCCAGGCTCTATTGAGTCTGGCACATAGCTTTTGATTACTAATTCTGCTCCTAAATACATTTCATATGTCTTCTATTGTTGATTGAAGTTTTTCAATAATTTTCCTGTAACAGGTCACACACTGATCATCAAAACGTATGCATTTACTGGACATTTCACACTTGTGCTGAAGATGTTGATTTATCTTAAGGATCTTTTCCTCAAGAATACAAATCAGGGCCTCAATATTTCTCTTATATTCCTTAAGATAGTTTTCCGTAAAAGGAACAACAACCTCATTGATATAACCATCATCCATAACATCCTCCTTTGGGTGATCCTTTAGAATAGTGTGTAAAGTCTTTCCATCCATTATAACAGTTCATAAATTAGCTTCCCTATTTCAAATAGGAAGACTGATGATACAATAGGTAATCCTACATAAAATGAAAAGATCTGCCATCTTGCAAATTTCTGCTTAACCATAGTTGCATTCATTGTTAATGATTTTAAAAGTTAGTAAGGATAGAAGGACTCGAACCCCCGTCTCAGGCTTATGTTGCTTGGTGCCTGTGCTCTACCAATTGAGCATATATCCTTATGTAGTCCCCTTTAACGGTGGGGACTATTTTCGTGCTTACGCAGCCAGTCTAACTGACCTTGAAGCAAGGTTGATTGTTTTGCCTGTTATGGCTTGATGTTTCTCTTACTATCTGCTTCATCGCCTGTCAAAACCAGGCAGCCCCATAAATAAATCTCTGTGTGCTAACTTTAGAAGGTCTTACACTAAGTTCTTCAGAGACTTAATAAGGTTTAGGTGCATGGACTTATAGGTATTCCAGGCCACACACCCCTAACTTTACAATTAGTCAACAAAACGTGGAGCTGGTGGGAGTCGAACCCACGTCCAAACGATTGCCTATAATCGTCAACAAAACATCGTAGCGGGAGTCTGACTCGAACAGACGACCATGAGGTTATGAATCTCATAAGCTACCAACTGCTACATCCCGCCATTTTGCCTGTCTTTCCAGGCTGTCAGTCTTGATGTTTATTTATGGCTATGAATAAGGCTTAAACAACCCATTGAAGCACCAAACTGAGATCATTTGACCCATAAACACCTTCACACCTCAAGACATCGAGGTGTTATATCTGCTTCAATATGTTAGCACCCTTCTCCTGCAAGTGTTTGCTCCTTTCAGTTGTTTTGCACTGTGCAGGAGAGTAGGGTCACGATGATTGACAGTATGGACGAGACTGTCTGCTATTTAATCATCTTGCTGAGACTCATTCGTACTGTAGAGCTAATGTTTTTGAAAACAGCTTACTCTCTTTATCAACTCCTTCCTCAAGGGAGCAGTACGTACAACATTACTGCTGTCATCTTTATGTGCAACATTGACCACCTTCTAAGAGGCAGTTGATATACACAAATGATCAATGTTTAGCCTATTTTCTTTATTCTAAACTGTGAAGAGCTGTGTATTTACAGTTTTCACATACGTACCAGGCAGTCTTTGGAGGATGTATCATTTTATATATCCACCCCCCAATCACAATCCCTAGTCCAATGACAAATATCACAGTGGACACAAGCTCGTGTAGATCGAATATCCCTGCTGTGAGAGCTATTGCCATAGCTAATCCTACAATGGACCATCCACCAATTGTTGTTACAGGCCAAGCCTTCTTGTATTTGAACTGGCCACAATTAGGACATTTATGCTCTGCCATGACTATTTCAATGAATACTTGGTTCCACCAACAATGATGTATTGAATGGTTCTTGGATCCACCTGACGTATCCTTGAAGAAGCGTCAGTGATTGGCAGTTCCATGTCCACAAAGTGCATACGGCCCAGATCATCAAGCTCACCATAATGGCGACCCTTCATCACTCTCAATTCACCAGGAATAGTCTTGGTGATTGGATTCTCAATCAGGGTATTCAGCAGGGCAGGAACGTCAGACACTCTTGCATTCTGAATTTCAGTGATCTTTGCAGCTTTCTCAGCTTCATACGCTTTCTTTGTTTTCTCTGTGCTCTTCTTCATGAAGGCGACAGTCATGGCGATGCGTGGGCTTCCAATAAACAACTCAGCGAGTTCAGTCATACTCTTCTTCTCTTCCTTGTCGAATATGTCAGCAGAAGCCAGGATAGCCTCAACATACTTGTCACCAATAGAGATCTCATTCTTGTTGTCATCGATTACGACAATGCTTCCTTTTTTCACTTCTTTCACCACGTAGAACGAGGTTTCAGACAAAATACTTCCTGTTTTTAATTGTGCTAATTTCATTGCTAAATTATTTAATATTCTTGTAAAATCCAACACTCACATCATTCCCAGCCAATACATCTGATGTATAAGATGTTCTGGCAGACCTTGTGGCAACAAAACTTGCTTCAAGTCCTTCTGAAGAACCATCATACACAAGACTGTTACTCATATCGACACTGAGCTTTGAGTTAACAAAGTTAACGTCAACCTGTGTTCCAACAAACGTAACTGTCCAGCCTTTCTTTGAACGATCACGGATCATCTCAGAGATTTCATCTGCTCTAAAGTTACGAGAATCGTTCTCCCCACCATCAGTGTAAATGTTCATCAGGACTTTGTCGCCTGTTTTAACATGCTCTGAAAGTCTTTTGAAGGTTTGACCAATGGCATCGAACAGTGCTGTGTACCCATCAACATCAATGCTGATATTAGGAACTTTTTCAGGATCTTCCATCACGTATGGAAATTTGATGGTGTGATGATTGGAAAATGCACACAATGTGTATGTGTATTTCACTTTCTTCACTCCCCTGAGATCTTTCAATCCAGAGTTGATTCCTTTGTTGGCAGCCTTGATCTTGTTTCCACTCATTGATCCACTCTTGTCAAGAATGTCAACAACGTGAATGGTTGGCTTAGATTTCTCTTTCTTACCTACTTTCACTTTCACATTCACCTCAACTTTTGGTGCTTCGTTTGTTGACAGGAAATGAATGTAAGCTGCTGCACTCGCATAGCCTTCTCTGTTTGCTTTTTTCTCTCTTGCTGACTTGTTCAGCTTGATAAAACTGACAAGTAAATCTGCTTTCTTCATATTTAATAAAATTGGTTATATTTCCTAAATGTACAAAATTTTTATAACATAAACAATTAAAATGGCCCCATAATATCAATTACAGGGCCATTTCCTTGTTATAAGTTATCCAGTTCAGCCTGCAGTTCTTCAAGACTTTTGGCACTGAGAGCCTGGTCTTTCTTCTCTTCAATCAGACCCATGATCTTTTGTTTCTGAGCTTTCTTCTCAGCAGCCAGTTTCTTCACTTCAGCTTCTTCAAGTTTCACCTTGATGATATGCTTCACGATCTCGAAACCAAGCTCTAATGCAGCATTGGATTTACTCTTGACAGTGATGAAGCTTTCTTCAGATTCAGCTTTGATCTGTTTGTTTAGATCCTTGGCGATTGAATCCAGGCTGGTAAGGGTAAGATCCCAAAGATCCTCCACTGATACAAGGCCAACATTTGCCTTGAAACGCAATTTAATACGAGACGCTTTTTCAAACATAATTATTGGTTTTAGAAATTAACTTTTAACACCCTTGTGAATGCTCCCTCTACTCTGCACACAATATGTGCTTTGTTGGTGGATGAGAAGCCAAGTCCACTCAACTGTTCATCTGAAGGAGCAACTTTCATTTTGTCCCCCAGTGCTTCAAAGACACGTTTCTGAGCCATCAGATCTTCCTTAAGGAATTCATTGAAGAATCCTCTTGGTGTCTCAGGGTTCTTACACTTGTCCAGCATAAAGAATGTGTGCTTGTTACCCACACCCTGTCCATCCCAATAGTTGGGAGAAGCCATAATCATGGCCACCTTCTGAAACTGGTTTGTTTTCACACCCCAGACATCAGAAGATTTAGTAACTGAGTTACTTGCCAATGATTTTTTAATGGTTATACCATTGGTCTTAGAAAAGTTTAATTTAACTACCTCAATGTTTTCGTTTCCTTTCAAATTGTTGGGATAGTCAAAACTATAAACCTCTCCAAAACACTCAACCTCTGCAGTGAATCCACCATTGCTTAATCTTGATGAATAATTATTCACAAAGAAAGTATACTCACCCTCCTGCATATGGGACTTGTTAATCCATGTGATGTTCTCAACAGCTATTGCTGTTCCAGGAGTCCTGATATCAACATCAAGCTGGCCACTAGATGAAGTCATTTCAGGTTTTCTATAACCACCATAGAAAATATGTGTACCATTAGGTTCAATAGCATGAGCATCGAAATCGATATTGTTATTACCGTTGTCATTCCACTGAATAGAGAACCTTAATATACCAGTTACATTACCACCAGCAGCCTTAACACGTTCCTTCATTGAATCAGCAACATTGTTATTGTAGGCCCAGCTAAATCCATTGTTCCATTTGAACAGGGAAGGAGCATCTGATTTGGCAGGAGCAATCAAGCTCACAAGATTACCTGTGTGCTGATTCTCTATCAAGACTTCAATAGTTGCAGCCTTGGGCACAATCTTCTCAATAAAATCATTGATAGAGACCTCTTCCACCTTTGAATAGGCCTTTGGATTGGTTGGCAACTCTTCCTTCAGAGAATTGAACACATCAGCAGCCTTGGCTTTCTTTGCTTCTCTGTCTACGAACAGCACATTGTTGACAGTGATGTCATCAACGTGTGCATAACGTCTGCCCAGGGAATCAACCAAGCCCATCTCCTGAAGCTTCAGCTGAGCTTCTTCAATCTGTTTCTTGGTCAGGATAGCTGTAGGTCGCTTGTAATTTGCAGGGGCCATAATACGCTCAAATGCTCCAACAGCTACATCAAGCTCAACACCGTTGGAAATGTCCACAAGCAAAGTACCAATAGCTGTTCCCCTGATCTTGGTGACGGTCATTCCATGCTTGCCATATTCAACCCAACAGTAATTGCTCTTCTCATATGCAAGTTGAAAACGATCATACACTTGCTTGAGCTTAATGAATGATTCAACCACGCCTTTGAACTCAGCTCCCCTGTAAATAGAGTTTTGCTCAATCAGTTCAAGAGTTGTATTCAGTGCATCTATTGAGATCTCATCAAGGCTACGCTTGAATACATTGCGTGTATCCCTTGCAGCTCCCTGAAGAGCTTCAATTGATTGCCCTCTTTGCAACCTTGTCACAAACTGAGCTGGCAATATCACCTGAAAGTGATTCCAACGCTTCACACCACCATCTTCGAGTTGCTCGAAATTATGGTCTGTACCCAATTTGGGCACGTCAGAGACAAATATATCTCTAATTGGTGCTGATATGACCAATTGATTCAGATAGGCAGCAACGTTCTTAAACGGCTCTTCACACTCAACATCCCACATGGATGTCACCTGGTTGTTGACAATAGCCACCACATTTGCATAGGGCTTCAGAAACTGCCTGCATGAATTGCAATTGTGTCCTTGTCTCTCTTCCTCAGGATATGCATTGAGATAGGTATCCCATATCATGTCCTTGCTTACATCTGTCAGATACAATTGTGTCTGGCCAGTGATCATCAGCTGAAATCTCTGCTGAATCTTTGCTTTGAATTCTTCGAATGTCATAACATTAATGTATAAAAAAGGGTGACATTTCTGCCACCCTTTTGATTATTACTTCATCAACAGTGAGAAAGGCTGATTTCCATAAAGAGGAACCTTTGTTTCCCTCCATGCCTGGATCATTTCCATCTGAAGAATTTGAGGTGTGAGGCCACGAGATTTAATTATATTCTGTTGTGTCTTCAACTCTTCAAGTTCGTTCATCTTTCGCTGCTCCATAATCTGCTGGTCCAGCACACTGATATTTGTATTCACTTCGTTTCGCTTATTAATCTTGTCTGTTACAGCATTTGTAAATTCAAGCTGAGCAGAAAAGGACAATAATTCCAGTCCACGACTTTCAAATGCTTTAGACACTATTTTCTGAAGATCATTCTCAAATGTGAGACTTCCTCCATCAGCCATCAATTTATCAGTCTTATTCTTTCTGGATTCCTCCTTGATAAGATCATATATCATAGGTTCAAGAATCTGATCAGAAAGAGTAGCCATAAAATTATCACCAGAACCAAGTTGATTATTATTAAATACTACATCCACTGCCCGTGATTCAATAATTTTGAATGAGTATAAAGGACGAGATGTAAACTCAGTGTTGTCTGCTGATTTCAAATGAAGAACACGATCACCAAAATCACCCCTCACTTCATACAAAGGAGCAGTGAAGAGTTCTGTACCAGGTGCTGCCACCCAAACACGGCCTTTTTGATTGGTGAAATCACTCTTTCCATTCTTTCCATAGTTCTCCATAAGCACACCAACATAGTTTGGTGGAACACGCTCGCATGAACTGAACACGAATAACATTGCTACGATTGCTACGAATAAAAACTTTTTCATTTTTGTTGATTATTAAATTGTTTGTTTAAATACACGAATAATAAGATCACATCCAAGAATACAATACCAAGCCCTATCCACGCATTGATGTGATTAAATGACAGGAAGGCTGCATACAGCACTATAAAGAATAGCACAATAACATATAAAGGTTTCATAATAAAAGAATTAATAAGCGTTCATCAGGTTGCTTAGACATCACATTTTGTATGCGAGTCATTTGATTGTCAATCAGGTTTTGATACATAACCAATTGCTGAAGAATGTTGACTTCTTGAGTAGCAAATGGATATTCAAGATCATACTTATGAGCTTCTGCATCAATATCCCATCTGAGCACATTGCCCATTGCATCAAAGAAAGCATCACCTTTGATATCAGTTCTGATTACCAGATCTTCATCACGATCACGCAGCAGTTGTTGCACACCAGGATAAACATCAATGTTTGAATCTATAGGTGTATGAGATGATCCCTGTAACAGCTTATTCATCACCTCAGCATACTTCTCCTGAGATATTTTACCATCTGAATGCATTTTACAGAGAGCTTCGATGTAATGGTCCTTGTTGTAATGTCCTGAATAGTATCCCACTTCAAGAGCAACAAGCTCTCTAGCTGTCTCAGCATACGGAGGAGGTGAAGCTTTACTGGCTTTAGGTTCATCCTTCTTATTATGATTGGCTATTTTCTTAGCAAGTGTGTCAGATGAACCAGACATGCCACCAATCCCTGCTTTTGAAACTGCTGTTTCATAGAAGTTGTGACCACCACCATAAGTTGATCTGTATGCAAGATATATCCCCTTCTTAAGACTCATTGCAAGCTCTATCTCTGAGCGTGTACCATTTGGAAGAGAGGGTAAGTCCTTTGTCCATTTGTTCTCAGGCAATATAACTACTACAGCATCAGCATTTCTCAAAAGTACGTCATGATAGACAGTACCTCTGGTCCAATAATCAACATCTGCTCCCATGGCTAACAGTTTCTTTACATACGTTTCAACTGTATCCATAGGAACAGACATTGGGCATGATATATAGACCTTAAATTTGCTCATCGTCTTCGAACAGATCATCAAATGCTTCCTGTGTAAGCTTCAGTTCAAGCTTGGCCAGACCCCTGGTATATTTCAGCTTGATAGCTTTACGAATACGCTCCTCAACCTCAGGGCGGCTAATCTTATCGATCCCCTTATTCAGATCTGTACTCAGGGAGAAGTCCAATTGGTCTTCAATCTCTGTATCCAGCTTGCTGATCCTGTCCTCAATAGGCTGGATCATTTCTTTCTGAAGGTTCTCACGGATTCTCTTTTCATAACTCGTGGCTTTGCTCTCAATTGAAGGAGCAGTTTGTAAAAGGCTTAAAACTTTGTTCATTTTATTGGTTTTTAATTGTAAATATTTCCTAATTTATCACTAATTGGGACATTTTATGCCACCTTCTGCCAGTATTTCAACTTGCGTCTCTTCAATATTTGAATTGGTGGAATGGGAGCATTTCTCATCACACCCATCTGGAAGTTGTTTGGAGCAGTTTTGATCTTTCTTCCTTGCTCACGGATCTCCTGTCTCATTTGAAAACGATTGACATAGCCCTGTCTTTGGGCTTCACCAATGGTAGGCACGGCTGTACCGTTGTCCTTGTACTTTTTTGCTGGGAAATAACGCTTGCTCATTTGAATTTAATTTTGAGGGTTTTGTTTTCTATTATTTGCTTCAACTTGTTAATGTACTCTGGATCCTCAGCATAGAACTGGGACAAAAAGCTGTAGTATTCATCCTCTGTTTTCACATTGGAGAGATAGGTAGCTGAATAGAATGCTCTGTCATATACAGAATCCATCCAGGTGTCATACGCTGCATGGTCACGATTTGTTCCTTTGGACGTAGTGATACGTACAGTGGCTCTTTTCATGCCAAACAGATTATTGTTCTCCCTGAATATGGAAGATTTAAAGAAGTTTGTTTCATGCATTGCCTGAGCCAGTACAATGTGTGGAAATGGAAAGTTCAGTGAATTGATGAGCTTTATAAGCTTCTCCTCACTGAACTCATTCTGCCTGGCTATAATAACCTTCACCTCACTGTTAACAAGCAACTTTCTGTCCAATGGGACCACAATGGCCCACATTCCAGCAAGGATTATCACTCCTGTAAGGTATTTCCACAAATGGCTTGGCCAACTCACTTTAACAAACGTCAGTCCTTTTTTGTCGAACTTGTACATGTGTTACATTTTGGACATACTAAAAGGAAGTGATAATGTCCACAGCATGGACATACCACTCCCTTTGTGTCTTGTGATTCTGACATTTTATTCCGTATTGAGCATTGCAATTAAAGCATCCAATGCATCATTCTGGCCCTTTGCTTCATGTTCATAGGGCAGAGGATTTGCGTTGAGCCTGTTTGTATTGGCCCAAGCTTTAAGGAAGTCTACACTCACATATTTTGTCTTACGTGAGAATGATGGTCTTTTCATCTCATCAGCAAATGATGGATGTACATAAATAAACTGTGGAATCATGGCTCTGAAGTTTGTAACCTCAAAGATACATTTTTAAAGAATTCCAACATCAGTTGGTCAGAGAATTGTCCATTTAGAGCAATCATATTCTTAGGAAGATTCTTGACACGCTCTTTGTAGATTTCTATTTTAGCCTGGCAGCGTAATATAGCTTTCTCTTTCCCATAACTCTTCACCATGATGTCTGCAATCTCCTGAACCTGTTTACTTGTTGTCATTTGACACGTTTTAAAAGATCTTTAGCCATAGCCAGGTGAATCCTGGCATCGTTTATCTCCTTACGGGCATGAACACTGTATATTTCAGCAGTGCTGTCCATGAGCAGATTTATAAGCGTAGTACAATGCTTGAGTGTAATTTCAAAATTCAACTCATCAGCATCGAGGGTATCTGTTATCACTGCACTCTCTTTAACTTCTTCTAAAGGAACAACAGGCAATGCTCTTTGAGAGTAACCTCTTAGATCCTTGGGAAATGATATGTTAGTCATACACTTCGATTAGTTTGATGGATGATGATGCATATGACTTCACTGTAGCATTGTTCCCTCTCCAAAGTCCTTTATAATAATAGGATCCTTTGGGAATAATACATTTTACTACTGGTCTTCGATATACACTCATGCATGCATAAGCTTCCTTACACGTAGCAATAGAATGGAAGCCCTGTTCAATAGTGTGCCTACTCTGTCCTCCATACATCTCAGAGTTTCCATTGTAGCATCTCTTGAGAGGTGATTCATACAATTTGTCCAATTGCATAAGAAATCCTCTGCAATATGTAAGATATTCACCACCTATTTTGTCAAATATCTTGTACACAACGATGTCTTGCTTGGCCTTACGCCTAAGCGAATGCCATTTAATTTCTAAGCACATGTTATTGGTCTCCTCTCCTTAGTTTATCAATTGCTTCGAGCCTTCTGACCTTCTGTCTAAGATCGTCAATCTCATCAAGAATCTCGATGATTATCTGACGCATTTCTTTCATGCGTCTTCTCAGTGCTTCATCAGCACTAATCATTGGACGTTGTATCTTCCTTGTCATACTCTAATTGTATTTGTATAGCCAAATTAAGAATTATTTTACTAATTTCCTTTGTCAGGACAAACTTAACATCATGTCCCTTAGGAAGAATTGTCAACACTTGCTTCCAGAACTTCAACATATCGTCTTCATGGAGATCATCAGTCCAATTGAGAGCAGGAAATGTCCTTGTTCTGTGTGTGCACGGTGATGCACCATGAAGCCTGGTGTTATCATAGAACACCCAATTAGGGCAATTCACACATGACATTTTATAAGGAACATTCCACATGGCCCCAAACAATAGACACAAAGGACAATCTTTAAATCCTCCACTATGAGTGCCATTCTCATATTGATGAATAAGCTCTTTAACAGCTTTCCTCACTTGTGTATTAGTTACCATGTTACAAACTTTTTAAAGATGATTTGATTTGACACGATGTTATCAGCACCATTTACATAGTATTCAGCACACTTTGGGATGATAAATTCAGCCAGGTTATCAAATGTGAAACTCATTGTCTTTTGAGCACGGTCTATTGACATATAGGCATGAAACCCTTCCACTACATACACTCTGTCAGCAATAAGCAGTGTGTCTTTATAATCACACTCATAATCATCAGATACAAGAGCGTCAGGGTCATAAGTAAACTTAGTCTCATTCAACTGATCAGGCAAATAAATATGCCCTCTGTATCCAGAGACAAATCCTGCATCCTTGAATCTACGATTGCCAAGCTTGTAGACAATCATATCCTTCTTTGCTGTCCTGGGATGTTTATACTGTCCAAATTTTATTACTGTACACATGTTATTGTTGTATTAACTGTTCCTCGATAATCTCACATGGTTTATGGCAATGTTTAGCCTCATATCTGTATCTGGACACATATCTATGTCTGTGAAGAGTACATAAGCATTTGGAATGCTTTTTCGCTTTGATGATAGTGATCCGTACAGTAGATTCATTCATACACTGATACTTGCCACCAAATTCATCTGTTATCTTAGCCTGACACAACATAATATTGCTATATTAAGGATTTCCGCAGGGAGCCTAAACTCCCCTTGGAAACCCAATATTTTAAATAAATGTAATGACAAATCTCACTGCAAAATAGAGAGCACCTAATATTATCAGGCCCTTTCCCCAATCCACTCGTCTTTTCATGACATTGAAAATTGGGCTCTGTAACGTTCAGCTAATGCCAATATCCTTCTGAGCGTAGCTGATGGTTGATAATTGTCACATGTCAGTTTAACATTTGTAGACACTAATACAATACGAGTGTCTTTTCTTGTGGAATACAATTTTCTTCTCATTGGGTTTGTTTTAAGAAGGTTAATAAATGTTTTATAATACCACTGCATAAGAATGTTCGCTCACATATCTGTACAGTGATATAGCCAGGCTATTGATGACCCTGGCTATGGAAATTAGACTCCTAACTCAATACACACTAGAGCGTTAGTGTTTGTTATTACAGTGTCACCCACTCATGATTCTTATGAACACTGTCATCAACGGACAACACCTCATGGCCAAATGTATACTCAACAACCTTGTAATTGACTCCCAACATGTATTTGAGTTTGTCAATGTCAATTGCTGCAGATATTCCATCCATACCAATCTCTGTAAGGTCTAATCCAAACACTGTATTGATGTTCTGGCAATTGCTTGACCATTCACCACCATGTCCTGGACGGGTTTTCAAGCTATGTGTAAGAAATCCATAGGAATAGATCTCCACATCATCCACATTGTATTTGGTAAGCCTGTACATACCACCATTCTGATCTTTGTGAGTGATCTCTGTAATCTCCCAAGAATATGATCCCTTGGAAGAATACATGTATACATTCCAACGCTGGTTAAACCAGCATAGTTTGATGATCATTGCTGCAGAGTGCTAAGTTTAACTGATACAGTGTCCCCTACTTCATAAGGCAATCTTGTCACCCAGAAATATACAGCACTATCATTTACCTTACGTACTCTGAACTGTCTGACAAGCTCAGCAACATTTGTCTGCTTGATGAGAACAATTTTCACAGGTGCTTCTATTCTTTCTCTCACCATTTGGCCACTCCTGCTCTCACAAGAGGCCATAAATACAACCATCGCTATGATGCCTAGCATCACAAGCGTTCCAAATAGTCCTCTATTCATTTGCTTTCTTTTCATCAATGAATTCAAAATACTTTTCAATAATATAATCCTGTGATGCTCTGTCCAATGACATGAATTCATCCACTGGCTCAGTCATATGCTTAAGTCCAAAGACTCCATCCTCTATAAATACAATCTGTGTTGCATTCTCAAGGATCTTGTATCTGATATCAACATTGAACCAGGAAACATTCTCCCATGGTATAACACCAATCTTTATCCAAAGATCATCGATTGTGACAGCAAAGACCTCACGATCAATGAGTGCAATAGCACCGTCCAGTGCTAATACTAATCCAGGCTCAAGTTTTCTCATACTGTTTTCTTTTCTATTACCCAAGTGTTATCATCGTGCTGATACCAAATCTGTCCATTGGACATTTGTACAGCATATTTGTTATTAATACGTTCAGCACTAAACTCCCTAGAGAGCTCATATTTTACAAAGGATGCATCTATTTTACAGAGCATCCTGTATCCACTGTCTAATGGATAGCACAGATTGGACTCAACCACGCTATACCCAATTCTATTCACAATGCTCATTTAAAGTAAATTATCATGTTGTGAATAAATAGAAAATTAGGATCTTCAGCTATCCTGACAATATCAAGTCTCTCAAAGAAATCATGCTTAGGCATAAAGCAATTTCTTCCATTGTTATAAGGATCATCGACCCTTTTAAATCTATCTGCAGCAGCTTCTAAATAGTTCATATATAAAATGTTTTTAATGGTTTTCAATTTAAAAATGATGTGCAAGACTGTTTAGTTCTTGCCAATGCTGAATAGGCATTGTGTCTTGGGCAATTAGCAATGCTTAGCCCATAACTATATTACACACATCATTATTCTGACATAAAGACTCATTCCAACAAATACAATCATTCATGCTATATCACATGGCTTTAAAGCAAGATTATATATATAAGCTGTCCCCACGGATTGTTCTACGAACATTTAGGTTAGGAACTTGTCTCTACTAAGATTGGTAACGGATATTACCTGTGGTTCATCTCTCTAATACCCTTGCTGTTTACTTTTACAACGTCAGCAATAACGTTGGTTCTCCGTGATCAGTGTGAGATTCGAACTCACTTATATGCCTTGCACTTATCCGTTGGCTGATTGATTGTCACGAGACAGCATTGCAAGACTTTACCTATTGGGAACAACAACCCAACTGACCATAATATTTTTGTGAAATAAGGCTGTCCATCCATCATACTAATTTCCATAGCACAACATGACACATTAAAGCACCTTATTATCGTTAAGCATTCACGTATTCATCAAGCTCTTTCCTCAGCCTGGACACACGAACACCATTAATAGAACAATTACCTTCTGCATTCTGAAGGATCTTCAAAGCCTGACCAACTGTCTTAACCCCAAGTCCCCTCATAGCAAAACAAAACCTAACACTAAATCTCTCATTAGTGATAATTCTTTTCTTCATATAGGTATAAAAGCTATAAAAATGTATGATTTCGATATTTGACACATTAAGAGTATGCTCCAAAGGATTGAAGAGGTATTCACCCCAGTCATTTAGCCCCTTTAGACTAATGGAATATTAACCCAAATTGACAACAACATTTAAAAATCCCCCGTGCAAACTTTTTATATAGGTGAAGATTCCGTTAGTTGCCATAAATATGGCTTTGATATATACTTTTTGTTTGCGTCAGCAATGATGATAAGAAAGCAACACTCCCCTTGCGAGGAATGTTGCTATTGTGGTAATGCTAGAATGCGTCCACGGTCAGGCTCTTGAGCTGTTGCTCGTTCAAGCCTGACTCTGTAGCAAGCTTGGTGAGCAGCATCTGTGCCTTGATTGCCAACGATGCATCAGCGATGGAAGCCTGAAGCATTGCACTCTCGTCTGTGAACACTGAGCCTGCATCCCAACGAGTGTATTTCTCATTGGTCTTATCAGTGTGCTCACGTTTCTCAACGAGTGCGTAGATTGGGAATTTAGCATCAGCATCTGTCTTGATGCCAATGGCAGCCAGTTGTGCTGCGTAAATGTTGACTCTCTGACCGCTTGCAGTGTAACCTGAAAAGTTCTTACCTGACTCAGCGAATTTACCGCTTTGGATTGCGACTGTTTTCATTTTGTACGAATTTTGAATTAATGATTTAATGGATGATTTGAGGGGGACTGAGTCCACTCTCACAAATTGCCACGGGGTCTGAGGATGGTGTCCCCTATCATCACGTTCACATAATGATTCCAGGGGGTATGTTTATCCCATCGATCTTGATGGGGGGTCTCTCCCAGGGGCACAAAAAAATACAAAAGAATTCTCCCCTTTCATTCCCAAGGAAGAATTTGTATTTCTAATCAAATTTGTTATATCTTTGTATAGGACGGAATACAATTACATAATGACCAACAAAATTATTCTACAGAAGCTTAGTGTTCGATCTCAGGATAGTTATGTGCTTGCAGAAAGATACTACAGTATCCTTTCTGCCCTTAACGATCTTCATTTGACACAGAGAGAGGTACAGTTGGTGGCTTTCACGGCTGTACGTGGGAACATGTCGTATGCGAATGTGAAGGATGAGTTTTGCAAGAAGTATAATTCTTCTTCGCCAACAATCAGCAACATTGTTTCCAAGCTTAAGAAGATAGGCATTTTTATCAAGGAGGGGGGAAAGATAAAGGTGAATCCTATGATAGCCCTCAATTTTAATCTGGATGTACAAATGGAAATAAAGCTTTTGCATGGATAAACCACTTTCACTTTCTGTAAAGCAGTTCATCATTCGAAAGATGGCTGTGTACATGGCTGTTCCTGAGAAGACGATTGAAGCTGTTGTGAATCATCAATTCTCAACAATGCTGGATCAGATGGCTACAGTGGAGAGTGTTGAACTTTCAGGCTTTGGAAAGTTTCTATTTAACAATAAGAAGGCCCTGAGATTCTTCCAGAACTATGAGAAGTTCCTTATGATCAATAATACGCTACTCTCGATGGACATAAGTGCACAGAAAAGGCGTAATCTTGTCCTCAGGAATGCCCATTTGGAAGGGGCTATAGAAGCATTAAAACCACGAATGAATGAAACTAAATTTCAGGGAGATCTACGAGGGGTGGAGAAACCATCTGTTTCCTCCAGAGAGATTAAGGCAGCAAATCCTTCAGGTGTCAAAGGAAAGGCTGGAGATATGCAGAACATGTGAATATAATTCTGTCAATGCTCAAGCACATAATCTTTATGTACATTGTACGGAATGTGGATGCCCCCTGACAGAGAAGAGTAAATGTTTGAGCTGTGGGTGTGGCCATGACAAATGGGAGGCTGTGCTTACAGAGGAAGAGGAAGAGGAGATGAACAATGAATGAATTCAAGCTGAACAAGATTCCATTGAGTGACCTGATTGATCAGCTTATAGAGCTGTATGATTCAGGGGCAAACTTTGTTGACATCGTTGGCCACAACGGTGAGAACAAGGATACGATTGGAATTTTGGTCAGGAATGAATACGTAACATATAACAGGCATCCTGAAGATCGATACAAAGGAACGGATCCTGAGGAAGATATTCAAGAGAGGCCTTTGACAGATGAAGATTTAAACCAACTTTTACAAAATGAATAATACAGCAACACAGGACGCATTTGCCGTCATTAGGGAATTAGCAGCTTTGGCTACAACAGCCAGCATCTCACAGGAAAATGTGACAGAGGCCAATAACATTATCAACGATCTTCTTACGAAGGTGATTAAACCATCCGTACAGAAACTAACAGCAACAAGCATAGGCTTGAAATTGTAATGGCAGTAAAGAAGAGTGTTTACATAAGCACGGAGCTTGATTGGGCAGAGCAGCAGCTCACATCATGGAGGGCTTATATTGATCTGAATCCCATCAATGAGTTGAAGGACAGGATTGAATACAAGCCAACAGCTAGGGGAGGACTAATGCCAATGGTGATTGCTTCTATTGAAGCTCAGGGCAAGTTCATTCAGGATACGATGAAAAACTATTTGTCGCTCCTGGAGATAGTTAACAATCTTCGTGAGAAAGACGAAGCTAAAAAGGAAGCACGGGGTAAAGCAGAAGTTCCACACAGGATGAAATAATGGAAATAAAGACAACAGAGTTTTTCAAGAACATTAAGAAGCTTCCTCCTCCAGGCACGAAAGATTTCGAGGACCTGATTAAATGGGAGGAAGAGAAGATCAAGGGCGGTGTGACCGTCAATGGTGTGTTCTTCTCTGGCTGGCTTTATTGGCATTTGAATCATTGGTACATACGTCTGGATTCCAAAGATCAGTTTGGAAATGAGATAAGGCTTGAGAGTTTGCCAGATCTGCGTGACAATGAATGGATTAGGGCTGAGGCTCTGGAACAGGCAAGGATTGAGAGGAAGGGATACATGGAAGTAGGAGGTCGCCAGGGAGGAAAATCTGAAATGGAGGCCTCCTATTTTGGTATGAATTCCATCATGTTTGCCAACACACAGAATGTCATCATCTGTGGAAATGACAATGACTTGTCCCTTATTAAGGATAAGGTGGATTTTGGCCTGAAGAAGCTGTGGGATGGAATTAACATTCCTCGTTTGGATAAGACCTGGAGACTTAATCAAATTCGTTTGGGATATAAAAAACCTAACGGAGATGATGAGGTTTGGAGTTACATTATAATAAGGAATGCTAATGACGGACGTAACACAGAAGTAGGGGCAGGAACAACATCCCGTACACTAATCATGGATGAGGTGGGCAAGTACCCATTTGCTGCTTCATTCAAAGCTGTGGAACCGTCATTTAAAGGAAAGTTTGGATGGAGGGCTGTTCCTATTCTTGTGGGCACGGGTGGATCATTCGAGAATGGCAGGGATGCAGAGAACTTCTTCTACAACCCAGATGCCAATAACTTCCTGGCTTATGAGTATCCAGGGACAAAGACCAAGAGTGCTTTGTTTCTCTCTGGATTGTATAGGCAGGATTGCAAGTTTGAAATGCCACTCTCAGAATGGCTTCGTCAGGAACGTGGAGTGGTGCTCAAGGATGATCACGAACTCTCCAAGATCCTGATCCACGCTTCAGACAAGATCATGGCTGCAGAGCTGATTGAGAAGGAAAGGGCTGGAGCAAAGACCAATCCTGACAGGAGTCTTTACCTGAAGCAGAAAATGTACTATCCACTTACGGTGGAGGAATGCTTCCTTCGAGATCAGAACAACATCTTTGATACAGAAGCAGCCAAGCGTCAGAAATTCAGGCTACAGGAAAGGGGAATGACAGGAACGCCTGTTATTCTTATACATGACGGTGAGAAGATCGTACACCAGTTCACGGATAAGCAGCCCATATCGAACTTTCCCCTACGAAGTTCAGATGAGAAAGATGCCCCCATTGTCATTTATGAGTTTCCAGTGGAGAATCCTCCTTATGGGCTGTACGTGGCTGGTGTGGACCCTTATCGCCAGGGACAGAGTGCGTACAGCTCTTCTCTTGGATCTGTATACATATATAAGAGGATGCACGATATTGCTGGTGAGAAGTACCAGGACATGTTCGTTGCTTCCTATTGTGCCAGGCCAGACAAGAAAGAGACATGGGAGGAGCAGGCACGTTATTTGATTAAGTACTATAACGCAAGGACCCTGTGTGAGAACGATGACATCTCCTTCATAGAATATATGAAAGCCAAGGGAGATGGACATTACCTGGAGAAACAACCACAATGGCTGATGGAAATTGTTCCAAACACTACGGTGAAAAGAGAATATGGTGTACATCGCAGTGCACAGAAAATAATTGATTATCTTCACAACTGTTTTAAGAAGTACATGGAGGAGGTCATCTATACAGAAAAGGATGATGCTGGAGCTGTTATAAGAGAACTCACAGGTATCACAAAGATCTTTGATCCTGTCCTTTTGGAAGAGGTGATACAATATGATGAGGATGGTAACTTTGACCGCATTATTGCAGCTGAACTTGCCATAGCACAAGCCATGAGAATGGATCCAATCATGGGAAGAGTGGGAGGATCCAGCGATCCCAGAACATTGTCAATGTTCACAAAACGTCCTAAAAACCAACTATTTGCAGAATCCAGAGGAATGTTCAAACAAAAACATAAACTATTTTTATAATGGCTATAATCAGATACACAAAGGATGCTACCATACGGTACGCCTATTTGAACATCTTCCCTGATCAGTTCAAAACTGAGAAGGAGAAGAAGGATGAGAGTTGGATGAAGAACAACATGGACTACTTCGCAAACAAGGCTTATGCTGAGTACATGAAGAACCGTGAAACGTTTGTGAAGAATTACGATCTTGTGAAAGGAATTCTTCGTATGGAGGACTTTTACCAGGAGCCTGATGTAAAGAGCTTCACAGAGATGCTTCATGCAGATCTTCAGCTTCCTTCCTATGTAAAACACTATTCGATCATCACCACGCCAATCAATGAACTGGTGGGGGAGATCTCCAAGCGTCCTGACAACATCAGGGTGAAAGCCTTTGATGATGATTCCCAGGCAGAAGAGCTCCAATTCAAGACTGACATTCTCAAGGAATATGTTATTCAGCAAGCCAAGCAGCAACTCATTGAAAAGGCTGCCATGCAGGGGATAGAGATGGAGGACGATCAGCTGGAGAAGATGACCATGGAGCAAGTAAAGGACCAGATTGATTCCTATACATCGATTGCTGAAAAGTGGAGCAACCACATGCTTACATGTGCCAAGGTTGATTATAATGTAAAGGAGAAGAGTGAGGATGCCTTTAGAGACTTGCTCATTTCTGCCAGGGAATTCTATCACCTGTATGAGGATAACTCTAAGGTGGGATTTAACATCGAGGTGTCCAATACAAAGAATACATGGTTTTTGACAACGCCTGACAGAAAGTGGATCAGTGATCCAACAGGTAGGGCACAGGGAGCGTATGCTGCTGGTACTGTGCAAGTTATGGAACTCTCTGAAATCATTGAGAGTATTCCAGATATTACAAAAGATGAGATAGATCATCTCAGGAGCTCCCTGCAAGACTATGGATTGATCAATGTGCGTGAATCAAACCTTGGAAATCCCAACGCAATTCCTGGCCAGGACTCCGTGATGTATGACACATATGACCCAGCTGTCCTTCAGACAAGGATGATCATTGAATCTGAAATGAAAGAGAACAATGACGGACTGAAAGACTTCCTTGGACTGACATCCAACGTATCATCCTTTGGATACAAGTATGTTGTTGTCAGAGCCTATTGGATGTCCAAGAAGAAGATTGGAAAGCTTATCTATGTTGACGAGGTAGGAAACGAGCAAAGCATGCTTGTAGACGAGAATTACAAGAACGGAACTATTCCCACACAACAATCCCTCGAATGGGGTTGGGTGAACCAGTGGTATCAGGGGACCAAGATTGGTCCAGACATATATCATCTCAAACCATTCAAGCTCCTTCCATATTGTCCCATCATAGGAACAACTTATGAGGTGAAGAACACAGAAGCCAAAAGCTTGGTAGATATGATGAAACCTTTCCAGGTGTTATACAACGTCTGTATGAACCAGTTGTATCAGCTCCTTGAGAAGGAAATTGGTAAGGTGCAGCTTATGTCACTCAGGCACGTTCCTATTCCCAAGGATGGCGATGCACAGGATGCACTGGACATCTGGGAAATGGAAGCTCGCAAGAGAGGTGTGGTCTTTGTGGACGACTCTCCTGAGAATACAAAATCCCCATCAAGCTTCAACCAGTTTACGGCCCTCGACCTTACAAGGACACAAGAGATACAGGCACGTTACACCCTGGCACAGCAACTCAAGAATGAATGCTGGGAGCTGGTAGGACTCTCCAAACAAAGAATGGGATCTGTTGCAGCATCAGAATCAGCAACAGGAGTAAACAACGCTGTGACGCAAAGTTACTCTCAGACAGAACCAATGTTCGTAGCTCACGAGTACGTATCACTTCAACTATACCAGGCAATCATTGACGCATCCTTATATATAGAGAGTGCCAAACCACAAAGTACCCTCTCCTATGTTACATCTGAAGGAGAATCAGCTTTTGTCCAGGTGAATGGAACTGACCTCAGATTCAGAGATCTGAAAGTCTTCCCAACTAATCGTCCTGAGGATACACAGATGTTTAATGAGATCAGAGCACTTGCTCAGGCTGTTATTCAGAACGGTGGAAGTTTGTATGATGTTGTTGAACTGTATTCAACGAAATCAATGAGAGCAATGAAGAAGACCTTCAAAGAGCTCAGAGACAGGATGTTTGCTATGCAGGATCAGCAGATGCAACAGAAACAGCAGGAGCTTCAGCAACAACAGCAGATTGCACAGGCCCAACTTGAGAACGCTCAGCAGATCAAGGATAAGGAAATTGCCAACCAGAACTACCAGAATGCACTTGACAGGGATAATAAACTGAAGGTAGCAATGATTGCAGCTGAAGCAAAATCTGGTCCAATTTCAGATGCTGATAATAGTGGTGTGCCTGATGTTCTTGAGGTAACAAAACTTGCCCAGGACAGTGACAAGGCTGCAAAAGAATATCAACTGAAGATGACAGAGATTGCAAACAAGAATGCTGAGACTATGCAAAAGCTTCAGGTTGAAAGAGAGAAACTTCAGGTAGCCCGTGAGAATCAGAAGAATGACCTCGAAATTGCAAAGACAAACGCAAAGAACAGGACAACTAAGAAATAATTAAATAGGTTAGAAGTAGGGATTTTTAATGCTATATTATCCATAAAATTTGTGGGTGGAGCATAAAATCCCTTTCTTTTATAATACTATTGATTTACTTTTACTGTACAAAACCACGTAATCATAAACTACATATGGCAGAAATTACAGATAATCCATCGTTTAGCTTTGGTATTGAGAATACCATGGAGATGGGGATGGGAAATCCAGAACTTCTTGAAGGGCTGTTAGGTCCTGAAACTGCATCAGGAGATCCTGATAAGTTGGAAGAAATAGTAAAAGAGGTTAATGAACCAGCTCCTCCTAAGCCTGCAAAAGGGAAAACAATAATTCCTCCTGTAGAAGAAGGTGATGACGCTGAGAAATCCAAAGGGCAAGACCTACTCGCAAGCTACTTAAATGGAGGAGACGATGAAGGTGATGAACCACTCGAAGGTGCTCCTGCAGACAAACCAGCTGAGGACAATACAGAAACTGGTGATGACCAGGGTTCAAATCAGTTCGCTGCAATGTCAAGGGATCTATTGAAACTGGGAGTATTTACCAGTGAAGAAGGTGAAGATGAACCAGCGATTGCAACTCCTGAAGATTTTCTTGAGAGATTCAAAACTGAAAAGATGAAAGGTGCACGAGAAATTGTGGACAACTTCATTGGACAATTTGGCGAGGATTATCAACAAGCATTTGAAGCCATATATGTTAACGGTGTCGATCCAAAGGAATACTTTGGAACCTACAACAAGATTGTGAGTTTTGCTGAACTAGATCTTAGCCAGGAGGACAATCAGGTAGCAGTGATGCGACAAGCACTTGCAGACCAGGGTTGGGAACCTGAAGATGTTAAGGATGAGATTGATAGACTGAAGAATTATAATGATCTTGAGTCAATTGCTCAGAAACATCATAAAGTCCTGGTGAAAAGAGAAGCATTAAAACTGCAGCAGTTGGAACAAAAAGCTCAGCATGACCAACAGCAGAAAGCAGCAATTAAAAATCAGTACATGCAGAATGTAAACACCATCCTGCAGGAAAAACTGAAAGTTAAAGAGTTTGATGGCATTCCTTTGAATCCCAAACTTGTAAGTGAACTACAAGACTTCCTCCTGGTTGATAAGTACAAGACAAACAACGGTGAGACTCTCACAGACTTTGACCGTTCTATCTTGGAACTCAAAAGACCTGAAAACCATGCAATGAAAATAAAAGTTGCATTGCTTTTAAAGCTTCTTGAAAAAGATCCAACTTTAGCCACTATTCAACGATCAGGAGTTACAAAGAAGTCTGATCAACTGTTTAGTGAGATGGCAAGACAAACCTCGAAAGTGGCGAATCCTGCCAAACAAAATAAGAGCAATTCATGGTTTTCGTAACAATTAAATTTTAAACACAATGATTCAAACAATCCCAGGTCTAACTGGATTCACGTATGCTCGTGTGGCCTCAATGGACAAACGGGCCGTTGGTAAGCTTACTGACACCAACCACCTGGAGTCGTTTCACAGCACGGAGCCTGCAGATTATGATAAGAAAATTATCAGCATCTACACGCAGAGCTCTTTGTACAGTAATGACTTCCTGGACATGATCAACAAAAGCACACCTTATTACATTGATAATAATAGTGATGCTTGGAAATGGCA
>Ga0105097_10000164_pt1 | contig 27041 bp, 26 predicted proteins | sample PPLLak12cMay2015_FD_87035 | JGI IMG/M metagenome (GOLD analysis project Ga0105097, IMG submission 87035) | Freshwater sediment microbial communities from Prairie Pothole Lake near Jamestown, North Dakota, USA - PPLs Lake P7 Core (1) Depth... | ecosystem: Environmental > Aquatic > Freshwater >...
GATCCCGAGAACGAGCACCAGTACAACGGCCACTCGCTGCTGAACCTGCGGCTGTCGGGTAGGGTGGACCAACGCTGGCGCGCAAGCCTGCGCATCACCAACCTGCTGGATGAAGACTACGCCGAACGGGCAGACTTCGGCTTTGGCCAATACCGCTATTTTGTCGGCGAGCCGCGGGGCGCCTACCTGGAAATCAGCTACCAGTTCGGCGGCTGAGGCCGCTGCGATGCGCTAGCGCAGCGGACCAATCCCTATGGCGGCTCGCACCTCAGCCATCAGCGGCACGGCGTAGTCGCGGGCGCGCTCAGCGCCCTGTCGCAGTACATTCTCGATATGCGTCGGGTCATCCATCAGCTGCTGGTAGCGCTCCCGCGCCCCCGCCAACTCGCCATTGACCAGCTCGAACAACTGCTTCTTGGCCTCCCCCCAGGCAATGCCGTTCTCGAACTCGCGGCGCATCCTCGCGGTCTCGTCCGGCGAGGCGAAAGCAGCCCACACCTGAAACACCGTCGAATCATCCGGGTCCTTGGGCTCGCCGGGCTCCAGCAGGTTGGTCTTGATCCGGTTGATGCCCTTGCGCAGCTGCTGCTCGCCTTCAAACAGGGGAATGGTGTTGTTGTAGCTCTTGCTCATCTTGCGCCCGTCCAGACCCTGCAGCACAGCGACGCTGTCGTCCACCACCGCCTCGGGCAGGGTGAACACCTCGGCGAAATTGTGGTTGAAGCGCTGGGCGATATCGCGCGCCATCTCCACGTGCTGGACCTGGTCGCGGCCCACCGGAATGTGCGTGGCGTTGAACATCAGGATATCCGCCGCCATCAGCACCGGGTAACTGAACAGGCCCATGCTGATACCAAAGTCCGGATCCTCGCCCGCCTCCTCGTTGGCCTGCACGGCGGCCTTATAGGCGTGAGCCCTGTTCATCAGTCCCTTGGCCGCGTTGCAACACAGCACCCAGGTCAGCTCGGGGATTTCCGGAATATCGGACTGCCGATAGAACAGGGCTCGCTGCGTATCCAGGCCCAGTGCCAGCCAGGTGGCGGCGATTTCCTTGCTGGAGCGGCGCACCACCTCCGGCGCCTGGCACTTGATCAGCGCGTGGTAGTCCGCAAGGAAAAAGAAGGACTCCTTCGATGCATCCCGGGAGGCCGCGATAGCGGGCCGAATCGCCCCCACATAGTTGCCCAGATGCGGGGTACCCGATGGGGTAATTCCGGTGAGAACGCGTTGCCTGCCCATGTAAATCCGCCTGCCGCAAAAAGCGCCCAATGATACTGGCATTGGCCCGCAGTGGCTATCCCGACTCGCACGCGAGGCCAGCCGGTAAGCCGCCGCGGCGGTGCAAGTTCGGAGGCGGGAATGAGCAGGACCCCCAGGGCGTCAGCTGGCGGCCAGTGGTCCCCGGTAGTTGTAGAAATGCCGCAGCACCCGGCACAGGTCCCAGGCGTCGCGGGTGCCCGCGGTCTCCCTGATCGAGTGCATGCCAAATGTGGGCACACCTACATCGATGGTGCGCACACCGGTGGTGCCGGCGGTGATCGGGCCGATGGTGCTGCCGCAGGCCATATCATTGCGCACCACGAACACCTGCACCGGCACTTCCTGGGCCGCCGCAAGCATGCGGAAAAAGCCTGTGGTTTCGCTGTTGGAAGCGTAGCGCTGGCTGGCGTTCACCTTGATAACCGGGCCCCGGTTCAGCAACGGCCCATGGTTGTCGTCGTGGCGATCGGCGTAGTTGGGGTGGATGGCGTGGGCATTGTCCGCAGAGATCATCAGCGAACGCTCGATGAGTTCCGCGTAGCCGTGCTGGCCACCCGCCAGGCGCTTCAACAGGGAGGTCAACATGGGGCCCTGGGCGCCGGCGGCGGACAGGCTGCCCACCTCCTCGTGGTCATTGCACACCAGCAGGCTGCTGGCGCTGCCGTCAGACTGCAGCAGGGCCTGCAGGCCGACAAAGCAGCTGAGCAGGTTGTCCAGCCGCGCCCCGGCGACGAACTCCCGCTGCAGGCCGATAACCGCGGGCGCCTGGGTGTCATAAAAGGCCAGCTCGAAATCCAGTACCTGTTGCACCCTGCAGTCCGGGTGCTCCTCCAGCAACCGCGCCTTGAGCAGCGCGCGAAAGTCGGCGGGGTCATCGCCTGACTGCTGGAAGAGTATCGGCAGCACATCGGTCTGGGCGTTCACGCTGCGATTGTCGTTGGCGGTCCGGTCGAGGTGAATGGCCAGGCTGGGAATAATCGCCAGCGGCGCCCGGTAGTCGATCAGCGCGGTGCGCAGTTGGGCGTCGTCACACTGGAAGCTCACCCGCCCGGCCAGCGAAAGGTCGCGGTCAAACCAGGGGTTAAGCAGGACGCCGCCGTAGACCTGTACCCCCAGCTGGAAGTAGCCGTTGCGCAGCTTTTCCGGAGCGGGCTTGACCATCAGGCAGGGGCTGTCGGTGTGGGCCCCGACCATGCGAAAGCCCCCATGCGGGGGCGATTCGCTGCCGCAGACAAAGGCGATGATCGAGCTGCCGTTGCGAGTCAAAAAATAGCGTCCTGGCTTCAGCTCGCGCAGGCCATCTTCATTCAGTCGGTTAAAACCACCTTCCTCCAGGCGCCGGGACAGTTCTGTTACGGCATGGAACGGCGTACTAGCGCAGCTGATGAAGTCGCACAACTGCCGGTTGAATTCCTCTTGGTTCATAGTGTCTCCGTCGGGTGGGCGTCGCAATTTCAGGTGAGCCAGACGGCATACAGAACTCGCGCCGGGTTGTCGATCATGATGTTTTGCCCTGCTCCGCCAGTTTCTTCCAGTTGATTTCGTCGCGCACGTAAACAGGTTGTACCTGGTGTGGCTGCTGGACTTCGCCCCGCGCCAGCCTGGCCAGCGCCAGCGGCACCAGGTCACGCGCCGCTGGCAACAGCTCGGGGGCAAGGGACAGCAGGCGCGAGCGAACGTCCGCGGCAAGGTCACTGGCGAAGTGGCATCCGCTACCCACCCCATGCAGCACCCCCGCCGATGCAGGCACGGCCACGCCGGCCGGAGGGCAGGCCCGGGGACCATCGCGCAGCACTGCCAGACCCTGTTCGAACTCGCACAGGCCGTAATACACCTCGTTGATGCGGGCATCGAGCAGGCTCAGTACCATTGCGCCGGCATCCACCTGCCCCAGGCGCAAGGCGGTCTGGGCCTGCAGCACCAGGGTGGAGATTCCTATCGCCGGCAGGCCGCTGGTAAAGGCCAGCCCCTGCACCGCACTGGCACCAATGCGCAAGCCGGTGAAGGACCCCGGCCCGCAACTGTAGGCTATGGCCTCGATGCCGTGCTGCCGCAGCTGGCCGCCGGGGAGCAGCGCCTGCAACATGCCGAACAGGCGCTGGCTGTGCTGCCGCGGCGCCACCTCGTACAGCTCGCGGCACTCCCCGTCCAGGTAGACGGCAACCGAGCAGGCCTCGGTCGCGGTATCGATTGCCAAGATGCCAGCCATGCATATTCCCGGAATGCAGCGCGACCCACGCCGGTTTATCATGTACCGGCAGGTAAAAGCGGATTATCCCACAGGCAAGGACCGGTAAGCACTAGCAGCCCGGTAATCAGCGACGGGCGGAAGGAACACGATGGCTGGCACCAGCAAGGCTACTGGCCTCATTCTCGCAGGCGGCGCGGGACGCCGTGTGGGCGGGAGGGACAAGGGACTGCTGACCTGGCGTGGCCAGTCACTGGCAGCCCATGTCGCCCAGCGCCTGCGCCCCCAGGTCGGGCGCCTGTTGATCAGCTGCAATCGCAATGAGCCGTTCTACGCTACCCTGGGGGACGCCACCGTTTTCGACAACCGAACCGATTTCCAGGGGCCGCTGGCGGGACTGGAGGCGGCCACGCTCCAACAAATAGACAGCGAGTTCCTCGTGATCGTGCCCTGCGACATGCCGCTGCTGCCCCCGGATCTCGCCCAGCGCCTGCTTGGGGCGCTGGAACCGGGTAGCAGTGACATCAGTTACGCCCACGATGGTGCGCGCGACCAGTACCTGTGCGCGGCCATCCGGGTGGCGGTCCTGCCCAGCCTGCGCGGCTTCCTGGACGAGGGGCAGAGGGCGGTACGGCACTGGTATGCCCGGCACCGGTACTGCAGCGTCGACTTTTCCGACCAGGCCGGGTGCTTCGGGAACTACAATCGCCTCGCCTGAAAGGAAAAAAGCCCGCCGGGATCGCTCCGGGCGGGCTTTTGTGACATCAGGCCAGCCGCCTATTTCCTGGCGGCGGGTTTTTTGCGCGCAGCGGGTTTTTTCTTGGCAGCCGCTTTTTTCTTCGGCGCGGGTGCCTTCTTTTTAACCGCTTTCTTTGTCGCCGCTACTTTTTTGCTTGCCGCTTTTTTCGTGGCCGCTACTTTTTTGGTTGCCGCTTTCTTCGCTGCCGCCACCTTTTTCTTTGCCGCCGCTACTTTGGCCTTCACCTGGGCAGGTGCCTTATCCAATGCCTTTTTCGCACGGCCCTCCAGGGACGCCAGCTGCTTCTTCACTTCCTTTCCCGTTTTGGTCGCCTGCTTCTGGGCGGCCTTGGCCTGGGATTTCAGCTTGCGCTCGACACCCCTGGCCTGTTTGCTGATTTCCTTTTCCAGCTTTTGCTCCTTGGCTGAAATCTCCTTCGCCTTTTGCCTGGCGGAGTCCACGAACTCATCTATCTGATCCTGGGCCTTATGCAGGACATCGCTGAAAAAACTGCCCTTCGCCGGCGTTGCGGCAGCTGCCTTTTTCTTCGCTGTAGCCATCTCACTTCTCTCCAAAGGTGGTTGACGTCAACCGTCAAGCGGAAAATAGCAACAAAAACTGATTCGTACAACAGGGCGCAGGCTACGCCGGGTGTTAATGACAGCGCTTACGCCTCTGTTCGTTGACTGGCATCAACTTTCCAGCGCCGCAAATACCTTCTCGCGGATTTCCTCCACCGTGCCAACGCCCTCTATACGGTGACAGGTGGGAGCACGCGGCCCGGTCATGGAACGGTAAAAATCGACCAATGGGCTGGTTTGCGCGTGGTAGATGGCAAGGCGCTTGCGCACGGTCTCCTCGCTGTCGTCGTCGCGCTGGACCAGGGGCTCGCCGGTCTCGTCGTCCAGGCCCTCGCGTTGCGGCGGATTGTGCAGAACGTGGTATATACGACCGGAACCGGGGTGGACCCGGCGACCGCTCAGGCGATCCACGATCGCCGCATCGGCGACGGCTATCTCAACCACATGATCGAGGTCGACGCCGGCCTCAACCATGGCCTCGGCCTGGGGAATAGTGCGGGGAAAGCCATCAAACAGGAAGCCGTTGGCGCAATCCCCCTGGCCGATTCGCTCCTTGACCAGGCCGATGATGATGTCGTCGGACACGAGCCCGCCCGCGTCCATCACGGTCTTGGCTTTGAGCCCCAGGTCGGTCTGCGCCTTGACCGCAGCACGCAGCATGTCACCGGTGGAAATCTGCGGAATGCCGTATTTTTCGATGATGAACTGTGCCTGTGTACCCTTACCGGCGCCGGGTGCGCCCAACAAAATCAATCGCATTGCTATTCTTCCTCGATATTGCCTGCAAGATTATGGTCGCTGCAGCAGCGCCTGCGGGGGCAGGGTCGGCGTCCTGCAGGATCGACTGAGACCGGGCCGGAGCACAAAGCCGGGACATGGAGGGCCGTAACCATACACAGCGTCCGGAATTTGCACAAGCCCTGCTCAGTGCCCATATGAAGGACCCAGGCCAGTGCCCCTAGAGACTGCCCCGCTCCCTGCGCTTGGCGGCCTCCCACAGCTCATCCAGCGCCTCCGCCGAGAGCGTCTCCAGGGCTTTGCCGGCGTCGGAAGCCTGCGCTTCCATACCGGTGAAGCGAAGCTCGAACTTGCTCGTCGCCCGTCGCAGGCTGGCCTCGGCATCGAGGCCCAGGTGACGGGCCAGGTTGGCGCAACTGAACAGGATGTCACCCATCTCCTCCTCAATATCCGTCGGGCTTTCGGCCTGCATGGCCTGGCGCAGCTCCAGTATCTCCTCCTCCAGCTTCGCCAGCACGGCGCCCGCATCCGGCCAGTCGAAATTGGCCCGGGCGGCTCGCTTTTGCAGCTTCTGGGCCCGCGGCAGGGCGGGCAGCGCCACGGGTACATCGGCCAGCAGACCACCCTGGGATTTGGCATGGCGCTCCGCCTGCTTGATGGCCTCCCAGGACTCCTTGACCGACTCGACGCTGCCGCGGTCGGCGACCACACCCTCGATCTCGCCCTGCCCGAATACATGGGGATGCCTGCGCACCAGTTTGCTCACCAAGGTATCGACAATCATCTCGAAGGAAAACAGCCCGCGCTCGTGCCCCAGCTGTGCATAGAACACCACCTGGAACAGCACATCGCCCAGCTCCTCCGCCACATGCGCGAAGTCTTCCTGCTCGATGGCCTGGGCCAGTTCATAGCACTCTTCGAGTGTGGAGGGCACGATGCTGCGAAAGTCCTGGCGCACATCCCAGGGACAGCCGGTCTGCGGGTCCCGCAGGCGGGCCATCACCCGCAGCAGGTCGCTCAATTGATAAGACGCTTTTTCCACCTGATCCCCTATTCCGACAAACGCACGGCAGACACCACATTCTTGAGCCGGTTGATGCGCTCCAGCAGCTTCGACAGGGAACCGAGGTCAGGTACTTCCACTCGCAGGCGCATGGTTGCGGTATTGCTCTTCTTGTTGGTCTGGGTGTTGATAGACAGGACATTGATGCGGGCATTGGCAAACAGGCCGGTGATATCCCGCAGCAGACCCTGCCGGTCAAAGGCCTCGATCCCCACATCGACCTCGTAGTTGTCCCGGGGGGACAGGCCCCACGCCACCTCGATGACGCGCTCGTGCACGTTCTCGGTCAGCCGCAGCAGCCGGGCGCAGTCACTGCGGTGGATGCTGACGCCCCGGCCCTGGGTAATGAAACCGGTAATCGCATCTCCGGGTAGCGGTTTGCAGCAGCCCGCCATGTGGGTCATCAGGTTGCCCACGCCGTGCACCTGCACCTGGCCGCGGTAAGCACCGCCGCCGGGGCGCGCCAGCTTCAGCTGGGGGCCGCGATGTTCCACCAGGCCCTGGGCGGCATTCATCACCTGGGCGGCGGACAGGTCCCCGGAACCCACAGCCGCGTACATGTCATCGACACTGGCGTGCTGCACCTTGCGCGCAACCCGCTGGTAGTCGACGCTGGTCAATGCCAGGCGCTTGAATTCCCGCTCCAGCAGGTGGCGCCCGGCGTCGACATTGTTCTCCCGGGTCTGGGCCTTGAACCATTGCTGCACCTTGGCCCGGGCGCGGGAGGTCCTGAGGTAGCCCAGCCCGGGCTGCAGCCAGTCCCGTTTCGGCACACCGTCCTTGCTGGTCAGTATCTCCACCCGCTCACCCGTCACCAGGGTGTAGGTCAGGGGCACAATCGAGCCATTGATCTTGGCACCGCGGCAACGGTGACCGACCTCGGTATGTACGTGATAGGCAAAATCCAGCGGCGTGGCTCCCTGGGCGAGATTCACCACATCGCCCTTGGGGGTGAACACATAGACGCGGTCCTGGGCCATCTGGAAACTGAATTGCTCGGCGACATCAGCGGTATCGCCGGTTTCGTCGTGCCAGTCCAGCACCTGTCGCAGCCAGGCGATTTTTTCCTCGTAGGTGTCGCCGGACCGCCTGCTCGCATCTGTGCCTTTATAGCGCCAGTGGGCGCAGATTCCCAGCTCCGCCTCCTCGTGCATCTGCCGGGTGCGAATCTGGACCTCCAGCACCTTACCCTCGGGACCGACCACCGCGGTGTGCAGGGAGCGATAACCGTTCTCCTTGGGATTGGCGATATAGTCATCGAACTCCTGGGGCACGTTGCGCCACAGTCCGTGTACCAGGCCCAGGGTCGCATAGCAGTCCCTGACATCCTCCACCAGGATCCGGATCGCCCGAACGTCATACACCTGGGAAAACCCGATGCCCTTGCGCTGCATCTTGCGCCAGATGCTGTAGATGTGTTTTGCCCTGCCGTCTATCTCCACTTCCAACCCGGCGTTGCGCAGCGCCGCGGTCAGTTCGTCCTTCACCCGGTTGATAAACTGGTCTCGCTCCACCCGTTTGCCATCGAGCAGGCGGGCGATCTTGCGGTAGGCATCGCCATAGGTGTAGCGAAAGGACAGGTCCTCCAGCTCCCATTTGAGGTGACCGATGCCGAGGCGATGGGCCAGCGGTGCGTACACGTCGAACACTTCCCGGGCGACACCCAGGCGTCGCTGCTCGTCATTTTTCACCGCGCGAATGGCGCTGGTTCTCTCCGCCAGTTTGATCAGCGCCACCCGCACGTCGTCCACCAGCGCGACCAGCATTTTGCGGATATTGTCCTTCTGGGCCTCGGCCTGGCCCAGCACGGGCCTGTCGTCATGCGGGCGCAGTTCGCCGATTGCCGCCATGCGCGCCACACCGTCAATCATCCGGGCGACCCCTGCGCCAAACTCCTGCGCTACCTGCTCCCGGGAAAGTCGTCGCTCCCGCACCGCCCGGTAGAGAATGCCTGCCAGCAGGCAATCCGCCCCCACCTGCAACTCCGCCAGAATCAAGGCGATCTCGAGACCGGCGGTAAAGCAGTTGGACTCGACGGCCCAGTCGCCGCTGTCCACGCCCGGCGCCTGCAGCGCCGCCTGCGCCATCGCGCAGGCCTGCATCAGGCGGCTCGTTTCAATTTCATTGAAGCTGCAGGGCAGCTTGTGCAGCCACTGTTCAAGATCGATGTCCCCGCCGGGAACGAGGTGGGACTGATCGCGTACCTGGACCAAGCTAATGTCCTGTCCGACTAATTCGCATCATTTCAGCGTGCCAGCCAAGGCCTCTGGCAAGGCGCGCCTCACCGGTAATGGCCTTAGTCCTTACCAAGAGGCGCAACGCGGCCAGAGGCCTTGGCTGGCACGCCCTCCGGGAGCCTACAGAAAGCTTCACAGCTGCGTTGCGTCCCTTGAAAATACAACCAGTATTCTCTGCGGAACGCGCCTTACTGTGAAGCTTTCTGTAGGCTCTGACATCATGCGAATTAGTCGGACAGGACATTGGGCCGTCATGAACCGGCAAACACGCCGGTGGAGAGATAGCGGTCGCCGCGATCGCAGATAATCGACACAATCACCGCATTTTCGACTTCGCTCGACAGGCGCAGCGCGGCGGCAACGCTGCCGCCCGCGGAAACACCGCAGAAAATGCCTTCCCGCCGCGCCAGCTCGCGCATGGTGTGCTCCGACTCCTGCTGGGAAATATCCATGACCCGGTCCACCCGGGCCGCGTCGTAGATAGCGGGCAGGTAGGCGGGGGACCAGCGCCGGATGCCGGGGATGCTGGAGCCTTCCATTGGCTGCAGCCCGATGATCTGTATGTCCGGGTTCTGCTGCTTGAGGTAGGTGGAACAGCCCATGATGGTGCCGGTGGTTCCCATGGAGCTGACGAAGTGGGTAATGCTGCCCCCGGTCTGCTGCCAGATCTCCGGGCCGGTTCCGGTCAGGTGCGCGCGCGGGTTGTCGGCATTGGCGAACTGGTCGAGCACCCTGCCCTCACCCCGGGCCTGCATGGCCATGGCCAGGTCACGGGCGCCTTCCATACCGTCTTCCCGGCTCACCTCCAGCAGTTGGGCCCCATAGGCGGACATGGCCTGCTTGCGCTCATCGCTCATGTGCGAGGGCATGATCAGGATCAGGCGATAGCCGCGGACCGCGGCGGCCATGGCCAGGGCGATACCGGTATTGCCACTGGTGGCCTCGATCAGGGTATCGCCGGGGCTGATATCCCCGCGGGCCTCGGCCTGGGCAATCATGCTCAGCGCCGGCCGGTCTTTCACCGAGCCCGCCGGGTTGTTGCCCTCGAGCTTGGCCAACACCAGGTTGCTGGTTACACCGGGCAGGCGCTGCAGGCGCACCAGCGGGGTGTTGCCGATGCAGGCTTCGATAGTCGGGTATGAGGGCATTATCCTGTTACCGCAGGAGCGAGCCGAGATTATAACGAACCTGGCCAGTCGCCGGGAGGGCGTAATCGGTGTGCGCCGCCATCACCGGGCGAGCACCGCGAAAGCCACCACGTAGTCCGCCTCGTCGGCCAGGCTGAGCTCGACCCGGGTGCCGCCACGATCGGTGGCCACGACCAGGGCACCGCCACTCAGGCTTACCTGTGGCGCCCCGTTATCGTCGTGGCCGATGGTGATATCCTGCCAGCTCACACCGCGCCCAATGCCCGTGCCGAGGGCTTTCGCTATCGCCTCCTTGGCGGCAAAGCGCTTGGCCAGCAGCCGGCGGGGCTGCGCACTGGCGCGATACTCCGCCTGTTCGACCGGGGTGAGGATACGCGCCACAAAACGATCGCCCAGCCGCTCCACCACGGCCTCGATCCGGCCGATGCGGAGAATATCGGTACCTATGGCAATCACGGCAGTTCCTGGAGGGTAGCGTCCGGATCCCGCCCCGACCTCGACTGCACCCGGAACAATTCCCGGCTGCGCAGCGGAGCATCCCCCAGCTGGTGCGCCAGCACCAGCCGCAGCAGGCGTTTTGCGGTCAGTCGCGCGCTGCCGCCAAAGTCATTTGCTGCCAGGGCCAGCAGGTCGGCGCCCCTGAAGGCGGGCCGGGCGGCATCCACGCCGGGCCCCCTGGCAACCAGTCCGTAGTCGGGATGGTAGTGGTACCAGTCTAGTGCCTGCACCGCCTCCCCGCTGCTGCCATCGATATCCAGCTCGAAGCCGTAGCCCAGCTCGCCCAGCAGGGCAAACTCGAAGCGGCGCAAACTGTCGTCAATTTCCGCGCCGCCGGCCAGGGCGTCCAGGGTGGAGCCGTAGGCGGCAAACAGTTGCGGGTGAGGATCGTGGCGATGCAACAGGCGCACCAGCAACTCGTTCAGGTAGAGCCCGCTGAACAAACGCTCCCCAAGCAACGGCAGAGGACGGCCCGCGGCCTCGCTGGCATTGAGGTTCTTCAGCTCGGTGCGGCCGCTGAAAGACAACAGCAGCGGAACAAAGGGCTGCAGCAGGGCGCTCCCGCTGCCGCCGCGGGTTTTGCGCCTGGCCCCGCGCGCCACCAGGCTGATACGCCCCTGCTCGGCGCTGAGCACTTCCAGCAGCATGCTGCTGTCCCGGTAGGGGCGGCTGTGGAGGATATAGGCGGGCTGCAGACTGACACGCATAGGCTAGGCGGTGATAACTCTGTCCAGGGAACTAAACATCGTCGTAGCCCAGGCTGCGCAGAGCGCGCTCGTCGTCCGACCAGCCCGACTTGACCTTGACCCACAGGCGCAACATCACCTTGCTGTCGAATAACAGTTCCATGTCGCGCCGCGCATCCGCGCCGATGGAGCGCAGGCGAGAGCCGCCCTCCCCTACCAGGATGATCTTCTGGCCCTTGCGCTCCACGAAGATCAGGGCGGAGATATGCAGGATCTCGCCGTCGAGGACGAATTCCTCGATCTCCACCGTGATCGCGTAGGGAATTTCCTCGCCCAGCTGGCGCATGATCTTCTCGCGCACGATCTCCGCCGCCAGGAACCGCTGGCTGCGATCGGTGATCTGGTCCTCCGGAAACAGGTGCTCGGCATGCGGCAGGAATTTCAGGATCTCCCGCTCCAGCTCCGCCACGTTGTGCCGCCGCAGGGCCGATACCGGCAGGATCGCCGCGAACTCCATCTTTTCCGCCAGTGCCTGTAGATGGGGGAGCAGGCTGGCCTTGTCCTCCAGCAGGTCGACCTTGTTGACCACGAGCAGGCAGGGCAGCCCGCCCTGCCTGATCTGTTCCAGCACCATGGCGTCCTCTTCCGTCCAGGCAGTGCGATCCACCACCAATATCACCAGGTCAACATCGCGGATCGCGGCGCTGGCCGCCCGGTTCATATAGCGGTTTATCGCCTTCTCGGCGTCCCTGTGCAGGCCCGGTGTGTCGACAAAGATGATCTGGTGGTCCGCCTCGGTCTTGATACCGAGCACCCGGTGGCGCGTGGTCTGGGGTTTGCGGGAGGTAATACTGATTTTCTGGCCGAGCAGGTGATTGAGCAGGGTGGACTTGCCCACGTTCGGCCGCCCGACGATGGCGACATAGCCGCAACGGCGGCTATCAGTTGCCATCCGCCGCCAGCCTCTGCAGCGCGTCCCGGGCAGCCGCCTGTTCGGCCTTGCGCCGACTGCTGCCCGAGCCCTGTACCACCAGCTGGGGCCTGCTCAGGCGGCAGGCCACGCTGAAATGCTGGTCGTGGTCATCCCCCTCGACCGCGACCAGCTCGTACTCGGGCAGGGGGTTGCCGCGACCCTGCAGGTACTCCTGCAGCCGGGTCTTGGCGTCTTTATCCACAGCCCCTGCCGCCAGCTGGTCGAGGCGGGTGCCAAACCAGCACAGCACGCAGTCGCGGCAGCGCTCATACCCGGCGTCGAGCACAATCGCGCCGGCGAGGGCTTCAAGGGTGTCGGCGAGAATGGACGAACGACGATAGCCACCGCTCTTGCGCTCCCCGGGGCCGAGCAGCAGATACTCACCCAGTTGCAGCTCCCTGGCCAGTTCGGCCAGGGTGTCGCCTTTCACCAGCGATGCCCGCATGCGGCTGAGGTCGCCCTCCCTGGCACGGGGGAAACGCTGATAAAGGGCGTCGGCGACAATGTGGTTGATGATGGAATCCCCGAGGAATTCCAGGCGTTCGTTGTTTTTGCTGCCGGCGCTGCGATGGGTCAGCGCCATCACCAATAACTCAGGGTCAGCGAACTGGTGGCCCAGGGCCTGTTGCAGGACCGCGCTGGCTGCCATGTCCAGGCTAGCGTTTGGTCGAGCGCGTTTCTATCTTCAGGTCGTCGAAAGTCATGACGGCATCCACGATACCCATGATCGGCACCCGCGCTTCGTAATTGGCATCGATATAGGTGCGACCTTCCTTGTGGGTGATTTCCACATCCTTGGGCTGCAGATCGTTGATCTGGTTGGTGTTGAACATGGTATCGAGCCGGCGCCGGATATCCGCGAGATCCTCCTCGTCGGGGTTATACTCCCGGGCGACAGTCTCCACGATCTCGCGAATACTCAGGTACTCCATGTAACGCGGGAACATGCGAATGGCACACATCACGAAAAAGCCCACCATGGCCACAACCAGCAACATGCTGGGAAGAGACATGCCCCGTTCATAAGTTTGCGTCTTCATCTGGTACACCCCCGATTGCGCGAAAATTATTCTATCAGCCCGACGCGACTGAAGCTTGGAATGCTCAGCAGCGAGTCCCAGTGCATCCAGATCGCAAAGGCCCTGCCCACTATATCCTCTTCCGGCACCTGGCCCCAAACCCGGCTATCACTGCTGTTATCCCGGTTGTCTCCCATCATAAAGTAGTGTCCGGGCTTCACCAACACCGAAAAATCCTGTGCCGGGCGGGACTGGTCCTGGCGCACCAGGTGCCTGGCATCGCCCAGTATCTCCAGCCCGGTCTGGTGCCGCGATGCGCCTTCCGGCACTACCGCCAGGGTCTCCTCCGGGACCTCCTCGCCATTCACGTACAGGCGCTTGTCGCGATACTCGACGGTGTCCCCGGGCAGGCCAATGACGCGCTTGATGAAATAGGTTTCATTCATATGCGGCGGGAAAAACACCATGACATCACCGCGCTTGGGTTCGTTCAGCGGCCAGACCTTGGTGCGCAGCACCGGCAGGCGGATGCCATAGGTATATTTGTTGACCAGGATGTAGTCCCCCACCTCCAGCGTGGGCACCATTGAAGTGGACGGAATCTGGAAGGGCTCCACCAGGAAGGAGCGCAACACGAATACCACCAGCAACACCGGGAAGAATGACCTGGCGTACTCCACCACTACCGGTTCCCGCGCCACTTCGCCCAACTGCGCCTGGTACTTCAGGGCATGCTCGCTGCCGGATTCCTCCCAGCGGGGATACTGGCCCTGCAGCGCCGCCACGGTGCGGCGGCGCCCGGGAGCGAGGAACAGCGCATCGAGCAGCCATATGAGGCCACTGCCAAATACCAGGATCACGAGAATAAGAGGGAAATCGATATCCATAATTGACCCTGTCAGCCATCCACCTTGAGCACTGCGAGAAACGCCGACTGGGGAATTTCCACCCTGCCCACCTGTTTCATGCGCTTCTTTCCCGCTTTTTGTTTTTCCAGCAGCTTGCGCTTGCGGCTGACGTCGCCACCATAGCATTTGGCGGTCACATTCTTGCGCAGGGCCTTCACTGTCTGGCGGGCGATGATCTTGCCGCCCACGGCACACTGGATGGCCACGTCGAACATCTGCCGGGGAATAAGTTCCTGCATTTTTTCCGTGAGTATCCGGCCCCGGTGCTGCACCTGGTCACGATGCACAATCACCGCCAGCGCATCGACCCGCTCGCCGTTGATCAGTACATCCAGGCGCGCCAGCGCAGCCGGCTCAAACCGCTCGAAGCCGTAATCCAGCGATGCATAACCCCTGCTGACCGATTTCAGCCGGTCGAAAAAATCCAGCACGACCTCCGCCATGGGGATGTCGTAGGTCAGCGAGACCTGGGCGCCGAGGAACTGCATGTCTATTTGCGTACCGCGCTTCTCGGTACACAGTGTTATGACATTGCCAAGGTAGGTCTGAGGCACCAGGATATGGCAACGCGCGATGGGTTCGCGCATTTCCCCTATGTCACCCACATCGGGCAGTTTCGAGGGATTGTCCACCTGGACCAGTTCCCCGCTTTTCTTCACCACCTCATAGATCACCGTTGGCGCCGTGGTGATCAGGTCGAGGTCGTATTCCCGCTCCAGTCGCTCCTGCACGATTTCCATATGCAGCATGCCGAGGAAACCGCAGCGAAAGCCGAAACCGAGGGCATCGGAGGTTTCCGGCTCATAGTACAAAGAAGCGTCATTGAGGGTCAGCTTGGCGAGGGCGTCGCGAAATGCCTCATAATCATCAGAGGAAATGGTGAATATGCCGGCATAGACCTGGGGCTTGACGCGTTTGAAGCCCGGCAGGGCCGGCACTGCCTCCTGGTGCAGCGCATGGATCAGGGTATCGCCCACCGGGGCACCGTGGATGTCCTTGATACCGGCCACCACAAAACCCACTTCACCCGCCTGCAGCATCTCGCACTCCTGCCGCTTGGGGGTAAATATCCCCACGGCATCCACCTGGTGCGCCTTGCCGATCGACTTGGCAACGATCTTGTCGCGCCTGCGCAAGCGGCCATTTTTCACCCGCACCAGTGATACCACACCCAGGTAATTGTCGAACCAGGAGTCAATGATCAGGGCCTGCAGGGGCGCGTCCCGGTCGCCGATGGGGGCCGGTATTTTCTGCACCAGGGTCTCCAGGGCATCCTCGATGCCGAGTCCGGACTTGGCGCTGACCAGGCAGGCGTGGGTGGCATCGATACCGATGATTTCCTCGATCTCCAGCTTGACCCGTTCCGGGTCGGCCTGGGGCAGGTCCATCTTGTTGAGGATGGGCAGGACTTCCAGCCCCTGCTCGATGGCGGTATAGCAGTTGGCGACCGACTGCGCCTCTACCCCCTGGCCGGCATCCACGACCAGCAGGGCCCCTTCGCAGGCCGCGAGGGAGCGTGACACTTCATAGGAAAAATCCACATGACCGGGGGTATCGATGAAATTGAGCTGGTACACCTGGCCATCCCTCGCCGTGTAGTCGAGGGTCACACTCTGGGCCTTGATGGTTATGCCGCGCTCCCGCTCGATGTCCATCGAGTCGAGCACCTGTTCTTCCATTTCCCGGGCGCTGAGGCCGCCGCAGTACTGGATAAACCGGTCAGCGAGGGTGGATTTGCCATGGTCGATGTGGGCAATTATGGAAAAATTGCGGATGTGGCCGAGATCACTCACTCAATAGGCTCGATTGGCGCCGGGCAGCACATTGCCCGCGCAGCATAAACAACAGGGAATGGGCGCACCCGGGGCCGCCCTCAAAAAACGCGCGATTGTAACCCAGTCAGGCTACAACCGCCATGTACGCCGGGGCGCGAACCCCCGGGGCAGAAAAGCGTTCAGTCCTTGAGCTTAAGACCGATGAACAGCGGCGCGCCGCGACGCACCAGGCGCAACGGCACCGAGCTTCCGCCCTTGAGACCGGCCACGGTGGACTCATAGGCCTCGACGGATTTGATCGGGCTTGAACCCAGCAGGGTGATGACATCGCCAGGCAGCACCCCTGCGGTCGCCGCCACTGAGTCGGGAACAACCGCGCGCACCAGCACGCCGCCATTGATGCCCAGGCGCTCAAGGGTTTCGGCGGGGACGGTTTCTACCACCATGCCCAGGCGGCCGCCCTCGCCGACACCGGTTTCGCCGCCAGCGAGACTGTAGCTGTCATCCGCCGCCAGGCCCCCGACCTTGACCTTCAGGGTCTTCGGCTTCCCGTCGCGAACCAGGGTCAACGGCACCACGGTTTCCGGCGCCACCAGGCCAACCACATGGGGCAGGTCGGCAGATGCGGGAATGTCCTCGTCGCCAAACTTGATGATGACGTCACCCGGCTCAAGTCCGGCCTTGTCGGCCGGCCCGCCTTCCGCCAGCTGCACCACCAGTGCGCCTCGCGGCCGATCCAGCCCGAAGGATTCCGCCAGGTTCTTGTCGACGTCCTGGATCGTCACTCCCAGCCAGCCCCGGGTCACACGCCCTTCCGCCTTGAGCTGGTCCACGACATTGCGCACCACGCTGACCGGAATGGCAAAGGAAAGCCCGATGGATCCACCGCTGCGAGTGAATATCTGCGAGTTGACGCCAACCACTTCCCCGTCCAGGTTGAACAGGGGGCCGCCGGAATTGCCGGGGTTGATGGCGACGTCCGTCTGTATAAACGGCACATAGTTTTCATTGTTTTCGGTGGGCAGACTGCGGCCCTTGGCGCTGACGATACCGGCGGCGACCGAGTAGTCGAGACCAAACGGCGACCCAATGGCCAGCACCCACTCGCCCACCTCGAGATCGTCTACCTCCGCGAGGCTCAGGGCGGGCAGGCCCGTGGCATCAACCCGCAGCAGGGCCAGGTCCGAACGGGGGTCGGTGCCTATCACCTCGGCGTCGAATTCACGGCGATCACTCAGGCGGACGAGGACGCTGTCCGCCCCCTCGACCACATGGTTGTTGGTGACGATGTAACCATCGGTGGAGATGATGAAGCCGGAACCCAGGCCCATTCTCTCCTGCTGGTTGGGCGGTCCTTCGCGTTGTTCAAAAAAGCGGCGCAGGTACTCGGGCATCTGTTCCATATCGGGATGGCCCTGGAGATTCTCGGGGCCGCTCTGCTGCACCAGAATTTTTACCACCGCCGGGGAATTCTGCCGCACGATCTCCCGGAACTCGGGAAGCGTTGATGCGGATACCGGGAAGGACATCACTACTGCGCAGGCCAGCAACACCAGGCTGCACACACGACTCATTGCATTCATAACAGGGGTCCAATCTACCAGGGGTTGAAGAAATTTCGAGGAAGAATACTGCTGCCAAATAGTCGCGCCGGCGCGTCAGAGCGCGTGCAACGGGAGCCTGGCTCGGGCCAGGATCTCCAGTAAAACGGGTTGCAGGGCAGGATCGTCGCGATGACGCCGGGCGTGCCAGCGAACCAGGCCAAATCCCAGCAACAGCCCGGCCACAGCCCCGCCGACGGCGACCGCCTCCGCCGCTCCGGGCAGGAAGCCGGATCCCGACGCAGCGCCGGCCAGCATCAGCAGTAAGGGCAGCATATAGACCACTGCCGAGCCCTGCAGGATGACCTGCTCCGGAATTCCGATACGGACCTGGTCGTCGATCGCGCAACTACCAGGGCTGATGCTTCCCGGCAACACGCGCACGTAACCCGTGCGGCCATCGGCAATTCGATTGAGCAGGCCATGGCCACAGCCCTTGTTCGCGGCGCAACTGCCACAGGTGCTCTGGCGAATGGTCTCAACCCAGACGGCCTCCCGATCCACGGCCACGACCCGTCCAGTTTCAATCAGCATATCAACGCTGCTCCCTGATCGAGTCGGCTACCATACGGGCGGTGTTGAGCGGCACTTCCCCGATAACCGTGACCAGTACCGGAATACCGGAGATGTGCATGCCGCGGGTGTAGGAGACAGTGCCGCCGCTGCGGACCACCCCCTCTCCAGGCCGGATATCCTCGCTCAACATCTCCAGGAACACGGAAAACACCGCCAGTCCGTCAGTGTAGGTCCTGCGCTCGCTGACCGGCGTGACCAGATCGGTGGCGGTAAAGCCGTCGGGCACCCAGTCTACCGACCAGCCCGGACTGCCGCCGCCGGCTACCAGGGTGCGAGTCTCATTTTCCGGGTGATGGGCCTGGTGCACCAGCCGGGCGCCACCGTCCTGCGCGGTGGCGACGCCGTAGGCGATGCTGGCAAACTGTAACTTTTCAAGTATCTCGTCACCGCGCCCAAGCGTCAGGCTCTTCAGCAACAGGCCGGTTTCGCTGTCCAGCTCCATGATATAGCCGTAGCGATACATATCCCGGGGCTCGATGCGCAGCCGCATCGACTGGCGACCGGCTACCAATTCGCCCTCGGCCAAACTGAAGCGGTAGTATTGCGCGACCCCGCAGTCGCCGGCCTGCAACCGCGCTCCCAGCCGCAACAACTGGTGTCCCGGGTGAATGCAATCCAGGGGGTGGTCGGTGCGCACCACTTCTGCCCCCTGCCCGGTCAATCCGGTGATCCGCTCGGTGACCAGGCCGTCGGCGACGGAATGGGAGACCGCCATCGCCTGCATCTCGTCACCGCGCTGCAGGGTGACCACGCCGTGGTAGCTCACCTCCTGCAGGCTCCTGGACATTCTCTCCAGCCAGGCCATGGCGTCCACGTCGGCAACAGGGCAGGCCGCCGCGCTGACCGGCGCAGCCGCGGGCAGGGCCAGTACGCCCAGCAACATGGCTGCAACGCAGCGCCGGATTTTTCCGCCCTGAAACCTCAAGCCAGGATCACTCCTCGATGCGCGGCACGCGGGCGAAAGACACCAGGCCACTGGGTGAATTGAGCGCGGCGTGTTCGGCATGCTGCTGTGTATAGCGGTTCAGGCGCTGCCTGGCGAGCTCCTGGTAGGCGATCCGGGTTGCAGGCTGCAACACAGGAACGCTCTGGGTGCCGTAGCTGGCCTGCACGGAGGTGGCGCCGAGGCTGTTCACCAGGCCGACCGGGGAGGCACTGCTGGCGACCGCCTGGCGGCTGTAGTTGGCGGCCTCCATCTGGGCCAGCTGCTGCCCCCCGAACACCACCACAGCGGCGACCGAGGCCGCTACCGCCAGGCTCGCGAGGGGCCGCAGAAACCGCTGCCGGGGCGAGACCGCACCCTGCCCGAGTCCCGTCACGGCTTCCCTGACTCGTGCCGAAACGTCCAACTCCAGGTGCGTGGGGTACTGTCCAGTGGCCACAGCGCGCACCAGGTTGTAGCGAACCCAGGTTCGCCGCAGCTCGGGATCGCCGGCCATTCGTGCCAGCACCCGTTCCAGTTCCAGTTCGTTGGCCTGTTCATCCAGCAGCGCGGACAGGCTTTCTCGCATCATTTCACTCATTGCAGGTTTCCCTCGCAAACCGGGGTAGTTCTCGCCGGCGCCGCCGGACTCGATCGAGTCGCGCACAACGCGGCGGCGTTGACATCAATTTCCATCCATTTGTTCCCTGACCCGGCTGTCTATGGCCTCACGGGCGCGGAAGATCCGCGAGCGCACGGTGCCAACCGGACAATCCATAATCTCGGCGATGTCCTCGTAACTGAGACCATCGAATTCGCGTAAAGTTACCGCCGTTCGCAAATCTTCCGGCAACTGGCTGATGGCCCGTTCCACCACCGCTTTCAACTCGGCGCCGAACAGGGCATTTTCAGGGGTCTCGATGTCGTGCAGCAAAGCCCCGCCCCCGTAATATTCAGCATCCTCGACATCCACATCTGTACCGGGAGGCCGCCTGGAGCGCGCGACAAGGTAGTTTTTGGCGGTATTGATGGCGATTCGGTAGAGCCAGGTGTAAAACGCGCTCTCGCCCCTGAACCCGGGCAAGGCGCGGTACGCCTTGATAAACGCCTCCTGAGCCACATCCTGGATCTCATCCGCATCGCGAACATAGCGACTGATCAAGCTGAAAATCCTGTGCTGGTACTTGAGCACCAGCAGGTCGAACGCGCGCGAATCGCCCTTCTGTACCCGGGCAACCAGTTGCTGGTCGGTCGCTGTGGCAGTCAAGCCCTGTATCCCTCCATGATCCCCGGCATCACTGCCACGCCTGAATCCAGGCATCTGCAAGGACAGAGCGTGGGACACACGGCACCCCCGCTGCGACAACCAAAGTGCCGGCCATAGGACGCATGGATACTGATAAAGTTCCGCAACAGGACAATTCCTTATTCAACGCGAGCTCGTATATACTGGCCTGCGGCGATGCAACTAAAGCTAAGTCTTTGACTGGCATCATATAATTCACCTTCCTACTCAGCAAGCACAACGCTCTATGACCACCCATCATATCCACGACGTGCTCATCATCGGTACAGGTGCCGCTGGGCTCAGCCTGGCCCTGCACCTGCCGCCACAGTTGCGGGTGGCCCTGGTGTGCAAATCACAGCTGAACGAGGGCTCAACCTATTGGGCCCAGGGCGGCATGGCCGCGGTGTTGCATAACAGGGATACCGTGAACTCCCACGTGGAAGATACCCTGGCCGCGGGCAGCGGGCTGTGTCGAAGAGAGGCTGTGGAATTTACCGTAAACAACAGCCGCCGCTGCGTGGAATGGCTGGTTGCGCAGGGCGTGGACTTCGACCTGCGGGAGGACCAGGCCAGTGTCGAGCAGCGTGAATTTCACCTGACCATGGAGGGCGGCCACAGCCACCGGCGGATTATCCACGCCGCCGATCGCACCGGCAGCGCGATCTCCGAGGTCCTTACGGAGAAAGTGCGGCAGGCGCCCAACGTTGAACTGTTTACCCGGCGTGTCGCGGTAGACCTGGTGGTGCAGGATGGCCGTTGCCAGGGGGCCTATATCCTCGACCGGGAGAACGACCGGGTAGAGCTGTTCCAGGCCCGGGCGGTGGTGCTGGCCACCGGCGGCGCCAGCAAGGTCTACCTCTACACCAGCAATCCCGACGGCGCCACCGGCGACGGCATCGCCATGGCCTGGCGCGCCGGTTGCAGGGTGGCCAACCTCGAATTCAACCAGTTTCATCCCACCTGCCTGTACCACCCGAAGGCGAAGTCATTCCTGATCACGGAGGCCATCCGCGGCGAGGGCGGCAAACTGTTATTGCCGGACGGGAGCCGTTTCATGGACCGTTTCGACCCCCGGGGCGAGCTCGCGCCAAGGGATATCGTCGCCCGGGCGATCGACCATGAAATGAAGCGCCTGGGTGCCGACTGCGTCTTCCTGGACATTTCTCACAAGAGTGCAGACTTTCTGCAGAGCCATTTTCCAACCATCATGGCCCGCTGTGCCGAGCTGGGCATCGATATCTGCCGGGAGCCTATACCCGTGGTGCCTGCCGCGCACTACACCTGCGGCGGGGTAGTTGTCGACACCTGCGGCCGCACCGACCGCGCCGGCCTGTACGCCATCGGTGAGACCTCCTGCACTGGCCTGCACGGGGCCAACAGGATGGCGAGCAATTCCCTCCTCGAATGTATCGTCTATGCCGAGTCCGCGGCCAGGGACATTGCCGCGACCCTGGCGGGAGTTGCCGCACCGGCGCCCGCCCCGGCCTGGGACGAAAGCCAGGTGACAGACTCGGATGAAGACGTGGTGATCTCCCACAACTGGGACGAGCTGCGCCGTTTCATGTGGGACTATGTGGGTATCGTGCGCACCGACAAACGCCTGCAGCGCGCCATGCACCGGGTGCAGCTGCTACAGGCCGAAATTGCCGAATACTACGGCAACTACAAGGTAGGCAACGACCTGCTCGAACTGCGCAATCTGGCGATGGTGGCGGAACTGATGATTCGCTGCGCAATCTCCCGCAAGGAGAGCCGCGGCCTGCACTACACCCTGAACTACCCCGGATTGCTTAACGAGGCGCTGGACACGGTACTTACGCCGCACGAGTCAGCGCTCCAGGCTGAGGCGGACACGCAGGCCCCGTAGCTGTTCCCCGGGCGCACTATCCGTAAACAGGAATACGAACCCGCGCCGCGCACTCGCCGCCTCGGTCCAGGCCAGATAGACGACCCAGGGCAGGCAGGTGCTGGCGCGGCTGAGGCTGATGCCGCAGGTACTCGAGCCTCGCTCCAGGGTCCACTCGCCCCGCTGCCAGTTGATGCAGGTCCCGGCATGGCGCTGGCGGGCCAGTCGCCAGCAGGCGAGGATGACTGGCAAGAGCAATACCAGTGCCAGCAACGGGTAACCGCGCAGCGACAGCCGGCACAGGCTGCAGGCCGCCAGCAGGCAAAGCAAGCAGTGCAATCCACGACAGATCCGCGACTCAGCGATCACCAGGCGCAGCGAGGGTGAATTCGAGTACCTTGCTGACAATGGCGCGCAGCTCCTCATCATCGGGTCGTTCGCGTCGCAGGAACCAGGCGAACAGGTCCTGGTCCTCGCAGCGCAGCAGTTGCTGGAACCGCAGCCGGTCGGCCTCATCGAGTGCGCTATAGCGTTCGACCACGAAGGGTTCCAGCACCAGGTCGAGCTCCAGCATGCCGCGCCTGCTGGCCCAGCGCATGCGATTGATTTCCTCCCTGGGTATCATGCTCATCACTGCGGTCCTGCGCCTCACCAAAGGCGGCCAGTATAGCGTCAATTGCGGTCGGCTACCCAGGCAGCGTCAGTACAGTACTGACAGTGGGGACGGCAAGCCCTATGATTGACCTCCCCCAGGGCAAGGGACGCATTTTTTGAGCTGCTACTACACCATGCTGGGTCGCGAGGCCCTGCTCCATATCCAGGGCCCCGACGCCCGTACCTTCCTGCAGGGCCAGGTCACCTGCGACACGCGCAAGCTGTCCGCCAGCGCGGCCCTGCCCGGCAGCTATTGCACTGTGCAGGGCAGGGTCGTCTGCGATTTCCTCTTGTGCGCCCTGGCGGAGGATCACCTGGTACTGCGCATGCGCCGGGACATCCGCGCGCACAGCGCGGCCGTGTTGGCCAGGTACATCGTGTTTTCCAAGGCGCAGCTGCAGGCGCAGCGGGAGGACTGGCAGGTGGCCGCTTGCTGGGGTGAAGGCGCCGCCAGCGCCCTGCAGGAACTGTTTGGCGAAATACCGTCAACCCGGTACGGGGCCAGCCGTGGCCAGGGTTTTTACCTGGTGCAGCTGGACGAAGCGGGCAGCCAGTTCGAATGCTATCTCGAGCAGACAACTGCCAACGCACTGGCGCCTCGGCTGGCGCAGCGAATACAGGCGGGGACGGAACAGCAGTGGCAGGCCCTGCAGATTGCCAGCGGTATCGCCCGCATCGAGGCGGGAACCGTCGACCAGTTCGTGCCGCAGATGCTCAACTACGATGTCACCGGCCATATCAGTTTCAACAAGGGCTGCTATACGGGTCAGGAAGTGGTGGCCCGCCTGCACTACAGGGGAACACCCAAACGTCGGCTGTACCTGGCCGGGATCGCGCTCGCGGATGTCATCGGGCAACAGCAGGTCAGTGCCGGAGACCCCCTCTTCTGCGGCAATAATTCCCAGGCGGTGGGCAACGTCTTCAACTGTGTGGCCACGCCAGAAGGGGCACTACAACTGCTGGTCACGTCTACCCGGGATGGCATCGAAGCCGGACTGCGCCTGTTCGCCGCCGACGGACCGCTACTGCAGACAGCGCCGGTGCCTTACCCAGTACCTGAAAAAAAATAGGGGCTACTCTGGCAAGCGCCAGTCAATGGCTTCTTTACCCCGCGCGACGAGATACTCGTTCGCAGCGACGAAATGGCCGCAGCCGAAAAAACCCCGGTGGGCGCTCAGGGGCGAGGGATGGGGTGCGCTCAGGACGCAGTGGCGCTCGCGGTCTATGATCGCGCCCTTGCGCTGGGCGTAACTGCCCCAGAGCATGAACACCACTCCCTCGCACTCGCGGTTGATCAGGTCGATCACCCGGTCGGTGAACCTCTCCCAACCCATGCCCTGGTGCGAGGCGGCGCGGCCGCACTCCACCGACAGTACGCTGTTGAGCAGGAGCACGCCCTGGTCGGCCCAGGCCGTGAGATGGCCGTGGCGGGGAATGGGGTGACCCAGCTCATCGCGAATCTCCTTGAAGATATTCTGCAGTGACGGGGGAACCTGGACCCCGGGCTTCACCGAAAAGCACAGGCCGTGTGCCTGGCCGGGGCCGTGGTAGGGATCCTGCCCGAGTATGACGACCTTGACCCGCTCCAGCGGGGTATGGGCGAATGCGTTGAAAATCTCATCACCCGCCGGAAAGACCTGTTTTCCAGCCTTTTTCTGCACCAGCAGGAATTCTCGCAGCGCGGCCATGTAGGGCTGCTCGAATTCCGGGGCGAGCCGCGCCAGCCAACTGCCCTCCAGCTGCACCGCCCTGGACACCGCCACGTCTTCCCAGGCTCAGTTACAGGCGGCCATCAGCATCACCTGTTCATAGACCAGGTGAATGCGATCCTGCTCGAGCGGTCTGCGGGAGGGAAGTGTGCGCGCGCGAGAATCGAACACCAGCGGCACCGCCTCCACCGGGACCAGGCGCTTGGAGCGCTGGCGCTTGCCTGCGCTGGCATTCTCCACCGGGGCCAGCGGCTGCGCCGCGAAGGCGGCGCGCCGCCGCTCGGGAGATACGTCGCGATAGAGCGTGGTGCGCATGCGCGGCCGTCGTCCCGCAGCCAGAATTTGCTGCTCCATGAACTCGGGCGGCCACTCCTGGCCATGGCCGGAACCGGCGGCGCGGGTAATGCTCTCGTTCATCAGGGTACCGCCCAGGTCGTTGACCCCGGCGCCGAGGCAAGCCGCCACGCCCTGGGCACCCATTTTCACCCAGGATGCCTGGATGTTGCCGATCAGGCCGTGCAATACCAGCCTGGCCACCGCGTGCATCAACAGCGCCTCGCGGAAGGTCGGGCCGCGCCTGGCCCTGCCCTTGAGGTACATCGGCGCCTCCATGTGCACGAAGGGCAATGGCACGAATTCGGTGAAGCCGCCGGTGCGCTGCTGCAAGCGGCGGATTTGCATCAGGTGGCGGGCCCAGTGGCGGGGCTGGTCGATATGGCCGTACATGATGGTGGCGGTGGTCGGCAAACCCACCCCGTGGGCGGCCTCGATGACTTCCAGCCAGCGGGCGCTATCGAGTTTGTCAGGACACAGCACCTCGCGCACCTCATCGTGCAGCACTTCCGCCGCCGTGCCTGGCAGGGTGTTGAGCCCGGCTGCCTTGAGCTGGCGCAGGAAATCCTCGATGCCGATGCCCAGGGTCGCCGCCCCCTGGGATACTTCCAGCGGCGAAAAGGCGTGTACATGCATCCCCGGGGTAGCGACGCGCACCGTGTGCAGGATATCGAGGTAGGTCTGCCCGGTGTAATCGGGGTGAATTCCCCCCTGCATGCAGACCTCGGTGGCGCCGCGGCTCCAGGCTTCAACACAGCGCCCGGCGATTTCCTCCCCACTGATATCGTAGGGGCGGCCGCGCAGGTCCTCGCTGTGCTTGCCCTTGGAGAAGGCGCAGAACTGGCACTTGAAATAGCAGACATTGGTGTAATTGATATTGCGGTTGACGACATAGCTGACCGTGTCGCCGTTGACCTGCCGGCGCAACTCGTCCGCGCGCTGCAGCAGCCAGGAAAAATCGTTGCCCCTGGCCTCGAACAGGCGGGTGATCTCAACCTCCTCCAGTTCAGCGCCGGAGGCGCAGCGCCCGATGATGGCACGAATCTCCGCCGACACGGCGGCGTCCCGGGGCCGCGCGGCCAGCAATTGCGCCTCTAGCTCGGGGATGGGCTGTTCCTCCCCCGGCACCCAGTTGTCGCGGCGGGCAAAGCCCGTGGCGTCGCTCAGGCGCAGCAGCGCGGGCCGCACAGCCGGATCCACCCAGCGCTGCGCCGCCATGGCATAGGGGGGATAGATCGTTAACCGCTGGTCGAGGAATTTGCCTGCCGCCGCGGTTTCCCGGGCCAGGTGGTCGAGGTGCGGCCAGGGCGCTTCGGGATTCACGTGGTCCGGGGTGAGGGGCGATACACCGCCCCAGTCGTTGATGCCCGCCGCCACCAGCTGCGGCAATACACCGGGGCTGAGATTCGGGGGGGCCTGGATACTCATGTCCGGGCCAAACACCAGGCGCGCAACCGCGATGGTCCACAACAGCTCATCCAGATCGGGCTCAGGGGAAGCCGCCATCCGGGTGCCGGGCTTGGCCCGGAAGTTCTGCACGATCACCTCCTGCAGATGGCCATGGCGTTCGTGCGTCGCGCGCAGTGCCAACAGCGACTCGATGCGCTCACGGCGGGTTTCACCTATGCCGATGAGAATACCGGAAGTGAACGGCACTGCCGCCAAACCCGCCAGCTCCAGGGTCTGCAGGCGCAACGCCGGGTCTTTGTCCGGGGAGCCGTGGTGCGGCATCCCTTTCTGGCACAGCCGCTGCGCAGCGGACTCCAGCATGATGCCCATGGATGCGCTGACAGTGCGCAGGCTGGCGATCTCGGCAGCGGTCATGCAGCCGGCGTTGATGTGCGGCAGCAGTCCGGTCTCGGCGAGCACCCGGGAAGCCACATGCCGCACATAGGACAGGGTATCGGCAAAACCCAGTTCATCCAGCGCGCGGCGCGCCGCGCTGTAACGCAGCTCGGGCTTCTCCCCCAGGGTAAACAGTGCCTCCTGGCACCCGAGCCGGGCGCCCTGGTGGCACAGTTCCAGCACCTCCTCGACACTCATGTATGGCCGATCTATTTTCTTCGGAGTCCGCGCGAAGGTGCAGTAGTGGCAAACATCCCGGCACAGGTGGGTGAGTGGGACAAACACCTTGCGCGAGTAGGTCACGACATTGCGGTACCCCCGGTCGCGCAGCTCCCCCGCCACGGCGGCGAGTGCGGCAGTGTCGGACACGTCCGCCAGCAACAGCGCCTGGTCGGATGTGGGGCGCCGCCCCGCCAGCAGCCCGGACCTCAGTGCCTCCCAGTGACGCATCAAC